>SNRY01000392.1_pt1 | contig 15467 bp, 7 predicted proteins | sample 4693421 | NCBI WGS metagenome assembly SNRY01 (sample SAMN11003215, study PRJNA524138) | termite gut metagenome | isolation source: Bacteroidetes bacterial symbionts from single cell of protist host amplifed... | host: Streblomastix strix ... | reverse complement strand
ACAGCCGGGCATCTTCTCCTGCTTGCGAACGGCAAGCCCACATCCAATTAGCAGACAGCGAAACACTATCCAAACCATCTGCCAAAGGAGCCCACACAATATTGGTCAGCGCTTCCGAAACGGCAAGTACAGAGCCGGCTTCCGCATCACACAAAGCAGCTTGAGGAGCATGACCGATGGAAGTAGCAATCCCTTTCTCGCCCCGATAATCAAGAGCCACCACCCCGCAATCACTCACCGGCAATTGAAGTTCACCTTGACATTGCTGACGGGCTACTTTTCCGCTTACCGAACGGTCAACCTTATTGGTTAGCCAGTCTTTGCAGGCAACGGCTTCCAATTGCAACACGCGAACAAGGTATTCCTCCACTTCGGAAGCCTTATACTCAGGGTTGGCGTAATGACGCTCAACCGTGCTATCCCTCATATAAGTTTTCGGTGAAGAGCCGAACATTTGCTCCACAGCCATATCAAACGGGCGAACGCCGTCAGGCTGTTGAAAGACAAAACGCCCGTCACCGGTCGTCTCACCCACCACATACATCGGCGCACGCTCACGTTCGGCTATTTTGCGGACACGCTCCACGGCTTCTTCCTTTATCAGAATACCCATGCGCTCTTGAGATTCATTGGCGATAATTTCTTTGGCAGACAAAGTTTGGTCGCCTATGGGAAGTTTGCCCATGTCGATCAGCCCCCCACTCTCTCCCACCAATTCGGACAGGCAGTTGACGTGCCCCGCCGAGCCATGGTCGTGAATGGAAACAATCGGGTTTTCATCTTCTTCACACAAGGCGCGCACCACGTTGTTGACACGCTTTTGCATTTCAGCGTTGGCGCGCTGAACAGCGTTCAGTTCGATACCGCTGCCGTAGCGTCCCGTATCTACAGACGAAACCGAGCCGCCACCCAAACCGATGCGATAATTATCGCCGCCAATCACCACTACTTTGTTACCCGCTTCGGGCATTCCTTTCAAGCAGTCGCGCCGCGTGCCGTAGCCCACGCCTCCTGCCAGCATAATTACTTTGTCATAGCCGTAACGTGTATTGTTTTCCTCATGTTCAAACGTAAGCACAGAGCCGCAAATCAGTGGTTGCCCGAACTTATTCCCAAAGTCCGAAGCTCCGTTCGAGGCTTTAATCAAAATCTGTTCGGGAGTTTGATACAGCCCATTGCGCACCGGCGAATCCGTTTTCTTGTGTGGATACGAAGTCATATAAACAGCAGTCCCCGCTATGGGTTGCGACCCCTTGCCGCCTCCCATGCGGTCGCGGATTTCCCCCCCCGTTCCCGTCGAAGCTCCATTAAAAGGCTCTACGGTGGTGGGGAAGTTATGCGTTTCCGCTTTGAGCGAAATAACAGTTTCTATATCCTTTATGGTAAAATAATCGGGTACGGCATGGTCTGCCGGAGCAAACTGTTCCGCCACAGGTCCCGCCGCAAACGCCACATTATCCTTATAAGCAGATATAATCTTGTTCGGGTTCTCCTGCGTGGTCTTTTTAATCAGTTGAAACAGGGACGATTCCATCTCCACCCCATCTATAATAAAAATGCCGCCAAATATCTTATGGCGGCAATGTTCCGAGTTGATTTGCGCAAAGCCAAATACTTCCGAGTCGGTTAGTGGGCGTCCCAAATCCCTCTCCATCTTTTTAAGATAATCTATTTCTTCGCCGGACAAGGCAAGCCCTTCTTTTTCATTATACCCTTCGAGGTCGTCGATATAAAGAATAGAAGCCGGCAAACGATTTACTGTAAACAGTTCCTCGTCCAGCTCCTTGTAAATACGTTGCAGCATTGGGTCGTGGTCTGCGCTTTCGTCTGCTGCGGAAATATATTCTTCTATGCGCGTGATACCCGCGATGCCCATGTTTTGAGTGATTTCCACAGCGTTAGTGCTCCACGGGGTAACCATTTCGCGACGTGGACCAACAAAGCGTCCGCTAATCCGGCTTTGACTTTCCGGCACAGCTTCGCCGAAAAGCCAGCAAAGTTTCCGGACATCATCCGGCGGGAGTTTGCTGCCACACTCCACGGCGATTACATTGTTAAGAGAAGTTCTAAAAAAGAGAATCATAACAAGAATGGAATAAAGGTTTTGCTAATTCGTTGCAAACTTACTACATTTTGGGTTTTATTTCGATTGTTACCGGACGCGAATGTTTTAACCTTATCCAGAAAATTGTTTTATTTCCGTCGAGTGTTTGAATCAATCCGGTTTCATATTCTTTCCCCGCCGTCATTTTTTTACCGTCTATCAGCACAACCGGATTCGGGTTGTTCAGGTTCTCAATGACAAATGCCGGATTATACACCGGAGCGGACTCGGATGCTTGCAACGTAAACCGCAGTTTGCCGGTGGTATTCTCACGTTGTTTTATCAGATAAGCGCGTTGATACACATCATAACCCATATATTCATAAGCATTTGAAGACATCTGAACAGCAGGCGGATTGTTCCACGACCGCGCCAAAGGAAGGAGAGACTCTATGGGTTCGGTGGTCATGCCCATCATCTGACGAACCAAATATGTGTGGTCTGCAGCACATTCTAACTTTAGCGTGTGGTAATCTTCCTGTGTTAAGGAGGTATGTGATGGTTTATCAGATGCAACGGCATTTCTGCCGTCGCTATGGATTTGTGCAACGGGCCAATGATTCCAGCAGGGAAAAGTAGAATATCCTTTCTGTCCGGAACCAAACGGGAGCGTGATATGGTCGGGACGGAAGATGGAAAAAGGTTTGTATTTGGCTTTGATATTTACCAGCTGTATCGGTTGAAATTGCGGTTGCCCGAATGTTGCCGGCACTCCGTTTTCCCAAGAATACGATGCCGTATGTCCTTCCATATCGGCAAACCGTATGGCTTCCATCTCCAGATTATCCTGTGGTTTGGTTCCCGGTTGGTTGAGAATGATTGTTTCCTGAAACGAATGGCGTTTCTTGTAGTAAGCGGCATCCGTCCATTGCTTCCTGATGCCGAAACCATCTTTTATTTCAGCCATTTCTATGCCGTCAGGGGTATGTAACAGTTGCTTCCTGATGCCGACGCCATCAGGGTAGATTGTCCAGTATTCATCCATCCAATCGCCCCAACCGTTTTCATCTTCGTTGACGATATTGTTATTGATGCCGGTCAAAGCATATCGCCAATGAACCACACAACGCGCAGGCGTAGATTCGATGATGCGTACATGGGAATACCGGCATTGCTTATCGCCCATTGCTTCGTAACATCCTTCATTGAACCGTCCGTTTGCTCCGTGGTTTTCGGCGCTTTGATCGCTCATCCATATATTGTTCTCGCTCACTATTGCCGGAATATAACCGGTTCCCCGCCAAAAGATATACTTCACCGGATTGTCGGGAAAACGAACAACCACATCGGGGTCATCACCCACTTCCCACAATGATTCCCATCCTTCGGTATAACGTAAACGGGTGTAATAGGCGCCAAAAGTACCCTGCCGTATATCTGCCGAAGGCATTTGCTGAGTTTGAGACGCCTGAATGCCTGCTTTGCCGGTAGCGTTTACTTGTTGTTGCAAAACGGCGGCGGCAGGAATATGGTCTGATATTCTTAGTTCGTCAATTAATCCGTTAAAGCGCATGGCAATCGGCTCTTTGCCATAAGAATGCGTAGGCTTTTCTTTCTTTTGATTTTTACCGATGACTAACGGACAACCGGGACATAAATCCGCCTTTTCTTGGAAAGATAACGATTGAACCAATAGCCCGTTGATAAACAATTCTATTCCCCTACCCTCTTGATAAGAAAATGCAACGTGCGACCAATTCAGAAAAGGAACCGGCTCATTGCTGATGCAAACCTGCGGTTTGCCTTGTGCATACAGATAACCTACCAACTGCCCGTTTTGGTTTATGCCCAGTAAAAAACCTTTGTCCTGTCCGTTTTGCTGATTCACAATAGCCGATACATTGAAAGAATATTCCAAAGGAGCAACCCATGCTTCGATAAAAAAGGCTCCGGGTATATCCGGTAGTCCTTTTTCTTCCCATTCGGAAGTATAACCGTTGAATACGGCAGCATTGCCCGCTACACCTTGAACGGTAGTTACATTTTTAACTAACCCGGTTGTTTGTGTTGTGTTTTCAAAGTTCCAACTTCTGTCGATTTGGATAGGAAGGGAAACCGGCTTGGCAGGAGCTTCCGGCATTGTTATAAATTGTACTATCAATGCTATGAATAACAGCCCGGATAGTTTGTTTTGTTTTACCATGGTCGAATATTACCTTTATTTGTTATGATTACAAAGATAATTCTTTGGAGTGGTATTATAAATTATGCCGTTCTTTTTTTAGCGGATAGTGGTGAAAATGGTGTGATTTATCCCTATCTTTGAGGATTCCCCCCCTATAGTTTTCATCTTGCCTTCCGGCGGCAAACTTCCGTGATTCCGGTTGATATTTTCGTCTGCCAACGGCATAGTTCCCCTTTTGGTATATAGCAAACGAGTGGTATGGTATATACCATACGGGGTGTTTGGTATATACCATACGCAAATTATGCAACCGTCTTAGCTCCGGTATGCCACTGGCATACGCGCGTATGCTACCGTCATAATTCCAATATGCGCCGTCAATAATTCCGGTATGCCTCGCAATACTCAAAGTTAAGCCGGGGAAAATAGTTTTTGAAAAGAACGTTTTGTTTATGGAAAGATTGCCTATCTTTATTGCCATATACTTACACATCGGCATACTTTATTATTGATTGGCATGAAACAAGCAACCGCTATTCTTTTGATGCATTGTCCCGACCGACCGGGAATTATCGCTATGGTAACAGAGTTCATTAACATAAACGGAGGAAACATCATCTATCTTGACCAACACGTTGATATGTGCCAAGGTATCTTCTTTATGCGCGTGGAATGGGAATTGGAAAACTTTGTTATTCCCCCAAACAAGATAGAAGAATATTTCAACACGCTTTACGCTTTGAAACACCAGATGTATTTCCGCTTATACTTTAAAGAATATAAACCCCGAATGGCTATTTTTGTTTCAAAGATGTCGCATTGCATATACGACCTGTTGGCAAGATATACGGCTGGAGAGTGGGACGTGGAAATACCTCTTATCGTCAGCAATCATGCCGATTTGGAAAACGTAGGCACACGATTCGGAATACCTTTTCATGTGTTTTCCATAACGAAAGACAACAAAGCAGAACAGGAAGCGGCAGAGTTGGCGCTGCTTACCGAGAATAAAGTCGATGTTATCGTGCTTGCCCGTTATATGCAAGTGATTACGGAAAATATCATCAACCAATACCCGAACAAGATTATTAATATTCACCATTCTTTCCTGCCGGCGTTTATTGGAGCAAAACCCTATCATGCAGCCTTTGAAAGAGGTGTGAAACTGATTGGGGCAACCAGCCATTACATAACGACAGAGTTGGATGCGGGTCCCATTATTGAGCAAGACATAGCCCGCATTTCACATAAAGACAACGTTGAAGCCTTGATACATAAAGGACAAGATTTGGAAAAAATCGTATTGTCCCGGGCGGTAGAGAAACACATACAAAGAAAAGTGCTGACCTACAAAAACAAAACCGTTGTATTCAATTAATTGCGCGCACCCTATAAAAGCAAAGTGGCTTGCTCGCAGGCAATGCCACATTGTTTCTCCTTATCTTGAATGTTCAAATTTCTGATAACGTGATGTCGTCCATGCAGAAGTAAGAAGGGGTGTTCATATATTCGCCGCTGTTATCGGTAGAAGACATCTCGAACTCAATGTACTCGGCAGAAGCTATTGGGGTTAAGTCCACCCACGTCCAAGTATTGACCACATCGCTTTTCCCATTGCGGAAGTCCGCCAAGTAGAAGTTCACCTTGCCTATAGACTTACTATGACTATCGTAACCTGTGGCGGTGAGAATAAAATAGTCATCAGCGGCAAACTTTTTAACCCAAGGTTCAGTATTTCCGTCATTTCCATCTTTGACGGTTAAATAGGCGTAGGTGGAGTTCGTTACCCACGCTCCTGTAAACTTGTATGTACCGGGTTGGAGATTGGTAATTCCGGCAGGGGTGAAGCTGTTTGTATTGGACGTGAGGTAAACACTGCCCGACTGTCCTTTGCCGGTGATGGCGCTAAGATTTGAATATCCGGGAGTGGCAATATCCGTATAGTTAGTATAGATAAATCCGCCGCCAAAGCCGCCATATTCCCCTTCGCTATAATAATGATTGAATTGGAGAATGTTTTGAGGTTCTTTAAAGTTTGCTGTGAAATAATAGTCCGTATCATTTTCCTTTATCCCGTTTGAGGTGATAAACTCTTGGTTTGCACCGCTAAGCAGCCCTTCAAAGCCGATTACGATTGTTGCCTTTTCGTCTTCTTTTTGACATCCGCTCAAAACGAGCGCTGATACTAATAATAGTAAATGTAGCTTTCTCATTGTTGTAAATTTGTTAAGTTAGTTTTTGTTATTTCTATTCATGCACTTTAAAATTGATTGAAAGATGTTTGATGAGAACTCCGAAGGAGTTGTATATCTATAGATAATACCCGAATATAGTGCTTCGTTCGACTCCGACGGAGTCGAATGCTACTTTTATTTGCCGTTTCTATCCATATTCGAATCCTTCGGATTCCGGCTTTTATCTCTTGGATGCCCCCATCATATAATCATCTAATCAAATTCAAACAGGTTGTTAATAATGCAAATCCTCTACTGCCGATATTTCCGTTGAGGTTTCCCCCAACTGACCGCAAACCTGATTGACGGCGCAATATATCTTCACAAAGTTGATGCCCTTTAATGCTGCGGACGTACCGTTTCCATCAACCGCCCAGTCTATTTTGAATTGGCTGTATGCGCCGGTGTTCGGGTGATTATCCGCATATCCCCACGGAAAAGGGTATTGCACCCATTGTTCACTGTTGCTATCCCCTTTGTTCACTGCATTATCCGGCAGAAGTGCGCCCCGAAAGGTTATTTCATCGTCCGCCCACAAGGGATAATAGGAGTTTGCCGTATGGAACGGGTTGCGCGGAACGTAACCTTCCCGCCCTCGGTTGTCTGTCCACCGTACATTGGCAAGCAGAGGATATGGGCGATAATACGTTATTTCGTAATCTTGAATAACTTTGTCCGACCGGTATTCGCTTCCCGCCAGTTCGTACCATTCATCGTCGGGTATGCCATTGCCGTTTGTGTCTTCGGACACGAGCACAATTCCGGGTTCGGAGCTTTTTTCGTGGGCGTTGCCGTAAACCCTGAAGTCATACGCCTCTGCCATGTTTTTAACGGTATGGTCGAATCCAAGCGTGATGCTCCCCCCAAAACCGCCGAGGGTAAGCAGGGAGCGTTTCTTTATCTGTTCATCGGCGTATGCCAATACCTGCCCGGCGGTGAATCCCTCTTGATAGGCGGAAATGGCGGTATTGAGAAACTGTCCGGGTGCGGGAGCATATCCCCAAACTGTATGGGCGAAAGCAGAGGGAACCTCCGGCTCTTCAACGTTGCCGCCGGATAGTGAGGCTTTATTGCTGAATACGACGGCATTGGGATTAATCCCCACGTCATTTAGCCGGAATTGCAGTTCGCCTTGCGAATTAAAGCAAAGCACGTCCCCCGTTACCGTATAATTATAGACATCGGTGATATATACATTGCCGTTATAGGGATTTACGTTGATGCCATAGGGGGTGGTGATGCGGGTGTGGTCTGTGATAAAGTTTTCCCGCGTTACGGTTTCCGTCTGTATGTCGAATACTTTTATCTGCGAAGATTGGCTGTTGTAATCGTAATTGCAGAGGTATGCCACGTCATTGTCGATGGCAAAGTTCGTTACGCGATGCGCATAGGTTTCTGCAATATTGTCCGTGCGGCTGTCTATGCGTACCAAAGATTGATTGTTTCCGGTGAGATTTCCGCGTACAGCTACATATACATCTCCGTAGGCATCGGCGCAAATCTTGCCGGGGTTATCGCCCACCGTTATTCTCTTTATTTCGGTGAAAGAGGGAATATCAACGACTGATACCGTATTGTCGTAGTTCGGATTATCTAATCCGCCGGAGTTCGATACATATAATTTATTGTTCTGCACGCATATCCCGTCCGGGTTTCGTCCCGTTTTGATTTGCGCTTCTATCCGGCAAGAGGCGGTATCAATGCGCGTTACCGTTCCGTCGAATGCGCAAACGTAGGCTTTGTCTTTGTCAAAAGCAATGTGGCGGGGTTGCCGGGAACTTCCGCTTTCGGTTGTAAAAGGAATGCGAGTCAAGGAACGCCCTGTTTTCAAATCTACTATTTCCAATTGACTGGACACATTGACAACGATGTAGAGTTTAGAACCGTATATCGCTATATCGTTCGCCGTATCTCCCAACCCTCTCCGGTTGATTTGAAGGAAATAATCGGCAACGATTGCATTGTTTCCAAAGGTATAGTGTGCCAATGAACTGTTATTCAGATTGAAAAGCCCTTCGCATAGTATATAGATTTCCGCCGTTCCCGATTCCGAAGGATGATTCTTGTCGTCGAATGTTTCGTTAACGTCTTCCATGTCGTCGCAAGCGTCAAACAGCGTGCAAAGCAAGAAAAGCAGATTGATATATTTTATCTTCATATCGCCATGTATTTAATATACCGTTTTCACGCCGATACGCACCGAACGTCCCGGCATGGGAAAGTAACGCACTACCTCATAATTCTTGTTGAGGAAGTTGAGTGCTTCTATCGTGAAAGAGGCTTTCAATTTGCCGAAAGTAAACTCCCTGTTTGCCGACAAGCTGTGGTCGGCATATCCGTTGATACGGTTTTCGGGCGTATTTTGCCCCAATACATACCTTTTCCCTGAAAAAAGATATGTGTAGGATATGTTTACCCACGGAGTAGTGATGCCAGCCTGTCCTGAACCGGCTATGCGGGGGGTGTATGCTATTTGGTGCCGGTACGTTTTCCCGTCAATGTCGGTAACGTCCAACGCCCGTTGATACGTATAATTGCCGGACAAATCCAGCCCTACTTTCTGCAAGGGTTGCAGGCTGATGTGTGCGGTTGCGTCAAGTCCTTGTATATCTACTTCTCCCAGATTAACCACGCTCCATATAAACAGGTTCTTTGTAGGAATGGCGATGATTTTGTCCGATACCTTGTTATAATAAGCATCGGCGGTAATTGATACATAGGGAATGTGGTTGCTTATTTCCTTTTCGTAAGTGATACCCACGTTGTATTGTGTGGTGTTTTCCGGTAGAAGATTCTTGTTTCCTGTTTCGGAATAGTACAATTCGTTGAAGTTAGGGAGCCGGAAGATGTTTTTGTAGAAAGCGCGGAGATGCCATTCCTCTCCGGCAAAAGGTTTCAGGGAGATTCCGGCATAAGGGTTTAGCTTCCTGTGGCTTCCGGCGTCAGTTCCCAAACGGGTTTCTTCATGGACGAAAGTGTTTAACAGGGAAGCCGTTGCGGTAATCCATTCGTTGGCGTACTTTCCCGCCATTGCTGTGAGCCAAGCATATCGCGCCGGTTGAGCGAAGTTTGTCAGATTGGCGTTCATTGCATTGATACTCCCGTCGGAGGAGAGCGAAAAAGAAAGATGGCTTCCTATTCTATACAAAAGAGAAGCCGACAGGTAGTATTCCTGTTGATAATAACTGTTTTCCGTTTCCCCTCCCATTCCTTTATAATCAGGGTCGAGATAACGTTGATAGTTCCAACTCCATTTGGCAGACGTTTGGAATACCCACCTACGGCTTAACTCCTTTTTATAGTAGCTTTGCAGAAACGTGTTTTTATCCCACAGATGTTGAGAGGCGTAATCGTAATAGAGTGTTGCCGCCCCCGGCAGTCCGCGCGCAGATTGATAGTAATAGGCTTTTAGTTTCCACTGTTCCTTATCGGAGAAGTTTCCGAACAGTCCGGCTTCTGCCCGCCATGTTTGTACTTCGGTATTCTTTCGTTTTTCGTGAGAGGTGCTGTCCGTATCATTCCCATAATGTAGAATATAGGGGTAACGACCGTCTGTGGAAGTAAACTCACCGGACGTTGCAAGCATCCAACGTTCGTTTAGTTTCCCCTCAATGGCAACAGATGGATTTAATAATCCCCACGAGCCGGTCTTTAATGAACTTCTTACATGGATGTTTTGTTCTTCGACAAAGGTCGGGGCGGTCGTTTGAATGTTTAGCACCCCTGCTGCTGCCAAGAAACGGGCGGGTTGGAAGATGTTATCGCTTTGTCCGTTGTTGAGTGAAAGCTGAGCAATGTTTTCCAGAGAAAAACGTCCGATGTCGATTTGCCCCGTTTGCATGTCGCTAAGTGTGATGCCATCATACCCCACAGCCGTATGTCCGGCTCCAAGGCTCCGCAAAGAGATGGTTTTCAGTCCCCCGATACCGCCGTAATCTTTTACCGTTACTCCCACAAAATGCTTTACCGCATCGGAAAGCTGGAACGCATTGAGTTTGTTTAATTGTTCTTTGGAAAGTATTTGTATGGGAGCAGCAACCTTTGCTTCGCGATTTTGATAGCGTTCGGATACGACTACTTCCGTCAGAGGATATACTCGTGTAGTGTCCGGTGTCCGGTTTTGCGCATTGGCAAAAACCGGAAACAGCATACAGGCGGATATGATCGTCCGACCGGTGGTTGTATGTACAAGGATGCGAAATTTATGCATATTTGTCTTTGCTCTTTCCTCGAAAGCAATGATAGTGATACATTCGCACGGCAGGTCTTCTGGCTTGTTTCCGTCGGTAAACGCCTTCCCGAATACATAATTCAGTGGCAACAGGTGTTTGTTTACAACGTTTATGAAACTTACAGCAGCGGGACTGTTCGGGATTTTCACCCGATTCCCTTTTAATCGCTCCCCTGTGAAAGGGAATAGCGAACCAATGCGAGAGCAAAGGTAAAAAAGATTTGGGAAAAGGATTGAGAAACTGTTTAAATTTTCTTAGATGATTATATGATTTGGGCACCTAAGAGATAAAAGCCGGAATCCGAAGGATTCGCATATTTATAGAAACGGGTATATTCCAGATTATATAATTTTATTTTAGGTACAAGAGTGCGAGTTTAACTACATCACGTATCTTTGCATATTAAAATCAACCCGTAGTGCATTTAGGCAATACGAGTTTTTAAATATTCTTGTTATTTAATTTGTTAATGAGCTGTATCATATTGAGAAACATTATTTTAGAGAGAATTCTGTTTTTAAATCTCCCAAAGGACTTGGCATAGTTTCTGCACATCATGAATTGGTCGCATAGCCGAGAAAAGAGCGTTTCAATTCGCTTTCTGAATTTTTCTGTTTTTCTAAATGCACTACGGGTTAAAATCAATACAATTATGCCACCCTTAGCGGAAAGACTTCGCCCAAATACATTGGATGAATACGTTGGTCAAAAACATTTGACCGGTGAAGGGGCTGTGTTACGTAAAATGATTGATTCGGGACATATTTCTTCGTTCATCCTGTGGGGACCGCCCGGAGTAGGTAAAACCACGCTGGCACAAATCATTGCCCATAAGTTGGAAACACCTTTCTACACATTAAGCGCGGTTACTTCCGGAGTAAAAGATGTGCGCGAAGTAATAGAAAAAGCGAAAAGCAACCGCTTTTTCTCACAAACAAGTCCCATTCTGTTTATAGACGAAATTCACCGTTTCAGTAAATCCCAGCAAGATTCCCTGCTGGGAGCTGTGGAGAAAGGAACGGTAACGCTTATCGGGGCTACTACGGAAAACCCCTCTTTTGAAGTTATCCGCCCTCTCCTATCCCGTTGCCAGATTTATGTACTCAAATCTTTGGAAAAAGACGACCTTTTGGAACTTCTGCACCGGGCAATAAACACGGACATCATTCTCAAAGAAAAGAAAATCGAACTGAAAGAGATTACCGCCATACTCCGGTTTTCGGGCGGAGATGCGCGAAAGTTACTGAACATATTGGAGCTGGTAGTGGAATCGGAAGCAACGGAAACAGTTGTTCTCACCGACGACATCGTTACTGAACGCTTACAGCAAAATCCGGTGGCTTATGACAAAGACGGCGAGCTGCACTACGACATTATCTCCGCTTTCATCAAATCCATTCGAGGAAGTGATCCCGACGGAGCTGTTTATTGGTTGGCGCGCATGGTGCAAGGAGGTGAAGACCCTGCTTTCATAGCCAGACGTTTGATTATCTCCGCCGCAGAAGACATCGGTTTGGCAAACCCCAACGCACTACTTCTCGCCAATGCTTGTTTTGATACATTGATGAAAATAGGTATGCCCGAAGGACAGATACCCCTATCGGAAATCACTATTTATTTGGCGACAAGCCCCAAAAGCAATTCGGCATACAAAGCCATTAACAGTGCATTAGAATTGGTCGAAGAAACAGGTAATCAACCCGTACCGCTACATTTGCGTAATGCTCCGACAAAGCTGATGAAACAATTAGGGTACGGACAAAACTACAAATATTCACATGACTACGAAGGGAACTTCACCTCACAGCAATACCTCCCGGACAACTTAAAGGATACCCATATATGGCATCCTCAAAATAATCCGGCGGAAAATAAACTGCATGAAAGAATGAAAGAGTTGTGGAAAGAAAAGCACTAAGTAAGTGGAAAGTGGAAAGTATCGACTCTATCAATCAAACACTTTCAACTTTCAACTTTCCCTTTTCAACTCTGAACTCTGAACTTCATCAACCTCACTCCTTCCCCTATCCACAACACGAACGAAGTGGAACCGATTATTACCAACCAATCCCTAACCGTAAGCGGAACGGTGCGGAACACATCGCCTCCAAACTCCACAATGAAGAACTGCCCAATTACTATGGTAAGTATAACGGTAATAAAACCGTAGCTATTTCTCAATCCGGCAAATGCCGACTGTTTTGTCAAGAAAGCTTTTGCGTTGAACATATTCCAGAATTGTAGCATTACGAACACTGTAAAGAAGTACGACAAGGAATACCTTACCCTCTCTCCTTCAGGAATATATGAAAAGAAACCGGCGAGAAACTCCGTATTTCTGAAGAGAAATAACATAGCTATCAACAATACGACAAAAACACCCCCCACCAACAAGATATTAAACTGCATGGGTTTATTGATAATGAAGTCGCTGTTCTTTCGCGGCTTGTCCCTCATCACGCCTTGATTAGGAGGCAGTGAAGCCAATGCACCCGCAGCAAAAGTATCCATAATTAAATTCACCCATAACATTTGCGTTACCGTCAGAGGGAGTTCAAATCCGAGCAACGAACCCAAAAGTACAATTATCAACGCCGCCACATTAATGGTTAATTGAAAAAGGATGAAGCGTTGAATGTTCTGATAGAGCGAACGCCCCCACATCACAGCGGTGCTGATGCTGCCAAAAGAGTCATCTAACAAAGTTATATCACTCGCTTCCTTAGCCACTGAAGTTCCCGTTCCCATAGAAAGCCCCACGTGGGCGTAGTTTAGAGCGGGGGCATCGTTTGTTCCGTCACCCGTAACAGCAACAATCTCATCACCTTGTTGCAACAAATGCACAAGCCTTTGCTTATCCGTCGGACGGGCGCGACACATTACCTTCAAAGCCTTTACCCGCTTGGCGGCTTCGGCGTCGGACAGGGCTTCAAACTCTACTCCGGTAATGATGTTTTGTTCCGTATCGGTTTCCTTCCAAATTCCGATTTGCCGCGCTATCTCCCTTGCTGTGCCGGGAGTGTCTCCGGTAACAATCTTTACATCAATACCTGCATTCAAACATGTGGCTACCGCCTGAGCAACATCAGCCCTCACAGGGTCAGAAATGGCAGTTATCCCCAAAAAGGTCATTCCCGCTTCAACCAAATCTTTGATAGGCATATTAGTACCTTCATCTATGAACTTATACGCAAAACCCAACGTTCGCATCGCCTGATTTTGATATTGGAACAGTTGTTCTTCAATCTTCTTTTTATAATTGGAAACAGGGACGGCGGTCTTCTCCCGTACATCCGCACATTTGGACAACACTATTTCAGGCGCACCTTTTATATACAACACCCTTTTGCCTAACAACGGGGAATCAACCAGCGTCGCCATATACTTCCTTTCGGTAGAAAAAGTAAGCTGTTCTTCTACTTTGGCATTCTCTCTCAATTCCCCGAACTTAATACCTATAGAGTTCAGCCATAGCAATAAGGCAGCCTCCGTAGGGTTGCCCAGCGTTTTCACCTTTTCAGGGTCGGAATAATCCAGAAAAGCGGTAGAGTTGGCAGAGATACCCTCTGTTATAAGTTTGCTTGTTTCGTCGTTACCCAATGTTTGCTTTTCGTCCAATCCGTAGAAGTTGGTTTGAAATACTTGCATTTGGTTCTGGGTAAGCGTCCCCGTCTTATCAGTACAAATAACGGTAGTAGCCCCCATGGTTTCACAAGCGTGCATTTTGCGGACAAGATTATTTGTTTTTAACATACGCCGCATACTCAACGCCAAGCTAAGCGTAACGCTCATCGGCAAACCTTCCGGCATGGCAACCACTATCAGCGTTATGGCAACCATAAAGTATTCCAAAACGTGCTTGGCTGTCTCCATGGATACCCACGATTCCCGATGCAAAGGATTCACACCCAAGCAATAACCTATTGCCGCGATTACTACAAAAGCCAAAACTCCGTATAATATACACCTCAACTGACTGCTTCCTTCCACCGGTTTAGGTAACTCCTTTCCGCATAGTGCAAAAGCATCGTACAAAATCGGTAGCCACACTTTAGAAAGGGCGATTATCGCACCCATAATAACCGCTCCCAACAGTCCCAATTGCCCCAACGAATACGAAGCGTCCACCAAGTCTCTGATAAACAAAACGGAAAATGTGAGTATCGCTAAGGCAAATCCGATAACGCCAATGAATTTCGCTAATACGTCCAATTGCTTATTCAGTGGAGTTTGTTCGCCGGTCATTTCAGTTGATTTCTCAGCTACCTTGCCGTATTCCGTAGCGTCGCCCACATGCTTTACCTCCATAATCCCGTGTCCGTCCATGACCTTGGTGCCCCGCATTGCCCAATTGGAAGGGTAAGTGGCTTCTTTATCGAAGTCTTTGGGGTCAATAGTTTTGGCAATAATCGGTTCACCTGTCAGGCACGATTCGTCTATTTGCAAGGAAACAGTTTCCAACAATTCACCGTCAGCCGGCACTTCTTCCCCAATTTCCAGTAACACAATATCACCTACAACCACCTGCCGTTTGGGTATTTCGCAAACGTTTCCGTTGCGGATAACCTTCACCGAGGTATCGTTATTGACCATATTGAGTACATCAAACTTTTTACTGGCATCCCTCTCAAACCAAAAACCAACACTTGTAGCAAGAAAAACGGCGCAAAAAATACCTATCGTTTCGGCGTATGCCCCCTTTCCCGTATCAGCGTGGTTAAAAATGGCTATGCCTAATGATAGGAAAGCAGCTATCAACAGAATACGGATAA
>SNRY01000391.1_pt1 | contig 15554 bp, 11 predicted proteins | sample 4693421 | NCBI WGS metagenome assembly SNRY01 (sample SAMN11003215, study PRJNA524138) | termite gut metagenome | isolation source: Bacteroidetes bacterial symbionts from single cell of protist host amplifed... | host: Streblomastix strix ... | reverse complement strand
TCAATATGTTTCCTTATCCTTCGGGAGCGGGGTTGCACGTGGGGCATCCGTTGGGATATATTGCTTCGGATATTTATGCCCGTTACAAGAGGTTGCAAGGATTTAATGTGCTGAACCCAATGGGGTACGACGCTTACGGCTTGCCTGCCGAACAATATGCCATACAAACAGGGCAACATCCCGCCATTACTACCGAGGAAAACATCAAACGCTATAACGAACAGTTAGGCAAACTGGGTTTCTCATTCGACAAAAGCCGGGAACTTTGTACCTGCGACCCCGTTTATTATAAATGGACGCAATGGGCTTTTATCCGCATGTTCAACAGTTTCTACTGCTATGACGCCAAGCAAGCATTGCCGATAAGCGAACTGATCAGGGCTTTTGAAGCCGTCGGCACGGAAGGGTTAAACATTGCATCTACAGAAGAGCTTCACTTCACCCCCGAAGAATGGAAAGCCATGAACGAGCGGCAACAGCAGGAAACGCTTATGAACTACCGCATGGCGTACTTGGGTAATACGCCGGTGAATTGGTGCCCGGAACTTGGAACGGTATTGGCTAATGACGAAGTAATAGACGGCGTATCGGCACGCGGAGGCTATCCGGTAGTACAGAAGGTGATGCGTCAATGGTGTTTGCGTGTGTCGGCATACTCCCAACGTTTGCTCGACGGATTGGAAACCATTGATTGGACGGAATCCCTGAAAGAAACGCAACGTAATTGGATAGGTCGCAGCGAAGGAGCCGAGATGCAATTCAAAGTAAAAGATTCGGATGTCGCTTTTACCATATTCACCACCCGCGCCGATACCGTATTCGGCGTTACCTTCATGGTGCTTGCTCCTGAAAGTGAATTGACTGTGCTACTCACGACACCCAAACAAAAAGCGGAGGTAGATGCTTATTTAGAACGTACCAAGAAACGCACCGAGCGCGACCGCATTGCTGACCGCAGCATAAGCGGCGTATTCTCCGGAAGCTATGCCATAAATCCACTGACGGACGAGGCTGTCCCGATATGGGTCAGTGATTATGTATTGGCGGGATACGGAACGGGAGCCATCATGGCTGTACCTGCCCACGACAGTCGCGACTATGCTTTTGCCAAACACTTCGGGCTTGAAATCCGTCCGTTGATAGAAGGCTGTGATGTGTCCGAAGAAAGTTTCGATGCCAAAGAGGGAATCATGACGAACTCTCCCCGTGGCGAAGCCACCGAAGGGAGATTGACATTAAATGGCCTGACCGTAAAAGAAGCCATAGCCAAAACCAAACAGTATATAAAGGATACGGGGTTGGGACGAGTAAAAGTGAATTACCGCCTGCGTGATGCCACATTCTCTCGCCAACGCTATTGGGGCGAACCGTTCCCCGTTTATTACAAAGACGGGATGCCTCACATGATTGACGAAGACAGCCTACCCTTGAAGCTCCCCAATGTGGACAAATACCTGCCTACCGAAACGGGTGAACCGCCATTAGGTAATGCTACTTGTTGGGCATGGGATACGGCAAGTAAAAAGGTAGTGGAGAACGACAAGATTGATAACGCCACCATATTCCCGTTGGAATTATATACCATGCCCGGCTTTGCCGGCTCGTCGGCATATTACTTGCGGTACATGGATTCGAGAAATAATGACTGTTTGGTTTCTCCTCATGCCATTAACTATTGGCAGAACGTTGACCTCTATGTAGGGGGAACGGAACACGCCACGGGACACCTTATTTATTCTCGCTTTTGGAATAAATTCCTTTATGACATCGGCGTTTCCGTAACCGAGGAACCGTTTAAGAAGTTGATTAATCAGGGAATGATACAGGGACGGAGTAACTTTGTGTATCGTATTAAAAACACCAATACCTTCGTATCACTGAACAAAAGAGACGGTTACGACGTAACCCCTCTGCATGTGGATGTAAATATCGTATCGAACGATGTACTGGATGTAAATGCTTTCAAGGCATGGCGACCCGAATATGCCACAGCCGAATTTGTCTTTGAAGATGACGGCAGATACCTTTGCGGCTATGCGGTGGAGAAGATGAGCAAGTCCATGTTTAACGTGGTCAACCCCGATACGATTGTCCAAAAGTATGGAGCCGACACCTTGCGCATGTACGAAATGTTTCTGGGTCCGGTGGAACAATCCAAACCGTGGGATACAAACGGAATAGACGGCGTGTATCGTTTCGTTCGCAAACTTTGGACGCTCTTCTATGACAGAAGCGACGCATTGATCGTAAAAGACGAACCGGCAACCAAGGACGAATTAAAGTCCATCCACAGACTGATAAAGAAGGTGGGAGAAGACATAGAACATTTCTCGTTCAATACCTCCGTGAGTGCTTTTATGATTTGTGTCAATGAACTGATAGGGATGAAGTGCAGCAAGAAGGAGGTTTTGAATCCGTTGGTAATCATTCTTTCTCCGTTTGCTCCTCACATTGGCGAGGAATTGTGGGAAGTATTGGGCAATAACGATTCCGTATGCGATGCTCAATGGCCCGACTATAACGAAGAATACCTGAAAGAGGACGTAGTAACCTATACCATTTCTTTCAACGGCAAAGCGCGTTTCACGATGGAGTTTACCGCCGATGCCAGTACGGATACCATCCAAGCGGCAGCATTGAAAGACGGACGTTCGCAGAAATGGACGGAAGGTAAAGACCCGAAGAAGATTATCGTTGTTCCGAAGAAAGTAGTAAATATTGTTATGTAACCATATCAAGAATGAAGCTCTCAACTTCCAACCTTCTTCGAGAATCCAAGGACTATCTGTTTATTATTATCGGACTTATATGTTACGCTATGGGGTGGGCAGCCATGCTCCTACCCTATCAAATTACCACAGGGGGAGTAACGGGTATCTCCGCTACCATCTTCTATGCCACCGGATTTCCGGTTCAATACAGTTATCTTATTATAAACGCCGTATTGCTGGGGTTCTCTTTCAAGATATTAGGCTTCAAGTTTACCCTTAAGACAGCTTTCGGCATCCTGACGTTGACCTTCCTCCTGGGTATTTTCCAGCGAATCGTGGGCGATGTGCAAATTATCGGCGAAGACCAGGAATTTATGGCTTGTGTGTTGGGAGCCATTCTCTGCGGCACAGGCCTGGCTTTGGTATTCATTAACAACGGAAGCACAGGAGGAACGGACATCATTGCCGCTGTGGTGCATAAATATCGCGACATAACTTTCGGACGCATGATACTCTATTGCGATATTGTCATTATCTTATCCTGTTACTTCGTCTTTCACGATTGGAAGCGGGTAGTATTCGGATTTGTTACGATGAGCATTTCCAGCTATGTCCTTGATTTGGTAATAAACAGCGCCCGCCAATCGGTACAGTTCCTTATCTTTTCAAAAGAGTACGCTAAAATAGCCGACCGCATCATGTCAGACACCCATCGCGGAGTAACGGTGCTCGACGGCACAGGCTGGTACAGCAAGAAAGGCATGAAAGTGCTGGTGGTATTAGCCAAGAAGAGCCAATCCGTATCCATATTCCGCTTGGTGAAGGACATCGACCCCAATGCCTTTGTTTCACAGAGTTCGGTAATTGGGGTATATGGGGAGGGCTTTGACAGAATAAAGGTAAAATAACATCTTTCATACATTTGCAGCAATGAAGCAAATCCGGTTATTTTCGTGGTTCTTACTGTCGTTACTTCTAAGTAATACGGCGCATGCTCAATTAAAGCAATCGGTCATCAACCTGCTCAGCGCCGATACGGTGGCGAAGGTTCAATCTCCTGCGGTTACTGTTGATTCCGCCAAGATGGCGAAGATGATGGGGGCGCTCGAAGAAGCGCGCGCCAATGAGATGAGTCTGCGTATGGAAATGGAGCAACTTCACGCAAAGATGTATGCTTCGGATTCATTGGAAAAAGCAAGGCAACGGGAGCGTATCGACTCCTTGCGCGAGGTTACAGCCAAGATTCCCGTGGTAGTGGAAGGGGACACGCTTTATTATCTCTATGCCAAACATGGAGGGCGTTCTCCTCGCGACAGAGCGAAAAACGTATCCAATACCGTGATTCAACTGGGAAAAACGTACATGCTGCAACCGGATTCCGTTTACTGTGAAAGTACAGACATTATAACCGATATTGTATATAAGGGTAGGGTGATTGCTTCGTTCACCGACCAAGACGGGCTTTGGGAGAACACAACGCGCGAAGAACTGGCGGCAAAGAACAGGGGTATTATCGTAGAGAAACTTAAGAAGCTGCACGAAGCATACGATTTGTTTCAATTAGGAAAAAGGGTTCTATGGCTTATCCTCGTCGTCGTGGTACAAGGGGCGCTTTTCTGGGGAACCGGATGGATTTACAGACGTTTGCGGAGTCGCGTCGAGAAACTGAAGGAGACCAAACTCAAACCCATATCTTTCCATGATTACGAACTGTTTAATACGGAAAGGCAGGTAGGGCTGCTCGTCCTTTCGAGCAAAGCATTACGGTTTGTATTGATTATTATCCAGTTGTTTATCTCCATCCCGATACTCTTTTCCATTTTCCCGCAGACGGAGGACCTGGCTTACCGGATTTTCTCTTATATCTGGACGCCGGTAAAGGATATATTCAAGGGTATTATGGATTATCTTCCCAACCTGTTTACCATTATCGTTATTTGGTTTGCCGTTAAATACGTGGTGAAGGGTTTAAAGTATTTAGCCGGAGAGATTGAGTCCGAGAAGTTAAAGATAACAGGCTTCTACCCCGATTGGGCGCAACCCTCTTTCCAGATTATCCGCTTCTTGCTCTATGCCTTTATGGTAGCAATGGTTTATCCGTTCTTGCCCAAATCGGAAGACGGAGTATTCCAAGGAGTATCGGTATTCGTAGGTATCATCTTTTCGTTGGGGTCGAGTAGCGTTATCGGCAATGTCATAGCCGGATTGGTAATCACTTACATGCGTCCGTTCAAGATTGGAGACCGGATAAAACTGAACGAGACCATAGGAAACGTGATAGAAAAGACTCCCTTCGTAACCCGTATCAAAACGCCGAAGAATGAGATAGTAACCATTCCGAACTCGTTTATCATGTCTTCGCATACGGTGAATTACAGCTCCTCGGCAAGGAACTACGGATTGATTCTTCATACGGATGTGGGCTTCAGCTTTGATGTCCATTGGAAAACGGCGCACGATATTCTCATTCAAGCCGCGTTGGATACTCCGGGGGTTGTAGCGGAACCTGCACCGTTTGTGCTGGAGGTTTCGTTTTACGATACGGGGGTCAATTATCAGATAAACGTCTTTATCAGGGATGCGGATAGGATTAACAAGATTTACTCCGACCTGCATCACCGGATTCAGGAACGCGCCAATGAGGCGGGAGTTGAAATGGTAGTGCCGCAATACGTCGCTACTCGTGACGGAAGTGAAGTTTCGATTCCAAAGGAATATCAAAAAAAGAAGTAACTTATGCCGACAACTGTTTTCCCCTCGCCTGTATTCGGTCCCGTCCGGTCCCGCCGCTTAGGGATTTCTTTAGGGATTAATCTGCTGCCTTCGGACGGAAAGGTGTGTTCTTTCGATTGTATCTACTGTGAATGTGGCTACAATACGGAACGGCGCACGGCAACTCCGCTTCCTTCGCGTGAAGAGGTACGAACGGCGTTAGAGGTCAAATTGAAGGAAATGCTTGCGGGCGATACCCCCCTTGATGTATTTTCCTTTGCCGGAAACGGCGAACCTACCTGCCATCCGCACTTCCCGGAAATTGTGGAAGACGCGCTTCTTTTGCGTGATACCTATTTTCCGGCAGCCAAAGTAAGCGTATTCAGTAATGCGAGCTTTATCTCCCGTCCGGCTGTTTTTGCCGCACTCGGCAGGGTGGACAATAATATGTTGAAGCTTGATACGGTAAACGAAAGCTATATCCGGACGGTCAACAGACCACCGGACAGCTATTCGCTCTCCAAAACCGTTGAACTTCTGAAAGCTTTTCAAGGCGGATGTATTATTCAAACCATGTTTTTGAAAGGGACTTTTGAGGGGAAAGATGTGGATAATACAGCGGATAGATATGTATTGCCGTGGTTGGAAACGATAAAAGCCATTGCTCCCCGTCAGGTAATGATTTATACGATAGACCGCGAAACGCCCCGTCAAGGTTTGTGCAAGGCTTCGCGCGAGGAATTGGACAGGATACTTTCTTTGCTTGCCGAAGCAGGAATTTATGCTACGGCATCTTATTAATGACTATCCCCGCAGCGCAAACTTCCCACGTTCAATTATTAGGGTGCGCCCCTTTCCCCTGCCGCCTATTCTTAAAAACGAGTTCAGATTCATAGGGTTTGTCTCTTCTGAACGGTCTATAATATGTACGATATAATGGATATTTATTATGAAAATAACTTATTTGAATATGAAGACGATGAGACTTATTTGGATACTTCTTCTTTTTACGGGTAATGTGCTTCCTGCACTGGCTCAGGAAGAAGCAAATTACGTTACCGTTAACGGAACGGTAAGGGATAAGCAGAGTAAGAGATTGCTGGACTATGTTACCGTCTCGGTGGCGGGCACCAGTGTGGGTACTATTACTAATGCCGACGGGGTATTTACCATTAAAGTAAATAAAGACCTCAAAGCTAAAACGTTGGAGTTCTCGCACGTTGGTTATTACACTCAAAAGTTCTCCATACAAGAAAGCGGTGTGCAAGAAGCGGCGGTAGTATTGACGCCTCTCATCAGCACATTACAAGAAGTCGTTGTGCAGGGGGTGAGCGCACGTGATTTGGTACGGGCTGCCATTGAGAAAATAGCAAAGAATAATAGCCCGACCCCCAATCTGCTCACCGGCTTTTATCGTGAAACTATCAAGAAGAGACGTAATTATATCAACATCTCGGAAGCGATTGTCAATATATATAAGACTTCGTACGAAGAGAGTATAACCCGCGACAGGGTGCAAGTTTATAAAGGAAGGCAACTGCTTAGCCCCAGACGAGGGGATACCCTTATCGTTAAATTGCAGGGCGGACCGAACCTGTCCATCTATTTGGACGTGGTAAAGAACAGGGAATCAATACTAGACCCGGAATCTCTATCGGATTATAAATTCAGAATAGAAAAGTCCACAATGATAGACGAACGCCCGCATTACGTGATAAGCTTTGAGCCGCAAGTGATATTACCCTATCCGTTGCTGTACGGAAAACTGTATATTGATGAACAGAGCCTTGCTTTTTCCAGGGCAGAATTCAGCCTCAGTATGGACGACCGCAACAAAGCCACACAAGCCATTTTGAGGAAAAAGCCTTTCAACCTGCGTTTCAAACCCGAAGAGGTAAACTATTTAGCCACGTACAAACAGCAGAACGGATGCAGCTATCTGAATTATATCCGCAGTGAGATTAATTTCAAATGCGATTGGAAGCGCAGGCTCTTTTCCACAAATTATTCCGTTGTTTCCGAGATGGTGGTAACCGACAGGAAGGAACGCGACATAATCAATATCCCAAGCAGACTTGTATTTAGCGACAGGCATTCCCTCTCGGATAAAGTGAGCAGTTTCTATGACGAGGACTTTTGGGAAGATTATAATATCATAGCTCCGACCGAATCGTTGGAAGCGGCGGTAAACAAATTAAGGAAAAGTATAAAATAGAGGAAGTAAAAAGATAGAAAGATTACTAAAATTGAGGAGGCGGAGGAGCCATGTTTTCTTCATCGTGTAATATAATACTCCCCTTCGTTTCTCCCCCTCCTTATATTACTTGCTAATTTCGGTTTCTCCCCCTCTATTTACAACTAAAAACCATACTTTTGTGATTGCCATGATAAACGATGCTTTCACACTGATAAAAATACAGGAGGGGGATATAAAAACATTTGAGCGGGTATTCCGGCTCTATTATCCTTCCCTCTGCCTGTATGCCTATGGTATAACCGGAAGGAGAGAGGCGGCGGAAGAAATAGTTCAAGAACTGTTCTATACGCTGTGGAAAAACAGAGAGAGCCTGCAAATAGTACATTCGTTGAAAACGTATTTGTATGGCGCTGTTCAGAAGCAATTTATCAAGTATTGTGAACACAATAGCGTTCGTGAACGCCACCGGCAATACGTAGTATCAACCGAAACGGAAGCATCGACCTCCGATCCGCAGCAACTCATGGAATACCAAGAGTTGGAGGAGGTCATAAATCGAACCCTGAAGAAGCTCCCCGACCGGCGTTACCGGATATTCAAAATGCACCATACCGGCGGACTGAAGTACAAAGAAATAGCAGAAGAACTCTCTTTATCAGTTAAAACCGTAGAAGCCGAAATGACAAAAACGTACCGGACACTGAGAGAAGAAATAGAAAAATACATGAGAGAATAGTTTATGAGCATCAAAAAAGAAAGAGACAGAATAACAGACCAAGCGTGGAATAATCTGCATAAACGTTTTGAGCAGGATAATTTGCTTCCGGTTGAAGCCGCAAGCCGGCGGACAATCCTGCACCCGTTCACTAAAAAAGCGGTATATGCTGCTGTTCTGCTTTGTCTTATCGTATCGGTATTCGTGTGGATGTATGATAGGAATACATCGGAAACAGAATTCCTAACCTTGCACAACGGAAAAGGTGAACCGACACTCATCACCACTTTCGAGGACGGCTCAGTGGTGTATCTGAGTGAGCAGACATCGCTTGAGTATCCTGCTCGTTTTGCTGAGGACAAACGAGAGGTATTCCTGCAAGGCAATGCTTTTTTTGAAGTAAGCGGCAATGTGGAACGCCCCTTCATTATTGATACAAAATCCACCCTTATAGAGGTTAGGGGAACGGCGTTTAACATAAAAAGCCAAGACGAAACTCGCTTCTCCTTGTCCGTCCGGAACGGGGAAGTAAAAGTAACCTCGAAAAAAGACGGGAAGAGCGTGCGCGTGAAAGCGGGAGAAATGGCTACATTGCATTCGGATGTGTTGCAAACATTGCAAATAAATAATTTCGACTTCTTCAATGAATACCTCACGAACGTCTCCTTCAAGGACCAAAGCCTGTCGGACATTGTGCGGATTATCAACGAAAGTACCAACTCAATACACGTAAAACTATCCCCAGAATTGGGTGACAGACTGATAACCGGAACATTTTCCAATACTTCCCACGATACTATGGTTGAATTGATTTGTACGGTATTGAACCTGCAACTCGTCCGCCGGCAAAACATCATGTATATCGCTCCCCCTCAATAAAGCTGTTATGAAATGGGCGGTCAGTTACATATCCTTGCGTTGTTGCCTCCTCTTGTCATTATTACTGTTTGCCGCAACCTTTTTACGGGCGGACGGTGGAGATGTACTTGACCGTAAAATCCGTATAAAAGAAAACAAAGGCACAAGGTATCAGTTGCTGAAACAAGTTTCAGAGCAGTCGGGCTATCTGTTTATCTACGATAGCGGATTGATTAACAACGACGAAACAATAAGGATACGCCGGGGAGAATTTACCGTTCGCAATGCCATATATGTCATAACGGGGAATACCCGTTTAAAAATCACTGCTACCGGCAATTACATTCTATTGAGCTTGCCCACCGGGAATGCTCTCCCCGCTAATCTGCCTGAAAAGAAAAAAGAAGCGTATTTTATCATAGAAGGTGTGCTCTACGACCGTATTTCGAGGGAAGTCATACCCTCTGCTTCCGTCATGGCACGCAATGCCTCCATAGGCACGATAACCAATCAAAACGGGGAGTTCAAACTCGTACTCCCGGATTCGCTCCGTCATTCTTCCATCAGGTTTTCCCATGTAGGTTACGAGAATAAAGAGTTCGAGGCTTCGGCTTCAGCCGGAAAACATACGGGGTTCTTGTTGGAACCTAAAGTAGTTCCTCTGCAAGAAATAGTAGTCAGGGTAGTAAATCCGGTATTGGCTTTGCAAAGAATGATAGAGGAACGGAAACACAACTATTCTTCCACCCCCGTATATCTGACAACTTTTTACAGGGAAGGCATAGCGTACAAAAACAAGAATGTGGACTTGACGGAAGCCGTGCTGAAAGTATATAAAACCGGCTATCAGGACGCAGATAACCTCGATCAGGTAAAGTTGATAAAGATGCGTCATATCCTGAATAAAGAAAAGAACGACACCATTTTCACCAAATTCAAATCCGGCATAAACTCCTGCCTGATACTGGACATGATAAAACACCTGCCCGATTTCCTAACGCTCGACCTCTCCGAAACACCCTTTATATATATGCACACCGACATCTCTTTTATAGACGACAGGTTGGTAAACGTTATTTCTTTTGAGCAAAAACAACGTGAAAAGGCTCCACTATATAAAGGACAACTCTTTATTGATGCCGAAAATCATGCGCTGGTGGAAGCCCACTTTGAAATAAATCCCCGATACGCGGAACAAGCCACCAACCTGTTTGTCGAAAAGAAAAGCCGCAACTACAAGTTTACGCTTCGCCGTGCGGCATACGTTGTCTCGTATAAACCGGTAACCGGCGGCGTTTATTACCTGAATCAAGTACGGGGTGATTTGGAGTTCAAGGTTCGGAAAAAGAAATGGCAACCGAACTCTGCACCGCTGGATGTTTGGTTTGAAATGGTTAATTGCGACGTTGATACCCAAAACGTAAAAAGCTTTAGCCGAAGCGAAAGGCTCTCCATTACCACTATCTTTTCAGAAACAAAATACAGCTATGATGCCGACTTTTGGAAAGGCTTTAATGTGATAGTGCCCGAAGAAAGGTTGAAGGAATTGATAAGAAGTTCCATAGGGCAAACGGAATAACTCCCCTGCTACGTTATGCACCGTGCATACGGGCGATATTTATGTGAAATGCCGGTAAACACTACGTTACATACCAAAATTATAGAGCGTGCATACGGTAATTATGCACGCTCTATACGGCGATATGCACGCTCCTTACGGGAGTGGTAGTATGATATTCCCAAAGGCAAACTATAAACGTGCTTTCTTAGATGTATGGATTCACTATAGTCAATGTATGTTCGATTAGTTGATGGTGCTGTAAGTCTTCTGAATATAACAACTGACAACCGCTTTCGAGCGCAGCGGCTACTATTAAACAATCATAAAAAGAAAATTTGTAACGCTCTGCAATGTCACAAGCCATAAAAACAGTTGACTGTTTATTCGTATATACCTCGTTTACGTTTTGAATGCATTCTGATAATAATGTTTTTATGGTGCTATAATCTGATTTGAAATGCCGCGATAGTATATTACTTACTTCCTGTAACACTTGCGTACTAATTACAGTATGATTCTTCACAATAAGTTGCCTTGATATTTGTTGTTTGTTTGTTTCATTATTTGAATAAACATATAACAATATGTTGCTGTCAAGAAAGACACTTCTATCTTTCATTAGCTTCTTCTCTATTAAATTTATAGCCGGATGTATTCAGTCCAAAATCAGTAAAAGCTACTTCGCGAGGAATTGTTTTTTCGATAATTTCTTCCTTGGGGAAAACAATCACTTCCAGTTCCTTACCAATGTATTTCTCAGGGATAGATAGTGTTACATAATGATTATCGGGTATAAGAATAGTACGTATCATATTACACCATTATTTATTCTGCTCCAGTTGCAAGGTCTTGGTTGGCTGGTCGCATACTTCGGAAGGTCCGAAATACTGGATAGGACCCGGATATACATATTCCGTATTCACCGCCCATGCTTCGCGCTTTGCGGCAAAGGCTTGGAAGGGAGCGCCATTCAGTTCTACCAATGCTTTCCGGATAACCGGCTTCATTTCTCCATGACGGCGTTCCATATTCATCATCATGGTAATGGGTACGCCACCTGCGAGCCACTCTTCCGCCGGAGCGGTGGTATTGCGAACGGACGACATATAGCCAGTCTTTCCATTGGCTATCAGTGCGGAAGCGGTATAACCCAAAGAATAGCAATAATCGGCATCATAGTTCGACGGAGCTGCGCAACGCCCTTCGTATCCGAAGAAATGGTGTTGAGCCGAGAACTTTCCGTTGTATTTGCCTTCCTTCTTCCATTGCGTCAGCTTACCGGCAACCATTTCCGAGAGCAGTTTTTCCGTTTCAATCAATGATACCTGGACATTTCCGTGCGGGTCGCGATCCAAAGTCAGTTGGCGAGCGACGCCTTCGGGAAGGCTGGCGTAAATATCCGCGTTCTCTTTAGATAGCTTTGAAAGAATATACTCCCGTTGGTTTGCTTTGGCAATGCCGGCAAATTCGTTTGCATTGGCAGCCAGGAAGTCGTTCAATTCTGCAATGAGTCTCTTTACGGCAGGGATAAATTCCACCAAGCCTTCGGGTATTAATACGGTTCCGAAGTTGTTTCCTTTGGCAGCGCGGTTGGCCACGGCTTGTGCAATGTAAGTTACCACGTCATTCAATGACATGTCTTTTGCTTCCACTTCTTCGGAAATGATACAGACGTTGGGCTGAGTCTGCAAGGCACATTCCAGCGCAATGTGAGAAGCCGAACGCCCCATCAACTTAATGAAGTGCCAATACTTGCGGGCGGAGTTGCAATCGCGTTGGATATTGCCGATAACTTCGGAATATACTTTGCAAGCAGTATCAAAGCCAAAAGAAGTTTCAATCATTTCGTTCTTCAAATCGCCGTCAATAGTCTTCGGGCAACCGATAACCTGCACCCCCTGTTTCTTGGCTGCATAGTATTCAGCTAACACGCACGCATTGGTGTTAGAGTCATCACCCCCGATAATAACAAGCGCTTTGATGCCCAGTTTCTTTACTATCTCATATCCTTTCTCAAACTGCTCCGGTGTTTCCAACTTGGTACGTCCCGAACCGATAATATCAAAACCACCGGTATTACGGTATTCATCAATAATATCGGAGGTCAATTCCATGTAATTATGGTCCACCAATCCGCCCGGTCCGAGGATGAAACCGTATAGCTTGCTGTCTTTGTTGAGCTTTTTAATTCCGTCAAACAAACCGGAGATTACGTTGTGCCCCCCCGGAGCCTGTCCACCCGAAAGGATTACCCCTACATTCGTTGCAGGACAACTTGTTGTTTCACCGGCTTCAACGAATTGAATCAACGGCATCCCATAAGTGTTGGGAAATAGTTTTTTAATGGCTTCCTGGTCTGCTGCGGATTGCGTGGCAGCGCCTTCACTCACTTTTACCGATCCTCTTAATGCTTTGGGAAGTTTAGGCTGATAAGCGGCTCTGGCAATTTGCAATGCACTTTTTGTCATATCTGTTTTATTTAAGTTAGGTATCAATATTGGCGTACGTAGAATTTCTTTCAATGAAATCACGGCGTGGCGCCACTTCTTCGCCCATCAGCATGGAGAAGATATAATCCGCTTCCGCGGCATTTTCTATGTTTATCTGCTTCAGGATGCGTTTGCCCGGATTCATTGTCGTTTCCCAAAGTTGGGTGGCATTCATTTCGCCCAAACCCTTGTATCGTTGTGTATGGACAGCATTTTCAGAACCTCCGCCATGAAATTCGATGAACTTCTGACGCTGGACATCCGTCCAACAATACTCTTCCGTCTTGCCCTTCTTGCAGAGATAAAGAGGGGGAGAAGCGATGTACAAGTAACCGTTTTGGATAATTTGAGGCATGTAGCGGAAGAAGAATGTCATAATCAACGTATCAATGTGAGAGCCGTCTACATCGGCATCCGTCATGATTATGATTTTCTTGTAGCGCAGTTTTTCTATGTTAGCGGCTTTGCTGTCCTCTTCCGTACCGATAGTTATCCCCAAAGCGGTATATATGTTACGAATCTCGTCGCTTTCAAGCGCTTTGTGATACATCGCTTTTTCTACGTTCAATATTTTACCGCGCAAAGGCAGGATAGCCTGAAAGGAACGGTTGCGCCCTTGCTTTGCCGTACCGCCTGCCGAGTCTCCTTCGACAAGGAACAACTCGCATCTGTCCGGATCGCGGTCTGAGCAGTCTGCCAATTTACCCGGCAGTCCGCCTCCGGACATGGGAGACTTGCGTTGCACCATTTCACGCGCTTTGCGGGCGGCATGACGGGCGGTGGCGGCAAGAATCACTTTATCCACAATCATTTTAGACTCTTTCGGATGTTCTTCCAGATAGTTGGTTAATGCTTCGCCTACAGCTTGGTCAACGGCTCCCATCACCTCATTGTTACCCAATTTCGTTTTGGTCTGTCCTTCAAACTGCGGTTCGGCTACTTTAATAGAGATTATGGCCGTTAATCCTTCGCGGAAGTCATCGCCTGCAATTTCTACCTTTACCTTTTCAAACAGCTTTGAGTCTTCGGCATATTTCTTCAATGTACGAGTAAGCGCCCGGCGGAAACCAGCAAGGTGCGTTCCTCCTTCAATCGTAGTAATGTTGTTTACATACGAGTGGATGTTTTCCACGTAAGAGGTGTTGTACATGATGGCTACTTCCACAGGAATGTTTTGCTTCTCGGTATTAATGTAAATCACATCGGGAATAAGATGGTCGCGCGATGAGTCTATGAACCGGACAAATTCTATCAAACCCAGTTCCGAATGGAACTCTTCGTGTCTGAAGTTACCGTTTTCATCTAACGTGCGGCGGTCGGTCAGCGATATTTTAATCCCCGCATTGAGGTAAGCAAGCTCCCGCATACGGGTAGCCAATATATCGTACTTGAATTCGGTTACCGTAAAAATAGAAGGATCGGGAAGGAACTCCTGATATGTACCCGTTCTGTCCGACGTGCCAATTTCCAAAACATCATACAGCGGCTTCCCGCATTCATACTCTTGACGATATGCTTTACCGTCTCTTTCCACCACGGTAGTCATGTGTACGGAAAGCGCATTCACGCAGGATACTCCCACACCGTGCAATCCTCCCGACACCTTATAAGATTCTTTATCGAACTTACCTCCTGCATGGAGTTTTGTCATTACTACTTCCAATGCAGACTTCTGTTCTTTTTCGTGGAGATCAACCGGAATGCCACGCCCGTTGTCTTGAACCGCAACAGAGTTATTCTCATTAATTATCACCTCTATACGGTCACAATGCCCTCCCAATGCCTCGTCTATGGAGTTGTCAACAACTTCATAGACTAAATGGTGCAATCCTCTTAGTCCGGTATCTCCGATGTACATAGCCGGGCGTTTTCTTACAGCTTCCAACCCTTCCAGGACTTGAATGTTGCCGGCTAAATACGCTCCGTCGTTAATGGTAACTCGTTCGTTTAACATATATAACTGTATATTTATTTGTTTAATCAGCAAAAGTAATGTAAAATTCTATTCTGAATACTAATTCAACGTGTTTTTCAAAGTAACCTGCCCTAATGTATATTGTTTTTAAGTTTTTATATGGAGATAACTATTCCGTCGAATGCCGGATGTATATGCTCCGGCAACGACGTTTCCAACTCATCATGCAGCCCGGCATGGTGGCTTATGTGGATGAAATATGTCTTTTTAGCGGCTATGCGTTTGGCTGCCTTTATGGCTTCGGAGATAGTTTGATGTGTGCGGTGCGGTTTTATGCGCAGCGCATTGAGGATTAATACGTCAAGTTCTTTCAATTGCTCAAAAGAGTCATCCGGC
>SNRY01000390.1_pt1 | contig 15590 bp, 13 predicted proteins | sample 4693421 | NCBI WGS metagenome assembly SNRY01 (sample SAMN11003215, study PRJNA524138) | termite gut metagenome | isolation source: Bacteroidetes bacterial symbionts from single cell of protist host amplifed... | host: Streblomastix strix ... | reverse complement strand
TGTACAGCGTTTTTTTGACGTTGTCCATTTGCAGAGAATACTGTGTTTGTTGCAACTGCGCCAAACGTACGCGGTTGCGTGTACTGAAACGGTTGAATATGGGAACGCTAAGATTGAATCCCAAATACCTGTTCAGGTTATTTTCCAATTGAGAACCAAAGCTACTGCCGCTAAGACCATTCATTGTATAAAAACTTGTACTCAATCCGGCGCTGAAAGAAAGTTGCGGATAATATCCGCTTTGCGCAATGCGTATGCTCTTTTCGCTTCCTTCCAACCGGTATTGCGCCGCAAGAATAGCAGGCTTGGATAAAGCCGCTTGTTCATAAATATCATCGGGAGCAATAAGCGGAGCAAACTCAAGTTCCGCATCGGGAGGAGCAAGTGTAAATCCTTCCGGAGAAGATAGTTCTAATAGTTGACTCAAATCAAGCACCGCCAACCGGTAGTTGTTATCCGCCTGTACGGCGCTCAATTCGTCTTGCGCCAAACGGGCTTTGGTTCTCAATTGGAAAATAACCTGAACAGGTATTTGGGATTCAATCTTAGCGTTTCCATATTCAACCGTTTCAGTACACGCAACCGCGTACGTTTGGCGCAGTTGCAACAAACACAGTATTCTCTGCAAATGGACAACGTCAAAAAAACGCTGTACAAAGAAATTCAACAAGCCTGGTACAGCGCATTGGCTGCCGAAAGCAAATACAAATCAAGTTCTGCTGCCGTTGCTGCCAACGAAGAAACGTTTCATCTGACCGGCGAAAAGTTTGAAAACGGGAAAGCTACTTCAATAGAATACAATGAAGCCAAATTTAATTTAATGCGGGCGCAATCCGACCGCATCCAAGCCAAGTATGAATATATATTTCGTACCAAAGTATTAGATTTCTATAAAGGGATTCCTATCCAATAGCCAAACAAATTAATAACCTTGATTTCGGAATTATGCAACCGTCTTAGCTCCGGTATGGAACTTGCATACTCGCGTATGGAACTGGCATACTCCAGTATGCAACCGTCATAATTCCGGTATGCTACCGGGATCAATCAAATTGCATTAACTAAAAACAGCAGGTTGCTTATTTATATAGGGGCAACCTGTTGTTTTTTTACTTGAAATCGCTTTCGCGATGAAACTTATTCACCAATTCTCCAAATAGACATTACCTTTCTTTGGATGAACACAACATTCATCAACGAAACGCCTGTAAACAACAAAAAGCCGGCAATTGCAGCAGGCAGAAGAGACCCAATCTCCCATTGTGGAATGAATGAAGCAAGTACTCCTGTATAGCTATTGCGCAATACGCTCACCAACACAACGGCAAACACCACCACAACCAAGTTTAATCCCACCGTCAAAACCTGATAAGGAAACGCCACCTTAGCAGGGCTGTACCCGATGAGTAGCAGATTCTCAAGTTTGGCGGTGTTTTTTTGTAACAAGAGATACACACTCAACATAAGCAGATAAAATGACAATAGGCAAATAAATACTCCTACACCCAACACGATGCCCACCATAAGGCGCAGAAAGTATGTAACCCTTCCCGCATCCGATTTGTTGTCTTCGGTTTCATATTTCTTTTTCTGAAAATATATGGCTATGGAAGAATCGGCAGGGTTATTCACTTCTATAATCAGACGAGAGGCATTGGCTTCGGTATTTGGAGCGTACATAGCGTTGGCTTGCGCCATGAAAGATTGCGGCACCAAAATAGTATTCAAACGGTTGGAAAATCCGGCAATAATTCCTTTGTATTGTTCCGTATGTCCGTCGTTACCTTGTATTTGAATATCTATGGATAACAAGCCGGTCATTCCCTCTGTTATTTTAGGCAGATTGCGGGATTGAGCATAGCCGAAATTATATAAATTCAAGTAGTTGCGCGGAATAATGATAGGAATGATTCGGGAACTCTCGTCATATTGCCATTTCTCCAAACGGGCATCAATAAATTCATCCGGTACGGATTCAAAGAACATTTCCGTTGACAGCGTGCTTGTATTTTCTGCGCCTGTGTTTATGCCTAATCCAAGATAAACCTGAAACAGAGAAGGAGTAAAAGAGCCTATCCTTTTGGTAAAAGGCTGCTCTTGCAATTCTTTGATTTCTTTGGAAGAAAAGGCATTGCTTTTACCTGTCAGAGAACCAAGCGTACTGATTTTCTTCGTAACAACCATGTATTCTTTCTTCATAAAGCTGTCGCCCCTTGTAAAAGCGGGAAGCACATCTTTATAGAATTGCACGCCGAACAGGACAATCACCATCCCGAAAAGATTTGCCAAAAAGAAACCGGACAATTGTCCGGTGCTAATATGTTGACGGAGAAGTTTCCATATCAATTTCATAATTCTAATATTTCATCGTAACACAAATCTATCCGGTTGCCCACAGAGGTAACTATCACTCCCGCCCCTTGTTTCTCTGCTTCTTCGGCGAGCACACCGCTTACGCTTTTCCTGTTCGCAGCGTCAAGGTGGCTGGTGGGTTCATCAAGGACAATAAAATCATAGGGTTGGCAAAGGGTACGGATAAAAGCAACCCGCTGTTGCTGTCCGAAGGAGAGTTTTTGAACTTTCGCATTCAGCTTATCGCCAATCTCCAATGCGTCAAAAAGGGAGAGTATTTCTTTCTTTTTCTTATATCCCGTCAAATTATTCTTTATCCGGACGTTCTCTAAGGCTGTTAATTCCGGGAAAAGCTTTAAGTCTTGAAACAGCATACTGATGGAGCATTTTCGCGTTTCCACCCATTGCTCAACTGTATATGCCTTAATATTTGTTTCATCAAACGTAATGATTCCTTGATAATCCGTGCGGTAACCGTATATATAACCACATAAGGAGGATTTTCCCGTGCCGGAGGCTGCTTCAATCAGATACTTTTTTCCCTTGGAGAAAGTAATATCCTTGTGCCAAACACCGGATGTTATCAAATTGTAAGCGCATATACTCCTCATTTTACATACCGGAATATTGTCTAGCTACGTCTGTAACTTGTTTTAATGCATTGGTTTTTTTATCTTTAAAGCAAAGATTCACTTCACCGGCTGTGCCGTCGCCTGTAATTTCAAGATACGATATGCGGGATACAAAATTCATGTATGCACTATACGCGCCTCCCCCTTTCAGGTCAAAGAGTTTCATAACAGGCAAATCAAGAATATTCTCAACGCTGACAACTGCATAAGGGGAAACTGTTTTCATATTCGGTGCAAATTCCGCATCTTGCAATGTTTTTCCGTTGAGGCTTTGGGTGATGTTGTCGGCTGTTCTTTCGTCATTGGTTACATACAACTGTTTGTTTTTTACCCCAAAATATATTTTGTCTCCCCAGAATTGACCAACATATTTATCGGGGTTTATTTGAGTGATGCCATTTGTTATTCCGTATTTGTCGGCAATATGATACAAAGCCTTTGCAGCCGCATCATCTTTTACTTTTGCATACGCAGCAAATGAAACGGAACTTAATGAAGTGTCTAATAATCCCACAGACAAGTCCCCGTCAAAGCAATAGAGAAATTCTTCCACTGTTTCCCAAACTTCCGGCTTCCACCACGTATGTGGAAAGTATGGTTTATACATTTCATTGTTTTCCCTGATGAAATTGCATAGTTTTTCTCCGTTGAGGTTCAAGCCTATGTACGCAAGGGTAGAAATCGGGTATTTGCTTACGAAGGCAAGGTCTTGCGGTTGAAATATTTTTCGTTGCTGCTCGAACAATGCTTTGAGCTCTTTATTGTTCATATAGCTTTCTGCCTGCAAACTGATTCTCCCGTTTTCAAAAGACAGGTTGGATATAATTACCACATCTTCAAGACCGTTTTCAACCGTATTGCCCGGAAATTCTTTTAGAAAAGCCATACATTTTATTTCGCCTTTCTTCTTTAGCATATCCCGAAAAGCAGCGGAAGCCGAAAGGCTGTTTTCTTCTTTTTGCAGCATCAAGCTATCCGTAAAAAAAGAAAAGTAGTTGTTATCATTAATTATTAATATACTTGTTTTGTTGAAAGCGCATGTTACTTCGCTATTGCTGAGTTTTACGCTGTGGTATCCGTTGTGTTCTTCTGCGGGGGCAACCAAATCTTCCGAAGCCATTGTTATTAACAGGGCAGTCCATTTACTTTGATTGCCTATCTTTGCCACAATAGCAGGAGTTCCTTCTATGCTGTCGAAGAAAACATATAAAGGAGCCGTCATATCAATTCCTGATTCGGCAGGGTTTTTGATTATCTTTTCAAACAAGGTAAAAGATTCGGCGCTTACTTCATCCTTTATAATATTTACTAACTTTTGCTTTATAGCTGTGCTTTCTTTCTCGCCCAATCCCGCTTTATCCAACATCGCTTTTGCATCGAACGATAACACTATCGGTATATCGGCAGGTATTACATTGGTATAAGCAGTTGATGCCGATTCACCACTACACGATGCCATAAAAAAGGCGATGAGAGCCACGGGCAGCAAGTACTTGTAAAGTATTTTCCTGTTCATAAATTGCTGTTTTAATAATTGTTATTGATTTGTTAAACTCAAAATATGGCACGCTGCCAAAGCTGCTGTTTCTGTGCGCAAGCGTGATTTCCCCAAACTGACAGAAATAAAACCTCTTTCTTCTGCTTTTCGGATTTCGTCTTCACTGAAATCTCCTTCGGGACCTATCAATACCAGCGCATCTTCTCCTCTGCGTACCATGTCTTTTAACAATGGCTTCTCTCCTTTCTTGCAATGGGCAATGAACTTTTGTCCCTCAAACTTTCGGGAAACAAACTTGTCAAAGCCTGTCATCTCATTCAGTATAGGCACGCGAGCTTTTAACGATTGTTTAACAGCTGAGATTACTATTTTGTTCAATCGTTCGGTCTTAATGACTTTACGCTCGGAAAAACGGCAATCTAAAAAGGAGAGTTCGTCAATCCCTATTTCGGTTGCCTTTTCGGCAAACCATTCATTGCGTTCCATATTTTTTGCCGGGGCAAGGGCAATATGTAAATGTCCCTGCCACAACGGCTCCTTGTAAATTGTTTCCTTTACTGTTACCGTACATCGTTTTCCGGCTATGGTTGCTATTTCAGCCAGATAAAACGCACCCTTTCCATCGGTCAACGTGATTTCATCACCCGGCGACAAGCGCAACACACGGATGCAATGTCCGGCTTCTTCTTCCGAAAGTTCCGACTTTGTTTGAATGTCGGGAGCATAGAATAACATCAATCAGATACCCAATGATTTCGCTACTGCTTTTACTTTTTCGTCGGCTTCGGCATTCGCTCCGTCATAACAGTTACGGCATCCCATTTCTCCCCTCACTTCAATATAAAACTTTATCTTCGGTTCTGTCCCCGATGGACGGATAGATATTTTGGTTCCGTCTTCGGTGAAGTATTGGAGCACGTTTGATGTTTCGGGCATATCAAGAGTAGTTACTTTGCCGTCGGCATCCACTTGCTTTAATGTTTGGTAATCTTTTTGCAGGATTACTTTGGAACCGGCTATTTCTTTCGGAGAATTGCTGCGGAAGGTATCCATCATTTGCCTGATTTCTTCCGCACCGCTCTTTCCTTTCTTCACTACGCTGATGCTTTTTTCTTTGGAGAAGCCGTATTCCACGTAAATATCCTGCAACAATTGGAACAATGTTTTGCCGTTATCCTTTGCCCATGCGGCAATTTCGGCAAGGAGGCAGCAAGCCGATACGGCGTCTTTATCGCGCACGAAATCTTCTGCCAGAAAGCCGTAGCTTTCTTCGCCGCCGCCGATGTATTTTTGTTTTCCTTCGCGCAGGCGCATTTCGCGGGCAATCCATTTAAAGCCGGTGTAGCAATCAAGCATCTCGATATTATTCTTTTGGGCGATGCTCTTTATCAGTTCGGTGGTAACGATGGTTTTCACGCAGAACTCATTCCCCGTCAGCTTGCCCAACACTTTGTATTGCGTAAGGATGTAGTAAAGCATCATCATACACGTCTGATTACCATTGATAAGCACCCATGCGCCTTTGTCGTTCTTACAGGAAACGCCTACGCGGTCTGCATCCGGGTCGCTTGCCATCACCAAATCGGCGTCTGCTGCTTTTGCTTTTTCAATAGCTAAAGACAGAGCGGCAGGTTCTTCGGGGTTGGGAGATACCACTGTTGGGAAGTCGCCGCTGATAACGTTTTGTTCGGCTACGTCGAGAATGTTTGTAAAGCCCCACATTTTTAATGCGCGAGGAATCAGCATCACTCCCGTGCCGTGGATAGGAGTATATACAATCTTTATGTCGTGATGGCGTTTGATGACTTCGGGGTCTATGGACACGGTCTTTATGGCGTCCAAATAGAGTTTATCCACGTTTTCGCCAATTGTTTCAATGAGTGCGGGGTTGCCTTTGAACTTAATTTCGGCAGCTGAAGATATTTTAGTTACTTCGTCTATAATCCCCGTATCATGAGGCGCCAATACTTGCGCTCCATCGTCCCAATAGGCTTTGTATCCGTTATATTCCTTGGGGTTGTGGGAAGCCGTTAAGATAATCCCGCTTTGACAGCCCAACTGACGAATAGCGTAAGATATTTCGGGTGTTGGGCGAAGTGCATCAAACAGATATACTTTTATGCCGCTGGCAGAGAATATGTTGGCGGAGATTTCAGCAAATTTGCGGCTGTTGTTGCGACAGTCGTGCCCCACGACAACCGAGATTTGTTTTAAACCCCTAAAATTGCGGTTCAGATAGTTGGAAAGTCCTTGGGTGGCAGCCCCCACGGTGTAGATGTTCATGCGGTTGCTGCCTGTCCCCATAATGCCACGAAGTCCGCCCGTGCCAAATTCGAGGTCTTTGTAGAAGCATTCCGTCAATTCGGTTTTATCCTCACTTTCCAACATGCGTTTTACTTCCGCTTGTGTATTGGCATCGTAAGCCGGAGTGAGCCACTTGCCGGCTTTTTCTGTTATTTGTTTCAGTAGTTCTTGATTGTTATCCATTTCCGTATTATGTTTTTGATGTAAGATTAATAATCTAGACGTTTCGCAACAACAAATTTAATGAAATAAGTTAACACAACCGAAACCAACAATCGGAAAAATAGGGGGAAGGAATAAAGAAAGATCAGTTAAATTAAAAAGAGAACCCTTTGGGCTCTCTTCTCTCTCTACTGTTGCGGAGACTTGACTCGAACAAGTGACCTTTGGGTTATGAGCCCAACGAGCTACCAACTGCTCCACTCCGCGATATTTTGTGGGTGCGAAGATATTGCCTTTAGTTGGGACATGCAAATGTTTTCGTATATTTTTTGAAATATATTCTTTCTGAGTAATCATAACACCATGCCAGCACGGAGTTAAACCGATGGCCTTATTAACTTTGAACACTTCTTACTTGACTTTTGTTATAAATGCTTACGGGTTTAACAACTAAAACGTACAGCGCACTTTTTGCATACAACCTTTTTGATTTGATAGGACTATTATATACCTTTGCCTCACGGTTGCAAAGTTCATTTTTATAGGCTGATAAACATGGTAAATGACATTATTCCTTTCCTTTTTCCAGTAGAAACGCCCAAAATTATTAAAGTAATCGGAGTGGGGGGTGGAGGAGGAAATGCCGTTACCCACATGTATCGGGAAGGAATACATGATGTCACGTTTATGTTGTGCAATACAGACAGTCAGGCATTAAACGTATCGCCCGTACCTTCAAAAATACAGTTAGGACGTACTATTACAGAGGGTTTGGGTGCGGGCAACCGCCCCGAACGTGCACGTGAAGCCGCTGAAGAAAGCGTGGACGAAGTGCGCCAATCGCTTAGCGACGGAACTAAAATGGTGTTCATCACCGCCGGAATGGGAGGAGGAACCGGTACGGGAGCCGCTCCCGTAATAGCACACATTGCCAAAGAAATGGATATTCTTACCGTAGGCATTGTTACCATTCCTTTTATCTTTGAAGGTGAGCCGAAAATTATTCAGGCATTGGATGGCGTAGAGCGTATTGCTCGTCATGTGGATGCATTGTTGGTAATCAATAACGAACGGTTGCGGGAGATTTATTCCAACCTAACTGTAATAAATGCGTTTAAAAAAGCAGATGAAACTTTATCAATCGCTGCCAAAAGCATTGCCGAAATTATCACCCTGCGCGGAATTGTCAATCTTGATTTTGCTGACGTAAAAACTATTTTGAAAGATGGCGGCGTAGCCATTATGAGTACCGGATTCGGTGAAGGGGATAATCGTGTAACAAAGGCTATTGATGACGCGCTACACTCGCCGCTGCTGAACAACAACGACATTTTCAATTCCCAAAAAGTGATGCTCAACGTTTCGTATTGCGAACAATCGGAAATGATGATGGATGAAATGAATGAAATTCACGATTTCATGCGCAAATTTCGTGAAGATGTAGAGGTCATTTGGGGAATGGCTACAGACAGTACGCTCAATGGGAAAATCAAAATAACCCTTTTGGCTACCGGTTTTGGCGTAGAAAACGTACCGGGTATGGACGCCATGCTCGAAAAACGCATGGCAGATGACGAGGATGTCAGAATACAACTTGAAGAAAAGAAAGAAAGAGATAAAAAGCGCATTGAAGATATGTACGGCAAAAGCGTTGGTGTGAGAAGCAAAATAGCCCATAAACATTGTGAAATATACATTTTCAGTATCGAAGACATAGATAATGACGATATAATTTCCGGCATCGATAACTCACCAACATACCAACGCAATAGAACCACCCTTAAAAACATACAGAACAAAACTCTTGATAGAGATCAAGGGAAAACAGAAACGAACGAATCTATAAATGCGGAAAGAACGATTGTATTTTGAGATTGTATCAGAGTACCGTCGTTATTTAAAAACATTCTAAATAATTTCCTGCATTCGGATATATAATCTACCTTTGTGAAACATCATAAGGAGTTGTTATGCGTCTATCCGAATTAAAAACAGGCGAAAGAGGAGTTATTGTCAAAGTAATTGGACACAGTGGCTTCCGTAAACGCATTATCGAAATGGGGTTTATCAAAGGCAAAACAGTAGAAGTGCTGCTGAATGCCCCATTGAGAGACCCGATAAAATACAAAATATTAGGCTACGAAGTATCCCTACGGCGTCGGGAAGCCGAAATGATTGAAATCATTAGCGAACAAGAAGCAAAAGAACAAGTTGTGCAACCCGGCGTTTATTACAGGGCATTAGCAGGAGAACGTACACATTTCAACGACGAATATCTTAGACAAATAGCTCTGGGAAAGCGTAGAACTATTAGTGTTGCATTGGTAGGCAACCCAAATTGTGGGAAAACTTCCCTATTCAACCTTGCTTCCGGGGCGCATGAACATGTGGGTAATTACAGCGGAGTAACCGTGACAGCCAAAGAAGGTCATTTTGATTTTGAAGGTTACCGGTTTAAGATTGTTGATTTGCCCGGCACTTATTCTTTATCGGCATATACACCCGAAGAAATTTATGTTCGCAAGCATATTATAGAGCAGACCCCCGACATAATTATCAATGTGGTTGATTCCTCAAATTTGGAACGAAACTTATTCCTTACCACACAGCTTATTGATATGGACGTCCGCATGGTAGTAGCTCTAAATATGTATGACGAATTGGAAGCCAGCGGCAATACTCTCGACCATTATCTACTGGGTAAACTTTTGGGTGTGCCGATGATTCCTACTGTTTGCAAAAAAAGCAGAGGTATTGAAGACCTTTTCCATATCATCATTAATCTGTATGAAGGAGCTGATTATGTGGACAAGCAAGGAATAATTAATCCTGAAGTTGCCAAAGAAATACAAGACTGGCATCGCAAACATGTGGACGAGTCGAAGCATGGCGAACACATAGAGGACTACACCCGGGAATATAAATTACATCATGCCATATACCGGCACATACATATCAATCACGGTCCCGATTTGGAGAAAGCCATTGATGAAGTGAAAGAGAAAGTCTCCTTCAACGACTCTATCCGTTATAAATATTCTACCCGCTACCTTGCCATAAAATTGTTGGAACAGGATAAAGAAGCGGAACATTGGATTAGCGAACTGCCCAACGCCGAAGCTATAATAAGGAAACGGGATAAAGCAGTCAAACGTATTGCCGACACAATGAATGAAGATTCCGAATCGGCAATCACCAATGCCAAATACGGGTTCATCTGCGGTGCATTGAGAGAAACGTATGTTGATAACTGTCTGGAACAAAGGCAGACCACCAAATTGATTGATGCTTTGGTGACGCATCGTCTCTGGGGGTTTCCCATCTTTTTTCTTTTTATGTTTTTGATGTTCGAATGTACTTTTGTATTCGGCGAGTATCCGATGAAAGGCATTGAATGGCTTGTCGGGGTTTTTGGTAGTTGGACAAACAATAATATGAGTGAGGGACCGTTGAAAGCCTTGTTGGCAGATGGCATTGTTGGTGGGGTTGGGGGAGTGATTGTCTTTCTTCCCAATATCATGATACTCTATTTTTTTATTTCACTAATGGAAGACTCCGGCTACATGGCTCGTGCCGCTTTTATTATGGATAAGCTTATGCACAAGATGGGGTTGCATGGCAAATCTTTCATTCCTTTGCTGATGGGCTTCGGATGTAATGTTCCGGCAATTATGGCTTCGCGCACCATAGAAAACCATAAAAGCCGGTTAATAACTATACTGGTCAATCCGCTCATGTCGTGCAGTGCGCGTTTGCCTATCTATCTGTTATTAGTGGGGGCTTTTTTTCCGAAGAATGGCGGTTTGATTTTATTGATTATTTACGCCACGGGTATTCTGTTGGCGGTCTTAATGGCTCGTTTGTTCAGCAAGATATTGATACAAGGAGATGATACCCCTTTTGTTATGGAACTTCCTCCTTATCGTATGCCGACTGCAAAATCCATCTTCCGTCATACGTGGGAAAAAGGTGTACAATACCTGCGCAAGATGGGAGGAATTATCATGTTAGCCTCCGTTATTATATGGTTCTTGGGATACTACCCTAATCATGATACCTACAAAACTGTCACCGAACAACAAGCAAACTCCTACATCGGCAAGATAGGCAAAACCATTGAACCTGCATTAAACCCTTTGGGATTCGACTGGAAACTCGACATCGGGCTGTTGACAGGGATGGGAGCAAAAGAATTGGTTGTAAGCAGTCTCGGCGTACTCTATGCCAATAATGCGGAAACAGAAAGCGCAAGTTTAGCCGAACGGATGCCTATTACACCGCTGGTAGCATTTTGTTATATGCTTTTTTCATTAATCTATTTCCCCTGCATCGCCTCTTTTGCTGCCATCAAACATGAATCGGGCAGTTGGAAATGGGCGGTGTTCACAGCAATATACACCACCACATTGGCATGGATCGTATCTTTTGCTGTTTATCAAATAGGGAGGTTATTTGTATGAATTGGCAAGAGCCGGTAGTTATCTTTATTGTCGGTCTTTGTGTAGGACTAAGTATTTATCGTTTCTTTTCATTTTTTCGGAAATCGAAGAAAGGGGATGATGTCTGTACAAACTGTACTTGCGGTTGCTGCAACTCAAAACGTGTGTCTGGGAAGACACACAATACAGTGAAAAGCGAAATAACTAAATTATTCCAAAGCTTGTTCTAAATCGGCAATCAAATCTTTTGCATCTTCTATCCCCGTAGAAAGACGAACTAAGGTATCCGTAATGCCTACTTGTTCGCGCACTTTCTTGTCAACGGAAACATGGGTCATCAGAGCAGGCAATTCGATAAGAGCTTCCACTCCTCCTAAGCTTTCAGCTAAAGTAAAAAGTCTCAACTTTTCCAAAAAACGTTCGGCATCAATGACAGAACCTCTTATTTCAAAAGATACGATACCGCCAAAACCGCTCGATTGCGATTTAGCCAATTCATACTGAGGATGGCTAGGTAATCCGGGATAGATAACTCTGCTAATTTTAGGATGCTTTTCCAAATAATAGGCTATTGCAAAAGCGTTTTTTTGATGTTGCTCCATACGAAGCGGGAGGGTTTTGATGCCGCGTAGGGTCAGATAAGAATCAAAAGGGGGAAGTACTGCTCCTGTGGAATTTTGAAAGTATTGAATGCGTTTATAATAAACATCATCATTGACCATGATGCTACCACCGAGCACGTCACTGTGTCCACCAATATATTTAGTGGAGCTATGTATAACAACATCAGCTCCCAAATCCAATGGTCTTTGAAAATAAGGAGAAAGGAATGTATTGTCCACAACTAAAATCAATCCATGTTTACGAGCTATTGCGGCAGCAGCCTTTATATCGGACAGTTTCAGCAAAGGATTCGTGGGGGTTTCTATCCATATCAGTTTGGTAGAAGGAATAACAGCAGCTTCCACTAACGAAGAATTAGTGGCATCTACGTAAGAGGTTTTAAAACCAAATTTAAAGAAAACATCATCAAACAATCGTTTGGTTCCGCCATACAAATCGTCAAAAGCAACGATGTGGTCGTTAGGATTAAGCAACGATAGCAATACGGCAGATTCTGCCGCTAAACCGGAAGTGAAAGCCAAACCATATTTAGCATTCTCTAAAACGGCGAGTTTTGCTTCCAAAGCCTTACGGGTAGGATTTTGAGAACGCGTATAATCGTAACCGGTAGTGGCTTCGGCTGTTCTCTCTCTTGCAAAAGTGGTCGAAAGATGAATGGGTATTACCACATCCCCCGCCGTTCTTTTCCTAAAATCTAATTCTTCACCTGCATGGACAGCTTTGGTAAAAAAGCCATAATCATTTGTTGTACTCATATCATTGGTTATAATAGCCCGACGAAATTTAGGCAGCGAAGATACATCCTTTGGGCAGAATTCGAAATACCATATTTATGGTATATTTATATCAATACGGAATCTCTACTTTCGCCGCGTAGTATGTGACCGAGAAAACGAAAGCGTCCCAATGAGAACTTATATATTAGCAGATAATCAGGATATCACCCGCGAAGGAGTCATTGCCTTGCTTAAAGAATCGGGACTATCCGAAAGAATTGTTGAGGTAAAGACACTTGAAGAGTTGCAACATAAATTGGAAACATATCCTAATGCCATTGTCGTATTAGACTATACGTTATTTAATTTTTCTTCGCGTCAGCAAATGCATATTGTAAAAGAGAAAGCAAAGAAATCATCATGGATTCTTTTTTCCGATGAGTTGGGAGAACATTTCCTTCGTCAGGCTTTATTGGCAGATCCTTCTTTAAACGTTGTGATGAAGCATGATAAAAAGGCTGAAATCCTTGCCGCTTTACGATGCGCCGCCTATAACTTAGTGTATGTTTGCGAATCTGTAGGACAAATTTTGCAAGGAAACATCCTTGCCGTTTCTGCACCCGATAAGCTAACCGTTTCCGAAAAGGCAATACTTCAGGAAATGGCATTAGGCAAAACGACTAAAGAAATAGCACTGGAGAAAAATCTGAGTTTCCATACGATTAATTCCCACCGAAAAAATATTTTCCGTAAATTGGAAGTGAATAATGTACAGGAAGCTGTCAGGTATGCTTTCCGGGCAGGGATTATTGATTTGTCGGAATATTATATTTGACTTCTGGGTTTTCGGAGCTTGTCTACATCTTATTTTCGTAATTCACAAATGGCTTTATTTTTTAAAACAAGGTAGACTTATACAATTTTTTGCTAACTTTAAGCCTAATTGACATCATTGCTTTTTATGAATAAATTAATTGCTTTTTTTATTGCAATAACGGCATGTATATCACAAAGTTATTCACAAAAATTTGTATGGGGTGCTTCTTTTGACACTCAATTTGACAATCGTGAATACAACAGTAATCTCAGCAATTCACAAACTTTTTTTGGAGCTAAGTTAACTCCCGAAATCGGAATCAATTGGGGAAGCAAAAATTATTCCCGTTTGTTTGTCGGCACAACCATTATAGAAGAGTTTGGGGCTGAAACGTTTGAGAAGAAACCTGAAATGTTGTTATATTATTACTATGATTCGCCAACATATGTGATATACGTGGGAAGATTCTCTCGTAAATCAGTTATAGGGAAATATTCCAATGCTTTTTTCAATGACTCCGTCCGCTTTTTTGATGCTAATATAGACGGTGTGTTATTTCAATATCAAGAGGATAACGGCTATGCTGAACTTGCATTCGATTGGGACAGTCACCAATCGAAAGTCAGACGGGAGAAATTCATGATATTCTCATCGGCTCTGTGGGAAAAAAGATTACTATACGGTGGATACAATTTTTCGATGTACCATTATGCAATGGCTTTTGGAGGAAGCGGGGTAGTAGATAACGTATGGATAATGCCTTATATAGGCATTGATTTGGCAGAGAACTGCTTTTTCGATAAATTATTTTTGGAAATAGGTTGGTTGCAAGCGTTTCAAAACGACCGTAGCAATGTGGGAAAATTTGTAAAACCAGGTGGTGTACACATTAAAACGCATATTGAGAAATACAAGTTCGGGGTTCTCAATACATTGTTTCGCGGAAATTGCATGATGCCGTACTACGAACACTACGGCAACGGATTGTATCGGGGAGATTCTTTTTACGGCACCACCACCGGAGTGTACAATCGTTTGGAAATATATTGGATGCCTTTACAATACGAAGATATGAGCTTAAAAATATCTTCCATACACCACTACGACGGGCAAAGCTGGAGTTGGCAGCAATTAGCAACCTTTTCCCTCAATATAAGCGATTTAATTTTCTCAAAGAAAGCCAAGCATCATTAAAACAAATAGATATGTCTTGTCCTGAAATAGCTTTGCTAAATACTTATCGTAAAAATTTAGGTAATGATATATCTATTTACACCAACTAATTTTTTAACAGAAAAAGACCTTGAAATTAAGAAACTGTCTAAAAATCACAAGTTCATTATATAAATAATTGAGAATCGGTTGATTAGTTGAATATTTTTGCATAATTCTTTATGTCGTTGATAACCATAAAAATACAAATAAAACTCAACTAATCAACCGATTCTCAATTATTTATATAATGAACTTGTGATTTTTAGACAGTTTCTTAATATAACTAATAATAATGCAAATGCTATTCAAAACAAATTTAAAAAAGAGATTGATACATTAAAACGTCCAACAGAGGAAGATAATACACATGAAAAGCAGTTGATGACTATGTATCAAGCAAGGAGCGATATGAAAAGTAAAGTCGGAAATAAGGCTGTTGTTGATGCATTATACGAGAGACCTCTAAATGTTGTTTTTGGAAATGAAGATATAAAAGAAAAAATGCTTAATTCTAATTACAACCCTCTAAAAACGGGGTATTCTGTTGACGCGGTTGTTCAAACCATAAGAAATGTTCCTTGTGCGTACAAAATAACAAAATTACATGAGATAATTGAAATAGATTAACATTATGTTAATGTTAACCAAACTCAAAATGAGTATTTCCTTTTCTATATTGAGCAAGATTAAAGTGAGTAATTCCGAAGAAGATAAAGAGCATCTGAATATCTATGTTTTAGATAGAGGTTTACAATCTACCAAAACGATGAAAGAGTTCTCAAAGGAATCTATAACTTTTATTGTCAGAGCCAAAGAAAACCGGAAATATGT
>SNRY01000389.1_pt1 | contig 15596 bp, 12 predicted proteins | sample 4693421 | NCBI WGS metagenome assembly SNRY01 (sample SAMN11003215, study PRJNA524138) | termite gut metagenome | isolation source: Bacteroidetes bacterial symbionts from single cell of protist host amplifed... | host: Streblomastix strix ... | reverse complement strand
AACATTTATATTCGTGTAGAGAAGGGAATGGCGCCCAGAGAGGCGGGGATAGAAGGAGCCAAGGAGATTTTCTTTGCCATTGTTTCTACCACTGTTACGTTGGTTGCTGTGTTCTTCCCCATCGTGTTTATGGAGGGGATGACCGGACGGCTTTTCCGCGAATTCAGCATCGTTCTTTCCGGCTCGGTGATTATTTCCGCTTTCTCCGCGCTTACCTTCACGCCCATGCTGGCATCTAAATTGCTTGTCAAAAGGGAAAAAAAGAATTGGTTTTATCTGAAAACAGAACCTTTCTTCAACGGAATGAACCGGGGATACAGCCGGGGATTGGCATTCTTTCTGCGCCGGCGAGTGCTAGCCATCCTTTTTGTGGGGATTACCGTTATCCTTATTGTGTATTTGTGGGGAACTATTCCTTCGGAAATGGCTCCACTGGAAGACCGTTCCAACATAACCATAAATACGCGCGGAGCGGAAGGAATCACTTATGAATACATACGCGACTATACGGAAGATTTGAACTTGTTGACGGATTCACTGATTCCCGATGCAGCATCCATTACTGCGCGTGTTGCCGGAGGAACGGGAAATATCACCATTTCCTTGCAGGACATGAAAGAAAGGAATTACTCCCAGATGGAGATAGCGGAGAAACTCGCGCGTGCCGTGCAAAAGAAGACAAAGGCGCGCGCTTTCGTACAACAGCAATCCACCTTTGGCGGAAGGCGAGCGTCTATGCCGATACAGTACGTTATCCAAGCAACTAACTTACAGAAGTTGCAAGACGTACTTCCGGCATTTATGAACAAAGTGTATGACAATCCGATATTTCAAATGGCGGATGTCAACCTCAAATTCAGTAAACCCGAAGCGCGTGTAGGTATCGACCGCGACAAGGCAACCATGATGGGGGTAAGCACGCGCAACATTGCGCAAACGCTTCAATACGGTCTTAGCGGTCAGCGTATGGGGTATTTCTATATGAACGGAAAGCAATACGAGATTCTGGGCGAAATCAACCGGCAACAACGGAACAAGCCGGTCAACCTGCGTTCTATTTACATCCGCAGCGATAAGAATGAGATGATTCAGCTGGACAACTTGGTAGATTTAACCGAAGACATTGCTCCGCCTCAGCTCTACCGGTATAACCGTTTTGTGTCCGCTACTGTTTCGACAGGACTTGCCGAAGGCAGTACTATTGGGCAGGGATTGGAAGAGATGGACAAGATAGCCAAAGAAACGCTTGACGAAACGTTCCGAACGGCTCTGTCGGGTGATTCCAAAGATTATATGGAAAGCTCTTCGAGTTTGATGTTCGCCTTTGGTTTGGCAATTATACTGATTTACCTTATCTTAGCTGCTCAATTTGAGAGCTTCAAAGACCCGCTTGTCATCATGCTGACTGTGCCGTTGGCTGTTGCGGGAGCGTTGGTGTTCATGTATTTCTCAAACCAGACGATGAATATATTCAGCCAAATCGGTATCATCATGCTTATCGGTCTGGTAGCCAAGAATGGTATTTTGATTGTGGAGTTTGCCAATCAAAAACAAGAAGCCGGTGAAGACAAAATGACTGCTATTCGTGATGCTGCTCTGCAACGTTTGCGTCCGATTCTGATGACGAGCGCTGCTACTATTTTGGGATTGCTCCCCTTAGTGTTCGCCTCGGCAGAAGGAGCAAACGGGCGTATCGCCATGGGGATTGCCGTTGTTGGAGGGATGCTGGTTTCTACGGTGCTGACTATGTTTATCGTACCTGCCATCTATAGTTTTATTTCAACGAGTCGTAATCAATAAAAACCTTATCTTTGTATTTTAGTATATAAATCTGACAATCATGATAGTAATTACTGGTAAAGAATTTGGAGACAATCCTCAGAAATACATTGATTTGGCAACAAAAGAAAGAATCATAATCAAAAAAGAACAAGAATATCTTGAAATTGTTCCTCGCGGTAAATCCATACCCGAAAATCCAAGTCCGAGCAATGATCCTTATTTCGATGATCCGGAAAACATAGAAAAAATATTGCATTCGAGCGCACAGATAGCGGAAGGGAAGGTACATAAATTGGAGAGAGAAGATATTCGTTCATTTTTAGGATTGGATTAATGAAATATTATGAACTTGAATACACTGATGATGCTAAAGATGATATTCAGCATCTAAAGAAATCCGGCGATAAGGTTACTCTCAAAAAACTTGAAACTTTATTGTTGGAACTTACTGAACATCCAACAACGGGAACAGGAAACCCCGAAAAACTGAAAAACAATCTTTCCGGCAAATGGTCTCGAAGGATAAATCACAGGCACAGGCTTGTATATGAAATACATGAAATGACAATAACGATTGTCGTTGTAAATGCTTACGGACATTATTCGGACAAATAATTATCTGATATGAGAATTATCAATATGAAATATATTTTCTTTTTCCCTTTTCTTTCTTTCTTCCTAGTTTACAATGTTTCTATGCAAGCGCAACAGCGAGTGTTGGATTTAAAGTCATGTTTGGAAATCGGTTTGGAGAATAACTATTCCTTGCGTGTCAGTCGTAACGACGAACAAATAAGCAAAAACAACGTTACTTTAGCCAATGCCGGATATTTGCCCACACTTGACGTATCGGGAAGTTCTCAGAATGTATTGAACAGCACCGGTACGAAAGTACGCGCTACGGGCGAGACAAACAGCGAGAGCACTGCTTTTGACCAAACGTTTAACGTGGGGCTTAGCCTCAACTGGACTATCTTCGACGGATTCAAGATGACCGCCAATTACGAACGCTTGAAAGAGTTGGAAAAACAAGGGGAGATAAACACCCGCCTTGCCATAGAAGACTTTATAGCCGACTTCACGGCAGAGTACTATAACAACATCCAGCAGAAGATTCGTCTAAAGAACTTTCATTATGCCGTTTCACTTTCTAAGGAACGGCTTCGCATCGTAGAGGCGCGATATACGATTGGAGACTTTTCCCGTCTCGACTTGCAACAGGCACGGGTGGATTTTAATGCCGACAGTTCCAGCTACATGAAGCAACAAGAGCGTTTGCAGACTTCGCATATCCGCTTGAACGAATTGATGGCTTACAAAGATGTGAACAGGATAATCGCTACTTCCGATTCGATTATTGGCGTGAATACCCTTCTTGATTTTGATGAATTATGGGAGTCCACATTGAGAACAAACGCTTCGATATTGAAAGCCGAGCGGAATAACGCATTAGCTGAGTTGGACTTAAAGAATGTATATTCGCGCAATTACCCTTATGTAAGGCTTAGTTCCGGATATGGATATACGTTGAACAATTATGGTACAGGGGTCAATAGCCGCCGGAACAATTTAGGCTTTAATGCCGGTATTACCGTCGGTTTCAACATCTTCGACGGCAACAGGAAAAGAGAGCGGACAAACGCTAACATTGGCATTGCAAATGCCCGGTTAAGGCAACAGGAATTGGAACAATCTCTCCGGGCAGACATTAACAATTTATGGCAAGCATACTGTAACAACATTCAAATGCTAAAGCTCGAACGGGAGAATCTTGTTGCTGCCAAAGAAAACCACGACATTGCACGGGAGCGCTATTTGCTGGGAGACCTTTCGGGAATTGCGATGCGTGAAGCCCAGAAAAGCCTCCTTGATGCCGAAGAGCGGATACTCACAGCAGAATACAATACCAAACTGTGCGAAATATCCTTGTTGCAGATTAGCGGCAGGATGGTAGAATATGTGGAATAATTTCTACATTTGTGCCTCATGGCAAAAGAGAAAACAGTCTATGTCTGCAAGAACTGTGGGCAAGAATCTCCTAAATGGGTAGGAAAATGCCCCGTGTGCGGCGAATGGAACACCTATACGGAAGAAATCATACGCAAAGCCCCTTCCGGTTCGCTCCATTCCTCCGGCATTACTCCTTCCAAGAATATCCCCCTAACATTAAAAGACATTGAAGCCGGCGACGAACCACGCATCAATATGCACGACGACGAACTGAATCGCGTCTTGGGAGGCGGCTTAGTGCCCGGTTCATTAGTCCTAATCGGTGGCGAACCCGGAATAGGGAAATCCACGCTGGTGCTGCAAACCGTCTTACGAATACCAGACAAACGCATCCTCTACGTTTCAGGCGAAGAAAGCGCCCGGCAATTAAAGTTGCGCGCCGACCGCATCACCCAGCAATCCGGCGATTGCTTCATTGTTTGCGAAACCGCTCTGGAGCAAATCTACGTGCACATTAAAAACCTTCGCCCCGACTTGGTCATCATTGATTCCGTTCAAACCATCTCAACAGAAACCATTGAGTCATCACCCGGAAGCATTGTGCAGGTGCGCGAATGTTCGGCTTCCATCCTCCGCTTTGCCAAAGAAACGGGCATCCCCGTGTTGCTCATCGGGCATATCAACAAGGAGGGAAGCATTGCCGGTCCGAAAGTTTTGGAGCACATCGTTGATACGGTGTTGCAGTTCGAAGGCGACCAACACTATATGTACCGCATCCTCCGCAGCATCAAAAACAGGTTTGGCAGTACCGCCGAATTGGGCATTTACGAAATGCGACAAGACGGATTGCGGCAAGTGAGCAACCCCTCGGAACTCCTACTCTCGCAAGACCACGAGGGAATGAGTGGAGTAGCTGTTGCTTCCGCCATGGAAGGAGTCCGTCCTTTTCTTATTGAAACGCAAGCCTTAGTCAGTTCGGCGGTGTACGGCAATCCGCAACGCTCAGCCACGGGCTTTGACATCCGGCGGATGAACATGCTGCTGGCAGTGCTCGAAAAGCGGGCAGGTTTTAAACTGGCGCAAAAAGACGTATTCCTCAATATTGCCGGAGGCTTAAAAGTAAGCGATCCAGCCATAGACCTGGCGGTGATTAGCGCCATACTCTCCTCCAGCATGGATGCAGCCATAGAGCCGGGTGTCTGTCTGGCGGGAGAAGTCGGCTTATCGGGAGAAATTCGTCCGGTCAATCGCATGGAGCAGCGGATAGGCGAAGCCGAAAAGTTAGGATTCAAACGATTCCTTCTACCCAAGTACAATTTGCAGGGGATTGACAAGAAAAACAGGAAGATAGAATTAATTCCGGTAAGGAAAGTGGAGGAAGGGGTGAAAGAACTTTTCGGCTAAGGGCAAGCCAATATGTTTGCTCAAAGAATTTACACCTTATTATATATACCTTATTATATAGAAACCCGCCCCCCACTTTCAATTTTCAACTCTCCACTTTCAACTAAATTTGGGCGTGCCCCAATGGGTCGGGCTATACGCTACAATCCTTTTTGTTCCTACCCTCACAAAAAGAATTTTCGCTGCTATCCCTAACGCCCATGCGGACTTCGCTGCTAACAACAGGCTGAAAGCCTACTATAATTCAGCCCCAGCCAAGCGGAGCAACGGCTGTGGATAAGAAAGTATATGTTCAAACTGCGCCTTTTCTCACGCTTCGTAAGCCCTAGGCTCGCATTCCGTAAGCCCTAGGCGCACGCTTCGTGAGACCTAGGCGCACACTCCGTAAGACCTAGGCAAAAAAAAAGCGCTCCTCCGCGGGAGCGCCTCCAACCATTACGGCTCGCCCAATGCCTCTACGATAAGCCTCACCTGCGCCGGAGTATAGGTTCGGCTCAAAGGCTTTAACCCCGTTTTTGCCAAACTCTCCCTTAATCCGGGATGTTCATCTACAAACTTTTTAAATGATTTGCCTGCCACTTTGGGCGTTTTGCCTGGAAAATACATCAATGCCAGCTCACCTTTGCCGTAACTGCGGATGCGAAACTCCTCCGTACTATCTGTGCCTTTCATCGCCTTTGTTTTTATGTTTTACAGCATAAATTTACAAAATAAATCCCTATAAACCGCCATATTTCCCCATATTCCTCCTTTGCAAAATAGTTTTATGAGAACTCCAAAGAAGTTATATGTATATAGAAATGTCTGGGTATAATGCTTTGTTCGGCTCCGCAGGAGTCGAATATTACTCTCGTATGTTATCATAATTCTCAGGGTAGATACCGGAGCAACCGTGTACAAATTTGGGGAATGAGCAGATCGGAGCGGAAAATGGAAAAATGAAAATGAAAAGTGGTTTGCTTGAAGCTATCTTAGCTCCCTCTCCTTGGGAGGAGGGCTGGGGTGAGGCTTCTAAAAACAAAAAAGGCATCTCCTTGCGAGATGCCTTTTTATTATTAGATTCTATAAACTATTTCCCTTAGCCTTGCATAAGCCTGCAAAAGACTACACCAAGCAAAGGAAGATAAAGATTAATTTATTGTAATCGGTAGGCCTTGAACTGTCTCCTTACCAAAGATATCTTTTACAATTAATTGAATCTCTACTGTTATAGTGCTGTTGGTGTAATTATCTTTATTAAAATATTCGAAATCATCCTTAATTAGAGGTTTAAAACCAAAAGATACAGTAGCACCATTACCATTGCTACTAAATTCAAGTCCTTCAAATTTAATCGAAATTGGTTGATCTTTGGGACTAGTAAACCCTACAGTAGAGTTAGCTGTACCTGTAACAAAAACCTTGCTACTCGTAATAGAAGAGAAGAAAAAGTTGTAAGTCTGAAGGTCTATCACATTTTTAGGCTGGTTACCAGAAAACACATTAAACGGATTATGCTGATTATTAGCAGAAATGTCACTCCACCATATAAGTTTCTTATTTGAAACTTGGATAGTTTGATTGTCAGAATCTACTGTTGCTGACGCCGATGAACCATAAGAGAGCGTGAAATCTGCCGGTGAATTAAATCGAACATCAAACCCATATTCATCATCTTCCCTATCACTCAATCTTGAAATATAATCACCTCTGTATCCAATCTTACCCCAATTAAATTCCACTTTCCCTTTATAAGGAATGTTTGTGCTTATTCCTGATTCGTTTTCAATCAATATGCCTGCCCAATTTCCAGTGAATGCATACATACCGTTATTTTGCAAAAGTGCTACAAGGGGAGCGTCAAATTCAAACGCTTTAAACTCTTTTCCACTAGCATCTGTTACAGAGAAATTGAAAGAGTCATGATCACGAGGTACAACCGAAGCAGAACTACTATTAGTACCGTATGCTGATGTGACACAAGGTATGGACACACCACTCTCCCAATTTCCAAAAATATCAATAGCCGGATATGCCGCTTTCACTATCTGATCCTTATCGGTATTTAGGGCATAATAGGGATTAACAGTCACATTCGGATAACCAATATTATTCTTAAGACCCAAAGCGTTTGTTGTTACCGGGAAGTCGGGCAAATGCTTCGTCAAAGTAACTTTATACGTACCTATCGTAGCGCCATTGACATTTCGCAACTTAAGTGTACCGTTATGGAAAGCATCATCCTTCAGATAAGAAAGTCTAACCGCATCAAGTAAAATGTATTGTGCTGAAACCCAAGAAGTAGCTTGCTTAGGAACATTAGTCTGATCAGGATTAAAAACAGAAGTACCAACAGCGCGCCACGTAGAATACTTGTCGGCATAACCCGAAGCATCAGCAGCATTTACAAATTTCAGAACTCTTATATCATTAATTTTGTCACCATAGTCATCAGTAACATCTTCAAATGTCACAACAGCATCATAAATCTCCCGTGCGCTTATACTTGTCGGAAGATTAAAGACTAAGGGTCTGGATACCATTCCAGTAGATGCCGGATAACCTGGTTTAGTACCATCAGCATGATATGTTTTGCTAAATAGAGGTACCGCCGTTGTGAAGTTCAGCGTACCAAGATCTACCGCCGACCCGCTGACAGAAGCATAGAACGCCCGTCCATCAGGGTCAACCAATGTACCGTCATAGTTCACCACGTACACACGGAAGCCGATGGTTTTTCCCTTCAAGCTCTCGTCATTAATCGTAATTTTTGCCGTCTCACTTGCCAGATATACTGTGTTAAGCCCACTGATATTGGCGCTTCCCCAAAGGGCACTTTCTGTAGTGCCGGTAGCATTCTTCGTATCCAATCCGATATAATAAGCAAAACCTATATCCTTAGCATTGCCCGTCAGAGCCACCGGAAATGCCTTGCCTATTTCGGCACTGAAATAGCTTTTGCCCGTAGCATCATATCTGTTATCTTCGCTTCCTCCAGGAGATACGACCGCACTGCTACTAGCCGGATTTGTGTAAGTGCCACCAACTACCCATACCAATTCCTTCTGGTTACCTCTGTTATATAACTGTTCCACTGTTTTCTGATCTACATCCTTGGTGCCTACAGTATAGGTAATCCATTTCTTAGTAGCTTCATTAGTGGTATAAAAGAAATTAGCGTTTTGAGTAATCTTATAATCAAAGCCCGTCAATACATACCTGTCCGCAGCACTCGCATCAGAATCAGAAATACTGTTTTCTACGGCAATTGCATAAGCAATATTCTTCGTTCCATTCTTTATGAGTTTATCAAAAGCACTCTTGTCATAATCTTCGTTCAAAGCAAAAGCTACTTCATAAAGACCCGTGGAGGAGATAGCCACTGTGTTATCAGCCCGGGTAAGCAACCCGCTATAAGATTTCGCACTCACCGTTATATACTGGTTAATACTCCTGTCCCCTTGGCTGTTTACCAAAGATATTTTAGTTTCATCCAATTCCGCATTGGAGGGAGTAACCTGAATAAGAGTCTTTACGATACCACTCTTCGCCTGTATTTTTCCTGTTTCAAAGACAAGCGCATCTACCGTACCAAAGGTAAAATTAACCTTGGCGGGAGCTGCCCGGAAATCAAAACCGTTGGTAAGATCGCTATAGGAAGCCCCATCTAAAGCTGTTCCAGCCTTAATCGCAATCCCGGTAATCAATTTATTCACAGGACCCAATGTAACTGCTCCTGAATCTACGTCTCCGATTTGGTCTGCAATCTTCTTCACGAAGACATCATCGGTTGCCAATGCATCGGCTATCGCAACAAGGTCAATATCGCCACCTTCGCCTCCACCGATAAGCTTCAAGGCAGCTATTTCATCCTGAATCTCCTTAATGATACCCGAAACTACTTCACCTTCTCCATTTACCACAGCCAACGCCTTTACTTGAAGTTCCAAGGCAGCTATACGGGTTTCGTAACCAATCACAGCCTGCACCCATTCACTGCTTTGACCTGCTTTGGTTGCCAATTCGGTAGTCAGGGCAGTCAGAGAACTGATGGCACTGTCGAATTTCGTGTCACCGGAAGCTCCGAAAGCATCCTGCAAAGCTTTGATGTCGGCTATCACATCAGCCAAATCAGTTGCACTTGCACCACCCAACAAGCCTTTCAAGGCATTTTCAGCTTCCGTCTTGGCAGCGCTTGCCACGGCAGATGTCAATTGACTACTTGTTACGGAAGCAGCTTTCAAATCATCAAGTGCTTTCTGCAAGGTGGCATCTGCACTTTTCAAAGAACTAATATCGTCATCGTAGTCTTCACCGCATCCTACGAAAGCGATACCCAATACAAATGTAAATACCCCGAAGAGTAAATACTTCATGAACTTTTTTTCCATAATTAAATTAATTTAAAAACAACATTATATAAAAACACAATAATTTCCAATTAAAGTTAAACAGGGATTTAGACAAGCCACTCCCCTAACATTATTTAACGCTTCCTGCTCATCTACCCGAAAGGACAAAAAACTCCAACGGTAGTTAAATGATTGTAATTTGTTTGTTTTCGGGATGTTTTCGAGTGGTTCTTGAGATGTCTTGGGGAGGTTTCCGGATTCCTCCTCGGAGTATTTTTCCTCTCTCTTGAACTGCCTATAAACTCTAACGTTTTCTAATTCTTCCTAACGTTTTCCCACTCTTCCGATTCTTGTCCGTATCTTTACTTATTTTCACTAAAACCTGCTGATAATCGGCATTTTAAACAAAAATTAGCATTATTAAACGTCCGTTCATTGATACGGTTGACATTCAGGATGATCATTACATAGGTAGACATCCTCCTCATCCTTCCCATTATAATTTTGATTCATATAATCCCTATTGAATAGATACTTTAGTCAATAGTTGTTGTTTTATAATGATAATATGATGGAGACCGTCCGTATTGCGTAAATTATCCTAACTTTGTCCGTTTAAATTAATGTACAGACGATGATAACTCCTAATTGATACTTACCATAAATGAGGAAATACATTTTGCTTATATTGTTAGCTGCCTCTCACGTCTTTGTTCTTGCTGCACAGGAATATACTATAAAAGCAGTACCCAATCCGAAAATACTTGATGCTGCAAACTTTGTCAGTAATCCAGATGGTATTTTGGACACTTATACCCTTTCTCAGGTTAATGAGATATTGCAAACCCTCGAAGCGGATACAAAAGCCGAAGTTGCCGTTGTTTTGCTCAATTCTATTGGCAATAACGATATTGAAGACTTTGCTGTCAAACTGTTTGAAGAATGGGGAATCGGGAAAGAGAATGTGGATAACGGTTTGTTGATTTTATTTGTGTTAGATAAGCGTGCCGTAAGATTTGAAGTCGGTTACGGTCTCGAAGGCGTATTGCCTGATGCCATTTGTAAACGGATACAAATGCAAACAATGATACCCGAATTTAAAAACGGCGATTACGGTGCAGGCATAGTAGCCGGTGTGGAGCGAATTGTTTCCATCGTACATAATAATAGTAGCAATGAGGTAGTACTAGATCCGAGGGGGCAATCCATAGGTATAGTGTGGCAGGCAGTTCTGGCTATATGTTTGCTGGTAATGCTGATTTCATTGCTATGGATACATAATATGGTTGGCAAAATCAAAAACGATGCGAAGTTGCCAACCAATAGGGTGCGCTATTATTCATTGAAAACGAAAGGGAAAACGGTAAATTATTCGACCGTTGCGATTGTTGTTGCAGGGTCATTATTGGTGCTATTGTTTTCCCATGCGATTTATATGCTTTATTTGATAATCATTCCGTTGGCAATCATTCCAGCCAATCTCTACGTAAAGGTTCAGATGCGGAAATTGAGAAAGCAACCCATACGTTGCAATGGTTGCGAAAGTATGATGCGCATTTTGCCGGAGAATGAGGATAATAAGTTCTTAAACCCTTCTCAAGATTTTGAAGAAAGGATACAATCAGTAGATTACGATGTTTTCTTATGCGACAATTGCGGAAATAAGACTGTGTTTGAATATGATAACAAGTCAAGCAATTATGCCAAATGCCCTAAGTGCAGTGCAAAGGCATTTACGAAAAAAGCATCTTATATGGTACAAGCTCCCACGCACATCAGTGCCGGTCTGGAAAGAGTGGTATATCACTGTAGGTTTTGTGGTTATGAAAAGAATTACGATATGAATCTGCCTCGTTTACAACATACTGCCGGAGGCATCGGCAAAAACTTCTCCGGTGGCGGAAGTCATGGAGGAAGTTTTGGCGGTGGTCGTTCAGGTGGTGGAGGCTCTACGAGTAACTGGTAAAAAGCATAGTTTCAACAATTAATTCAACTTGAACATGAAAAAGGGAATACTGTTTTTTTTAATCGCATTAATCGTACTTGTTATATGGTATATGGTTAGTTATAACGGTTTGGTTTCTGCAGAAGAGAGTGTTAGTAAACAATGGGCAAACGTGGAAAGCCAATACCAACGTCGTGCCGACTTGATTCCAAATTTAGTGGCTACGGTGAAGGGTTATGCCAGCCATGAGAGTGAAACCTTGGAAGGCGTTGTAGCCGCTCGTGCAAAGGCAACGCAAGTAACTGTAGATGCAGAGTCGCTAACACCGGAAAAATTGCAGGAATATCAAGCAGCTCAAGGGGAACTGAGTGCTGCATTGGGTCGTTTGCTGATGATTACGGAGAATTATCCTGATTTAAAGGCTAATCAGAACTTTTTGGAGTTGCAAGCTCAATTAGAGGGAACCGAAAACCGGATTCAAGTAGAACGTAGTCGGTATAACGAGATTACGGGCAGCTTTAATACTGCTATCCGCCGTTTCCCCAAAAATATTATTGCTTCCCTATCCGGATTTGAAAGAAAACCGTATTTCGAAGCGGAAGAAGGGGCGCAGAAAGCACCAAAAGTTGCATTTTAACGAAAGAATAGCGAAGAGAGGTGTCTAAATGGAGCATATAAAATATGATGTAGCTATTATTGGCGGTGGACCTGCGGGTTATACTGCTGCTGAAATTGCCGGAAAAGCTGGATTGAATGCAATACTTTTCGAGAAACAAAACGTGGGAGGCGTGTGTCTGAACGAAGGATGTATTCCTACTAAAACCTTGTTGTATTCGGCAAAAACGTATGATTCAGCGCATCATGCATCAAAATATGGAGTTGCTGTTTCAGAGGTTTCTTTCGACCTGTCTAAAATAATTGCCCGTAAAACGAAAGTGGTGCGCAAATTGGTATTGGGGATAAAAACCAAGTTGACTTCAAATAATGTTGTTCTCATACAAGGGGAAGCATTTATTATAGACCGTAATACCATTCGTTGCAACGGAGAGGTTTATGAATGTGAAAACATGATATTGTGTACTGGCTCGGAAACATTTATCCCTCCTATTCCGGGAATTGAAACAGTAGATTATTGGACGCATCGCGAAGCATTGGACAACAAAGAACTTCCTGCCTCGTTGACTATTATTGGCGGTGGAGTTATCGGTATGGAATTCGCTTCTTTTTTCAATAGCTTGGGTGTAGAGGTAACGGTCATCGAAATGATGGAAGAAATACTGGGCGGCATGGATAAGGAACTTGCCGCTATGCTTCGTACCGATTATGCCAAACGGGGGGTGAAATTCCTGCTGAACACAAAAGCCTCGGCAGTATCGCAAACCGGTGAAGGAATTACTGTTTCTTATGAGAATACCGGAGGGACAGAAAGCGTAACTGCCGAAAGATTGTTAATGAGCGTAGGTCGCCGCCCTGTAACTCAAGGCTTTGGGTTGGAAAATCTGAATCTGGAGAAGACTGAACGTGGCAGCATCAAAGTCAATGAACGTATGCAAACTTCTCTGCCTAACGTTTATGTGTGCGGTGATTTAACAGGATTTTCCCTATTGGCGCATACCGCTGTGCGCGAAGCAGAAGTTGCAGTGCATACCATTTTGGGAAAAGAAGATACAATGAGTTACCGCGCCATTCCCGGAGTGGTATATACCAATCCCGAAATAGCAGGAACAGGGGAAACAGAGGACATTTTGCAGGCAAAGGGCATTGCTTACAACGTATCCAAACTCCCGATGACTTATTCGGGCAGGTTTGTTGCCGAAAACGAGGGGATAAATGGTATATGCAAGGTCTTGCTGGGAGGGGATGATACTGTTCTTGGCGTGCATCTGTTTGGTAACCCGGCTTCCGAATTAATCACAATGGCTTGTATGGCTATCGAAACAAAAATGAAAGCCGCCGAATGGAAAAGAATAGTTTTTCCACATCCTACGGTAGGCGAAATATTTAAAGAATGCTTGTGAAAAGAGTTTGTTTATTTCTCGGCTTATTCCTTTTTATCAGTTTTCCTGCATTATGGGGACAGAACGATTTAACTGCCCGGCTTGATTTGCTGATAAAGAACAATTTGCCCTCCGGTTCGGAAGTAGGTGTTTCTATATATGATCTTACCGACCGGCATCCTCTCTATGCTTATCGTGCCGACAAATTATCGCGTCCGGCTTCGACGATGAAATTGTTGACCAGTATTACCACGTTGGCACAGCTCCGTTGGGATGATCCTTTTCGTACCGAAGTATGGTACAAGGGGTTTATTGAATACGATGTTTTATACGGAGACATTTATGTGGTGGGTGGTTTTGACCCTGAATTTGATGATGAAGCTATGGATAGTTTGGTAAATGAAGTGGCGGCTTTCCCCTTTTCTTCCATAGAGGGTACTGTTTATGGCGACGTTTCCATGAAAGACTCGCTTTATTGGGGAAACGGATGGCTGTGGGACGATAATCCTTCTTCTTTTCAGCCCTACCTGTCGCCACTTATGTATCATAAAGGAATGGTGAAGATAACCGCTACTCCCGGCAAGCGAGGAGAAAAGGCTGTTTTACAGTGCGAACCTCAATCTTCTTTTTACGCGCTGTATAACGAAACTCAAAGCCATACTCCGAGTGCCGGTAAATTTCTTGTATCAAGGAATTGGCTGAAAAATGAAAATAAGATAGTAGTCAGTGGAAACGTAGAGCATAAAAGGACGGGTGAGGTGAATGTATATACTTCCCAAGATTTCTTTATGCACACTTTTGTAGAGCGATTATGCGAAAAAGGAATAACTATTCCCGATGCGTATGCCTATTCCGAGTTCGCACCCGATACTACCGCTGTGCGTATGGCAAGTTGGGACACTTCGGTGCAAGATGCCATGAGTCAGCTTTTGAAAGAAAGTGATAACCTGAATGCCGAAGCATTTCTTCATAGGCTGGGTGCGCAATACACAGGAAAAAAGAGAGCATCGGCGGATGACGGAATACAAGCCATCAAACATCTGATAGAACAGTTGGGGCATTCGCCCGACGATTATAAATTGGTAGATGGCTCCGGTTTGTCCAATTATAATTATGTATCACCCGGATTATTAGTTGATTTATTGAAATACGCGTATTCGAGTACCGAGATATTTCAAGGGTTATACAAATCCCTGCCTATTGCAGGAATCGACGGCACATTGAAAGACAGGATGAAAACGGGGAAAGCCTATAGAAACATAACCGCCAAAACCGGTACAATTACGGGAATCAGTTGTTTGGCGGGTTATGTACAAACATCCGGCAATCATATTCTGGCTTTTGCCATTATGAACCAGAACACCCTTTCGGCATCAAAAGCGCGGAAACTCCAAGATATGATATGCGAAGAATTAGCAAAATATTCGTTTTAACTTAATTCAAGAGGAGGCGCGCCAAAAATCTGAATACCGGTCTTACAATAAGAGCATTGCGAAAGATTACGACTATACTAATCAGCAAAAGCCATATCCCTGCCACAACAGCAAAAGCGGAAGCCAGCCCGCCTGTCAATGGTTCTAAAATATAGACCAAAGAAAATGACAGATAAAACAAAGTTACTGTTCCCCCAATAATAAGCACGATAATCAGTATCAAAACCGAAAGAAGCCTTGTCAATGATGCGGCAACACTCAATTTTGCGTATTCGGCATGAAGCAATAAATACTTCTTAAAGCCCTTCAACAGTTCAGTCAGACATTCCGTACCTTTATCGTTTGTAAACATGGTAACTCATTTTCAATTCTTAATCTTATTCGTAATCTTATCAACGAACTCGTCCAATTCGCCTTTACTCAGCTTAATGCCTTTTTGACGCAGAAGTTCCGCAATCTTATTACGGGTATCTTCTCCTTTTTCGGGAGCAAACAAAACTCCAAGTGCTGCACCGATAAGCGCACCGCCCAAGAAAGCAGCCAATACATTCAATGATTTCATAATCTTAATTTTTATTTCATCTGCAAAGTTAATCTTATAACTGAAAGGACAAAATATTTCTGTACACGGCAGATTCAAGTTCTAACTGCGACAAAATTATTATAAAGATGCGTAAAAGATTTTAGAAGGCGTTTGAAAGTTCAATTTATTTCTGGGTCTTTTATTTATTTTATTCTGTATCAGTGTAATATC
>SNRY01000388.1_pt1 | contig 15655 bp, 8 predicted proteins | sample 4693421 | NCBI WGS metagenome assembly SNRY01 (sample SAMN11003215, study PRJNA524138) | termite gut metagenome | isolation source: Bacteroidetes bacterial symbionts from single cell of protist host amplifed... | host: Streblomastix strix ... | reverse complement strand
ATGGGAAGTGAATAAAAAACCAAATGCTTCCGTTTATTCAAAAATCAAAATTAGGGAGCGAAATTAATGTAAATCTTTCAACTATCAAACGGATACAAATATAATTCAGGGCAACCGTGTCAAAATATTAGATTATTAAAGTGATACTGTGTGTGCGTCCGAGACTTTCTGATACATTGATTTCCAGTTTCAAGGGTGATAATGACACTACTTTTATGTCCGAATTTTCGATTTTAATACCTGAAAAGTTTCTGTTGAGCGTTAAAGTAAGGGAGGTGCTGAGCCTGGTAGGATCGGATATACCCAGAATCATTTCTCCAGCGGTTTCCTTTGAAAGGACGGAAGCAGGTTTGTCAACCGTTACTCCGGCTATCGGTTGCAAAGAAGCCTCCCAAAAGTTTAGCCCAGTAACTCCTTCTTGCGGAGAAAAAACAGCTTGCACTTGAGGGGTATTAGAGAGTATCTCGATATTCGGGTGTTCCGCATATTCCCTGGTAGTAACAGCATTCCTGCCGGGTAACAGAACATAGAAGTAGGTAGCTTTTTCCGGTGATTTTCCGTGATCTATCCAAAGTGTAAAGTATTCCCTCTCAAATGACGGGGAAGAATACGGCAGATTGATGTCGTGCCATGAACCGCTGCGAACTTCTCTTTGTAGATTCAGAGATGTTTTTGAAGGGAAATAATAACCAATATTCGAGCTGTCACCTATATTTTCAAAACAAACCCAATTACATTCCATCTCAATATGTTCAGCTTTGGGCAAAATAGTTTTATCGTTGGCAGTGAAAAGATATGAAGAATTGTTGTTCAGTTTCCGATTATCCACAATAGTCTCTATTGTTCGATTATCATTGCTATTGATTCCCGCACCCAACGCAACGATTTCGTCTCCAACCATGAACCACGACTTTTTAGCTTCGAGCGAACACTCCGGCGCATCGTACCACATGCCAACCATACCATAGCTATTGCATATCGATGAACCGCCAACCCAATCTTTCGGGCTTTTATAACCATCGGCATAAAGGATGTCTTTGCCGAAGGGAAGGCTTTCGGCTTTGCGTGGGCGAGTATCCACCGTTGTTCCCGGAATACGATAGACATTGACGGTGGGATTATAACAATCAGAATATTGCCGCAGGTCGTTATCGTATAGATAGGTCATTCCGGCATTCGTGTACCAGCCTTTCAGATTTTCACCATTAATCGTTTCGTAATCTTCTATCCGCGAAGAAGAGAGGCTGAGAGCAAAAGCGAAATCGGGACGAACATGAACTACACGATCCATTGCAGCAAAAATCTTGGTATAGCTTTGTTCTTTCAAAGGTGTAATGGAAGAGTCTACCAGCAGTTGCCTAGTATAAGCTAACAAGTGAGTCGGGACATCATTCAGAAAATCTCTATATTTATCTGCTTGTACATTCTCTTTAATGAAAGATTTCAAATATTGCTTCTCGTCTTCAGGTGCTATTATAGAGAGACGAATGAAAGATACTAATAAAGAATGTCCGGCTCCCCTGTCAGATTCCGAGCGGGAAGCTTCACGTCCACGTACCATATCCATTATAGCAGCACGATAAATTAACGGTGCAAATGAATTATGTATCCATTCATATATCATGTGCTGTTGTTTTTTCGCAACTTCCCAATCGGAACCTTGCACCATAACAATAATATCGGTCAGTTCGCGCAGCATAGAGCGTCCGTATCCCCCCGTGTAAGCATGCCATTGATGTTGTACAAAAGAACCATCTTTATAGAAACCGTCATGGGTAGTAACATATTTAAATTCTGTATCAAGCCCTTCAACTCCCATTTTTATTTGTTGGGGGTTCTGAGCGATGATTCCTCGTAGAATCATATTCTTGCATTGCCATATTTTGTTGGCTCCAGTAGAAGCTCCTTCGTATGTTACATTGGGGGCAAAGAAATTTAATGCTTCTATCGCTTTATCCAACTGTTCTTTTGAGAGGTCATCATACATTAATACCAATAAGTTATTAAAGGTCATGGGAACACCAATTACCCAATCCCACCAATTGTCATACCATTTCACATTGGAGTTGTATTCGTTGGCAAGCAACCAGTCAATGCCATCAAGAATATCTTTTCTTAATTGTTGGTTGTTGTAATATACAGATGTTGCTGTTTGGTAAACCGTTGCCAAATGACCTAATCTTCCAAAACTATTACTTACTTTAGATGAAACTGAACCGTGAGGAATAGTCCCCGGAATATATTCCGTCCGTTTATTACTTTCCCATAGGAAATCCCTATCAAGAGACTTTTCCATTGACTCCCAATATACTTTTGCTACGCTATCCAAAGAAGCGACGCGTTGATTGATGATAGCATCGGAAACATCTACATTAGGCGGCACTAAAGTATAGAAGTAACGCATTCGAAGTTCATTATACGAAAGAGTATTTGCTTTTTTGCATGATGTAATACCTCCTCCGACACAAACGAATAACACAATAAAAAGCAAATGATAGTATTTTTGGAAACGGATATGTGTCTTCATGATTATTACTTTTCAGTTTTAATACCGGACGATTTATATATATGAATTTGTTTTTTTGCTTTACTTGCTGGCTCTATAAATTGTGTATTCTTAAAATTACCCTCTTTTACGTCATCCAATACAATAGCCGGTCTGTAATCTGTATTCTCCGCAGTTAGTTTCACGTTGTCGAAAAAAATACCTTTCGCATGACGAATATAGAACCCCCAAGCAGGCAATTCCTTAAACTGAGAGAATTCTGGATACTTGGCTGGCATTTCAGGAACAGCATCCAATTCGGAAGAAGACAATCCCACTTTGGCATAATGAGGATTCCCACCACCAGGTGATACTATCTCGACATTTTTCAGAGTAACGTTAGTTATTTCTTGCCCGGCTAACCCCACAATCCCACACGGGGAAATATTACGAGGCAAGTCTTCTACCGGACCTTCATATACATAACCGGCATCCGGCTTTTCGGCAGTAATCTCTGCATAAACATTTGATATAGAAATGTTTTTCATATAAGATTTCTGTCCATCGCTCCAACGGTCGCCGACACGCAAATAAATAACGTTCCCCGTATGATACACCCAAAGACTGTCTATGGAAATATCTTCTGCAAAACCTCCATCCACAGCCTGCACAGTAAAAGCTGAACGAAAGGTATCGTAAACCGTTATGTTGGATAGTTTTATATTGCGAAAACCACCTCTTGAAAGGGTTCCAAATTTAACGCCACTCGCACTGGAGCGAGCTACACAGTTCCGTATCACAACATTTTGACATAATTTAGTCGCATCGTGTGATTTCAAACAAATCGCATCGTCCGAACCATCGAAATAAGAGTTGGTTACTATTACTTCTTCACAATCCACAATATCTAGAGCATCATTATTCCAATAATTAGTACTTTCTACCTTAATATTATTGATGGTAAGATACTTGCATTGGTCGTATGTCTGCACCCAACTAGCGGAATTCCTTAAACATACATCTTCAATGTTAACCTTCGTGCATTCGCGCAAATAAATTGACGAAGGACGTGAACTGGGACGGTCATATGTGAATGCGTCTTTAATAATGCCTTTCTGGATTTGGTCAATATACCGATAACAAGTTTCCCGCCCTTGTCCGTCAATTACGCCGCGTCCTGTAATACCAATACTATCAGCACTTTTGGCATAAATAAAAGAAAGCCCTCCTCCCTCGCAAACATCATAATCATACGGATTAGTGGAGCCTACAAGTACTGCACCGTCACTTAAATGAAGGGTAACATTGGACTTAATCTCAATGGATCCAGTGAGATAACGCCCTACATAAAAGACCAAACGCCCGCCGCCTTCTTCATGAATATAATCTATTGCTTTCTGTATGGAACGGGTATTAAGCGTCGTCCCATTAGATTCGATGCCAAATAGAGAAGCATTGTAATCCTTTGCCATGGCGGTAGAATAAACCGCACAGAGCAGAAATATAATGACTGAAAAATATTTTTTCATAACTAAATTTTATTATAAATACTTGATTAAACATCATTCATACAATACAACCGGACCTACCAATCCCATTGACTGTTTAGGTTGCGGTCTTCCCGGACGATTCGTCCATTTTTGAGCAATCTTATTGTCTGTCAATGTTTGAATATAGTTACCCATTGTGGTAATAACATAGATTTCTATATCATTCTCACCAATCTTTAATTTGTTGGAAATGTCATATATGCGGTTACCATACCAGTTCATACCACAATCTTCACCATTCACTTTCACCTCCGCTATGCCCCAAACTTTCCCTAAGTTTAAAATCGTATTTTGGAGTTTGGATATATTGACTTTTTTCCGATAAATAACAACGCCTGTAAAGTTGACATATTGAGTATCTTTAAGGTCTTCCAAAACGTACATATGAGTATCTTCCACTGTGTTTTCACAACTGTGACGAAACTCAACATCCCAACTTTCCAATGTTCGGCTATTTTTACCACTTACAGGCAAAGGATTCCATCTTTCACCTTGTTCTTCTTTATCAAAGACAATAACACGCGATTCAGCAGGACCAAGATAAAGGGAGAAACCACCATCTTTATCAAGTTCTATTCGATAACGATTTCCGTCAATCAAATCCCATATCCATGCATATTTGCCAACAGTTATGATTTTTGGGAATTTTACTATTGTATGATGTGAATTATGCAAATGTGAATTAACAAAGAAGAAAAAATCCGATTGGTCATCTCGAATGTAACGATTAACCATGACATATGGGTTTGGCTTTTCAATAGAAACAAAAGGAGAGAGTTGATACTTCTGCTGTATAGCAGGATACCATGCAAAAAAATCATTATCTACAGGCTTCCTCAACAAAACGAAACGATCGGGGAAAAACATCAATTTCTCTACTTGAGTTTTCACCTCTTTGTCTCGTTGAACATGATCACTCCACCCTAAAGATACGGAAGGATATTTTTCAATGCAGAATACATGCCCCCCCGAAGTAACAAAATCGTATAACTTAGCCAATGTAGCCGGTTGCATACTTTCTACTTCAATAAGGAAAAGAGTGTTATATTTTCGCTTGGCATAACACAACCAACCTTTCTTTACCGTCGAATCAAGAATAATAGGTTCCGATATATAGTCCGTTCCGTTTCCCATTTTGTGCATAGCTTCCCATAAAAGGCTCTGATAGGGAACGTTGATAACAGAAGGAAACGGTTCATTTTGCATACCCATATTTGTCCACATATCAGCTATGGGGGTTAATATAGCTATATCAGCATACATATCGGCATTTTGTAACATACTTGAAACTCTTGCCCTATACTCATTAAAATGTTTAAAATACGACCACCAATTATTCTTTTCATTGTAATAAGCTCCGTAACGGATCCAACCCGGAAAAGGAGCCTCAGCAGGTGAGTAATTAAAACCATGAAAGACAGAATGTGTAATACCGGCGATTGCATTCTGGTCGCATCCTATTTTCAAAAATTCAAGGGTCATGTTGAAAACACGGTAGGTATTAGTCATTTCTTCAGCACTGATAAGACGTTTGCCAGACAAGTGACCAGCAGATGAAACGTATTTGTTAATCATCGTATATGCTCTTCCACGGCGATAATCCTCATTGGACATCTCTTCACCAATACGATGTTGCAGCCAATTGGTTGTCCACGATTCTCCTTCAGGAATATCGCACAACATACTGCTTTCCAACGGGAAAAAGCCACGTCCGTACAATTGTGCACGTGACTTAACATTCAATTTACGACACCATTCTACGAAAGTAACACCGAAACGGTCGCGAAACATTTCCGCTTTGGTTATTTCAACGTCATAACGCATGCGATTAATCATATTTTTAAAATCTTCTCCCATCTTGGCACCGTATTCGTAGTCACTAACGTTACCCATACCTTCTGTCTTGAACATTGTACAAGGGAGATAAGGCATCATGTCATAGCCATTACGTTTTTTAAATGTTTCCACCATATCTTCGCACCAATTTGCTCCTTCTAGTTCTAGGCTGTCAACGAAGAAAGAACGGATATTTTCCGAAAGAAGGCCTATTTTCTTCTGAATGGTAGTAGATATATGATTGAGGTATTTTTCCACTGCCGCTTTGTTAAGATGATTCAGCGAAGGACCGTTAGCTCCCGGTGCACCGTTAATGACACCAGCAAAAGCATCCAATTTAACCAACGCATACAGCACGTGATCACCCTCCGGTATATCAACAGTAAACAGGTCTTTTTCTTTATAAATAGTGGATAGATCAATAATTTGCTCCATCCGTTCCAACGGTTCTGGAACAAGTGTAAGACCCATTAATTGAGGAACTCTTCCGCTGTAAGGTTCACTAATTGCCGGATCAGCCTCTTTCAATAAATTGAATAGAGAGGTTTCATAACGTGTAGGCCCTTTAATTTTTTTCACTCCTATCACGACAATTTGCCCTCGCTCTTCCCCTTCAAGGAACTCACCACCGAAAGGCCAACCTGTACCGACGATAAGGTCACATGTTAGACCCAGTTTTTTCGCTTCGTCAAAAGCTATTTTCAACATATCAATCCATTCATCACTTAGCCATTCCAGCGATTTTACACCAAGGTCATCCGTATCGGACGGAAATTTTATAGGATTAATTTCGACTCCCCCGATACCTGCTTCTTTTAATAGGTGTAACTCTCGAATCAGTTCTTTAGCTTCTACTTTGTTTCCATTCCACCACCACCGTACAAATGGATGATAATACATATCCGGATTTTTAAACAAACTGTAATATTTGTCACCATTTATATTACTGAATACTATTCTTGAATCTGCCAAAAGGGAAGGAGAAGACAAAACCAAATAACCTCCCACCATGGCACTTCGAGCCAAAAAATCTCTTCTATTCATCTTAATTGGATACATTAGGGTTATTTGACAATACCAGAAGATTTGTAAATTACCATTTGTTCTTTTTGTATATTGTCTGGTTCTATTATTTGTAATTTAGCAAATACAGCCTGATGCACATCGTCTAGTACGAATGCAGGGCGATAGTCTTTTTTTTGAGCAGTAACAGTTACATTCTCAAATTCAATGTCTTTGGCATGACGAATATAAAAAGCCCAAGCCGGTAATTCTCTGAACTGAGAAAATTCAGGATAGGCATTGCGCATCTCCGGTACACTATCCAATTCATTGGGGGTGGTTCCGCGTTTAGCATAAAAAGGTTGTGCACCACCAGGATATACAATCTCTATGTTTTTAAATTTCACATTAGTGATATAATAATCCGATAGGCCTACAATGCTTGCAGGCAAAATATTCCTCGGCAAATGTTGAATAGGACCTTCATACTCGTACCCTCTGTCTGGTTTTTGAGCGGGTACTTCGGCATAAACGTTTGAGATGGAAATGTTTCTCATAGAGGGTTGTTTACCCGAACTCCATCTATCACCAATCCGCAGATAAACGACATTTCCCGTATGTATAGCGATTAAAGTGTCCACTTCAATATTTTCAATTACGGCACCATCTACGGCAGCAAAAGTTATAGCTGAACGATAAGTATCATATATTTTATTATTGTATATCTTGACATTGACAAACCCTCCACGAGACACAGTGCCGAATTTAATTCCACTGGCGCCTGAACGAGCTACATTATTTTGAATCAGAATATCCTTACACAAAAAATTAGCATCATGTGATTTCAAGCAAATCGCATCATCCGAAGCATCAAAATATGAATTAAGTATAGTTACGTTTTCACAATCAACTACATCAAGCCCATCGTTGTTCCAATAGGCATTACTCTTTACATTAATACGGTTTATATTCAAATTCTTGCATTGGTCGTAAGTCTGTACCCAACTGGCGGAGTTGACAAGATGTATATCTTCTATATTAACTCCTTCACACGAACGAAAATAAATTATCATAGGACGGATATTTTCCGTTGGTCTATCTAATTGTAAAGCGTCTTCTATGACACCTCTATGTATCAAATTCACTAAATTGTAAGCCACTTGACGACCACGACAGTCAATAGTCCCCTGTCCCGTAACTCCGATATTTTTCTGTTCATGAGCTAATAGAAAAGCTGTATTGATATTCTTTTCATAATCCAATGGATTGGTTGACCCTAGCAATACGGCACCAGCTTCAAGGTGTAGAGTAACATTCGATTTGACATGCAACGTTCCCGACACATAACGTCCTAACGGAAATATCAAACGTCCACCACCAGTTTCATGCACTCTGTCAATAGCTCGTTGGATGGCCTGTGTATTATTGGTCTCACCGTCTGCTAATACGCCGAAATCGCTGACGTTAAAATCTTCGGCTACGACAGAGCCAACACATAAAAAGCATGTTAGTATTTGTAATATGGTTTTCATCAGTTATATTTATATATTTATTATTTATAACGACGGTATGAGCTTATTTAATTTTCTTACAAGCATATCTCAACCCTCAAATAAGGGGTATCGGTTTATATATAAATCGGAAATTTCTCACTTGGCTAGGATTAAGGTAATTCATAAGAAATCTTTAAAACCATTTTATAAAGCAATATATTATAAAATATTACCTATCGGAAAAACCAATGAAAGTTATTACCGGTGATAAATAAGACTCATCGAACTTTTAATGTTGTGCTTGTATTTTTTTACCGTTTGCAGTAATGCTGTTATGTACTTTCACGTTTTTTGAAGAAGAACCTCTCAATAAAAGAGGAGTGGAAGACGTATCAATAAAAGAGTCTGTCACATTCACATCGGAACAAGCATCAAGAACAATACCTTTTGATGGTATATTCTGTTTGTTTTTGACGGTAATATTTTTTAAAGTAATACGAGTGCTTTTTGTATATTCTTGTACATTGCCGACAGCATTTTCTAGCAAAATACCATCGATAGAGATAGTTGAGCACTTGTCTATGTAAATAAGTGCAGGGCGAAAGGACTCTTGCCCTTTAGGGAGATTTCCTTTGGCTGTCTGTTCGTTAATATGTTGATTAACTATAATTCCTTCTCCTTCTATCAAACCCTGACCAGTGATACTAATGTTTTGTTGGTCTTGAGCAATTATCAAGGCGGCTTTTCCATTGATATGTTCATAATCATAAGGAGATGTGGAAGCCATTAGAGCTGCTCCTTCCCGTAATTCGATAGTAACGTTGGATTTAAGCCAAATAGTTCCGGTACGGTAACGACCGACGTAAAACATTAAGCGTCCTCCACCATTTTCACTGATATAATCAATCGCTTTTTGAATGGAGCGGGTATTGAGTGTGGTTCCGTCAGACCTAATTCCGAACATAGAAGCATTATACATCTTTTGTTGTGCCGATAAGGAAAATGAAACGGCTGAGATAAAAACAAATGCAATAATTTTTATTCTAATCATTATTTCACTGTAGATATTAAAATAACCTGTCGAACATTTCGGCAGGTTATTATTTACTGTTAATGAATCAATTTTGAACACACAACGGATTATAAAGCATTTCCTGTTGAGGAATCTTCAATGTCATGCCGGGATATGAATTTAGCGATACATGCACATGGTTCGATGAACCGTTACGGTCAACTGGAATATTCCAACGCTTGTTGTTGTAAAATTCCCTACCACCTTCGCCCCACAACTCAATACGCGTTTGCAATTGCACCATCTGCAAAGCAGACAGGCCGTTCATGGATGGATAATTGTCGCAAGTCAATGTCGGGGTACCTGCCTTTGTACGTGCTGCCAATAGCGTATTCAGTGTAGCCTTTGCAGCAGTTTCGTTGCCGGATTGCGCCTGAGCTTCGGCTTTCATCAGCAAAATTTCAGATGAACGCATATAATAACAAGACGTACTTCCTACTTCTGATTTATTATCACTCCCCAAAGCGTGTGTAGCCGCAAACTTCAGATTGACATAGGACGGAATGGTATTTACATTCCCCGATACAGGATAGGTGTAATTACCGATATTTACTGATCCGGCAAAAGCGTCTTTCCGAAAGTCATTATCTGCAATCTTTTCGTACAAGCGATTATCAATGCGGGCGAAACCTTCGCTCTCCCCTCCATAGGATCTGCCGAACACATTCATCCATGTATTATGTGTTGTATTGGCTTCACCTTTAGGGAAACCGTATATGACTTCTGGATTTTTAGCATTATTTAAAAATGCATTGGAATCAGGACGAAAAATGATAGGATCTTCCTCTGTACCGGTATTCTTTCCACCATAATATGCTTGGCTGATTAAGTTCGGATAGTGGCCCAAAACATTGTCGCTGGCAGAAACAACCGTTTGGTAATCGCCCGTACACAATGCAACACGTGCCAAAATAAAATAAGCCGCACCTAAATCGAAATCTCTGACATCCTCCGTATAGCCTATACCAGCCTCATTAAACAACGTAATCGCTTGGCTGATATCTTTTTTTATAAAAGCGTAAGTATCTTCCGAAGAAGCACGTGCTTTAACAGGTTGTCCGGGATCATAGGTATTGTAAAGCATTAGGCCTAATTTACCATTACCACCTTGTAGATATGCGTCCTGATAATTTTCTATCAGATAATTGTATGTATAGGCACGAAGTACTAATGCACGTGCTTTGTAATTTTTCAGTTTCACATTATTCCCTATTGTTGTGTCGTCCAAGAGGTTCAACAATTTATTGGCTGTTGTAACGCCGCTCCATCCAAAATTCCAAAAACACACATTATCATCGGCTCTTGCAGCAGTGAAATCTTCCGAGAAACTATAAATTTCCGACCCGAATATACCGATAGTCGTACTTCCAAAAACAACATCGTTACCTGCCAAATTACGCATACAATTCTGTCCAAAAAGACTAGCTTTGCGAGGATCTGAGGTCATTACATTTTCAACGGTCTTATTGATCTGTAGCATTATGTTGTTTGCTATACCTCCCAATATTATATCGATCTTTGCTTCGTCACCAGAGGCCAGTATTTCTTTAATTTGTTCGTCCGTAATATTATTCGCCGGCTCAAGGTCTAATTTGTCGGCACATGAAGTAATCATCGCCAAACCTGTTACTAATCCTATAATATACTTTTTCATGTTAAACTTCATTTTTCAAGTTTTAAAAATCTATATTAATACCCAAGTTATAGGTACGCAAAAAAGGATACACATAATTGTCTACATCAAAACCACCTAAGAGCGACATACGAGGATCAAGACCTGAATGGGAAGTAAACAAAAGCAAATTATCACCTGATGCAAAGATACGCACATTGCTTACACCTAACCTGCTCAACCATTCTTTGGGAAGATTGTAGCCGACGGTAATGTTTTTAACGCTTAGATACGAAGCATCGAATAAAGCCAAATCGGTCATATTGGCACCGTTTGCGTTGACCATAGTACCACTTCCCAAGCCGTTTCCGTTATTATACATGGCTATCGGGAATTTGGCACCCGTATTCTCCGGTGTCCAAGTATTACCGACCAACTCTCTCGAAAGTCCGATAACACCACCGTCTCTTTGAAGTTCATTCGCATAATGGAAATACATGAAGTCCCTGCGGAAAAACTTACCACCGATTTGATAGGCTAAAACACCGGTAAAATCAAAATTCTTATAGGTAAAAGTAGTATTGAAACCTCCTATCCAGTCGGGAATCACATCGCCCTGTTCATAACGGTCGGCCATATTATAATTAGTTGTTTTAGCACCACCTCCTACGGGAATATCTGTAAATAAACCGCCTTTATGGTCTTCATCCGTTACTTTATGATAGTATAGAGGTAATCCGGTGTTTGGATCAGGACCTTCGTATTTGTACAAATAGGCGTTATAGTAGGGCAAACCGGTACCACGCAGATAAGTAGGATTCCAAGCACCGCTCCCGGCAATGCTCCAACCGGTAGAGCTGGCTAGTACATTACCATCATACGATGTAGAGCCTTGACCTTCGGGCAGTTTTTTCATAATGGTGTTATAGTGGGTGCCATTAAGTGAAACCGTCCATAACATATCTTTGGTTTTGATGATATCCACATTTAATTCCACTTCAAAACCACGGTTTCTGATTTGTGCCGCGTTCTGCTTTACAGCATTTTGACCCAACGAAAAAGGAATCTGATTATCATAGAACGCATTAATATTGTTGCGGTTATAAAAGTCAAAAGTACCGTAAATTCGTCCGAACAAATTGAAATCAATACCTGCGTCAAAGGTTCGATTGTTTTCCCATGTCAAATGTTCGTTCACATAACCGCCTTGAGATAAGTTATAACTTGCCGGAGTGCCTTGACCGTTAGTAGCAGACTGATAGTTTGCACTATAATTCCATGTCTGATAACTGGCATAGGTAGGAATACCGTTTTGATTTCCGATAACCCCATAGCTAGCGCGTATTTTCAGGTTATTCAACCAATCTTCGGTAGATTTCATAAAGTCTTCGCTCGTAATCCGCCAGCCGCCACCGATTGACCAGAACGTTCCCCAACGATCCTCGTTATATTTGAACTTCGAAGAACCATCTCTACGCAACGAAGCAGATACATAATACTTATCGTTATAAATATAATTGGCACGCGCCAAATAGCTGTCCATAGCAAACTTTTCTGCGCTTCCTCCGGGTTCATTCATCCGGTCTCCGGTATAATGACCCACAAAGTTTTTATAACCTAAGTAACCGGGAATCAATTCATGAGTAGAACGATAATATAATGCTTCCCACAGATATTCGTTATACTCATGTCCTACCATAGCATCTATATGATGTATGTCGAAATCGTGATTATAGGATAATAGCTGTTGTGCATTGAGATTGGTGGTAGTACGATTTTCTTTACCGAACCAAGCTACACCGGCAGCCCGTCCAAGTTCACCATTTCTGTACCTAGTACGAGTTAAAAAATATTTATCCAAAGCAAGATTAGTCGTAAAGGTAAAGTCGTTCAAAAATTTAATCTCGGCATAGGTTCTTGTGTTCAGGTCGTTGGAAATCTGTTCATCCAAATCCAATTCCATTACACGGAGGATGTCGAACGTAGAATAAGGGGCGGCAGTAGGTCCTAGAGGCGACCATGTATCACCTGCCCGTTGATGTACCAGTTTGTTACCGTTTGCATCATATTTATAATTCCCATTTTCATCACGGGCATATAATTGTGTCAATTGGTTTTGTCCGTTCATTACCGCAAAAACATTTTCCCGGTTATCGCCCATATTACGACCTTCACCGGAACGGTTGGGCGGCGAATCGGTAGTACGATGAGCATAACTTACATTCGCACCTACCTTTAACCACTTGTAAACTTGTGCATCCACAACAGAACGTCCACTATAGCGAGCGAATTTTGAAGTGCTAATATAAGAGGGATCTGCCAAATAACCCAAAGAAACCATGTAGTTAATCTTTTCGGTTCCGCCGGAAGCCGAAACATTGTATTCCTGACGGAATCGGTTCTGCAAAAGCTCATCGGCATAACTGTCATTATACAAAAGGGCAGCATTTGGATTCAGTTTCCCGTCCGGATTTACTAAATAAGCACCTGACATGGTTGCACTTTCATTCGTGTTACCAACGTTAGTGGGTGTATAAACAGCCCCCGGTACATTGTATAACATCCAGTTACCTAATATATTCCGTTGGAATTGAGCCGAACCGTTATAATCAAACAAATGTTGGCTGGCAAACAAAGCGGCTTCTTCGTGCGATACATTCGGGTTCTGTACATTGTTCGTATAATTTGCAGAACCTCCGTTATTGACACCGTACCGGTAAGAATTATAATTCATTTGCCAGACATATTCGTAAATGTCTTTTGGATTGTCCATAGTTTTTAACCTATTTGGTCCCGCCTGATTAACACCCCAGCGGGCTTCCAATGAGACTTTAGCCTTGCCGGATGCACCCTTTTTGGTGGTAATCAACACCACGCCGTTGGCTCCACGCGAACCGTACAACGCCGTAGAAGCAGCGTCTTTCAATACGATAATATTAGCAATGTCTTTGGAATTTATGGTGGCAAGCGGATTATTATATTGCATGGGAACCCCGTCGATAACCACTAACGCATTAGCATTATCCTGTTCGGAAGTACCCAGACCACGCACACGAATACCCATGTCCAAACCCGGCTGACCATCAACGGAAGCGACTTGCAGACCGGGAACGGTCCCTTCCAAGGAACGGGTAATACTGGAATTGGACTGTACGCCGATTATTTTCGTATCTACTGAAGTGATAGCACCCGTTAAATCCTTTTTCTTAGCAGTACCGTAAGCAACTACAACGACATCTTCCAACTGTACGTTGTCTTCCTCCAATACAATACTAAAAGACCTTCTTGTGCCTACTGACACCTCCTGAGATTTAAAGCCCAAGAACGAGAACGTCAAAACAGCATTATTCCCTGAAACGGTTATATTGAAACGTCCGTTTCCATCGGTTATGGTTCCATTATTTGTACCTTTCACCATTATGCTGACACCAATCAGCGGATCGCGATTACTATCGGCAACTATACCGAAAACGGTAATGCTCTGTTGTAGCTCTGTAGTTGAAGCAACAACCGCTTGTTCATATTCCATTGCCAATAAATTCGTCACGTAGAAGAAGGTCAAAACAAATGCTAATGTTATTATCCGACCCAATCTGATTAAACTGTTAGATAAACTGTTAGAATAAGAAAAACTATTTTTATCACTATCTTTCATATTTTTGGTTATTATAATTTTACAACAAACCCCGAATTGTATTCGGGTGTTATAATCTCTCACAATACATTTATTATTGTCTGTATAGCATGGATCATAATTATTACAGACTCTTACATTCTTTTTTTCATAGGCAAATTGTTTTAATTTGTTAGTCTTATATATTCAGGTAAACTCTCATATTATAAATCAATTTTTTTCGGAATTACTCCTTTTGGTCTTGCGACAAATAAGATACTATTCATCTTTTTATGCATTAATAGATGGTCGTATCTTAAAACACTTATACGAACCACAATCGTATCTATTTTTATAATGCACAAATTCTTTTGTGCATTTTTTATTCTCTTACATCTTATTAATAATCAAACATTTATAGCTGTTATTGCATATAATCGCAGTAACAGTTGGGAAATCTATGCCCTTTATAAATTTTGATAACACTCTCTCCCTATCCATGTTTCATAATACGACCGTTTTATGGTACTTGATTATCTCTTTAGGTTTTGTAACCTGTAACATGCCAATCATACACAGCACTCCGGTTGCCGACAAGACTCAAATGGGTAACTCCGAATTCTAATTGCGACAAAATTGCGACAAAGATGCGTAAAATATTTTGGAAGGCATCCGAAAATAGAATTTTTTAGGGCAACCGCATCAAAATAATGTAAATTAAACAAGAAAATCCTTAATTTTTGATGCGATTGCCTTGATTTCTCACAGAGTGCGAGCCTATTTAAACTCTTTTTTTGTAACGCTATTTTAGGACAAGACACAAAATTATCAGGAAGAAATTCCTTAATTATGAATATCATCTTACCTTTGTAGATAAAAAAGAAGAATAAACTGTTTTTTAACCCTAAAATTAAGTCTTATGTCAAAAGTAACTGTAGTAGGCGCAGGCAACGTAGGTGCCACATGTGCAAATGTACTTGCTTTCAATGAAG
>SNRY01000387.1_pt1 | contig 15664 bp, 13 predicted proteins | sample 4693421 | NCBI WGS metagenome assembly SNRY01 (sample SAMN11003215, study PRJNA524138) | termite gut metagenome | isolation source: Bacteroidetes bacterial symbionts from single cell of protist host amplifed... | host: Streblomastix strix ... | reverse complement strand
AAGAATCAAGTATCAATGGATACCTTTTGATGCATATAGCTGTTTTGAGAATCTCAAAGAACGATTGACGGAGGTGTTGACTAATTTTGGCGGAAAATACGACATTATATTTTAGACACTACTTATGTTCGGATAAAAAGAAATTATTTTATCAAACGATGGGTCTGAAAATATGACGGAAGGTTCGGAATTGAATTGATCTACAGCTGTGTTACTCTTCGTTTTTAATGTTTTAGAGCAGGATTAACGTTTACCTTTCTTATTTGAATGATACTTTAGAATAGTTCTGTATCTTTGTGGTAAAGAACTATTAGCTCAGTTGGTTCAGAGTGCTGCCTTGACAGGGCATAGGTCGCCGGTTCGAGCCCGGCATAGTTCACATCAATCATATTAAACAACTAAAATTAAATTACCATGAAAACTTATCAGCAATTTATTAACGGATCATTAACGGATTCTCATTCTTCGGATTGGATTGAAGTGGAAAACCCTTATACAGGGAAGATTATATCTCGCGTTCCAAAAGGTGACGATGTAGATGCCTACGCCGCTTTGGAGGCTGCTAAAAAGTCGCAGGTAGCATGGGCTACCCAACCCGCCGCCCAGCGCGCCGGTTACCTCCGACAAATGGCCGCTCTGATTCGTGCTAACCGCCTTGAATTGGCGAAAACACTGGCATCAGAACAAGCCAAGATACTGCCCTTAGCGCAAGTGGAGATAGATTTTACGGCAGATTATTTTGAGTATTATGCCGGATGGGCTAGAATTTACGAAGGTGAAATTATTCAGAGTGATCGTTTGAATGAAAACATCTTTCTGTTCCGCAAGCCTATTGGTGTCGTGGTAGGTATCTGCCCCTGGAATTTTCCGTTCTTTGTGATGGCACGTAAAGTGGCTCCCGCTCTGCTTACGGGATGTACCATCGTTTTAAAGCCCAGCAGCCTGACCCCCAATACTACGTTTGAGTTTGCCAAATTAGTCGCTACATTAGACCTGCCAAAGGGGGTAGTCAATTTTGTTTCAGGAAGCGGCAAAATACTGGGGAATACCTTAGTGAAAAGTCCGCTGACCGATATGGTAACTCTTACGGGCAGCGTAGAGGCAGGCGTAGAGATTATCAAGGCTACGGCAAATAATGTTACCAAAGTATCGCTCGAACTGGGAGGCAAAGCACCCGCCATTGTCTTCGAAGATGCCGACTTAGACCTTGCCGTCAAAGGCATTGTTGATTCGCGGGTAATTTATAGCGGACAGGTTTGCAACTGCGCCGAAAGAGCGTATGTACACAAAAACGTGTACGATCGGTTTATCGAAAAATTCATTAAAGCCATGCAGGCTGTAACCTATGGAGACCCCTTTGCCAACCCTGTTCCGAATATGAGTTCTCAGATTGATCGTAACCAACAGGAAAAGATAGACACCTTAGTCATTCGCGCCAAAGCCGCAGGTGCCGAAGTGCTCATCGGCGGTAAAAAAGCCGACACCTCAACGGGCTATTTCTACGAACCGACCGTTTTGGTCGACTGTCGGCAGGATATGGAAATCGTACAAAAAGAAGTCTTCGGACCGGTCATCCCGATTTTGCCTTTCTCCGAGTACGAGGAAGCCATCGCCTTAGCCAACGATTGTGAATATGGTCTGACCTCATCGGTATTTACGACAAGCATCAACACCACTATGCAGGCCATCAAAGACCTGAAGTTTGGAGAAACCTACGTGAACCGCGAACATTTTGAAGGCATGCAAGGCTTCCACGCCGGATGGCGTAAATCAGGAATTGGCGGTGCCGACGGTAAACACGGCTTGATGGAATATCTGCAAAGTCAGGTAGCCTACATCCAGTTCTAATCCTGGTAGAGAATGGTCGTTAGTTCTTTCGCTCCATGTGCACCATAGACTAAGCTCTGCTCGATATCGGCCGTTTTGGAAGGACCTGAGATAAACACTCCAAAGCCGAAGTCGTTCATCCGAAGCTGCTGGTAGGCTTCCTGCATAGTAGATACTATCCGGCTGGTATCGAGTTTCAAAATCAGATGTTGGGTGATAAACGGAAGGAGGCGGTGTGGTATATCAGTATCGTCTAACCAGATGGCTCCGTTTTCTGCCACGCCGATTTTTCCTGTGAAGGCGGCATGCTCTACTCCATCTAATTTTCCCAAAGGACAATCTGCAGGGTATTCGGCTTTGACGTCCTGTCGGTCGAAATCCAGAAACTCCAGCCAGGTAGCCGCCATAAAATCGGCTATCTCTGCCGCTTTTAGTTCGACCACCTTCGCCCCGGCGGTCTTTAGACTTTGTTTGAATAGCTGGAGTTGCTCTCCCATATCCAGCAGTGGGGACTGATTCGTTGGCTGATTCGGCAACGAGGGAAATACAGACTGGTTTTTCCGGATGGCTTGTAAGATATCGACTTTACTCATGATTTTCCCCTTTATGGGTTTGGATATACCATTGTTTGAATGATTGCCGGGGGGAAGCAGGCAGTTCCCGTCCCTTACCCCAGACGTTGATGGGCAGATAGAGCAGTTTATCGGGTAGATAGCGGATAGCCAGCCGGACCAGACGTCCCGCCAGATTATACCGTTTATTCCCCGACAAAACAACACCGGCGGCTTTCATGGACAAGCGTTTCACTAAAGGTGTCTGCTTACGCCGAGTCAGTTCTTGACGCCAACGGTAAAGTTGTTCATGTATATCAATTTTTACGAGACAAACATCCGTACACGAACCACAAAGCGAAGAGGCAAAGGGCAGGTCATGATGTTTGCGCGTATCTCGTTGAGGAGCCAGGATGGAGCCGATAGGACCGGAGATGACGTATCCATAGCTATATCCTCCGCTCCTTCGGTACACCGGGCAGGTATTCATGCAGCCACCGCAACGGATACACTTCAGGGAATTCATATACTTTGGGTTACCCAAATATTTAGAACGACCATTATCGACTATCACGAGATACATGGCGCCTCCAGGCTTGGGACGGCGGTAATGAGAGGTGTAGGTGGTTACGGCTTGTCCTGTGGCATTGCGTGCCAACAGGCGGGTAAATACGCCTAAGTCTTCCTGTCGTGGAATGATTTTCTCAATACCCATGCAATGGATTTGCACCGGAGCGGCATGTACACCCATATCAGCGTTACCTTCATTGGTGCATACTACGATGGTACCCGTCTCGGCTACAGCAAAATTTACGCCGGTGAGGGCGATGTCGGCAGCCATGAATTTTTCCCTGAGATGCCGACGGGCTGCCTGTGTCAGGTAGATCGGGTCGGAAGTGCCTTTCTCCGTTCCCAACTTTTCGTGGAAAGTCTCGCCTATCTCTTCTTTCTTCAGATGAATGGCTGGCAGGACAATGTGGCTGGGAGCCTCTCCCCTGAATTGTATGATACGTTCTCCAAGGTCGGTATCCACTACCTCTATTCCCTTTTCGTGCAGAAAAGGGTTTAATCCACATTCCTCGGTAAGCATGGATTTGCTTTTGACGATGTGTTTCGCTCCGTGTTTTTGGATGATGTCTAAGATAATCTGGTTACATTCGCCAGCATCGCTTGCCCAACGTACTTGCACACCGTTCTTTACCGCCTCGGCTTCCAATTGTTCCAGGTAAGTGTCTAAATGAGCCAGAGCATCTTCTTTGATGTGGGAAGCTCTTTCCCGCAATGCCTCCCATTCGGGAACGGAAGCTGCCTGGATGTCGCGCTTCCGGCGGACAACCCAAAGCGTCTGGTCGTGCCAATTGGCACGCTCCTCATTCAAAAGAAAGCGTCCCGCATTCTTTGCATGTGACATCATAGTGAATTCGTATTTAAGATTTCAGCAATGTGTTTGACTTGTATCGGTTTCTTCTGTCGACGTAGAATACCTTCCAGATGCATCAGGCAGGACATATCGGTAGCGGTGATGATTTCCGCTCCGTTGCGTTCATGGTCGCTAATCCGGTCTTTGCCCATCTTCACCGACACGTCGGGTTCGAAGATGGAGAATGTCCCCCCGAAGCCACAACATTCATCTTTTCTGTCTAATTCAATCAGCTCGATTCCTTCGGCTTTCTCCAGCAGACGACGGATTTTGGAATACGAATCAATCATTCGTTCGGAGGAAGAAGCCAGCTTTAACCCCCGCAACCCGTGGCAACTCTGGTGTATCCCCACTTTATGCGGATAACGGATTTTCAGGTCGTCTATATCAAGGATGTCGGTAAGAAACTCGCATAACTCATACACCGTTTCCCTGACGTTGACGACCTCTGGAGTTTGTTTGAGGATGTCGTAATGATGACGGACATGATAAACGCAACTGCCGGAAGGGCTTACGATATAATCGAAGCCCTGAAAATTGCGCACGAAATGCCGGTAGGTAGCTTTGGCGTCGTCTTCCGACCCGCTATTAGCCAAGGGTTGTCCGCAACAGGTTTGCTTGCTGGGATAGAATACGTCCTGCCTCAGCTTTTCCAGCAATTTCAGCGTTGCAATGCCTACCTGCGGATAAAACATATCTATATAACAGGGAATAAACAGACCAATCTTATATTTCCTCATTTCTCATGCGTTTTGATAAGGTACAATAGCAAAATACAAGCGAAAGAATCCTTGTTCGTCATTATAACGTATATCTATCAAACAATTGATTCCATATCCGTCCGGTGTCGTTTTCCATGCCACATCGCTATTGGCGCATTGAATGGCAAATTGCGAATTGTACATTAACTTTTGAGAAGCGTCAGGTATCCATAATCCTAACTGATAAATGCCATGCGGTAAAGTTTCCGACAAAAGGATATTGGCTGTAATCCGATGTACGAGCGGAATCTTGGTGGCATCTTGCGGATTGTAAGGCTGCCAATCGTTTACATTAGCTTCGGTAAGTGTCGTATGGCGCACTTTCCCCCATGAATCAATAAGAACAAGATACACCGGATGTTCATTGAACAACATAGAAAATCCCCTGTTGATAAGCGAAATTTCAACAGGATTATTTTTACCTTTCTTCCATTTCGAATTGGTTTTTATTTCCTGTAATTCAATTCGATAACCCAAATGGTCGCGAACATAATCAAATACGTTTCGTCCTGCTTTGCTTCCATCTTTTTTCAGAAAATAGCTATCCGATACCGGCATCTTGTTTTCACTCAGAAATGCTTCGCTGATTGGCGTTTCTTTCCAATAAAGCATGGAAAATTTTTCGATCGCATCCTTTTCTTTGTAGTTATGAATAGCACTCAAAGATGTGAAATGTTGTAGAAACAAACGGCGAGCCGCCTGTTCACCCTCAATCAACCAGCCGCCTTGTTTGTCGTCGAGGTCGTTGTTAATGCTCCAAAATCCCCAAGGTAATTCGCCGTCCACAAGCAGATAAGGGGACTCTTTCACGATTTGTTCGTATGCAGGAGTTCCTTCCGACATTTCCCCATCCCACACATGCGGTTTGATTACAATAAAATCATCGTGGAATGAAAGTTTGTTGTACCATTTCTCATCTCCTTTTAACAGATTTTTACAGTTTGGTATACGAACTTGTACCATTCGTCCTTCCGGGGCAAGATCGCAAATCCATTCCAATATATTTTTCTTCGTTTTGTTTGAATTTTCCAATCCGTGAATGGAGCTGTGCCATTCACCCCAAGCACCGATAAATCCGGCTTGAAGCACAAGAATAACATCTTTGTTTGTTTCCAGAAAAGGTTTAAGCTGTTGGATGTGCCTATGAATATCCTCTGCGGTAGGTCCCGATTTTACGCGTCCCATAAAATCTCTTTCATAGGCAAACCGTAAAACTGACTTCATTCCTAAATCCCTTAGTTTATCAAAAAAGACTTGCATGGCATCGAAATGTCTTTGTTCGAGTGGTTTACCTTCAATCCCACTCAGATAAAAATAGGTTTGCACCAAAGTAATACTGTCGGATGCATACTTCTTCGCTTCACTTTCCAAACGGGCGGTGATGTTTGACGGGGTTGAAACATTGTTCGATTCAACGTTTAACGTTACCTCCAAACGCAAGCCGCGTTCAGGGTTGCGCAATCCGTTTCGGATGTTTTCTTCATCGGCATAAACGCCGTGAAAACGTTTGGGTTTTAAGGTATTAGCGGAACAACTCATTCCAACTATCATAGCAAGCACTATAAGCAGGTGAATTTTCATTTTTATTGTAGAAAGAAATTGTTTGTTTATAATTATCCTTCTTTAAAAATACAGTGGAATAAGTTTGTGTACATTCGGAAGATAGTCCGGTACATTATTTCACTTTCTGCATTTCAACTCCAGCCAACAGAAAGGCGCCAACTCCATAGACATCGGTCATATCTGACGTAACATCCTCTGGCGCTGCGCCTACTGGTTGTACGTATCCTAATTTACCTTCCTTGTCAACATAGCTTTTAAGCGCTTTCCAACCATTCTTAATGGCTTTCTTATATTTTGCATCTTGCAATATGCCTTTGTTCACACCCCATGCAAGCCCATATACAAAGAATGAAGAAGCGCTGTTTTCTGGTGACGGATACGATGCCGGATCCAATAAACTTGCATGCCATGAACCTTTCTTATCTTGACAATCGACAACTGCGTCAGCCATTTCTCGATACAGATTCAAATAAAAAGAGTAGCGGGGATGGCTTTCGGAAAGATCGTTAAGAATGAAAGGTAATCCGCCGAAAACCCAACCATTGCCTCTCCCCCAAAACACATTTGCCCCATTCTTTTCTCTTTTGGAGATGTAACGTTGGTCGCGATAGAATAAATGTTGTTCTTTGCTATACAACGAATCGACACACTCCTGGTACTCCTTATCCATAAAATCAAGATACTTCTGTTCTGAATGGATATTATAAAAAAGCGTATATACGGGAGGCGCCATAAACAGAGCGTCGCACCAAGACCAGCGATCTGACCACCTTTTCGCTCCCAACCATAACTGAGCTTTCGAGGGGTTACCTGCTATAGAATCCAACCGCTCTTTAACGGCTTCTATCATCTTTTCATTTTTATATTTCTCATACAAGCGGATATAGGTTTGTCCTACAGCTAAATCATCCGCATGATATACGCGGGGAAGTAGCGACCAATTGTGTTTATCCCCGATGTTTAATAAAAAGTCAAAATAGCGCTGGTTATCTGTGTAGTACGCCCATTCTACCATTCCGCGGTATAAAGCACCATTCGTCCAATCCAATTTATTATGTTTTGATTTGGAATGATTTTCTATTTGCCAGCTTGCAACCCGGTCTATTAGTTGCCTGTCTTTTTTGTTTTGTGAATAAATACTTCCGATACATAGCGAAAGGAGTAAAAGCACTGATATTACTTTTTTCATGATACGTTGATTCTATGATTACATTTGAAATAATTAGTTTTTGTAGTTTCTCGCCTAAATTACAAATTGTCATTCAATTATTCCAAATTTAAACAGATAAATTTTATATCGTTTGTTTGATATAAACCTCAATTGCCCAATATTTTCTCAGTACGTCCCGGCGAAAGAAGCTCCCACAATGAGGCGACAGTCCATCCGGGAGCAAAGATTTCATTGTAGAATCCCTTTCCGTTTTTGCCGTAATCCCAGTTGGTGTGTTGTACTACTTCCGGATAATAGCCTCGCTTGACAATTCCGCAAAGATGACCTTCGTAAGGTAATAATTGGCGCATAGAGGTGGAGATCACTTTGGCAAACGCTGCAAAACGAACCTCCTTACACTCGTTGGAAAGCCAATTTAAGACGGCAGCAAACTCAAAGACGAAAACATCAATGTGATTGTTCTCTACCGAGACATTACCCCAACCACGTGTTTTCAGACCGATGTCCCCCAACATCTGTCCCTGTGCGAAAGGAACATCCCACAAATAGTACCACGAAAGAGCGAAATAGGTCGCTTTCCGAGTTAAACTAATATAATGTTCCCGCTCTTTTCCTTTAGAAATCAGTGCCAGATAATAGGTGGCGGTAGCTGCATAAAGTGAAGCCTCTTTGTCTTCGCAATTGGCATCGAGCGTGGAAGAGAAGTAATCCGATTTCGAAATCAACTCTTTCTCCAGATACGAAGCCGTTCGTTTAGCGGCATTTAAGTAGCGCTTATCGTTAAAGTATTTATAGCCCATAACCAATGGAAGTGTAGCCGAAGGGGTACTGCCTCCACTTTTGTCCATAATCGAAAGATCGTCTTTGAACTTACGCGGAAAGCTGCCTTCGATATTCTGTAACTTTAAGAAAGTATCCAGCATCTCCTTCAATCGCTGTTCCCATTCGGGATGTTTTCGCTTCCGCTCTTTCTCATAAAACAGGAAATGAAGCATTGCATAAATGCCTTCCGACTGCCGGCGAATGCTGTACACCGCCTCTTCATATCCTGTCTGGTAATCTACAAACTCTTTGAAGAAGCCCGCAGGCGAGAAACCTTTCGCCAGGTAACTGTCAAAAATCTTTCGGGCATTGCTTTGAAGGGATGATTGATTATACAATTCTCCATATTCCCAAGCATTGAAGGCATTCAGTAAGTTCCGTCCTACGAAACCTATTTCGGCAGAACCAGTACTTAGGCAATCGTCAATGCGCAGATGTACTCCCGAATAATAGCTCAATGACTTGTCGCCTACAAAACTTTGTGTAAAGAAACTGCTCAGCACCTTTTTTACCTCCCCCGGCGTGTAGGGCGTCTCAACGGAAGTGGGGCGGTAAGTATCATAACAATATTCCCACGTGCGACTTACGAAATCAGAGAAGTCATTACCGCTATCCTTCCGTATCTCCCAAGTCAACGTAAGTGTGTTTCCCTTTTTTAGAAACTGAAATGCTGTCACGGGAGCAGTCAACGTCAGTTTACGCACATAACTCTTGGGCGTTTCACGGTAAGGGAAACCGAAAGTAAGAGCCGCTTCTCCATCGACATTCTCAAAACCGGTAAACCCAATGGATGTCTCCCCCGACAGAATCACCTCACCCGCCTTATGGGTGGTCAACGCTTCTTTATCAAACTTATCCAGCCGAATTACAGTAACATATTCGCCGCTCTTCTCATTAAAAATCCCCGTTAGCGGACTACTCAACCGGTCTTCCCGTACCGTCCAACTATCTGAAGTATGGAACGAAGGAGCCTCTTTGGGCGAGCGTAGATTGCGACGATACCAGAATCCCGGCATATAAAACTGGCAATCGTCATGCCTGAAACCGGTCGGCACCCATTGTCGGTAATTGAAATAAACATCCTGCCATGCTAAGAACGACACTATTATGCGTTGTATGCTATCCTGTTCCTCCGTCTCCTGAGCAACGGCAATCGGAAGTTCCGATTCTGCCTGCCACACCCCGGAACGATTACCCGGCAGTTGTACAAATGATAAAACATACTCTTTCGCCGGATTCCCGGGAGTTTTCAATGCTACAGAAGACCGAACATTCTGCCCGGAATAACCATTTGCCTTCAATCCGGCCGCATTTCCCAACAGCAAGGAACAACATACAACTGCTCTTAAAATAATCTTCATATCTATTTCTTTATAATGATTCAAAACACAGGCCTTTCCGAACGGTTTGAAGGCGATTCTTTCTTTACAGACGGCCAACCATCGCCCCATTCCACCTTGTCAAGTAACAATACCCTGCCATGCGGATTCGTCGCACTAATACCGTGATAAAATATCCAATCGTTTCCCGCCTCGTCCGTAACGATTTCCGAGTTATGCCCCGTACCTACAAAATGTCGGTTCTTATGGATTATAACTTCATGATGATTCTCCATCATCGATCTTCCTTGTTTGTCCACATAAGGTCCCCAAAGACTTTCGGAACGCCCAACGACTGTATGGTACGTACTTTTCAGCCCTTGGCAACAGGTTCCCACAGAGGCAAACAGATAATAACGTCCATCCTTTTTATGAATATACGTCCCCTCATAAGCCGTGCCGGCAATCTGTTTGGGAGTAACTCCTTGTTGTAACGAAAGCCCGTCTTCCGCCAATTCTATGCCATAGATACCTCTGAAGCTTCCCCAGAAAAGATACCTCTTGCCATTGTCCTCAATGTAGAACGGATCAATCGAATTCTGAACACCGATTTCATTGCTGCGAAACAGCTTGCCCTGATCTGTGAACGGTCCTTTCGGACTGTCGGCTACAGCAGCACCAATACCACAAGTCCATTCGCCTCCCCACACTGACATCGAATAATAAAGTACATATTTATCGTTGATCTTATTAATATCCGGCGCCCAGAGGTTTCCTCTTGATTCGAAGTCAGGGCGCGTTTCCTTACTGAAAGCCGTCCCCACAAATTCCCAATCAACCAGATTTTTCGAACGGTGAATGGGAAGATTGCGAATATCCTCCGTTGTATACAGATAGAAATATCCATCATCCCCCTGGATGACGGAAGGGTCGGGAAGACTGTAGTTGACAACCGGATTCTGATAGGTGATTCCACCGGAAACGATTAATGATAACAAAAGCTTTACCATCTTTTTATTAGTTCAGGTTAGTAGGTTCAGGCCCTAAATACGATCTCTTCAAACCTCCAAAGTCCAACACGATCTTCTGAATTACCGTTCCCGGATTGCCACATAGAATCTTCACCGTATGTTTCCCCGGCTTATTGATATGCAGAGTCGTTTTATTAATTCTGCAATTCTTCAATGCGCTTTCATACCAATTCTGCGCATATTCAAATGACGAGGTAGACGGATTCATCACCGGACCGTCATCCATACAGACACCGTATCTTGTTTCGATATTGGTCGCTTCATGTCCGGCATAATCCAAATCATTGCTAAGAATAAAGGTAGGCAACACATACGTATACACATCTACCGAACCTCGGTGAAACGTATAAAAATCATACTCAACGCATGGAACGGTACTAACATTCGTATGTTGCATCGGTGCCATCGGATTGCCCAATTGGATGGCAGTACCCTCAAATCCCATGTTCGGTATCGTCTTTATTCTGATCTCACTGCTTTCTGTTTTGCGATCAAAGCCCGCTGCATCTATAGATACATATCCGTTATGCTCAACAAACAAACCACTCAATTCTGCTACCGTTGGCGAAACGGGATTGAACACCGAAACCAACACAGATTCATCTTCCGCCCTGTTGCCTTTCACTCGTATCGTCCCCGTTATCCGTTCTCCTTTAGGTGCTTTATCCCAATCAACAGAAACATAAACCCGCTCTTCCGTCAATGTGTTCCCGCTCTTCCGGCTCACGATGATCCAGTCGTCGGAAACATCAAGAGACCACCCCAATGGCTGGCTTCCTTTATTATATACTTCAAAAAAGTAAGACTCACGAAAGAATGTATTAAATGACGGCAAAACAGAATGTCCGATTTCTCCTTTTAATATATCCTGATTTTCCGTCCATATCCCTAATACGGGTTTAGACGGGAGAGAAATCTCCTCAACGTTAGGCATCTCAAAATAGGTAGCGCCGCCACCTTGCGCCATAGTCATAACCTGATTCCATTTGCCGTCAAGCAATGAATTGTAACCGTCGGTTATAATCTGTAAACTATCGTAACACACCTTCACTTCATCTTTGACGAAATTAGCCGAAGCCCGTTGCTGAAGCGCATACCAACGATTCTTCTGTCCATATAGCACCATCTTGTTCAATAGCTCACACCCCTTCACCGGATAATACAATGTTTGATAAAATACCGGCTTCTGATCCTCTGGAAGCAGGTTCATTAATTCGCTCACTCCATTACCAATCCGGTCATACTCGTCTATCCTGCGTTCGGCCTCCCTGTAATTGGCGAAAGAGAAATCGGTATCCGTATTACGCTCGCGCGGATGTTTATTGGTTGCCCATCGGTAGCCGAATCCCATAAACTCAGGCTTCCGTGAAAAAGCCAAACGGTAGAACGATTGAGTGATGTCAACAAACTGCTCATAATATTTCTCTCCGAACATGCGACTTAGCCATCGGGCATAATACGTGGCTACGTTATCATAATCAAATGCATCAATGTTATATCCCATCGAAAGGAACAGATCCATCGAAAACTCACAAGATTTAATATCCCCCACATTCAGCAACCATACCCGGTCGGCCGTGGTATCGTAAGCCTTGCGTAACTCCTCATACATCAACACCGGAGGAGTAGTGCTTATCCACAAGTAATCATGGGGCTTTCCCAAATAAGAAACATGATAATAAACACCCGAACGTCCCGAACGTTTCTGCTCGCGCGGACTGCTCAGCCGTTTCATATAGCCGTAATTGTCGTCTGGCCAAATAATGGTAACATCATCCGGTAGATCCAATCCGGCCGAATACACATCCAACACCTCCTTGTAAGGAGTGAAAGCCTGTGGTATCTCCGTTGCCGGCTTTTGCAGTACATCAACCAAAATCTGCCGTTGATCGTTCAAAGCCCTGTCCAACTGTTTCACCCGTTCTTTCATGTCATTGCTTCCGGCCATAGCAGAATCATGAAGACCCCGCAAAGCCAGCGTATATACATTCTCGTAAGACGCATTGTTCGTCACCCGTTCTCTCAAAACCCTATTGATCCCATCCTTATTCGTAACATAGTTCCATTCACCCATTGTTTTCTTATCCCATTCGGTGGCGTTATTAAATAACAACGGCTCACAGTGAACAGAGCCCATAACAATCCCATAACTATCGGCCACCACCTTATTCTCATCAATCGCATTAAAAGCGGTAGAGCAATTATGCATGGCGGGACATAAGTAATTTGCCTTCAGCCGCAACAGCAGTTCACACACTTTGGCATAAGTCTTAGGACCTATGTTTTTGCGATCTTTCTCAAACGTATCCCTCACCCAACGAAATAATCCCCAATCTTCATCGTTGATAAAGATGCCTCTGTACCTCACCGTAGGCTCAGCAGACTGATACCTATCCACCTGCAAAACCAACTTCGCTCTTTTCACAACAGGAGCATCCAGCCACCAATACCACGGAGATACCCCTATGGCCTCCGATACCGAAAATACCCCGTAAGCCGTACCTCTCCGGTCACTTCCGGCTATAACCAACGCCTTCTTCACTCCGGGAGTCGGATTAAGAACAAGTTGAACAAGATAACTCTCCCATTTGCCACTCAACTGAGACACATCGATTTTCTTACTGCGAACAAACTCATCTATTACACTGTTCTTCCCCAACGTGCCAACAATAATACTATTGGAACTTAGTTTTCCCTCCAATGTTCCGATAGGCAATCGTTGCCCCGTCACCCGGTGCACATCATCACCCAACAATTCAGTAGCCTTTTTCACCACTTCAAAATCATCATCATCGTAATAGATTTGAGCTGTTTTCCCTCCGATTAACTCGAACTCCCGATCGGCATGGGTTCTATTAGAAAGAGAAACCTGAGCAAATGATAGTTGTATATTTGCTGCAATTAAGATCAGTAATAGTTGTAAATTCTTCATGCTCATTTATTTTTTGAAAACGCGTCTTACCGCTTTTAGGAAATATTATCGGGAATAAAGATTCCTAACAAACTTTGACTACCGGAATATTCAGCAAGAATGCCAACTTTTCTATTTTATCTGCAATATGTCCCACTCCGATGGCTGTATGGTGTGACGGGCCAGCCTTACTCCATCTGTTTATAAACTGACGAGAGTCGATAGAGAAGCGGTAACGACTGTTTGTATTTCCTATTTGTAGAGTTGGGCCTTCTACTGATTGTCCTTCTGCAATTAACAAAAACACTCCATCTTTATTCTCGCAGACAGATAACAAAGTAACATCACCCTGTTTGACACTCATCTGGATAGACAACCCTTTACCCGGTTTTCCATGATAAATAGGAAGAGGGACTAACCTTACCCTACCCTCGGCAATAGCAAAGTGTGCAGGACCATCATGTCCCAGCATTACAATATCATCGTTGAAATCCATTGCATAAAATTCCGAAAAAGAACCTCCTGCTCCAAACTCAGCCATAATTTTCATAGCCTGTACATTCTTTACTTCACATTCCCCGGCTATCGGTATATTTTTACCGGTAAGTAAAGTATTTCCGGCTATAACGGAAGTAACAATATTTTCATACTCATTGCCTTCCACACCCTCATAATAATAAGCCATCGAACCCAGATTATGAGCCTTTATAAGCTTATCCAGAGCAACAGATGTCTGAGCGGCCCGGCGGATTTCATATTCTTCGCATTCGAGCAAGATATCGAATTTTTCGCCAAACTCTTCTATTTTTGCCCAAATTTCATCTTCTGTCGTTTCGTCACGGTACTTCTTTAACTCACACATCTCGAGTAGTTCTATATGCGTGCCGAATATAGCCGATTGTTGAGTAATATCAGTATATACATCCAGCATGCCGCAATAATAATGCCCCAAGATACCCAAGCGGTTATTTCGCATCACATATTGTACATGTCCTGCATCTACCCAGTTTTTAATCTCTTTCCATGCATATTCATCGTTCAGATAACCTGTAACAAAATCGTAACGAAGTCCACTTCGATTAAACACATTCGCAATCTCAGGCGCTGAACATGCCTGGCAATGTGCAAGCCAATAACCTGTCATTTTACCTCTGTCGTCAAGGCTATTAATGTAATCATAATCAATAGCCGGAACAGGCTGAAGATTTAGAACGATGACAGGACAATTCAACCGTTGTGCTACCGGCAAAATAGTTGAAGAAAGGCTATAAGTAGCTACATAAAGAAAAACCAAATCAATCTCTTCTTTTGCGAAAAACGAAGCGGCTTCCAACGCTTTCTCCCTATTATCCACCATACCAACATCGGCGACTTCGACATTACATCTCGATTCTATTCCCTTTTTAATCTCTTTTTGATAAGAGACCAAAGTATCCAAAAGACCGTCAAATTGTGCCCAATATGTATCCAATCCGGTTCCGAATAATCCTATCTTATATGTACTTTTCATGATTTTCTCCATTTACTGCACTTTCGTTATTTCAGGCACAGCAACGAATGGCTGCATAAGCAATGGCTTCATTCCCTTTCATTAATACTACTTCTTATGCCATATATTTCTACACATTAAACGCATTTCACTTTATAAACCGAAATACATCCGTCCGGACAAACGATAGCGCATGATCCGCATCCGTTACACACATTCTCCGGTGTCTGATACGCATAATTATATCCTTTTACATTTACCTCTTTAGTAAGCAAAATGATTTTCAACGGACATGCTACCGCACACAAATTACATCCTTTGCACCGGTTTGTATCCACAACAATGGCTCCTTGGATTTTTGCCATAATTTTATACTATTACATTATTGATTGTACATGTCTTTATTGTAAAAACTCAGAATATCCTTTATCGCATCGCGGGCATGTGTAGCCACACTTTCCGAATTAAGATCAATAGCGGACTGATAGCAGTTCAAGGCTTGCTGCCAATTTCCCAATTTTCGATAAGCATTTCCTTTCAGATAATAACCTTTGTCTTTATCGGTAGTGCAAGTTACAAGATAGCTGTCAAGTCTTTCGATAGCTTCCTCTATTTCCCCTTGATTGATAAGTTCCTTTATCGCCTCTAATGAACTATCCATTCTCCATCCGAGTTTATTGAAATACAAAGGTAATTCTTATTTGGAAAAATTGCTTTATTAAGAATATGAAAATTACAGGAAAGATAAAAACCTTATTGTCATTGATATTCAATAATTAATCATCAGCAAGGGGATTAA
>SNRY01000386.1_pt1 | contig 15673 bp, 7 predicted proteins | sample 4693421 | NCBI WGS metagenome assembly SNRY01 (sample SAMN11003215, study PRJNA524138) | termite gut metagenome | isolation source: Bacteroidetes bacterial symbionts from single cell of protist host amplifed... | host: Streblomastix strix ... | reverse complement strand
TGGTGCTGACCGGTCAAGGAAGCCGGTTCGGCAATCACGGTTTTTCGATTGAAGAGGATGTGGGACGTGCAGAAGCTTTGTTTTCTATTACTGCGCCTGCGGTACGTGAGAATCGGGTGGGCGGCATCGGATTTCAACCCTCGAAAGATAAGGCTCCCGATTGGAAAGCCGGGGATACCCTTGTGCTTAATTTTCGTGTGTATGCCTTTAAATCGCCTGCCGTTAAGGATTTGTTGCGCCGCTTTTCGGAGGTGCGGAAAGACCTGAATCCTGCGGAAGAACGGCGGGAAGTATTGCCGTTTAGCGAAGTATGGAAAATCTTGCATCGTGTATATCAGCAAGACCGTTGGGACGAGAGCCTCAATATGTATTGTTTGAGTAAGCCGGGAAGTACCGCTTTGTGGAACAGTATTTGGCAATTAGGCTGGTGCGGGGGCGGGCAATCCACCCTGCCGCTGATGATGCAAGGGGATGATGACACGCGGCAACGCGTACTAAAAAACATGGAAGTTATTTTCTCTAAAACCCAAGCCCCTTCCGGATTGTTCTACGCCATCGGGAATGGGATTGAGTTCGGTGGTTTCGGATTTAATGAAACGTTTAAATATAATGAAACGTTTGTCCGTTCGCAGGGCGATTGGCTGTATATGGCGCAACGCCAGTTTCAAGAGATAGAATCAAAAGGCGGAACAGTGCCGCAAACATGGATGTCGGGGCTGCGTAAACAGGCGGACGCCTTTGTCCGGCTTTGGGACAAATACGGGCAGTTTGGGCAGTTTGTGGATGTGGAAACGGGTGATATTTGCGTGGGAAGCTCTGCGGCAGGCGCTATTGTGTGCGGCGGATTGGCATTGGCTGCGCAAACGCTCCATACTCCGCGCTACCTCGCCGTTGCCGAAGCGTCTGCCCAAAAATATTATCATGACTTTGTGCTGAAAGGTTACACAACCGGCGGTCCGGGAGAAATCTTGTCTGCGCCCGACAGTGAGTCGGCTTTTGCCCTGTTCGAGTCTTTGATGGCGCTTTATGAAATCACTCATAAAAAGCAATGGCTGGCTTATGCTTCCGATTTGCTTCCGATTTGCGCCAGTTGGACGGTTTCGTACGATTACATATTTCCCGAAAACTCTGTCATGCACCGTATTGATGCGCATTCCTGCGGATCGGTTTGGGCAAGTATAGCCAATAAACACAGCGCTCCGGGCATTTGTACTTGGTCTGGCGATTGTTTGCTTAAATATTATCGGGCTACGAACGACCAGCGGGCGATTGAATTGCTTGCCGACATAGCACACGGTTTGCCGCAATACGTCAGCCGGGCAGACCGCCCCATCGGCAATATGCCTCCCGGTGGTATCTGCGAGCGAGTTAATTTGAGTGATTGGGAAGGGAAGCAGAGCGTTGGTGGAAATATTTTCGGTTCATGCTCTTGGTGTGAAACGGCTGCTTTGTTAACCGTAACGCAACTTCCCGGTTTGTATGTCCAACCCGATAAAGGGTTTTATGTGGTATTGGATAATATCAAAGCTCAACTAATTGAAACCCATCGTAAAAGAATGCACTTACGTTTGACTAACCCCACTGCCTTTCCTGCGGATGTAAAAGTGCTTTCCGAGGGAGAGAATACACAAATCGTCCGGCTGGCGCCCAATGAATCGAAAGATATTTGGTGCGGGGCATCTAAAAGTAATTAATTAACCGTTTATAGATTAAATATCATTGATTATTATGAAGAATATGCTTATTTTGACTTTGTTCCTGTCCCTGTCCGTTTTTACGGGATATGGTAACGCGCAACCTTCGGTTTCCACAGACAATTTGCGCTGTGAATATATGCACAACCCGTTGGGGATTGACATTCAACACCCCAGATTTAGTTGGGAAATAACCTCCGTAGGGACGGATAAGAAGCAAACAGCGTATCAAATCTTGGTTTCTGCCGATGCCGTTTCGCTCGAAACAAATAAAGCCGGTGACTGGGATAGTAAAAAAACAAACAGCAACCGTACCAATCAGATTGCCTATCAAGGAAAACCGTTGAAGGCTAATACGCTTTATTATTGGAAGGTGCGCGTATGGGACGAAAAAGGGAAACCTTCCGAGTGGAGTTCCGTTGCTCAATTTTTGGTCGGTCCGCTTTCGGCTGCCGATTGGAAAGCGCAATGGATAGGCGAAAAGGAAGAACCCGTTGCCAAGGAAGATACTTATTATGAATTGCCGGGTTATCGTTCCGTGCAGGAGTCTCAACCGGATGCCAAAAAGTGGTTGGTGATTGATTTAGGAAGTGAGCAACCGGTTGATGCTGTAAAGTTGTATCCGGTTCACCGTAAGGAAAAAACCTTTCCCTTGCATTTCAATATTGAAATAGCTTCTTCTCCTGATTTCAAGCAGGCACAAACAATTATCAATGAATCGGAACGCCCTGTTACCATTGCTTCGGGAGAGTTTTATTATCAAAAACTGTCCGCTCCGGTTACAGGAAGATACATTCGTTTGAATGTGAACAAATTGGCTTCTGTTGACAAGGATAAATATGAATACGGCTTGTCTGAATTTGAAGTTTTATATGACCGGGACAATGTGGCTTTACACAAACCCGTACAACTTTCGGACACTACCACCGTTGATTATAAATGGGATTCCCACTTGATAACCGACGGATACGACAAACCGATTAGCCGGAAACACTATGTGGACAAAATACCTCCTTCACCCTTATTGCGCAAAGAGATTCAAATCAATAAAAAGATTAAAAACGCTTTTTATTCCACTTCGGCGCTGGGGATTTATGAAGCATACATCAATGGGAAGAAAGTGGGCACGCAAGTGCTTGCTCCTGAATTTACGGATTACGACAGTCATTTGCAATTCCAAACATACGATGTCAGTAATTTATTGACGCAGGGAACAAATGCGCTGGGCGCTATGTTGGCAGACGGTTGGTATGCCGGCGCTCGCTGGTCGTACTCCAACCGGGGAGGGTACGGCTATTTCCGTAAATTTATCGGTCAGTTGTTGATTGGATATGAAGACGGAACTTCCGAAATTATCGGTACGGACAACAGTTGGAAATATTGGAAGTACGGACCTATCACAGAAGCCTCCTATTTTCTCGGAGAAGTTTACGATGCTAAAAACGAACAGAAAGGTTGGAATACTCCCGGCTTTGATGAAGTCCGTTGGATAAACGTTACCGCATATCCTACCGAAAAAGTTAATTTTGCAGCCCAATTGAACGAGCCGATAACCATTATCAATGAACTCAAACCTGTATCCGTTCATAAAATCGGGCATAATAAATACATTTTCGATATGGGGCAAAATATGGTGGGCTGGTGCAAGCTGACCTTGCCTTATAACCCGCAACAATCCGTCCGCTTTCGTTACGGTGAAATGCTCTATCAAGATGGCTCTTTATATACGGAGAATCTTCGCGAAGCCACTCAGGTAGATGTGTACATACCCTACAACGAAGCGGAGATTGTTTATGAACCTCGTTTTACCTATCATGGTTTCCGTTATGTGGAAATCGAAGGATTAACTCAGGTTCCCCAACTTAATAACTTGTTGGGTAAAATAGTAGCTTCTTCCTCACCCATCACAGGTTCTTTCTCTTGTTCCAATAAAGACATTAATAAATTGTGGGAGAATATCCGCTGGACGCAATGGGGAAATTTGATTTCCATTCCCACCGATTGTCCGCAACGCGATGAACGCGAAGGTTGGATGGCAGATGCGCAGATTTTTTCGCAGACCGCTATCTATAACCTTGATATGGCAGGTTTTTACACTAAATGGGCGCGTGATATACGCGATTCCCAAACGGAAGAAGGTCGTTTCTCCGATATTGCTCCGCACGACGGCGCTTGGCGAGGTTTCTTCAATGCGCCGGGTTGGGCGGATGCCGGAGTGGTGATTCCTTGGAGGGTGTACCAGAATTATGCTGATACGGTTATTGTGTCGAAACAATATGCGGCAATGAAGAAATTCGTTGATTTCAACCATAAGCATAATCCTGATTTGATATGGAGAAACGTTCGCGGTAATATGTATAGCGACTGGTTGAACGGAAATACGATCGTTGCCGATGATTATCCGAAAACAGGTGGGCAAGTACCCCACGATGTGTTCGCTACTGCTTATTTTGCCTATTCCACCGGCATTTTGGCTAAATCAGCCAAGTTGCTGGGAAAGACAAAAGATTATCAATACTACAACAAACTTGCTGCATCTATCCGGAAAGCCTTTGTTGATAAATTCGTATCACCGGACGGGCAAATCGAAGGTAATACACAAGCGGGTTATGCAATCGCTTTGCAATTGGATCTTCTGCCGGTGGAATTACGTGCCAAGGCAGTTGCCCACATGGTGGAAGCTATCAAAGCCTACGATTACCGAATATCCACCGGAATACATTCCACTATTTGGATGATGAATCAGTTGACCGAGTATGGTTACTCCGATGTTGCCTATCGCTTGCTGACCAGCCGTCGTTTTCCTTCTTGGTTCTACTCAATCGACCAAGGAGCCACCACTATTTGGGAACGTTGGGACGGTTATGTAGCCGGTCGCGGATTCCAAGATCCGGGAATGAACTCTTTCAACCACGTTGCCATAGGTGCGGTGGGTGAGTGGTTATACCGTTATGTGCTGGGTATTCAATTGGACGAAAGCCAACCCGGATTCCGCCATTTCTACATCAAACCCATACCCGGCTCCGGATTGGAATGGGCGAAAGGTAATTACCATGCTATTACCGGCAATATTGAAGTTGCTTGGACGCTGAAAAATGATACATTCACGTTGGATGTAGATGTTCCGGCAAATACTCAAGCCACCGTGCTCGTACCTTTTGAAAACAAAACGTATAAGGTTGGCTCCGGCAAACATAGTTTCACAGCAAAGACCAAATAATATAAACAGCCATTATGAAAGTTCAAAAATTAAAGAAAACGCTTTGCTTAAAGGAGCATACCATGAAGATATGCGGCACCCTGTGCGTGTTGCTGTTGATTGCTGCTGTAACAATTAATGGACAGGCGAAAGCGCCGAAGTCGTATGTCAATAATTATGTAGAGTTTGATACATCGGATTCTTTTCTTCGCGATTTGTATCAAGCTGCGGAGCGTGTGTCAAAGGATAATGAAAAGGACTTTAAAGGAGAAACGGTGTTAGTCGAAGGTGGTGGTTATCCCTTTATTTGGATTGAAACCCAACCTATGGGTGGTGAAATGTATGCCAAACGCAATATGACTGCCGCTATGAATAACACTTTGTTTTTCATAAATTACCAACTGCCCAACGGTCGCTTTCCCGCACATATAGCTTATGAGAATGATAGTATCCAACCGGCTTACACGCACCTGCAAGGGTTTTGTTTTCCGCATCATGCCCTGAATCTCTTTTATTGGAACAAAAAGCGCGATACGGAATACTTGCGTACATTATATCAATCTTTGGAAGCCTACGATAATTATTTATGGAAATATAGGGATTCGGACGGGGACGGATGTTTGGAATTATGGTGTGGGGTTGATACGGGAGAAGACCATTCCGTCCGGTTTACCGGTACAAAACTTTGGTGGCGCTGGTCTGGTGAAACCCCTCCGGCGGAAGATCCCGTTTTTCCGGTTGAATCCATGGATATGATGAGTTATTCTTATGATGCCCGTATAACACTTGCCAAAATATCCGCACTGCTTGGCAATGGTTTGGAAAAAGAATGGAAAGCAAAGGCAGTCACAGTCCAGAACAAAATACAATCATACCTTTGGGACGACAAACGCGGCGCATGTTTTGACCGTAATCGCAATAACGAGTGGATGCCCGTGTTGTTGCACAATAACCTCCGTGCAATGTATTTCGGATCGTTCACCCAACCAATGGCGGACAGGTTTATAAAAGAACACTTGATGAATCCGGATGAATTTTTCACTCCCATGCCGTTGCCTTCCATTGCTGTGAACGACAGCCTGTTCAGGAATATTCCCGAAAACAATTGGAGTGGTCAACCGGAAGGTTTGACTTATCAACGTACCATTCGGGCGCTCGAAAACTATGGATATTTCTCGGAAATTGCCACATTCGGAGAAAAGCTGATTAATTGTGTGGGAAAACAGAATACTTTCCCCCAGCAATTTGACCCGTTCACCGGGGAGTTTTCGGAAGCCGACAGCCGGACGAGTTATGGTCCCACAGCGCTCAGCGTACTTGAATACATATCACGTTTTTATGGCGTGCACGTTCAATTTGACGAGATATATTGGGGAGCTTCCGGCAGGGACAAACATGAAATAACCTATACGCAGCATTGGGATGGCGATGCACTTTCCGTACAGACAAAAAACGGTATAACGACGGGTGCTATCAACGGAAAAGAAGTTTTTCGGGTGAGCAATGGCGTACGTGTCGTTACCGATTGGAACGGCAGGGTAAAGAAACTTATCTCTGTCAAAGGCGCTCCGCAAAAAATAAGTTATCATATAAATGGGAAGAAGAAGACGATCAAATTAAATCCGAATCAAGTGTTTGTTTTGTAACTAACCATTTTACTGCATACTTTATATGAAACAATTCCAGTTATTGTCGGGAATGATGCTGCTTTGTTTTTTAGGCATATTGGTTTCTACTTGCCAAATGCCCAAACATTATTCTATTTCTTCCCCGGATAGATCGCTCGATTTGCGGATTTCACAAAAGGGTGGGGGAGGGATGCTTACCTATTCATTTACTGCTGCCGGGACTATGTTGATTGACCGGTCTGTGCTGGGATTCCTGACAGAATCAGGTGATACTGTCCCTTCGGCGGCTTGGTCGGTAGAAAGTTTCTCTTCTCGGAAAGTGGATGAAGTCTGGAATCCGGTTTGGGGAAAACGGAAAGTAGTTGCCGACTGTTTTCATGAATTGACGTTGAACATGGTTTCCAAATCTGCGCCCTGTAAATTGCAAATTATTGCCCGGGTGTATGACGATGGAATTGCTTTCAGATATGTTGTTCCCGAAAAGGGAACGGAAGAAGTCAGTATCGACGCCGAATTGACGGAATACAATTTTGCCGGTAACTATACTGCTTGGTTCTATAATGGGGAATATCACAATATCGGACCCGAAAAGTTGTCGGATACTGATGAAGAACGACTTCCGGTGATGACTGTAAAAGCTGACGACAGCCATTATTTAGCCATTCACGAAGCCGCTCTTTCGGAAGAAGCGCCACTTACTCTTATTTCAAAAGAGGGAGAAACCCGTTTTACGGTTGCTTCTCAGCCGGATAGCTTATATCCGGGTTATACTTCTGCATGGCGCGTTATTCTCTACGGTTCTACGCCCGGTAAATTAACAGATTCGCACCTTATTGAATTATTGAACCCTCAACCGAAACCGGAATATGATTTCTCTTGGGTAAAGCCCGGTGTAGCTTTATGGGATTGGCGTATTAATGGCGCTGTTACCGATGATGGTTTTCTGTACAAGATGACCTATCTTTCTTGGGTGCGCATGATTGATTTTGCCGTAGAACAAGGCTTTTCTTACTTAGTGCTTGATGCCAACTGGTATGGACCGGAACATGAATCATCTTCCAATCCGGTAAAAGGAGACAAAGCGGAAGATGTGAAAAGAATCCTAAAATATGGAAAAGATAAAGGTATTGGCGTCTGGCTGTACTTGAATGATGTCGGCGGGCGAAAATATCCCATCGAAGAAACTTTGAAACAATATGGAGAATGGGGTGCATCCGGCGTAAAATATGGTTTTATGCAGGGCAATCCCAAAGAGAAAAACAAATGGACTCAGAAAATTACCGAACTTTGTGCCCAAAATAAACTGCTGGTGGATTTCCACGACAGTCCTGTACATCCTTACGGACAAATGCGCACATGGCCTAATGCCGTTACCCGCGAATATTGCCAAGCCCAATTGGATGCCCATCGTGTGTTTGAACCTAAAACATTTGTTACTTCGGTTTTTGTCAATATGGTCGCCGGTCCCCTTGATATGAACAATGGCATGTTCGATTTGCGTCAAGGTAAGACTACTCGTGTGGATGAAAGCATACCCGTACCCTCTACGGTGGTTTCCGAAGCAGCGCGGACGCTTGTGGTATTTTCAGGCGCAACTATTCTGCCCGATATTCCCGAATTTTATCGTAAATACCCTGCTTTGCTGGATTTCATATCCGCTCAGAAAATGCCGTGGTTAGAAAGTAAAACGTTAGCCGGTGAGATAGGTGAATATATTGTTATGATGCGGCAAACGGATGAAGCTTATCTGGTGGCAGCCGTAACAAATGAGTCGGGAAGAATCGTTGAATTGCCGCTTTCGTTCTTAGGTGAGGGCACTTATAATGTTGTTATCGTTGAAGACGGTGATAAGGCTCATTATCTGACCAACCGGGAAACGTGGAAGATTACGGGAAAACAAGTAACGGCAACAGATAAGCTCCAATTGAAATTAGCACCCGGGGGCGGTGCTTGTTTGATTTTTAAGAGATGATATAAAGTAATGTAAGTTGTATTGCCAACCTATGGGCATAAAATATAGATATTATGAAAATAGATAAATTAGAATTGTTTAAAGTACCTCCTAGATGGTTATTTCTGAAAATTACGACTGACGAAGGGTTTGTCGGTTGGGGTGAACCTGTAGTAGAAGGTCGTGCTGATACGGTTGAGGCAGCAGTAAAAGAATTATCCCCTTACTTGATTGGGAAAGATGCTTCACAAATAGAAGATATATGGCAGGTATTGTATCGTGGCGGTTTTTATCGTGGCGGTCCCATATTGAGCAGTGCCATATCCGGAATTGACGAAGCCTTATGGGATATTAAAGGCAAAGCAACCGGATTGCCCATTTATAATTTGTTGGGTGGGTCGGTACGCAATAAAATGATGGTTTACCAATGGATAGGCGGCGACCGTCCCTCGGATGTAGTAGCCGCAGCCAAAGAAAAGCAATTATCAGGATTAAAAGCCGTAAAGATGAACGGCACGGAAGATTTGGAATGGATAGATTCTTTCGGTAAGATAGACGAAGTGATTGAGCGGGTGGCTGGTATCCGTGAAACTTGCGGGAGAGATTTTGGTATCGGTATTGATTTTCATGGACGCGTCCACAAAACTATGGCGAAAGTCTTGATGAAAGAACTCGAAATCTACCGTCCGATGTTTATCGAAGAACCGGTATTGGCAGAAAACGGCGAATATTTTAAAATGCTTTCCGAATTGGTTTCCACACCTATTGCTACCGGTGAGCGTCATTATACACGTTGGGATTTCAAACATCTCTTTGAACAGGGTGCTGTTGATATTATCCAACCGGATTTGAGTCATGCGGGAGGAATTTCCGAATGTAAGAAAATTGCCACAATGGCTGAAGCATATGATATTACGATTGCTCCCCACTGTCCATTGGGACCAATTGCATTTGCATCTTGCTTGCAGCTTGATTTCAATTCCGTTAATGCTGTTATACAGGAAACAAGTGCAGGAATCCATTATAATGTAGGAGCCGATTTGTTGGATTACATTAGTAATCCCTCTGTGTTCGATTTCAAAGACGGATACATTGACATATTCAATGGTCCGGGTTTGGGTATCGAAGTGAATGAAGAAAAAGTCAGGGAAATGGCGAAAATCGGACATAGTTGGAAGAACCCCGTTTGGCGTACAACTTCGGGTGTTGTTGCAGAGTGGTAAAGTTGTTTTTATTAATGTATAAATAAGTATGAAAGTTTTAAGAGCATTTAAAGATAAATTAGCAAAAGGTGAAGCCGTTTATGGTCCTTTTATGAAAACGGTGGATGCCGCATTTGTAGAATGTGCCGGTTATGCCGGTTTCGATTTTGTTATCTTAGATATGGAACACGGACCGGCGAGTTTTTCCGACTTGCAGAATTTGATTCGCGGAGCCGTCGCTGCCGGAATTGTTCCCATTGTCCGTACTTATGATTCATCTGAAACCGCTATTAGCAAAGCGCTTGATTTGGGTGCGAAAGGAATTCAGGTTCCCCAAATCCAATCGGCGGAAGAAGCGAAAGAAGTTGTAAAAGCCGCTAAGTATTTTCCGAAAGGTGAGCGCGGCGTTTGTCGCTTTGTTAGGGCTGCCAAATATTCAGCCACACCTCGAAACGAATATTTCGAATTGGCAAATGAAGCTCTCGTAATCCTTCAGGTAGAAGGGAAACAAGTTTTAAATGAATTAGACAGTATTTTAAGTGTTGCTGGATTGGATATTCTTTTTGTTGGTCCTTATGACCTGTCCCAATCTTTGGGTGTTCCAGGTCAAGTTTCGCATCCGTCGGTTTTGGCGGCAATTAAAGAAATTGCGGAGCAATCTCGAAAAGCCGGAGTTGTTGTGGGTGTATTCTGTGATACCTTTGAAGCGGTTGCCCTATGGCGCAAAGCCGGTATACAATACCTTTCCTACTCCGTTGATGTTGGCATTTATACGGAAGCATGCGCAAACATTGTTCGTCAATTACGTACAAACTAACAATTAATCTGAAAAATAAATATAATGAGTACTTTAAACAAAAAACCCAATTTAATAACTCCGGGCTATACCTTTACTTTCGTTTTGGTAACCATGCTTTTTTTCTTGTGGGCTTTGCCTAATACCTTAAATGACGTATTGATTAAACAATTCATGAAATCGCTGGAATTGTCGCGGCTTGAAGCCGGATTCATCCAATCGGCATTCAAGTTTGGCTATTTCGTGTTGGCAATCCCTGCCGGACTATTTATGCAACGGCTTGGCTATAAAGCCGGACTAATTGTCGGGTTGATTTTCTTCGCTTTGGGCTGCTTTCTTTTCTTACCTGCGGCAATGGCTGGAAAGTACATATATTTCCTTGGAGCGCTGTTCGTAATTGCTAGTGGATTGGCATTCCTCGAACTCGGTGCAAACAGTTTTATCGTAGGACTTGGTGACCCGTCTACTGCGGCACGTAGACTCAATCTCGCTCAATCATTTAATCCGATAGGTGGTATCACTGGTGTGTCGGCTGGAACGCTTTTTATTCTTTCGGGCAACGAACCGACTATAGATCAGATAAGAGATATGCAAGTTAATGGGACTTATCAAACATTTCTCGAAACGGAAAATATGCGTGTCGGTCCCACCTATATAACTATCGGTATTGTTGTGCTGATTGTAGCCTTGATTATTTGGCGTACCAAATTTCCAAAGATTGAAACTTCAGGTAGCGCCGACCACAAGGGTAGTTTCAAAGAATTGCGTAAATACCCGCATTGGTATAATGCTGTTGTCGCCCAATTCTTTTATCTGGGCGCTCAACTTGGAACGTGGAGTTACTTAATTACTTATGTTCAGGAAAATAGCCCGATGACTGAGAAACAAGCCGGTTTCCTTCTGGTAATCAATATGGTCTTGTTTATGTGTGGACGCTTTTTCTCTACAGTTTTCTTAATGAAGTATATCGAACCGACAAAATTGATGGGATGCTATGCTTTTATCAATATTGGGCTTGTCATTATTGCCATATCGGCATCCCGTTGGGCAAATGTTTGGGGCTTACATGACATGACCTATTGGATTGGCATCTGTGCAATGATGTTTACCACTTTCTTCATGTCGTTGATGTATCCAACTATTTTTGCTTCCGGTGTTAAAGGGCTTGGTCCCAATACCAAGTTAGGCGCTTCAATACTTATTATGAGTTTGATTGGAGGAGCTATTCTTACGCCGATTATGGGATTTATTGCTGACTCTTCTTGGGCAAAAGCTGTTGCTCCGGCGTTGCTTATACCAATAGTGTCATATTGCGTTATTGCTTATTTTGCCTTTATCGGATCACGTCCTCGCGGACCGATTTACGAGTAAGTGCACATAGATAAACTTACGGTATCTTCAAAAGATGAGAGGCTGTCTATTTAGGCAGCCTCTCATCTTTTATATTATGTAACCAATAACATTAAAGTTTCGGACCTGCGGCAACCAATGCTTTGCCTGCATCATTGCCTGTGAATTTAGAGAAATTCTTAATGAAACGTCCTGCAAGGTCTTTTGCCTTTTCATCCCATTCGTTGGCAGATGCGTATGTGTTGCGCGGATCCAGAATGTTAGAATCAACACCCGGAAGTACAGTAGGAATTGCCAGGCTAAAATAAGGAATAGTCTTTGTTGCAGCTTTGTCAATAGAACCATCAAGAATAGCATCTATAATGCCACGGGTATCTTTGATAGAAATACGTTTACCTGTACCGTTCCAACCGGTGTTTACCAGATAAGCTTTCGCGCCCGATGCTTCCATTCTCTTTACCAATTCTTCCGCGTATTTTGTAGGATGCAATGATAAGAAAGCAGCACCGAAACATGCAGAGAAAGTAGGAGTGGGTTCGGTGATTCCGCGTTCCGTACCGGCTAATTTAGCTGTAAACCCGGACAAGAAATAATATTTAGTTTGTTCGGAGTTTAAGATAGACACCGGAGGCAATACGCCGAAAGCGTCGGCAGAAAGGAAAATAACTTTCTTGGCAGCCGGCGCTTTGGAAATCGGTTTGACGATGTTATGAATATGATAAATAGGATAAGAGACACGGGTATTTTCCGTTACACTCTTGTCGTTATAGTCAATTTTGCCATTAGCATCAACAGTAACATTTTCAAGAAGGGCATCACGTTTAATGGCTGCATAAATATCTGGCTCGGCTTCTTTGCTTAAATTGATAACTTTGGCATAACACCCACCTTCAAAATTAAACACGCCTTCATTGTCCCATCCGTGTTCGTCGTCACCAATCAACAAACGTTTCGGGTCGGTTGACAACGTTGTCTTACCTGTTCCGGACAATCCAAAGAAGATAGCGGTATTGTCATGGTTCAAGTCCGTATTGGCGGAGCAGTGCATTGAAGCAATACCTTTCAACGGAAGCAAATAGTTCATATAAGAGAACATGCCTTTCTTCATTTCACCACCATACCAAGTGTTGAGGATGATTTGAATTTTTTCAGTCAGGTTGAATACAACAGCGGTTTCAGAGTTGAGTCCCAGCTCTTTGTAGTTTTCAACTTTAGCCTTTGAAGCATTGATAACAACGAAATCCGGTTCACCATAATCGGCTAATTCTTCAGTTGTGGGGCGAATAAACATATTAGTAACGAAATGCGCCTGCCATGCCACTTCCATGATGAAGCGGATTTTCAAACGAGTGTTCGTGTTTGTTCCGCAGAAAGTATCAACCACAAACAACCTTTTGTTTGAAAGTTTTGTGGCAGCAAGTTTCTTCAACACTTTCCAAGCATCTTCCGTTACGGGCTTGTTGTCGTTTTTATATTCGTCGGATGTCCACCATACTGTATTTTTAGTTGTTTCATCCAACACAAAGAATTTATCTTTGGGTGAACGACCTGTATATACGCCGGTCATTACGTTTACAGATCCGGACTCTGTTACCTGACCTTTTTCATACCCTTGAAGAGAAGATTTGGTTTCTTCGGCAAACAATACCTCATAAGACGGATTGTGTACAATTTCCGATACACCACTAATACCGTACTTGCTTAAATCTAACTTTGTCATTTTTTATTAAATAAAGTTTGGAATTTTAGAAACTGTTTAAATTTGATTGAAAGATGTTTTATAAAAACTCCGAAAGGAGTTGTATATCTATAGATAATATCTAAATATAGCACTTTATTCGACTCTGTAGGAGTCGCATACTACTTTTATTTGCTGTTTCTATCAATATGCGAATCCTTCGGATTCCGGCTTTTATCTCTTGGATGCCCCATAATATAAATCATCTAAGAAAATTTAAACTGTTTCTTATTGTATTACTTTTATTTCTAATCCTAATTAATCAGCGTACAAAAGTAATACTTTCTTGAAAACCAAACGGACAATTGAAGTGAAGAATACCCCATTCAGTTTCATTTTATATATCCGTAACATTATCTGCAAAGCCGACCTTACAGATAGATATTTTCCGGTTGAGTTTTCTCTGTTTATTGTAGCCTGATTGTTCTGAAAGTTTTTAGAGGGGGGGCTATGAATAGGAAAAAGGGGTATATTTGCAAGGAAAGTAAATAGTTATGCAAGCATATTTGCCACCATGAAAGAATACCGATTGACCGATTGGTTGCCAACAACCCAAAAAGAAATAGAATTGCGCGGATGGAATGAATTAGACGTTATTCTTTTCAGTGGAGACGCCTATGTGGATCACCCTTCGTTTGGGGCTGCCGTTATCGGACGTGTTTTAGAGGCGGAGGGATTGCGTGTTGCCATCGTTCCGCAACCCAATTGGCGAGATGATTGGCGGGATTTCAAAAAGCTGGGGTGTCCCCGCTTGTTCTTTGCCATCAGTGGTGGGTGCATGGACAGCATGGTCAGTAAATATACTGCTAACAAACGCCTCAGAAGTGAAGACGCTTATACTCCGGACGGACGCTCGGATATGCGCCCGGAATATCCGGTTATTGTTTACACACAAATACTTAAACAACTCTACCCAAGCACACCGGTAATTATCGGAGGCATCGAAGCATCTATGCGCCGGCTTACTCATTATGATTACTGGCAAGATTCTTTGCGAAAAAGTATCTTATGCGATAGCGGAGCCGATTTATTGGTTTACGGTATGGGTGAAAAAGCAATTAAAGATATTGCTCGCCAACTTCTTGAAAACAATACGGAACTTCCTCATGATATTCCTCAAACAGTTTATCTGACACAAACGCCGGAAGCAAGAGAAAACGATATTCATCTTTTCTCACATGCAGAATGCCTTGCAGACAAGAAAAAGCAAGCGGCGAACTTCCGCCGGATAGAAGAGGAAAGCAATAAATATGCTGCCGGACGTATCATACAAAAAACAGACGAACAGGCAATTGTGGTTAATCCGCCTTATCCTGTTTGGGCAACGGAAGATCTCGACCGTTCGTTTGAACTTCCTTATACCCGTTTGCCACATCCGAAGTATAAAGGCAAACGCATTCCGGCTTATGACATGATAAAGTTCTCCATCAATATTCACCGCGGATGCTTTGGCGGGTGTGCTTTCTGCACTATATCGGCTCATCAGGGAAAGTTCATTGTCAGCCGCAGTAAAGAAAGTATCTTACGGGAGGTAAAAGCTGTGAGAGAATTGCCTGACTTTAAAGGATATATCAGTGATTTGGGAGGTCCTTCAGCCAATATGTACATGATGAGGGGGAAAGACGAAACTTTATGCCGTCATTGCAAACGTCCTTCGTGTACGCATCCGGGAATATGCGCCAATTTGAATACCGACCATCAGCCGTTGTTGGATTTATATCGTTCTGTCGATGCTATTGAGGGAATTAAAAAAAGCTTTATTGGCAGTGGTGTGCGGTACGATTTGTTGCTGCATGAGGATAAAACTCCGGCTATTAATCGTGCAGCGGCAGAATACACGCGCGAACTGATTATCCGGCACGTAAGCGGACGTTTGAAGGTGGCTCCTGAACACACTAGTGCAAACGTATTGGAGATTATGCGCAAACCTTCCTTTCATTTGTTCGAGGCATTCAAAAAGATATTCGACCAAATAGACAGGGAACACGATTTGCATCAACAGCTTATACCTTATTTTATTAGCAGCCATCCCGGCTGCCGGAAAGAAGACATGAGAGAATTGGCACATATCACCCGCCGATTGAACCTCCGGTTGGAACAAATACAAGATTTTAC
>SNRY01000385.1_pt1 | contig 15695 bp, 3 predicted proteins | sample 4693421 | NCBI WGS metagenome assembly SNRY01 (sample SAMN11003215, study PRJNA524138) | termite gut metagenome | isolation source: Bacteroidetes bacterial symbionts from single cell of protist host amplifed... | host: Streblomastix strix ... | reverse complement strand
TAGCATTCAATATGGCTAAATTGTTCTATACAAGGGCTAAATCCGGATGTTTTGACCCATTAACCCGCAAGGAGGCTTTGTTTATCTTTTCTTGTTTACTTTTGAGCCTGCTATATCGAATTTATGGGCAGGAGAAGATTGATAAAAACAGGCCTTCGCTAATTTACAACGTAGCAGCTTAACAAATAAAAAAGAGAGGCTGCCCACTTTTTGGACAGCCTCTTTATATCAATTTACAACAATAATTTTTCAATTTCTTCAAATTCGGCTCCCAACCCCAGATTATAATACACTCTATAAAGTCCTTGCAACCATAAATCTGTTTGCGCGGGTTTCAATAATCTTGCTTTTTCATAACAAGGTCTTGCTTCTTCATAGAATTTTTTTAATATTTGTTGTTCATTCCTATAGTTAGGATTGTTAATGTCTACCGTTGTTGCTTTATCTGAATATTCTTGAGCTTTTATGCAGTATATAAGTCCCAGATTTGAATATGCTTCAGCATATTGAGAATCGGTTTCTATCACCTTTTTATAATATTCAATCGCTTTATCGTAATCCTTTATATTATGATACAGATACGCTTTCACGTATAAATAGAAAACATTGTCAGGTTCATTGGCTAACATTTCATCTGCAAATGCCATAGCTTCATCATATTGATCATTATTACTATAATAATCAATTAGATTACCGAAGAAGAATGTATATTCAGGGAAAGATTTCAAACCGTTTTTTAAAGTGTTTACCCAATTTAACGTATCATTTTGAGCTTTGTAGGCAGTTGTTAAAAATTCCAAAACATATTTACCGGTTTCCTTATCATTAGCTCCATACGAAGCGTATTTAATAATAGAAGGATAGTTTTCCATTTTTGCAGCGGCTAAACAAGCAAAATAAGCAATTTGCGATAGGATCGTATCCTGTTTCAATAGATTTTCTTTTTCAAGCATTGGTACGTTAGCCAAGTCAATATAAGTTGAGAAAAATTCCAATGCTTTCTTATTATCGTTTAAATTAAAGTATTGAATACCTCCATTAATAAGATTAGGACGTTCTATCAATAATATAGGAACATTTGTCTTTCTGTAACTGTTTTTAATCTTACCTTTTTCATTAGGTATTTGAGCTAACTCATCACATTTCAAAAAATACTGAATCATCTTATAGGAACTGTTGTAAACTTTGAGAGTGTCATAAGGTTTTCTCAAATAAGCTTTTTCCATCTCCTTTTCATTAATTTTTTTTTGGACGTAACCGGCTACATTCCAAGTATTCGGTTCATCTTTAGTCGTTGAATCTGCTAATGCGGTTTCAATCAACTTTTCGGCTTTTGCAAAATCCGGATCAGATTCATTGGCAATACTTTTTGCATCTTTGACATGCTTTACTTGAGCAAAAGAAAAACTTACAGCCATTAATAAAGCTATTGAAAATAACGTTCGTTTCATAATCGTTGTTTTAGTGAATTAATTATGGTGTATTCATATCTCATTTTAGATTTTCATCAATAATCTCTTCCTCATTATTTTCCGATAACACTTTGCATACCGAACCTATTTGGTCGTGGCGTTTTTCCAAATTTATTAAACGAACTCCTTGAGTAGCACGCCCCATGACACGAATATTATTAATTTTCATGCGAATAGTAATCCCCGATCTATTAATAATCATTAAATCGTTTTCGGGAGTCACGGATTTGATAGCTACTAATTTTCCTGTCTTTTCGGTAATTTTTATAGTTCTTACACCTTTTCCACCACGATTGGTTTTACGATAAGTTTCTATTCTTGATTGTTTGCCATATCCTTGTTCAGAAACGACCAAGACAGATTCCGTTTCCGGACTCCCAATACAAATCAATCCTATTATTTCATCGTCTTTTTCACTAAATCGCATACCACAAACACCTCGTGCACTACGCCCCATAGATCGAACCCGCGTTTCGGAGAAACAAATAGCCTGTCCATTTCGACTCGCCATTATAATATCATCGTTACCACTCGACAATCGAACTTCAATCAAATGGTCGCCTTCCCGAAATTTAATAGCATTGATACCATTCTGTCGTAAGCGTGAAAACTCTTCAAGCGATGTTTTTTTGATAAAACCTTGTTTGGTACAGAACACCACATTATGAGTTTTCACATACTCCTTGTCCGAGAGTTTGTCTACACGAAGAAAAGCTTCTACCGTATCGTCTGAATCTATATTCAATAAATTTTGAATAGCTCTACCTTTAGAATTTTTCGTACCTTCCGGTATATCATATACTTTCAGCCAAAAGCATTTCCCCTTTCGGGTAAAAAATAACATAGTGTTGTGCATACTTGCCGGATATATACGATCGATATAATCTTCGTCTCTGGTTTCCGTTCCTTTGGCTCCTATTCCACCACGATTTTGCAATCGAAATTCAGACAAGGGAGTACGTTTTATATATCCCATGTGCGAAATGGTAATAACCATTTCTTCATTGGCATAAAAATCTTCCGGATCAAAATCTTCGGAAGAATGCATTATTATTGAACGACGTTCATCGCCATAACGAGTTCTAATATCTGTTAACTCATCTTTGATAACTTTACGGCAAAGCTCGTCATTTGAAAGTATCCCTTCAAAATAGGATATTTGTCTTATAATATCTTCGTATTCGCTACGTAACTGTTCCTGCAAGAGCCCTGTCAATTGACGAAGTCGCATTTCCACAATAGCCCGCGCCTGAATATCGGTCAGACTAAAACTGTCTGTTAAGTTGACAACGGCATCGTTTGGGGTTTTAGCTGCACGAATAATCCTGATCACTTCATCAATATTGTCCGAAGCAATAATCAACCCTTCCAAGATGTGAGCGCGTTCCTTTGTTCTCTTTAAATCGAATTGTGTACGACGAACAACCACATCATGCCTATGCGCCACAAAATGGACAATTAAATCGCGCAAGTTAAGAGTTTTGGGGCGTCCGTTGACTAAAGCTACATTGTTTACTCCGAATGAAGTTTGAAGTTGCGTTGTTTTGTAAAGTTTGTTCAACACAACATTGGCGTTGGCGTCGCGTTTAATATCAATAACGATACGCATACCTTCGCGATCCGATTCGTCATTGACGTATGAAATATCTTCTAATTTTTTCAGGCTCACTAAATCGTCAATTGACTTAATTAGTTCTGCTTTGTTTACGTTATACGGTATTTCAGATATAATAATTCTGTCATGAGTCTGGTCGGTTTCTATTTCAGCTTTTGCACGCATAATTACCCGTCCGCGTCCTGTTAAAAATGCTTCGCGCACTCCACTCATACCATATATATATCCACCTGTCGGAAAATCAGGAGCTTTTACATAGTGCATTAATTCCTCTACAGTTATCCCCTCATTGTTCAAATATGCTTCACAAGCATTGATTATTTCCGATAAATTGTGAGGCGGCATATTGGTTGCCATACCTACAGCAATACCGGACGTACCATTTACCAATAAATTCGGAATACGGGTAGGCAATACTTTTGGTTCCGATAATGTATTATCAAAATTAGGGTCAAAATCAACAGTTTCCTTATAAATATCTTGCATCATTTCCTCGCCTAATTTATGTAGGCGAGCTTCGGTATAGCGCATAGCGGCAGGACTATCTCCGTCAACAGAACCATAATTTCCTTGTCCGTCAACCAAAGGATAGCGCATTGCCCATTCCTGCGACATACGTACCATTGCGTTATAAACAGAAGAATCTCCATGTGGATGATATTTCCCCATTACTTCACCAACAATCCTCGCAGACTTTTTGTAAGGTTTGTCAAAAGTATTTCCCAGTTCCATCATCCCATAAAGAATTCTTCGGTGAACGGGTTTAAGTCCGTCTCTAACATCAGGAAGGGCACGAGAAACAATCACAGACATGGAATAGTCTATGTATGACGACTTCATTTCCTCTTCAATGTTGATCTTTATAACTCTGTCTTTTTCAAGCATTTAAAAAATTCAATTTTGTTATTTAATATCATTCAAAAACCGTGCTAAAAATACGGATTTTTCATGACATACAAAATGTTTCCATCAAAAATTCCGACAAATTGAAAGAATTTCATTGAATTTTAACAAAAAAGAAGACTAAAGAGGAAAGTACTTTTAAGATACTTTTTCTATAAAGATAAACAGGCTTTTATATTTTTCGTAATTTTGCAACGAATCATTTATAATGTAAACGGCTTTATCAATACTTTTAAGAACATAGTAGGATATATCTTTTATCTTTTGGTAGGAATTTACGTGGGAATTGTTATTTCGCTGAACACCCCTTACGTTCGGCAAAAGATTGCTGTGACAATAACAGAGAAACTTAGCAAAATGATAGACGCCGAATTGAACGCAGGTGAGATTCACGTTGGTTTCTTGTTTAATCGCATCACGGCTGACGATGTTCTATTAAAAGATAAGTCGAGTAAAGAGATGTTGAAAGTTTCTCGTATTTCATTGAATTTCAGTATTTTAAATTTTTTGCTACACAAAAAAATGTATTTAAGCAATGTGCAGTTATTTGGCTTTGATGCCCATTTAAATTGTGAAAATACGGAATCCGAACCTAATTTTATGTTTTTAATCAAAGCTTTTACCTCAAAAGATACGTCAAAAAAATTGGAAACAGATTTGCGTATAAATTCCCTTTTGATTCGTCACGGAAAAATTACTTACGATGTGCTGTCAGAAGAAGAAACTCCGGGAAAATTTAACACGAATCATATAAAATTATACAATCTCATAGGGGACATTTCTTTGAAAGCATTGAAAAGTGATACATTGAACGCATCTATTAAACGGCTTAGCTTTGACGAGCAATCGGGTTTAGAGCTAAAAAAATTAACTCTACAACTATGGGGGAATGCACACAATGCACGTATCGAAAATTTTACAATCCTCCTTCCGGGTACTTCGCTACAAAGTAGTATATATTTTAATTACGACAGCATAATATCTTTCAGACAATTTACCGAAGAGGCACACTTTCTGTTCAAGATACACCCTTCTTCCTGTTTTACCCTACAAGACATCTCCCCCTTTATTCCGGCAGCATTGGCAAACTTCAAAGAAAAGATGGGAATTGAAGTCAATGCAAACGGAACTCTTAACCGGTTGAATTGTTCCGGATTTCAAATAAATATGGGCGATTTTGTAATAAAAACCGTTGGAAATGTGTTTGTTGAAAATCTCCTATCCCCTGCGAGCGCTACTGTAAAAGGTAGTATAGCGTTTACGACCGGCGACAAAGGTATAAATCTCCTTTTCACTCATATAGGAAATACAGACAAGATGCCTGTTTTTTTGCAACATTTGGGAGACATTTCATTTCAGGGAGATTTTTCAGGAGATTTTTCAAATTTTGCTCTTACGGATGGAATCATTGAAATAGCTTTGGGAAAAGTGAATACCGATTTCATATTTCATTCCGATAGGGAAAAAAATCAATTGTTGTATTCAGGCAAAGTACAGACAGAGGATTTTAATTTGGGAATTTTTTTGAATAATCAATTGTGGGGCAATACAGCTTTCAACCTCAACATAAACGGACAGTACGAAAACTCGCAACACCCTGCCGTATCGTTGGAAGGTTTGATAAGTCATCTAAAATACAACGAATATGATTATAAAAATATTACCCTTACGGGAGAATATAAATATGGAAAATTGGGTGGGGAAATAGAACTAAATGAAAAAAACGGGTCAGTATTAATAAACGGAATGTTCAATCCTGCAAAAAAAATACCGGAATTTAACTTTCATGCTGATATAAAAAATGTCTGTCCGAATGCTTTCATGTTGATTCAATCCCATAAAGATGAAAAAATTTCGATGAAAATGAATGCTAACCTTACCGGACATTCACTAAGTGAAATAGAAGGTAAAATTGATGTAGATAGTATTTCATTTATCAGTCCTAAAAGCACGCTCTTTATCAAAAATTTCAATCTCTCGACAACTACATTCGGAAAGACAAAAAAGCTGACCATAGATTCAGATTTTCTAAAAGGGAAAATTGAAGGAGAATATTCCTATCAAACCCTATCTGCTACATTCGTAAATTTGTTGCAAGACTATACTCCGGCTCTTTTACCTGTCAAAAGGAATATGGAAACAAAAAATGATTTCATTTTCGATTTTCATATATTCCATACGAAATTTTTCCCGGCGATCTTCGACATACCTTTGGATATTCACGATCGTGCCACTATTACAGGTTATTTTAACGACTATACCAAACGGGTTCAAATAATAGGAGATTTTCCTTTTTTTCTATACGGCAACAAAGTATTTAAATCGGGTAAAATTTTCATCGGAAATCCCGACAATCGATTAAAAGGAGAAATCAGGTTTGATAGCAGCCAAAGAGATGGTACAACTATTAATATGTTTTTAAATGTACAAGTCGGAAATAATACCATAGACACTACCATTAATTGGGGGAACGATTCGGAAAAAACTTACAGTGGGGAGTTATCGGTTTCAACCGGTTTCAGCCGTACGGACGAAAAAAAATCTTCTCTGAATACGATAGTTGACATAAAGGAAACAAAAATTATAGTGAACAATGCCTTTTGGGAAGTACATCCGTCACAAATCGCAGTAACTGATTCCGGAAAAATTCATATTAACAATTTCTATCTTACCCGTGGCGAACAATATGCACGAATAAACGGTTATGTTTCAAATAATGTTAATGATACTATAAAAATAGATTTGAAAGATTTTAACATTGGTTATATATTCGATGTGTTCAATCTGAAAAAAGTGAATTTTGATGGAATCGCTTCCGGACAAGTATATTTGAACCGGATGCAAAGAAAAATGATGATAAAATCACAACTATTCGTTGAAGATTTCAGTTTTAACGGAAGTCGGTTAGGAGATGCGAACATTGCCGGTGAATGGCATGAAGAACAAAAAGGTATTTATCTGAATGCCGATATAAAAGAGGGAAATGTTTCCCAATCGAAGGTTACCGGATATATTTATCCACTAAAACCCAAGAGCGGATTGGATTTGGATATACATGCAGATAATCTGAATGTTTACTTTTTACAACCTTATCTGGCATCGATTGTAAGCAATTTAACAGCCCGTGCCAGCGGAAAAGTACACCTGTTTGGTTCTTTTAAGAATCTTGATTTTGAAGGTAGCGCAAAAGTCAGCGCCGGTATGAAGGTGAATATTCTTAATACTAATTATACGTTTATCGACAGCATTCGTATGAAACCTTCGGATTTTTTATTTAATAACATTACTCTACATGACATGGAAGGACATTCAGGAACACTCAACGGAAATATACATCACCAAAATCTTAAAAATATAAACTACCGGTTACATATAACTTCCGATAATATGTTGGTTATGGATATCAAAGAGAATACAAGTTTGCCATTTTATGGAACAGTATATGGAAGAAGAGTGAACGCTTCTCTTTCCGGTAATTCACAAGGATTAAATGTAGATGTGGCTTTGACTCCCGCTCGGAATACTAATTTTGTGTACGGTATCAAGAAGGCTTCTTCAGCTACAAATAATCGTTTCGTGAAATTTATAGATAAAACACCACAACAAAACGATTTTGATTCTATCTATAATTCTGATTACGAAAAGAGAAAAACGGAAATTACAGAATTGAGTTCAAATATGGATATTCGTTTGGATATTACGGTAGATGCAACTCCCGAAGCTACGGTAAAAATTATCATGGATCCTGTTTCCGGAGATTTTATTAGTGGGAATGGGATGGGTAATTTCCATATAAACTATTATAACAAAGGAGATATAAAGTTGTTCGGGAATTACATTATCAATCAAGGGATATATAAATTTAGCTTGCAGGAATTGATTCGTAAAGATTTTATTATAAAAGAAGGCAGCAGTATTAATTTCAACGGATCTCTGCCGAATACGACACTGGATGTTCAAGCTATATACACCGTCAACTCGGCTTCCTTGAATGATTTAATTCTTGAAAATGCGGAAATATCCAAACGAATATCCATATTTGAACTCAATTCTGTAATTTCCGTTTTTCTCTTTTCGTAATCAGAATTATAGATAGAATCAAAATCGTTTTGTTGTGGTGTTTTATCTATAAATTTCACGAAACGATTATTTGTAGCTGAAGAAGCCTTCTTGATACCGTACACAAAATTAGTATTCCGAGCGGGAGTCAAAGCCACATCTACATTTAATCCTTGTGAATTACCGGAAAGAGAAGCGTTCACTCTTCTTCCATATACTGTTCCATAAAATGGCAAACTTGTATTCTCTTTGATATCCATAACCAACATATTATCGGAAGTTATATGTAACCGGTAGTTTATATTTTTAAGATTTTGGTGATGTATATTTCCGTTGAGTGTTCCTGAATGTCCTTCCATGTCATGTAGAGTAATGTTATTAAATAAAAAATCCGAAGGTTTCATACGAATGCTGTCGATAAACGTATAATTAGTATTAAGAATATTCACCTTCATACCGGCGCTGACTTTTGCGCTACCTTCAAAATCAAGATTCTTAAAAGAACCAAACAGGTGTACTTTTCCGCTGGCACGGGCTGTTAAATTGCTTACAATCGATGCCAGATAAGGTTGTAAAAAGTAAACATTCAGATTATCTGCATGTATATCCAAATCCAATCCGCTCTTGGGTTTTAGTGGATAAATATATCCGGTAACCTTCGATTGGGAAACATTTCCCTCTTTTATATCGGCATTCAGATAAATACCTTTTTGTTCTTCATGCCATTCACCGGCAATGTTCGCATCTCCTAACCGACTTCCGTTAAAACTGAAATCTTCAACGAATAGTTGTGATTTTATCATCATTTTTCTTTGCATCCGGTTCAAATATACTTGTCCGGAAGCGATTCCATCAAAATTCACTTTTTTCAGATTGAACACATCGAATATATAACCAATGTTAAAATCTTTCAAATCTATTTTTATAGTATCATTAACATTATTTGAAACATAACCGTTTATTCGTGCATATTGTTCGCCACGGGTAAGATAGAAATTGTTAATATGAATTTTTCCGGAATCAGTTACTGCGATTTGTGACGGATGTACTTCCCAAAAGGCATTGTTCACTATAATTTTTGTTTCCTTTATGTCAACTATCGTATTCAGAGAAGATTTTTTTTCGTCCGTACGGCTGAAACCGGTTGAAACCGATAACTCCCCACTGTAAGTTTTTTCCGAATCGTTCCCCCAATTAATGGTAGTGTCTATGGTATTATTTCCGACTTGTACATTTAAAAACATATTAATAGTTGTACCATCTCTTTGGCTGCTATCAAACCTGATTTCTCCTTTTAATCGATTGTCGGGATTTCCGATGAAAATTTTACCCGATTTAAATACTTTGTTGCCGTATAGAAAAAAAGGAAAATCTCCTATTATTTGAACCCGTTTGGTATAGTCGTTAAAATAACCTGTAATAGTGGCACGATCGTGAATATCCAAAGGTATGTCGAAGATCGCCGGGAAAAATTTCGTATGGAATATATGAAAATCGAAAATGAAATCATTTTTTGTTTCCATATTCCTTTTGACAGGTAAAAGAGCCGGAGTATAGTCTTGCAACAAATTTACGAATGTAGCAGATAGGGTTTGATAGGAATATTCTCCTTCAATTTTCCCTTTTAGAAAATCTGAATCTATGGTCAGCTTTTTTGTCTTTCCGAATGTAGTTGTCGAGAGATTGAAATTTTTGATAAAGAGCGTGCTTTTAGGACTGATAAATGAAATACTATCTACATCAATTTTACCTTCTATTTCACTTAGTGAATGTCCGGTAAGGTTAGCATTCATTTTCATCGAAATTTTTTCATCTTTATGGGATTGAATCAACATGAAAGCATTCGGACAGACATTTTTTATATCAGCATGAAAGTTAAATTCCGGTATTTTTTTTGCAGGATTGAACATTCCGTTTATTAATACTGACCCGTTTTTTTCATTTAGTTCTATTTCCCCACCCAATTTTCCATATTTATATTCTCCCGTAAGGGTAATATTTTTATAATCATATTCGTTGTATTTTAGATGACTTATCAAACCTTCCAACGATACGGCAGGGTGTTGCGAGTTTTCGTACTGTCCGTTTATGTTGAGGTTGAAAGCTGTATTGCCCCACAATTGATTATTCAAAAAAATTCCCAAATTAAAATCCTCTGTCTGTACTTTGCCTGAATACAACAATTGATTTTTTTCCCTATCGGAATGAAATATGAAATCGGTATTCACTTTTCCCAAAGCTATTTCAATGATTCCATCCGTAAGAGCAAAATTTGAAAAATCTCCTGAAAAATCTCCCTGAAATGAAATGTCTCCCAAATGTTGCAAAAAAACAGGCATCTTGTCTGTATTTCCTATATGAGTGAAAAGGAGATTTATACCTTTGTCGCCGGTCGTAAACGCTATACTACCTTTTACAGTAGCGCTCGCAGGGGATAGGAGATTTTCAACAAACACATTTCCAACGGTTTTTATTACAAAATCGCCCATATTTATTTGAAATCCGGAACAATTCAACCGGTTAAGAGTTCCGTTTGCATTGACTTCAATTCCCATCTTTTCTTTGAAGTTTGCCAATGCTGCCGGAATAAAGGGGGAGATGTCTTGTAGGGTAAAACAGGAAGAAGGGTGTATCTTGAACAGAAAGTGTGCCTCTTCGGTAAATTGTCTGAAAGATATTATGCTGTCGTAATTAAAATATATACTACTTTGTAGCGAAGTACCCGGAAGGAGGATTGTAAAATTTTCGATACGTGCATTGTGTGCATTCCCCCATAGTTGTAGAGTTAATTTTTTTAGCTCTAAACCCGATTGCTCGTCAAAGCTAAGCCGTTTAATAGATGCGTTCAATGTATCACTTTTCAATGCTTTCAAAGAAATGTCCCCTATGAGATTGTATAATTTTATATGATTCGTGTTAAATTTTCCCGGAGTTTCTTCTTCTGACAGCACATCGTAAGTAATTTTTCCGTGACGAATCAAAAGGGAATTTATACGCAAATCTGTTTCCAATTTTTTTGACGTATCTTTTGAGGTAAAAGCTTTGATTAAAAACATAAAATTAGGTTCGGATTCCGTATTTTCACAATTTAAATGGGCATCAAAGCCAAATAACTGCACATTGCTTAAATACATTTTTTTGTGTAGCAAAAAATTTAAAATACTGAAATTCAATGAAATACGAGAAACTTTCAACATCTCTTTACTCGACTTATCTTTTAATAGAACATCGTCAGCCGTGATGCGATTAAACAAGAAACCAACGTGAATCTCACCTGCGTTCAATTCGGCGTCTATCATTTTGCTAAGTTTCTCTGTTATTGTCACAGCAATCTTTTGCCGAACGTAAGGGGTGTTCAGCGAAATAACAATTCCCACGTAAATTCCTACCAAAAGATAAAAGATATATCCTACTATGTTCTTAAAAGTATTGATAAAGCCGTTTACATTATAAATGATTCGTTGCAAAATTACGAAAAATATAAAAGCCTGTTTATCTTTATAGAAAAAGTATCTTAAAAGTACTTTCCTCTTTAGTCTTCTTTTTTGTTAAAATTCAATGAAATTCTTTCAATTTGTCGGAATTTTTGATGGAAACATTTTGTATGTCATGAAAAATCCGTATTTTTAGCACGGTTTTTGAATGATATTAAATAACAAAATTGAATTTTTTAAATGCTTGAAAAAGACAGAGTTATAAAGATCAACATTGAAGAGGAAATGAAGTCGTCATACATAGACTATTCCATGTCTGTGATTGTTTCTCGTGCCCTTCCTGATGTTAGAGACGGACTTAAACCCGTTCACCGAAGAATTCTTTATGGGATGATGGAACTGGGAAATACTTTTGACAAACCTTACAAAAAGTCTGCGAGGATTGTTGGTGAAGTAATGGGGAAATATCATCCACATGGAGATTCTTCTGTTTATAACGCAATGGTACGTATGTCGCAGGAATGGGCAATGCGCTATCCTTTGGTTGACGGACAAGGAAATTATGGTTCTGTTGACGGAGATAGTCCTGCCGCTATGCGCTATACCGAAGCTCGCCTACATAAATTAGGCGAGGAAATGATGCAAGATATTTATAAGGAAACTGTTGATTTTGACCCTAATTTTGATAATACATTATCGGAACCAAAAGTATTGCCTACCCGTATTCCGAATTTATTGGTAAATGGTACGTCCGGTATTGCTGTAGGTATGGCAACCAATATGCCGCCTCACAATTTATCGGAAATAATCAATGCTTGTGAAGCATATTTGAACAATGAGGGGATAACTGTAGAGGAATTAATGCACTATGTAAAAGCTCCTGATTTTCCGACAGGTGGATATATATATGGTATGAGTGGAGTGCGCGAAGCATTTTTAACAGGACGCGGACGGGTAATTATGCGTGCAAAAGCTGAAATAGAAACCGACCAGACTCATGACAGAATTATTATATCTGAAATACCGTATAACGTAAACAAAGCAGAACTAATTAAGTCAATTGACGATTTAGTGAGCCTGAAAAAATTAGAAGATATTTCATACGTCAATGACGAATCGGATCGCGAAGGTATGCGTATCGTTATTGATATTAAACGCGACGCCAACGCCAATGTTGTGTTGAACAAACTTTACAAAACAACGCAACTTCAAACTTCATTCGGAGTAAACAATGTAGCTTTAGTCAACGGACGCCCCAAAACTCTTAACTTGCGCGATTTAATTGTCCATTTTGTGGCGCATAGGCATGATGTGGTTGTTCGTCGTACACAATTCGATTTAAAGAGAACAAAGGAACGCGCTCACATCTTGGAAGGGTTGATTATTGCTTCGGACAATATTGATGAAGTGATCAGGATTATTCGTGCAGCTAAAACCCCAAACGATGCCGTTGTCAACTTAACAGACAGTTTTAGTCTGACCGATATTCAGGCGCGGGCTATTGTGGAAATGCGACTTCGTCAATTGACAGGGCTCTTGCAGGAACAGTTACGTAGCGAATACGAAGATATTATAAGACAAATATCCTATTTTGAAGGGATACTTTCAAATGACGAGCTTTGCCGTAAAGTTATCAAAGATGAGTTAACAGATATTAGAACTCGTTATGGCGATGAACGTCGTTCAATAATAATGCATTCTTCCGAAGATTTTGATCCGGAAGATTTTTATGCCAATGAAGAAATGGTTATTACCATTTCGCACATGGGATATATAAAACGTACTCCCTTGTCTGAATTTCGATTGCAAAATCGTGGTGGAATAGGAGCCAAAGGAACGGAAACCAGAGACGAAGATTATATCGATCGTATATATCCGGCAAGTATGCACAACACTATGTTATTTTTTACCCGAAAGGGGAAATGCTTTTGGCTGAAAGTATATGATATACCGGAAGGTACGAAAAATTCTAAAGGTAGAGCTATTCAAAATTTATTGAATATAGATTCAGACGATACGGTAGAAGCTTTTCTTCGTGTAGACAAACTCTCGGACAAGGAGTATGTGAAAACTCATAATGTGGTGTTCTGTACCAAACAAGGTTTTATCAAAAAAACATCGCTTGAAGAGTTTTCACGCTTACGACAGAATGGTATCAATGCTATTAAATTTCGGGAAGGCGACCATTTGATTGAAGTTCGATTGTCGAGTGGTAACGATGATATTATAATGGCGAGTCGAAATGGACAGGCTATTTGTTTCTCCGAAACGCGGGTTCGATCTATGGGGCGTAGTGCACGAGGTGTTTGTGGTATGCGATTTAGTGAAAAAGACGATGAAATAATAGGATTGATTTGTATTGGGAGTCCGGAAACGGAATCTGTCTTGGTCGTTTCTGAACAAGGATATGGCAAACAATCAAGAATAGAAACTTATCGTAAAACCAATCGTGGTGGAAAAGGTGTAAGAACTATAAAAATTACCGAAAAGACAGGAAAATTAGTAGCTATCAAATCCGTGACTCCCGAAAACGATTTAATGATTATTAATAGATCGGGGATTACTATTCGCATGAAAATTAATAATATTCGTGTCATGGGGCGTGCTACTCAAGGAGTTCGTTTAATAAATTTGGAAAAACGCCACGACCAAATAGGTTCGGTATGCAAAGTGTTATCGGAAAATAATGAGGAAGAGATTATTGATGAAAATCTAAAATGAGATATGAATACACCATAATTAATTCACTAAAACAACGATTATGAAACGAACGTTATTTTCAATAGCTTTATTAATGGCTGTAAGTTTTTCTTTTGCTCAAGTAAAGCATGTCAAAGATGCAAAAAGTATTGCCAATGAATCTGATCCGGATTTTGCAAAAGCCGAAAAGTTGATTGAAACCGCATTAGCAGATTCAACGACTAAAGATGAACCGAATACTTGGAATGTAGCCGGTTACGTCCAAAAAAAAATTAATGAAAAGGAGATGGAAAAAGCTTATTTGAGAAAACCTTATGACACTCTCAAAGTTTACAACAGTTCCTATAAGATGATTCAGTATTTTTTGAAATGTGATGAGTTAGCTCAAATACCTAATGAAAAAGGTAAGATTAAAAACAGTTACAGAAAGACAAATGTTCCTATATTATTGATAGAACGTCCTAATCTTATTAATGGAGGTATTCAATACTTTAATTTAAACGATAATAAGAAAGCATTGGAATTTTTCTCAACTTATATTGACTTGGCTAACGTACCAATGCTTGAAAAAGAAAATCTATTGAAACAGGATACGATCCTATCGCAAATTGCTTATTTTGCTTGTTTAGCCGCTGCAAAAATGGAAAACTATCCTTCTATTATTAAATACGCTTCGTATGGAGCTAATGATAAGGAAACCGGTAAATATGTTTTGGAATTTTTAACAACTGCCTACAAAGCTCAAAATGATACGTTAAATTGGGTAAACACTTTAAAAAACGGTTTGAAATCTTTCCCTGAATATACATTCTTCTTCGGTAATCTAATTGATTATTATAGTAATAATGATCAATATGATGAAGCTATGGCATTTGCAGATGAAATGTTAGCCAATGAACCTGACAATGTTTTCTATTTATACGTGAAAGCGTATCTGTATCATAATATAAAGGATTACGATAAAGCGATTGAATATTATAAAAAGGTGATAGAAACCGATTCTCAATATGCTGAAGCATATTCAAATCTGGGACTTATATACTGCATAAAAGCTCAAGAATATTCAGATAAAGCAACAACGGTAGACATTAACAATCCTAACTATAGGAATGAACAACAAATATTAAAAAAATTCTATGAAGAAGCAAGACCTTGTTATGAAAAAGCAAGATTATTGAAACCCGCGCAAACAGATTTATGGTTGCAAGGACTTTATAGAGTGTATTATAATCTGGGGTTGGGAGCCGAATTTGAAGAAATTGAAAAATTATTGTTGTAAATTGATATAAAGAGGCTGTCCAAAAAGTGGGCAGCCTCTCTTTTTTATTTGTTAAGCTGCTACGTTGTAAATTAGCGAAGGCCTGTTTTTATCAATCTTCTCCTGCCCATAAATTCGATATAGCAGGCTCAAAAGTAAACAAGAAAAGATAAACAAAGCCTCCTTGCGGGTTAATGGGTCAAAACATCCGGATTTAGCCCTTGTATAGAACAATTTAGCCATATTGAATGCTA
>SNRY01000384.1_pt1 | contig 15696 bp, 14 predicted proteins | sample 4693421 | NCBI WGS metagenome assembly SNRY01 (sample SAMN11003215, study PRJNA524138) | termite gut metagenome | isolation source: Bacteroidetes bacterial symbionts from single cell of protist host amplifed... | host: Streblomastix strix ... | reverse complement strand
GATTTCACGCAAGGAATGTGAACGTTTTCTTTGGTCATTCAATATCTTCTCGATAAATCGCCACTGACTATCAGTCAAATTAGTAGGATAATTACTCATAATATTTAATCATTGTCGTTATTAATTATATATGAGATAATTATCCTATGCTGTATTCACAGAATACAATCTTTTATTAATTCCCTAACAGTTACTAAGATGGCGTGAACTGTCTGCTGCTGTCCGCTTATCAGGCTGTGATATAGCCAAAACATCATTTAATTTTGTGAAATGGGAATGAGAAATGACCGGAAACATCGGATGTTTCAGATACGATTCCTGAAATAACGGGTAACCGTTCCGCATACTGATAATGTCCGTCAATCGTGGCGGATTTTATTGTCGATAGACAATAGCAAGAAGTGTTTTCGTCAGCAAAAAATTCCATTTTTTCCTGCCCAAAACTCTTCTTGCTCCGCTCTGAACCGGAGGGCGGTTGCTCCAAAGTCGCAACCTTTTAAAAAAGAAACGGGTAATGAACATGAAACATGTTAATGCCGGAGAGTCCGGTGAAAAAGAAAAAAGAAAGCGGGGGCGCAAGAGGGAAAAGAATCCGCAAAAGTATCGCTACATGGTTCGCTTGAATGAGGTGGAAAACAAGCGGTTTTTATCCATGTACGGGCAATCGGGAATGAAAAGCATGTCCCGCTTTATGGCGGATTGTGTGTTGAATAACCCTGTAAAGGTTGTTACAGTGAATAAATCCGTGTGGGATTATGTGATATTACTATCTGGTTTTTTGAGCTATTCCGAGCGCGAGTGGTAAAGGTTAATTACAATCAGGTTTTCCATGCCTTGATTCGCAATTTTGGAGAGCAGAAAACTCGCTTCATGATGAAGATTCTTGAGGAATCTACACGGGAATTTGCCTTGAGTAAACTGGAAATAGAAGGTTTTTTACCACAGAAATTCAAGATGAAGAAAAGGAAAAACCTTTGAAACGAGGTCGGGGAAGTCAATCCAAAAGTAAAGTAATGGTTATGGCAGAGAGTATTCCCCTTGAAGGAGAAACTACAAAGAAAGGTAACCCTCGAAAAGTAGGACATTTGAAGATATTTTTCATTGATGATTTGAAATCTACCACCATAGATAATGTGGTTATAGGGAATATAAGCATTGATGCTATTATTGATTCAGATAAATCCACTTCATATACCCACCTAAAGAATTTTGTAGGTGAGCATCGCCCTAAGGTAATACTAAAAGAAGGGATAGGTAAAGCATTACCTTGGGTGCATATTGCCATCAGCAATGCCAAAAGATTATTATTGGATATTCACCACGATATCAAAGGGGAATATCTTCAAAGTTATCTCAATGAATTTTGCTATAAATTTAATCGTAGATATTTTGACGAAAAACTATTTGACAGGTTGATAATAGCTTTTGGTACTTACAAAAATCAATTTAGGGGTAACTGCGGATAACATAAAATATTATTAGCGATTATTTAACCATTTTTAAAATTATATTCACTTACTTTGCGTTGAAAAGTGGATAGGCGGAAAAAACGCTTTGCGAGTATGTCGTACATAGCAAATAACAAACAACATAGTTTAGTATTAACTTTAAATTGCTCTATCAATGAAAATTGTTTCTTTATTACTGAGGAAGATTGTTAACCAGCAGTTCCTCAAAGTGTGTATGATTGCAAGTGTGTGCTTGTGCTTTCTTTTGGTCGGCGTAGAGCCTGCCTGGGGGCAACAGCAGATCACGGTGCGAGGTAAAGTGACCGATCGTGCAGGCGCGGAAATTATCGGAGCAAACATTATTGAGAAAGGTACGCAAAATGGTACCGTAACCGATGTCAACGGTGAGTTTTCTCTGAATGTTCAAGCCGGTAAGGTGTTAATTATTTCTTATATTGGATATGATTCGAAAGAAGTTCAAGTTGCTGCCCGCCTGAATGTGGAACTTGATGAAGACGCACAGGCGCTAAGCGAAGTAGTTGTGGTTGGTTACGGTGTACAGCGGAAGTCGGATATCACCGGAGCGGTGAGTTCGATTAAAACCGGTGAGGCTATCAAGCGCCCAATTACCCGCTTCGAACAGATATTACAGGGAACCACTCCCGGCGTACAAGTCGTAAGCAACAGCGGTCAACCCGGAAAAGGCTTAAGTGTAAAGATCAGGGGAGCAAGCTCCATCACTGGCGGAACCGATCCCTTGTATGTGATCGACGGGAATATCGGTGGCGGAATTGAGGCTTTAAACCCCAATGATATTGCCTCTATCGAAATCTTGAAGGATGCTTCTTCGACAGCTATTTACGGGTCGAGGGGTACCAATGGCGTTGTTATGATCACGACGAAATCCGGCGATCCGGGCAAACCGAAAATAAGTTACAATACCTGGTGGGCGAATACAAACGTTCCCAAGTACCTTGACGTGATGTCTGCCGCTGATTTTGCACGGATTATCAATGACAAGTACAAATCGGGTGCATATAACGATCAGATTATTTCAGAACTGGAACGCACCGGCGGCTCGAACTGGGCGAAAGAAATGTCACGAAGCGCTTGGACGCAGAATCATGACATCAATATTTCCGGCGGAACGGAAGCGGTCAAATACAGGGTTTCTTTCAATATGTTAGATCAACCGGGCTTGATTGTCAACCAATGGTACAAAAAATCGAACGTTCGCGCCAATTTGGATACAAAGATTAACAACCGTCTAGACCTGAAATTCATCCTGTCATACATAGAGTCCAAAAACAGGAACGCTCAGTTTAGCGGAGATATTTATGATCCGTTTTCCCAGGCTTATTACTACGACCCAACCTTCCCTATTTATGACGCCAACGGCAATTATACCACCGGCGAAGCTCCTTATGGAGCGCTGGGAGTAAACCCCCTCGGAAGCATCATGGATATGAAAGAAGACAGGGGCGGAAAATCCGTGGAGGGTACAGGTGTTTTGACTTATAAGCTTTTGGACGGATTGACCTTTACCTCTAATAATACGTATGCTTCCGGTTCGTATTTCGACCAGGCATGGAGAGGCAAATACTCCCAGGAAGCAAAGGAAGGCGGAACGAGGGCTGAAATCAACTCCGGTACCTGGACTTCTTTCCGGAGCAGTAACTTCCTGACCTACGACAAAGTGTTTGCCGACCACCATATCACTGCCACTTTGCTGTACGAACGCAATCATTATGAACGATTGACGCAAAAGGGACTTGCCAGAAGATTAAGCACGGAAGCCTTAAGCTATTATAACCTCAGCCTGGGTTCGGCTTTTGATGTAGGTTCCGGTTATAATTCGGATGCAATGGAGTCGTATATGGGACGTGTTAATTACTCTTATAAAGACCGCTACCTGCTGACAGCCAGTCTCCGGCGGGATGGATCTTCGCACTTGACCGAAAAATGGGATAACTTCCCCGCCATAGCCGCAGCATGGAACATCGCAAACGAAAGTTTCCTGGATAACCATCCCTGGATTCAAGCCCTGAAGTTGCGTGCAAGTTACGGAGAAACAGGTAACCAGTCAGTAGACGCTTATTCGACAATTGCGCAGGTTACGACCGGTGGAGGATATTATTTCTTCGACGGCATAACGCCCATTACAACCACAGGTTTAGGAACGACTGTTTCAACGAAAGTAGGTTGGGAGCATGCCAAACAGACGGATATAGGGTTGGATATGGTCCTGTTAAACGGACGTTTGTCGCTCAATATTGACGTTTACAACAAAAATGTTACGGGTTTATTATATAATTTCCCTGCGCCGGCGTATATGGGCGGTGGCACCTATTTGCGCAACATGGGTGAAATCAACAACAAAGGGTTGGAGATTATGGTGAGCGGGATACCAGTGAACCATAAAGATTTTTCATGGAACTCCTATTTAACGCTTGGGTTTAACAAAAACAAAGTGGTTGATTTGATGGGTGAAGATAATATTCCGTACAATGGCATTGGCACATTCGGTGCCGGCGTTTCGCGTTTAATGGTCGGACATTCTCTGGGTGATTTCTGGGGATGGAAATTCCAGGGAACATGGAAAAGCAGCGAAGCAGCCGAGGCAGCCAAGTATAATGCCCAGCCGGGCGACGCCAAATTCCTTGACAGGGACAGTAATTCTGCAATCAATGATGACGACAAGATGGTTATCGGAAACGGTACGCCTGATTTGACGTATGGCTTCATAAATGATTTGCGCTACAAGGATTTCTCACTCAGTATCATGTTCCAGGGAATGTCGGGTAATGACATCTTCTCGCAAACGATGGGTTTGCTTTGGGGAGGACACGGAATCCAGCGTCATGCTGTCACCAAAGATGCTACGAATGCCTGGACACCTCAAAATGAAACGGATATTCCGGTGCTTAACCGTTGGGATGGAAATAAGTTCGCAAGCAGCCGCTTTGTTTATGACGGCAGCTTTGTTAAGTTGAAGAATATTTCACTTACGTACAGCGTGCCGAAACCGTTCCTCAGCAAATGCTATGTTTCTAACCTCGAAGTATATGTAAGCGGGCAGAACCTGTTGACTTTCACGAAATATCCCGGGATGGACCCGGAAGTCAACAGTTCGACAAATGCGGCAACGCAAGGTCTTGAGATGGGTCTAATTCCGAACCCGAAAATGTACACGCTTGGGTTGAGAATTGGTTTTTAATCCCGAATACGAATAAATCAACTTTTAATAATAAAAGATATGAAAATAAACAAATTATTATATGCAGTTTTATTTGCGGCGGTAGTATTATTGCAGGGTTGCCAGGATTTGACCGAACATCCGAAAGCAACCCTTACGCCGGATAGTTATTATTCCACTCCACAGGAATTGGAAGGTACGATTGCAGCCATGTACAGGGTTTTATGTCCGGACGATGCATGGGGATACATATTTAATATGCCGTCTTATTTCGGCGCAGATGATTTATCAACACATCCGGCATCTAATAAGAGTAGTGTTCGCGAATTTGATAAATTGGAAGGAAGTTCCACTAATGGAAACCTGAATGCCTTTTGGAATTCCAGTTGGAAAGCTATTTACCAAGCCAACGCTATTCTTTTAGTGATTGATAACGTAACGTTCTCGTCGGAAACAGAAAAGAACGGCGCTGCCGGACAGGCTTATTTCATGCGTGCTTTATGCTACTTCTATTTGGTAAGAACCTTCGGAGACATTCCGGTTGTTACGGAAGAAACGGACGTAAGTGAAGCCCCCGACAGACAAACAGTAGCCTCTATTTACGAACAAATCATTGCCGACTTATCGCAGGCTGAAACCGGATTGCCGGAATCATGGGCCGGACAACCGGGCAAACCCACTCGCTATGCAGCGAAAGCTTTGCTGGCAGACGTGTACCTCAACATGGCAGGGTGGCCTGTGAATGACCAAAGCAAATATGCATTGTCGGCAACGAAGTCCAACGAAGTAATTGCTTCCGGCAAATATAAGTTGGTTCCCAGCTACGGCGATGTGTTCAAGACAAACAACAACGAAGAATCCATCTTCGGCTTGCAATTTAATACGGCGCAAGGTTTGGCAAGAAGAACCCCGGGGCAGTTCTGTATACCCGACGATGAATATTCGTTAGCCGGCGAACAAGGATGGCATGACTTCTGCACGGAAGTAGCTTTCTTCCAAAATGCGCCGAAGTGTGAACGCACGGACGATACATTCCTGACCACCTTAAAGATACGCCAGAGAGATCGTGATAATAACTGGACGGATGAGTTTAAATTAGTAGCATGGGATGATCTCAGTACCAATACACAACATCCGTGGTTCAAAAAATTCCGCTATGGAGTTGCTCCGAGAGGAACCACGATGGGTGATGGTTGCGAAGAAGATGAAACCAAGATTTTCAAGATGAGTCCGAGTGTGGATAAATCATTGGACATTATCCGCTATGCTACGGTTTTGTTGAACTACGCAGAAGCATCGGCTATGGCAAGCGCCCCAACTGCAGCAAGTTATGACGCCATTAATCAGGTAAGGCACCGCGCCGGCTTGCCGGACTTGTCTCCCGGTCTTTCGCAAACTGCTTTCCGCGATGCGGTTGTGTATGAACGAGCCTACGAATGCGCTGCTGAAGTGGGTATCCGCTGGTTCGACATTGTACGCTTGCAATTGCTGCCGAAAATTATTGCTGAGCGGGTCGTAGGTGAGTGGCAAAAAAACCAGTATTGGGAAAACTCACTGAATCCGACGTTCACTTCCGGGGATAAATTGCAAACCCGCTACTTAGCGCCCATCCCGCAGGATGAAATGAACAGGAACAAGCATTGGAAACAGAATGCAGGATATTGATAAAGATTTTATAACCGGTAACGGAAAGAGGGGAATTGATTTCTCTTCTTTCCGTTTCTTTTATGCTTGATGAATCCAGTGAAAAATCAATATACGAAGAAAAGGGAAGTAGTCGTATTTAAAGCGATTGCTATATTCCTGCCTTTTCTAGTAATTGTTTTACTGGAAGTGACACTTCGTATTTTCCATTACGGGTATCGCACGGATTTGTTTGTTGAATATCCTCAGAATACCGACTACCTTGTTTTCAACCGACATGCCTCAGGAAAATATTTTACCGACCCAGCTTTTGCACCTTCTGGTAATACGGAATTGTTCCGGAAAAAGAAACAGCCCGGTACACTTCGTTTCTTTGTGCTCGGTGAATCCACCACAATTGGGTTCCCTTATTTCCATAACGGTTCGTTTCACCGTTGGCTCTTGTATCGGCTGATGCATACCTATCCCGATAGCCAATTTGAAATCATCAATCTTTCGCTCACTGCCGTCAATTCCTATACGGTCAGCGGTTTTGCCAGAGAAGTAGCAAATTATGAGCCGGATGCCGTATTAATCTATGCAGGACAAAACGAATACTATGGCGTTTTGGGAGTTGCATCCACGCAAAGCGTCAGCGGAAGCCCAGCTTTTGTGAGCATGATGCCGGAAATGCGGGAATTTAAAATGGTCCAGCTATTGACAAACGGGTATGTGCGCCTAAGGAAACATACGCCGGAAGATGCCGAAAAAACACGCATGGAATTGATGGTGGGAGACCAACATATACCCTATAAATCGTTGCTTTTCGAGCGGGGACTTAACCAATTCCGGTATAATATGAATCGTGCACTCGCCTATTTGAGCAAAAAAAATATTCCTGTATTTTTCAGCAATCTGGTTAGTAATGTAAAAGATTTACCCCCGTTTATCAGTGACGAGAGCCATTCTGCTGCTGCCAAGAGCTACTACCAAATGGGAGATTCACTCTATCAAGCCGAAGAATACCGGGAAGCAGGCGAATATTTCCTGAAAGCGAAGGATTCGGACCCGTTACGCTTCCGGGCACCGGAAGAACTGAATACGATCATTCGCGAATTATGCAACCAATTTTCCCATATTTATTTGGTGGATACAAAAAGTGTGTTTGAACAATATTCGCCTCACCAAATACTTGGCGATGAATTATTCACCGACCATGTGCATCCCAACTTGAAAGGATACGCTTTGATGGCTGGCGCCTTTTACGGGCAAATGTCGGAAGCGGGATTGTTTCCACCTTCGCCGTTGCAAATGACGGAAGACGAATGGTGGCAGGAGATGCCCACGTCACCCATCGATTCGATTGCCGGTGAGTGTAGGATTATGCAACTGAAAGCGCACTGGCCGTTCAATGATCCGGCCTACAACCGTCCAATACCCGAAAATACGGTAGAAGAGAAACTTGCAGCCCATTTATTCCGCAGGGAAACAAACTGGCTGGAGGTGCATAACACGCTTTATCTGGCGTACCTCAAGCTGAACCAACCGGAAAAAGCGGCAAAGGTGAGTGAAGGAGCTGTGCTGGAGTATGCGGAAGATGCTGCGTTCTATGAAAAAGCGGCGATGATAAGCGGTGAGTTGGGGCATACGGGGGAAGCTGCGTTTTACTTGAAAAAGTCGTTTGAAATGGCTCCTTCTTTTGAGAAAGCACGTTATCTGATGGTTTTTTATCTCATGATGGATGAGCCGGAGATGTCGCTGCCTTTCCTTCATTATGCGATTGAAAATAACCGTAGTGGATTGAATCTTGATGCTTTTAAATTGCTTGTGTGGAAAGTCATCGAGCAGAAACAAGCGTTGGCGGAAGAACCGACGAATAGTTCGTTGATGAATGAGATTGCGACTACTTACTTGCAAATGGATAACAAAGTGGGAGCGCTGAAATATACAGATGAGGCGTTACGTATCAACCCACGTAGTCCGGAGGCGTTAAACCTGAAAAACAATTTAAAATGAGTAAAAGGATACTATCTGTGTTTTCAGACATATCCAAACAGCAGAATGTTGAATTTGGACAAGTTTTGATATTGGTGATAGCCCTGTCAGCGTATGGGTTGGGACATAGTGAGTTTTTACTGGCTACAATTCTTATTTTGAGCATAATTACACTCTTATTACCTGCTGTGTTTACTCCGTTCACAGCCTTGTGGCATAAGTTTTCCGAAATAGTAGGAATAGCCGGAACATTTGCGCTATTGGGAATCGTTTTTTTTCTGGTTGTTACACCTGCGGGATGCTTTTACCGAATGCTTAATAAAGATAATATGCAAGTCCGACAATTCGGCAAAAGCAACCAATCGGCTCTAATTAACCGGAAACACACATATGTGGAAAATGATTTTATTCATGCCTTCTAATGTATGAAAACTTTTATTATGGAATTTTTACGAGAACTACTCTATTTTTTCAAGATCCGTAAGAAATACTGGTTAATCCCACTCATTCTTATTTTGCTGTTTTTGTCTTTCATTATTATCATTACAGGAGGCACTGCTCTTGCGCCGTTTATTTATACGATATTCTGATAGATGGAAAAAATTGCTATATTGGGTATTTCGGCTTATTACCACGACAGCGCTGCGGCGTTGATTGTGGATGGCGAGGTAATGGCCGCTGCTCAGGAAGAGCGATTTTCAAGAAAAAAGCACGACAGTCGTTTTCCTATGCAAGCAATCCGTTATGTATTGGAAGAATCGGATGTTACATTCGAGAATTTGGCTGCTATTGTTTTTTATGACAAACCTTTACTGAAATTTGAACGTTTGCTGGAAACATACCATGCTTTTGCGCCTCGTGGTGTCCGTAGTTTTATTGCTTCCATGCCGGTTTGGCTGAAAGAGAAACTGTTTATGCGGAGGTTGCTTCGCAAACACTTGAGACCCTTTGGCAAGACGAATGCACAACTCTTGTTTTCCGAACATCATTTATCTCATGCTGCCAGTGCTTTCTATCCGTCGCCTTTCGTGAAGGCAGCCATCCTGACAATCGACGGTGTCGGCGAATGGGTGACTACTGCGATCGCAATAGGGGAAGACAGCGGCATACGTGTACTAAAAGAAATGCACTTTCCCCATTCGATAGGACTTCTTTATTCATCTTTCACATATTTTCTCGGATTTAAAGTAAATAGCGGAGAATATAAACTGATGGGACTTGCTCCTTATGGCGACCCAAACTCTCCCCAAACGAAGTTATTCAAAGAAAAAATACTCCGTGAATTAGTGGATTTGAGAGACGATGGCTCCGTTATTCTCAATATGGAATACTTTGGTTTTGCTACTCATCTGACAATGATTAATCATAAAAAGTGGGAGAAGCTATTCGGATTTCTCCGCCGCGAGCCTGAATCCGGAATATCTCCGGAACATACGAACCTTGCCTTTGCCATACAACAGGTCTTGGAAGAAATTATTATACGGTTAGTTTATACTACCCGGAAACTTACCGGTTGCCGACAGTTGACGTTAGCTGGAGGCGTAGCTTTGAATTGTGTCTCAAACAGTAAGATTGTTTCATTTGGGATTTTTGACGAGGTATGGATTCAACCTGCTGCAGGCGATGCAGGTGGTGCTTTGGGTGCGGCATTAGCTGTCTGTCATATTTACTTTGGAAAACCGCGACAGATGGAGAATATCGGGAAAGATGGCATGAAATATGCTTATTTGGGACCCTCTTTTTCGAATACAGAGATCCAAAAAAGATTGAACCGGATGGATGTTATTTACACCTGCTTTGCCGGTTTTGAGGAATTGATTTCAACCGTGAGCGGTGAACTTGCTGACGGAAAAATTGTAGGATGGTTCCAGGACAGAATGGAATTTGGCCCGAGGGCGTTAGGGAACCGGAGTATTTTGGCTGATCCAAGAAATCTGAAGATGCAGAAAAAACTGAATCTTAAAATAAAATTTAGGGAAGGCTTCCGTCCTTTTGCTCCGAGTGTTTTAATGGAAGATGCGGCTATTTATTTCTCCTTTAAAGGTGCGTCTCCTTATATGTTATTCGTTGCTTTATTGAAAGAGGAATGGAAACTTCCTGCGGCTGATAATAGAGTGGACGATATTTATGAAAGGCTCTATTTGCCTCGTTCAGTTATTCCAGCTGTTACGCATCTGGATTATTCTGCACGGGTGCAAACCGTAAGCCGTGAAAGCAATCCGAAGTTTTGGGCACTACTTCAGGCATTTAAGGAGAAAACCGGCATAGGTATGTTGGTTAATACATCTTTTAATGTGAGAGGCGAACCGCTTGTGTGTACTCCTGAGGACGCGTATCGTGATCTTATGTGTTCAGAGATGGATTGCTTGGTAATGGGTAATTTCCTGTTGTATCGCAACGCACAGAAACCCTTGCTGCAAAAGCAAGGAGCGTTTGTTTATTCAGACTAATTAATTAATTCGGTGACATTTGTATCTATCCCCCCAAAAAAATCATGTATTTTTGTGGCAATAAAGTGGACAGGTGAATGTAAACAGAAGGAATAAAGCAACTTTGGAGTGGATAATGAACGGATAAAACGGATATTCAAACAGGGTACTTTCAAGAAGATAGTTATACCTGTTTTCATGCTCTATTCCGTTTATTTATGGTTAGGGGTGAATCCGGCCTTATATTTGATTAAACGGTACCGTGAGTTTTTTACCGACGACTGGTTTTTCAGGAGACTTTTTGATTTCCCCGGTGAACCGTCGGAATACCTATCCCGTTTAGTTACCCTGTTTTATAATTACCCGCTTTTATCATCATTACTTGTCTCTGTTATTTTATTATTCGTTTATCGGTTTGGGGTTACGTTGTTTGAAGGTAAAATATCCCGCCATTTGCTTCCTTGCGTCGCCGCTTTCATGCTGATGCTTATGCACAATGAATATGGGCATGACATTCGCTTTGATATCCAAATAGTATTATTATTTGCCGGACTCTCTCTTCTCGTACGCTCACTGAAATACCCCGGCAAATGGCTCTCCTTTTCGGTATTCCCGCTGCTCATGGCGCTAAACTTTTATTTATGCGGAATATCCATGACCATGTTATTTGTTTGTATAGCATTTGCCATACTTGTCTCCAGAAAAGAAAAACATTATTTGGCATGGCTTGTCGAGGCATTGGCGGTCGTTTTTGTTTTCTACTTTTTATTCTCTCTATCCAGTCATGATTTGAAGCAAGAACTAGTGGATGTATCGCGCATTTATTCATTTCGTTATTTCCCCTTTATCCTGTACGGAATAGTATGTATAGCACCCGTTTCATGCTTCGCTATCCGTTTCCTGAAAATAAAAAATCCGGTAAGGACAGTTTTCTGTCTTCTCTTTATTCCAGTTGTTTTTTTGAGTCTTCTATTTACGTTAAATTTGGAAGAAAAGCGGGGATTCACTGTCCAGCATTACGCGCTGGCAAGAAACTGGGAAGAGGTATTGCTACAGGCCCGGAAATGTAAATATCCAGATAAAAACGTAGCCTATTATACCAACGAAGCGTTGTATCATACCGGTAAGATATATGACGAATTGTTTTTATATAATCAGGGGTTCGGTTCCGCAGGCCTTATGCTTTCGGAGGAAAACACGATGTCGGAAATTGTGCCGAACCAACAAATTTTCATGTATTTAGGGGCCATATCATTGTCTGTTAAATGGGGACGTGAAGCGGCCAATGTGTACGGAGCCAATCCTTATGTGCTTAAAAACCTTGTGAAAGCGTATCTGGCTGGGGGGTATATTATCGAAGCGCAGAAAATCTTAAACCTGTTGGATCATACACTTTTTGAAAAGAAATGGACGGCGTATTACCGGCAATTGGCAAACGACACGGCTCGTATTACACAGGATAGTGAGTTAAAACAAATCAGGGAATCCATGACTCCCGTAGCAGTAGTCGCCCGTCAGAATCCCATCATGAACCTGCCTTATTTGGCACAGTATCCCGGCATCAATAAAATGGCTTATGATTATTTATTGACTGCTTCCCTGCTGGACCACCATGTTCAACGGTTTGCTTTTTATGTTACCCGCCTGAAGGATTTCGGCTACAAACATATTCCTAAATTATATCTGGAAGGTTTGATTTATATTAGTTTATATACGGAAAATCCTCTTGATATGGGTGAATATACGTTTGATATGAACATTGTTGACCGTTTCCAATCGTTCCAGAACGAATTGATTTCAATAGCCAGTAAACATTCGGAAAAGGCGAGGGATGTATTAAAAAGTCGGTACGGTGATACGTACTGGTATTATCTCCTTTTCCAAAGTCCACTTGGCAATGAAGAAAAGAAAGAGGCTTTTTTACGAATGACACAATAAAAATGATAAGGAAATGAGAAAAATAATAGTCTTAACTGTTGTTATCTTGGCGGGTATTTTGATTTTCCTATCTGTAAAACATAAGCCGGTTCCTGTGATTCATGAATTTTCGGAAGAACGCCGTTGCCCGCAGATCTTTCCCGACTATACAGGCTTGGCTATCCCACCCAATATAGCGCCGCTCACCTTTGAGATCAAAGAAAAAGGAGATAAGTTTCTGGTTCGTATTTCCGGAAAGAACGGAAAGGAAATATCGATTTATCAATCCCACCCGGAGATACAGATAGCAAAGAAAGAATGGCGCAAACTGTTGGAGCAGAATAAAAATGATACGCTATTTATCAGCATCCACACTCAGAGGAATAATCAATGGTATCGTTTCCAAACCATACGGAATTTTATTGCGGAAGATACGATTGATCCTTATCTTGTTTACAGGGATATAGCTCCGACTGACGGCCTATGGAACCAAATGGGTATGCGTCAGCGTAATCTAGAAAGTTTTGACGAATACGAGCTTGTCAATAATTACCGGATTGAACATAACTGCATGAATTGCCACACTTTCTACCGGAATAGTCCCAACCAGTTCCTTTTTCACGTCAGGGGTGATCATGGCGGAACGGTTTTCTATAAGGACGGACAGCTCCGAAAAATGGAATTTCCCGTTCCCAGAGTATTATCGTCAGGGGCTTACTGCAATTGGCATCCGAATGGAAGATTGGTAGCATTTGCCGTCAATAAAATCAAACAGAATTATTATATTACCGGCTATGAAAGAAAGATGAAGGAAGTATTCGATCTGGAATCGGATATTGTTTTGTATGATATGGAAAAGAGTACGGTTTTCACGTTTCCCCAGATTGCATCCAAACAACGGGAAAACCTGCCCGTATGGTCTGCCGATGGCCGCACGCTTTACTTTGTTTCGGCTCGGCCTCACGTGATTAATACGCCGAACGAAGAAGTCCTTTACAGCCTTATGCAAGTAAGTTATGACGAAAATACAAATAGTTTAGGGGAACCTGAAGTGTTGATTTCCAATGAAGAGATAAACGGAAGTATTTCTTTTCCGACTGTCTCTCCGGATGGCAGGTTTATGTTTTTTTGCGTAACGGATTTCGGCTACTTCCCAGTGGCTAACAAATCGGCGGATATATACCTGATAGACCTGAAAACCAACGTATATTGTAAGCCGGAAATGAATAGTGATGAGAGCGAGAGCTATATTTCATGGTCAAGCAACAACCGTTGGTTCGTTTTCAGCAGTCGCCGGTTAGACGGAATGAATAGTAAACCGTTTATTTGCCATATTGATGAAAGTGGGCGTATTTCCAAACCGTTTATTATTCCCCAAAAGAAAGCGGATTATTATGCTGTTGACCATCGTAACTTCTCGCGACCGGAGTTAATTAAAGGCCGTATAAATCTGAAATTTAATAATTTAGAGCCTGTTATCTTTTCAAAACCGGAAATGATTTTCTACATACGGTGATTCAAAATAATGATTATCCGTTATTGTACCTAAATTGATTTTTGTAAGTAACAGCTGCTATTAATAGTCTGTCAAAAAGATTTTCGCCAAAATATCTACGATTAAATTTATAGCAAAACTCACCCAAGATAACTTTGAAGATATTCAGGTTTTATATCGTGATAAATAGCTAACAACAACCGTTTGGCATTGCTGATAGCGATATGTACCCAAGGTAAAACTGTTCCTGTTTCTTTTTTGGGGATTACTTTTGGTCTATGCTCTTTTACAATATCTTTTAATTTGGCGTAAGAAGTTGAATTATCTGAATCAATAGTTGATTCTTTGAACACATTCTCCTCAACTAAAGGTGTTATCGTCCCTGCTCTTAAGTCATTTATAACAATCATTTTGATATGTCCCAAATGTGGACACAAAGAGCAGTATTGGAAACAAGATAAATCAAGTTATGAATGTAAGCACTGCCATTATCGGCAAAGTTTGCGAGCCAATACCGTTATGCACGGCTCCAATCTTCCTTTTCGTTATTGGTTCATAGCTATCCATTTACTAACAAGCACGAAAAAAAGTTTTTCAGCAGCGGAACTCCAGAGACAATTAGGGCATAAGCGCTATGAACCTATTTGGTGTCTTCTTCATAAACTTCGCGGGGTTATGGGCAAGCGGGATGAGCAATATCACCTATTAGGGGTATTAGAATTAGACGAAGGCTTTTTTTCAACGGAGACCCAAGAAGAAGAGAAAACGAAGACCCACAAAAGAGGCAGAGGCAGTCAGAATCAAACGCCCAAGTTCTTCATCTTCAATTTCTCCAACCATTGTGATAGATTATCATGCCAAACGATGCTTTGAGCGAAAGCGGTATCAGGCTCACTGCCGTTATCGCCATACCTGCAAACAACGTCAACAAAAACGAGGTTAAGATACGATGCTCCATAAAATTATTGGTTATTAAAACATTTCAGCAAGCAAAGATAAAGAATTTGGGCGTTCCCCTAACGCGCTATGCGGACTGCGCTACTATTGAAATGCACTACGGATATTGCCGTATATGTAAATTCAATATGATTATCCGTTATTGCACCTAAATTAATTTTTGTAAGTAACAGCTGCTATTAATAGTCTGTCAAAAAGATTTTCGCCAAAATATCTACGATTAAATTTATAGCAAAATTCATTGAGATAACTTTGAAGATATTCAGGTTTTATATCGTGATAAATAGCTAACAACAACCGTTTGGCATTGCTGATAGCGATATGTACCCAAGGTAAAACTGTTCCTGTTTCTTTTTTGGGGATTACTTTTGGTCTATGCTCTTTTACAATATCTTTTAATTTGGCGTAAGAAGTTGAATTATCTGAATCAATAGTTGATTCTTTGAACACATTCTCCTCAACTAAAGGTGTTATCGTCCCTGCTCTTAAGTCATTTATAACAATCATTTTGATATGTCCCAAATGTGGACACAAAGAGCAGTATTGGAAACAAGATAAATCAAGTTATGAATGTAAGCACTGCCATTATCGGCAAAGTTTGCGAGCCAATACCGTTATGCACGGCTCCAATCTTCC
>SNRY01000383.1_pt1 | contig 15713 bp, 11 predicted proteins | sample 4693421 | NCBI WGS metagenome assembly SNRY01 (sample SAMN11003215, study PRJNA524138) | termite gut metagenome | isolation source: Bacteroidetes bacterial symbionts from single cell of protist host amplifed... | host: Streblomastix strix ... | reverse complement strand
GCTTCCCAAATATAAACGTGCTGCAGGTTCATACAAATGCGGTAATAAGCTTGCAAATTTTGATTGGAGGTCTGTGTCCATTTGGGTTTCTTGCAAATGTACCAATTATTTCTTTACAATCCCTAAGTACATGACAAAATTGGATTGAGAGTTAAGCAAGTTGTTAGCAATAATTCCCAATCCATATTTGAATAGACCTTTGATCATTCGTCCGTGTTTTTTTGTTTTCATTTGTTTCACATATTTGAGGACATAAATACCCACCATATAAGCCCAAGTAAAAGCAACAATCACAAGGGCAAAGAGTTTATCTATTCGGTCAATATCAGTCAGATGTGTGTCTTCGATATTGAATCCGCTAGATTTTAAGGCTCTAAAAGCAGTTTCAATCTGCCGGCGTTTTTTGTCTATTTCTTGTGCATTATCAGGTCTGTTGAATGAGACAATTATCTGTAATTCAGGAATTCCATCTTTGTTCTTACTCTTGCTTGCCGATAAATAACAGAGTTGATTATTGACATAAAAGATTCGGTACAAGAACTTACTTGTTCCGATTTTGACGTCACAGAATAACCGGGATGCTTTGATTATCTTTCCCGAACGAGAATTTTCACCTGAAAGTTCTCCCGGATACGGATGTGATATCGGATACCTTTTCCATTCAAATAGGCAAGCCAATGCTCTCCAACAAATTCACGGTCTGCCAAAAGACAATCAATGGTTTCTATCCCCAATAATCGGATGTAGCGATTGAGCAAAGCGATTCGTTCTTTCGTGTTGGAATTTCCAAACTTAGGCATCATCCTGTAGAGAATTGGGAAAGCGACACCTTGATAGAGAATTGCCAAAGTCAGAATGTTGATATTGCTTTCTCTAAATTTCCAATTGGTTCTGTCTAATGCCAAACGAAAAGGGAGTTTGTGGGGTAACAATCTAAATATGAGTTGAGCAATCAAATCTGTATTGAGTTTATAATCAGCCATAAATCGCTGAATACGCCGCAAACTCGATTCGCTCATAGCACCGCTTTCAAAGGCTGTGGCGAGTTTGTCGAAGCCGACGGTTTGAACCTTGCATAATGCACAAGTAAACATGCCTAAGAGCTTAATTCGGGCTAAATTCATATTTTTCCCGAAATGATTGAGTAAAACTGCAATCAATTGTGTACTTTTGTCTTGAACCTTAGTTTCCATACCCTGAGTAAACTGTGAGAAGTTTTCCTCTTAGGTACTGAAAATTAAGGCTCTATCCTAATAAATCAGTAGCTATTTTGCTTTATAATATAACATTATTGCTGTTTTTGTCATGTACTTAGATAAAATAATTAAAACTATTGTTTGATATTTTAGAAGTTCTTTCTAATTTTGTTTTAGGCTCTTTTATGTTTTTGAGCGGATTAATTATTAAATAAGAAAACTAAACTCTTAATGAATGGCAGGAGGTATTAACTTAACAGATCAACTAAAAACACTTTTCGGATTTGACACGTTCAAAGGAAACCAAAAGGCGATTATTGAAAATCTTCTTGTAGGGAATGATACTTTTGTACTGATGCCTACCGGAGGTGGAAAATCATTATGCTATCAATTGCCTTCTATTATAATGGAAGGAACAGCAATTGTGGTTTCTCCACTTATTGCTCTGATGAAGAATCAAGTGGATGCCATGCGTAATTTCAGTGAAGAAAATGGAGTGGCTCATTTTATCAATTCTTCATTAAATAAAGGTGCTATCGATCAAGTAAAATTAGATATTCTCGCGGGAAAAACAAAACTACTTTATGTCGCTCCCGAATCCTTAACAAAGGAAGAAAATGTAGAATTTCTCAAAGAAATAAAAATCTCTTTTTATGCCATAGACGAAGCGCATTGTATTTCGGAATGGGGGCATGATTTCCGTCCGGAATATCGGCGTATCCGTCCCATTATAAATGAAATAGGTAAAGCCCCTCTTATCGCATTAACGGCAACAGCTACCCCTAAAGTACAACACGACATTCAGAAGAATCTTGGAATGACGGATGCACAAGTATTTAAATCTTCATTCAACCGGCCGAATTTGTACTATGAGGTGCGACCAAAAACAACTAATATTGATAGAGAGATTATTAAATTCATAAAAAACCATTCGGAAAAATCCGGAATCATTTATTGCTTAAGCAGGAAAAAAGTAGAAGAACTGGCGGAAATACTTCAAGCCAACGGTATCAACGCCAGAGCTTACCATGCCGGCATGGATTCCAATACCCGCACTCAGAATCAGGATGATTTTTTAATGGAAAAAACAAGTGTCATTGTGGCCACCATTGCTTTCGGAATGGGTATTGACAAACCGGATGTGCGATACGTGATTCATTATGATATACCCAAAAGCTTAGAAGGATATTATCAAGAAACCGGACGTGCCGGTCGAGACGATGGCGAAGGGCTTTGTATTACTTTCTATACAAACAAAGACTTGCAGAGGCTGGAAAAGTTTATGCAGGGCAAACCTATTGCCGAACAGGAAATAGGTAAACAGTTACTTATAGAAACTGCTGCTTATGCCGAATCGTCCGTATGTCGCCGAAAATCTTTATTGCATTATTTTGGCGAAGAATATTCAGAAGAAAATTGTGGAAATTGTGACAATTGTTTAAACCCTAAAAAACAAGTGGAGGCTCAAGATTCATTATGCGCTGTGATTGAAACGATCATTGCAGCTAAAGAAAATTTTAAAGCAGATTACATTATTGATATTCTACAAGGAAGGGAGACCGAGGAGGTATTGGCTCATCTTCATGACGAACTTGAAGCGTTTGGAGCGGGCATGGGTGAAGACGATAAAGTATGGAATGCTATTATTAGGCAAGCATTGTTGGCCGGGTTTTTAAGTAAAGAGGTGGAAAACTACGGGACACTGAAAGTAACCCCTGCCGGACGCAGATTCTTGAAGAATCCTCAATCCTTTAAGATTACCGAAGATAATGATTTTGAAGATTCGGGAGAAGAAGAAGCGCCGGCAAGAGGAGGTGGTGCGTGTGCGGTAGACCCCACTCTTTATGCCATATTGAAAGATTTGCGGAAAAAGCTATCTAAGAAACTTAGCGTCCCCCCGTACGTGATTTTTCAAGACCCTTCGCTGGAAGCTATGGCTACTATTTATCCGATAACGTTGGAAGAATTGCAGAACATACCGGGAGTAGGTGCCGGCAAAGCGAAACGTTATGGTGAAGAGTTCTGTTTGCTAATAAAGAAACATTGTGAAGAGAACGAGATAGAACGCCCCGAAGACTTGCGGGTTCGTACAGTGGCGAATAAATCGAAACTTAAAGTTTCAATCATTCAATCAATTGACCGTAAAGTAGCCCTGGATGATATTGCTCTCTCAAAAGGAATCGAATTCAGCGAACTGTTGGACGAAATAGAAGCCATTGTGTTTTCGGGAACAAAGCTGAATATTGATTATTTCTTAAACGAAATTATGGACGAAGACCATCTGCTTGATATCTACGATTATTTTAAAGAATCGGAAACAGACAGGGTAGAAGTTGCCCTGGATGAGTTGGGAACGGATTTTTCAGAGGATGAGGTTCGCCTTGTTCGTATTAAATTTATTTCGGAAATGGCAAACTAAATTAAGTAAATAACGCAAGATACATCGAATGAGCGGAAAAACAGGGAATCAACATCTGCGTTTTCCGCTCATTTTTTACTGGTTGAAAATAACCAAGAGACTTAAAAACAGTTAATAACCGTAGAGCTAACCAAATTATTATACTATCTTCGTAACTTAAAATAAGTTACTAATGCGAATAACCGCTTTTTTGTTGATTATACTCTTCTTTTATTCATCTTGTAAAGACACTCCAAAAGATTACAGAAGAAAGAACTCTTTGGTAGAAGTTGATGGAAACATTTTGTACAAAGAAGATTTATATAAAGTACTTCCCTTTGGACTATCCAAAGAAGACAGCATAGCTTTTGCCAATAAGTACATTTACAATTGGATAAAGGACATTTTGCTGTACAACAAAGCCAAAAGCAATATTCCCAAAAGCTATGAGATTGATGTGGCCGTGGAGAATTATCGGCGTTCGCTGATTATTCATGCCTATCAACAAGAACTGATTAAACAACGCCTCTCGGACGAAGTTCCCGAACAAGAGTGTATTGATTTCTACGAACAAAATAAAAATCTGTTTCTTCTTGATTTCTCTTTGGTAAAGGGGCTATTTATTAAAATCCCTATCACTGCTCCCCAATTAGACGATGTGCGTCAGTGGTATAAAACGGAAACTTATGAAGCTGTGGAAAAGCTGGAAAAATATAGTTTCCTAAATGCGGTGAATTACTTATATTTCTATGATAAATGGATGCCGGTATCCGAAATATTAGGATATATCCCATTGGATACTCCCAATCCGGAAGCATCTATCAAAGAGGTACGACAGATAGAATGGCGAGACGACAAATTCTATTATTTCCTAAACATAAGCGAATTTTGCAGCAAAGGAGAGATAAAACCATACGAGTTTGCAAAGACGGAAATAAAAGAAATGTTGTTGAATTGGCAACAGGTGGATTTTATGGAAAGCATAAAAGAAGATTTGTATAATCAGGCCGAACAAAGAAATAAAATCATATATAATTATCAGAGAGAAGAATGAAGAAGTTTGTAAATTTTCGATTTGCATGTTTACTTATCTTACTGTTTGTTGTAGGAACAAACGCATACAGTCAAGACAATGTGATTGACGAGGTAGTTTGGGTCGTAGGTGATGAAGCTATTCTGAAATCCGAAGTAGAGGAGGCAATAATGGATGCCCGATACAATGAAGGACGCAGATTTGATGATGACCCGTATTGCATTATTCCGGAAGAACTTGCTATACAAAAATTGTTTCTGCATCAGGCGGTACTTGACAGTATTGAAGTTGCCGAAGCAGACGTATTCAAGCAAGTTGATTATCAAATAAACCAAAATATCCAAAGGATAGGGTCTAAAGAGAAAATGGAAGAATACTTCAATAAGACTTATACGCAGATTCGGGAGATGATGCGTGAGAATGTTCGCCACTATTTAATCATGCAAAAGATGCAACAGAAATTGATAGGCGATACGAAAGTAACCCCTGCCGAAGTACGCCGATATTTTAGAGATTTGCCCCAAGACAGTATCCCTTACATTCCTACACAAGTAGAAGTGGAAATCATTACTTTACAACCAAAAATACCGATAGAAGAAATAGAGAACGTGAAAAAGAAGTTGCGAGAATATACCGAGCGGGCAACTTCGGGCGAGATGGATTTTTCTACTTTGGCTCTTCTTTATTCGCAAGATAAAGGGTCGGCTATGCAAGGTGGGAAAATTGGTTTCAAAGGACGTGGAGAATTGGTTCCCGAATATGCCAATGTGGCTTTCAACCTGCAAGATCCCAAGAAAGTATCTAAGATAGTAGAATCGGAGTTCGGTTTTCATATTATCCAATTGATTGAAAAGCGGGGCGACCGTATTGATACGCGGCATATTCTGTTGAAGCCGGAAGTTGCCGACAAAGATTTGGATGCTGCAAATGCTAAATTAGATTCCATTGCCGACGACATCCGCATAAATAAATTTTCATTTGAAGATGCCGCTTCTGTGCTTTCTCACGATAAAGAAACGCGCAACAATCACGGCTTGATGCCCAATCCCTATAACGGTACCTCTAAATTTGAGATGCAACAGCTTCCGCAAGAGATAGCTAAAATTGCAGATCGAATGAACGTGGGAGAAATATCGAAAGCTTTCACTATGACAAATGAGAAAGACGGGAAACAAGTATGTGCCATTGTAAAATTAAAAACAAGAATTAACGGGCATAAAGCAACTATCTCCGATGATTACCAGAATTTGAAAGAGATTGTAGTAGCAAAGCGGCAGGAAGAAATCATACAGAAATGGATACTCGAAAAGCAAAAACGTACTTATGTGCGGATTAACGACAATTGGAAAAATTGCTCTTTCAAATATCCGGGTTGGATTAGAGAATAGCCCCCTTACCGCATGTTAAAAGAAAAAAGAGCATATAGCTTTTTCCTTGCAGGCGTTCTATGCCTATTTACCGTATGTTTTGTGATTGCACAAGATGTCAAAACCGAAAAGAAAAGGCGAGTGGACTTGTTGCACGCAGACACAGGACAAGCGGATAAGCTGTCTCGTCCGGATGTGCAAGTACTCATCGGCTCGGTAAAGTTGCGTCATGATAGTATGTATATGTATTGCGACAGTGCGTTGATTTATGAAAAGACAAATTCAGTCGAAGCTTTTAGCAATGTACGTATGGAGCAAGGAGATACCTTGTTCATCTATGGGGATTATTTGTTCTATGACGGAATGGCGCAATTGGCTATGCTCCGTAACAACGTAAAGATGATTAATCGCAACACGGAGCTTACTACGGACAGTTTGAACTATGACCGTATCTATAATCTGGGCTACTATTTCGAGGGAGGGACAATGACGGATGAGGAAAATGTGTTGACCTCCGATTGGGGTGAATACAGTCCCGCGACCAAACTTGCCGTATTTAACCATGAAGTACAATTGGAGAATCCACGATTTACGTTGACTTCGGATACCTTGAAATATAGCACTCTATCTAAGCAAGCTACTATTCTGGGACCTTCCTATATCGTAAGCGATAATAACCATATTTATTCCGAACGGGGAATTTATAATACTTCCGAAGATCAAGCGGAATTACTTGACCGTTCCGTACTAACCAATGAAGGGAAAAAGCTTACGGGTGACAGTTTGTTCTATGACCGTCGTGCCGGATACGGGGAGGCTTTTGACAATATACAAATGAATGATACGGTAAATAAAACGATGTTAACCGGCAACTATTGTTTTTACAACGAACGCACAGGGGAGGCTTTCTCCACTGATCATGCTGTTGCCGTAGATTATTCTCAAGGAGATAGCCTCTTTTTGCACGCCGACACCTTAAAAATGAATACGTATTATCAGAAGACGGATTCCATGTACCGGATTATGCAAGCATATTATAAAGTCCGAATGTATCGCACGGATGTGCAAGGAGTATGTGATTCATTGGTTTTCAATTCTAAGGATTCTTGTTTAACGATGTATTATGAGCCTGTTCTATGGAATGGAGCACAACAATTATTGGGTGAAGAAATCAAAATGTATATGAATGACAGCACCATTGATTGGGCACACATTATCAATCAAGCCTTGACAGTGGAGCAAAAAGATTCTATTCATTATAATCAAGTATCGGGAAAAGAAATCAAAGCTTATTTTGAAAAGGGGGACATGCGCAAAATAGATGTGCTATCTAATGTAAAGGTGGTATTCTATCCCGAAGACGGGAAGGATAGCACGATGATAGGCATGAATATTTCGGAAACAAGCGTGCTGAATCTTTATTTGAAAGACAGGAAAATGGAGAAAATGGTTATGAGTCCCAAGTCCAACGGTACGTTATATCCGATGGACCAGATTCCTCCCGATAAATTGAGATTACCCACATACGCATGGTTTGACTATCTCAGACCGCTTAGTAAAGAGGATATATTCAATTGGCGGAGCAAGAAAGGCGACGAAGTGCTGCGAAAAAGTACCCGAAAACCTATCACTTCGCCTAAACGTGTAAATAAGTAATAGGGGGATACGGCTTATGGGATTATTCAATGCAAGAAAACCTCGTCGGTTTAATCATCAGTATATTTATGTGGACGAGCGTAAGGAAAAGCTAAACAAAATGGAAGAAGATGCCAAACGTGAGTTAGGCATATTACCTGAAAAAGAATTTTCACCCGAAGATATACGGGGAAAGTTCATTGAGGGAACAAAACATTTGAAGCGCAGGAAAGAAAGCGGACGCAAACCGGTGCATTTAGGAGTTATTCTTGCTATACTACTTCTGCTTCTTTTTTTATGGCATTATCTCCTGACCGGAAATTGGAACATTTAGTCCGCCAACCCGTAGTACATTTGCCAAGTAACGAATTCCGCATGGCGCGTGAGGGATAGTAGCGAAAATGCTTTTGTGAGGTACGAACAAAAGCATTGTAGCGGATAGCCCGACCCCGTTAGGGGGCACGCCCCAATTGAAATGCATTGCGGGTAGTTCACCACTAATTTATCATTATATAACCCGTAGCGCATTTAGAAAAAAGAAAGAAAACGATAAAGCGCACGAAGATATTTTTGTTCGCTCAATGCGAGACTTGATTAGAGCGTGAGCCTATTTCCCACGGAGCGTGAGCCTATTTCCCACGGAGCGTGAGCCTATTTCCCACGGAACGTGAGCCTATTTCTCATAGCCCGACCCCATGAGGGGGAACGCTCAAATGAAGTTGAAATGGTACTCGCTATGATACAGCTGATTAATAAATTAAATAACAAGAATATTAACAAGCAACTTAAAAACTCGTATTGCCTGAATGCACTACGGATATTATATAATGTTTAATGAATGATATTATTCGTTTGTTGCCCGATTCGGTAGCCAATCAGATTGCAGCGGGTGAAGTCATACAGCGTCCGGCATCCGTTATCAAAGAGTTGATGGAAAATGCGATTGATGCCGAAGCCAAGAATATTCATGTATTGGTAATTGATGCAGGTAAGACTTGTATTCAGGTGATTGACGACGGAAAAGGAATGTCGGAAACCGATGCCCGCCTTTCATTTGAACGACATGCCACTTCCAAGATACGCGAAGCTTCCGATTTATTTGCCTTACGCACCATGGGCTTCAGGGGGGAGGCATTGGCTTCTATTGCCGCTGTGGCACAAGTAGAACTAAAGACAAGACCGGAAACGGAGGAGTTGGGAACACGAATAGTGATTGCCGGCTCTAAACTTGAAATTCAAGAGACCGTTTCCTGCCCTAAAGGAAGTAGTTTCTCCATAAAGAACCTTTTCTATAATATCCCTGCCCGCCGGAGGTTTCTAAAACCCAATTCTACCGAACTTAATAATATCCTTGCCGAATTTGAACGTATCGTATTGGTTCACCCGGATGTGGCTTTTTCTCTTCATCATAATGATTCCGAGATTTTCAATTTGCCAACGGCTTCTTTACGGCAACGTATTATTTCCGTCTTTGAAAAGAAGCTGAATGAACAATTGCTTTCTGTGAAAGTTGATACGACTATAGTAAACATTTCGGGCTTTATCGGTAAACCGGAAGCTTCCCGCAAAAGAGGAGTGCATCAGTATTTCTTCGTGAACGGACGATATATGCGTCATCCTTATTTCCATAAAGCAGTAGCCGATGCTTACGAAGGAATTATCCCCACAGGCGAGCAAGTGCCTTATTTCCTTTATTTTGAAACAGACCCCGACAAAATTGATGTCAACATTCATCCGGCAAAGACAGAAATCAAATTCGAGAATGAGCCGTTCATCTGGCAAATTATCGCCGCTGCCGTCAAAGAAGCATTAGGCAAGTTCAATGCCATTCCTTCTATTGACTTTGATACGGAAGGATTGCCCGACATTCCGGCTTTCAAACAACGACAATCGGTAGAACCACCCAAAGTAAACTATAACGAGAGTTTCAATCCTTTCAAGACTTCAGAACCGGTACATTCACGTTCTCAAACGGACTGGGAAAGTTTATACAACGGATTAAATAAGCTGTCGGATACAGAAGAAGAATCGCCGGTTAAAAATACTTCTGCTACGTTGTATCCTAACGAATCCTCTATGGGGAGTTCCTTGCATTTACAGTTCAAGGGGCGTTTTATCCTTACTTCCGTTAAATCGGGGTTGATGCTCATTGACCAGCATCGGGCACATACGCGGGTACTGTTTGATAAATATATCGAGCAAATCCGGCGAAAGCAAGGTTTGTCTCAAAAAGTCCTCTTTCCGGAAACATTGCAATTGCCGGCTTCCGAAGCGGTGGTGCTGGAAGATATTATGGAAGATTTAGTAAGCCTTGGTTTCGAGTTGGGAGATTTGGGAGGGGGCAGTTATGCGGTTACTGCCATACCTTCGGGTACTGAAGGATTAAACCCTGCGCAATTGATACATGACATGATATATACATCCATAGAAGAAGGGAACGACGTAAAAGAAGATATACAAAGCCGGCCGGCATTGACTTTGGCACGTGCATCCGCCATTGTTTACGGACAAGTGTTGAGCAATGAAGAAATGGTGCATTTGGTGGATACCCTTTTTGCCTGCCAGACACCTAATTATACTCCGGACGGGCAAACGATTCTGACTACCATCAAAGAGGACGAGATTGAAAGGCTATTCAAGTAGATTTATCCGTTACTTCCGTCCATTATCTCGCTCAATTCCATCCAACGCATTGTTTTTTCATCTATCCAATCAGTTATTTCTGGCAAACGCTTGGACTTTTCCGTAAGTGCATCCACAGATAGCATACCGCTACAAAGAGATTCCTCGATTGTTTTCTTCTCAGCCTCCAGTTCGGCTATTTCCTTTTCCAATTGCTCAAACTCGCGTTTTTCTTTGAACGTTGGTTTGTGCTTATCGGTTCGAGGGGTACTACGTACAATCCTTTTTCCCTGTGATTTCTCCGTTTCCTTTTCCCGTTGCCGTTGGGCTTCTTTCCAATCGCGGTAATCACTGTAATTGCCCGGAAAGTCGCGAATGTCTCCTTGTCCGTTGAATACCAGTAAATGGTCAACCACTTTATCCATAAAGTATCGGTCGTGCGAAACGACAATCACACATCCCCTGAAATTCTGCAAATACTCTTCCAATACGTTAAGGGTAACAATATCCAAATCGTTCGTCGGTTCGTCTAAGATTAGAAAGTTGGGGTTGTGCATGAGTATTGTGCAAAGGTGCAAACGGCGACGCTCCCCTCCACTCAGTTTATACACATAACTGTGTTGCGTTTCGGGGGTGAAAAGGAAATGCTGTAAGAACTGCGAAGCTGTGAGCTGCTTGCCGTTACCTAATTCGATGACTTCGGCAATGTCTTGCACCACTTCGATAACTTTCATTTGACTATCGAATTGCAATCCGTCCTGCGAGTAATAACCGAAACGAACCGTTTCTCCAATATCCAGCGTACCACTGTCGGGCATTATCTCTTTGATTAGAATCTTAATGAAAGTGGATTTGCCCGTTCCGTTATTTCCCACAATGCCCATCTTCTCGTAGCGCGAAAAGATATACGAAAAATCATCCAGTATTTTCAAATCGCCGAAGCTCTTACATAAATGTTCGGCTTCAAATATCTTGGAGCCGATATAAGAAGCCTTTACTTCCAGTTTTACATTATTATCAACGATACGTTGCTTGGCAACCTTCTCCAAATCATAAAACGCCTCTTCTCTATAACGGGCTTTATGCCCGCGTGCCTGCGGCATCCGCCGCATCCATTCCAATTCTGTGCGGTACAGGTTATTGGCACGGGTTATTTCGGTATTTGTCGTATCAATCCGTTCTTGTCGTTTCGCAAGGTAATAACTGTAATTACCTTTGTATGGATAGAGTTGGCGGTTGTCTATTTCCATAATTTCGGAACATACGCGGTCTAAGAAATATCGGTCGTGCGTAACCATTAGCAGGCTGAGACCGGCAGTACGTTGCAGATACTCTTCCAACCATTCCGTCATATCCAAATCGAGGTGATTAGTCGGCTCATCTAATATCAGCAAGTCGGGTTCGGTAATCAATGCATTGGCGAGTGCTACCCGTTTGAGTTGCCCGCCTGAAAGCTGCTTTAGCGGACAATTAAAGTCCCGTATTTTAAGTTGAGACAGTATTTGTTTGGCTTTTCGCTCATAATCCCACGCTTTCTCTCTGTCCATTTGAGCCAGAATAGCATCTAATCCGGGATGCCCTTCGGTTTCCAAGCATTTCTCGTAGTCTTTGATTAATTCCACGATACTGTTTCCATGATGAAAACAGGCTTCGAGTACGGTTAGCTCTTGGGGATATTGCGGGTCTTGTTCCAAATATCCTATTCTGATGTCTCGCCGGAATGTGATTTTGCCGGTATCATTTCCTTCTTTACCTGCAATGATATTTAGTAATGTGGTTTTTCCCGCACCGTTTTTGGCTATCAAGCCAACGCGTTGCCCCTCGTCAATACCGAAAGAAATATGCTCAAAAAGGATAAGGTCGCCGAATGATTTTGTTAGACTTTCTACTTGTATATTCGTCATACTTTTGACATTTAAGGTACAAACATAAATAAATATGCCGGATGTTGGAGCATTTCGAGTTATACATCTAAGCTTGCCTATCGTTTGATACAATCCCTTATCTTTATGCGCGAAAGAAGGTAATGAATTAAATAGAAGTAAAAACAGGGAGCAATGCACATTTGCGGTCTGTACATTCGAAAGAGCAAGGGCTATTCCATGAAGGCAAGGCTTTCTGAATATTTCGCACTTGGCTGTTGCACCGCCCCGCTTTCATTCCCGTACCGGTCTGTTGCCGTTACGGCAAAATATATCTTATGATTCTGCGCGCTCGTTGGGATATACACATAATTCGTGTCCGTCACCCGCTGAGCGACAATATGCTCCGCACGGGAGGTGTCAACCGGATATTTCTCCGAAGCATAAACCACATAACAGGGAGCATTCCGCATGTCGTTATCCGTAGCCGCATCCCAATGGAGTCGGATAGATGCGGGGGTATATGCAACGCTTAGTTGCGTGGGCGAGGTGGGAGGCACATTGTCCAACCAAGGCATAGGTGGATGCAGGGCAGGAGCCACGTAAAACATACCGGTCAGCTTTGCATGCAATCCTTTCACATCGTTTGCCAGATAATCGGCACGATAATATGCCGCCCCCTTCAATCCAAAATGGCGGATAAAATGTATTTGTTTTTCAACATCTTCGCGTTTCCAGCTTGCCTCCCCGGAGTCTAACAAGTAAATGCCCAGACCGGGAACAACTTGCCTGCCGTTGCTGCGCTTTTGCCAATCGAGGGCAAAGGAATAGAAACTATTGCCCCGAAAATACATCATCGGATAAATTTGGTCTTGCAAACCTTCTTTCAACCAAAGGGCAACATCCTGATACACGGTGTGGTAGGAATTCCAATTTTCTGCCGAGTGTTGTGTGGTATCGTTGTATTTTCCCAAAGGCGAACTGCTGATTTTCACCCAAGGTTTGAGAGCCTTCACGCCGTTATGAACGTGGCGAATGATCTCGGTTATATTGTCCCGCCGCCATTGTTCGAGCTTTTTGCCGCGCCCGTACCTCTTGTAGTCACGATAATCGAAAGAGGCGAGCGCATATTCCGGGTAGCGGAGATAATCAAAATGCACCCCGTCAATATCATACTTTTCGACAACTTCATGCACCACTTTCATCAGATATTCCTTCGTTTGAGGATGCCCCGGATTCAAGAACCATTCACCTTTACGCAAGATACAAATGGAAGGATGTTTCCGAACAACGGATTCTCTCCCAAGCCCATTCACAAACTCTTGTTTGCCCAACGGCAAAGTAACTATCCAAGCGTGGCACTCCATCCCCCGCCTGTGACATTCCTCTATAGCAAACGCCAAAGGGTCATAACCCGGATAACCGTTTACCCGACCCGTAAAGACGGGATGAATGGATTCGTAAGCGGAAGGATATATCACGTTTCCGCGTATGCGCGTTTGGAGCAGAATGGTATTGAAATTGGCAGCTTTCAGTTTATCAAGAATATGGATTAGCTCTTCCTGTTGTCGGCAGATACCGGCAGCATCATTCGCCGCATTTTTAGGCCAGTCCAATCCGTAAATAGTGGCTATCCACGCCGCGCGGATTTCATACTTGGGCTGTGCTTTTATTGAGGTAAAGAACGAGAACAATAGAAAAAGGGGTAGATAGCGAAGCATCATTATAAATAACAATCAATTACGTCGCAAAAGTAACAAATTCTACCCGTAGTGCATTTGTAAAAAAGCAAAAAGACGACAAGACAAACAAAATAACTCCCCATTTTCCATTTAATTAGGGCGTTCCCCCGTGCCGGGGTCGGGCTATCCGTAGGGGAACACCCTAATTAGTGGAAAGTGGAGAGTGGAAAGTTATCTCTAAATGGGGACTATCAATCTGCAATTAGTACCTTTCCGTTCATTTCTTTGGGAATTTCCATCCCTATAATTTTCAAAATACTTGGAGCAACGTCTGCCAAACGCCCGTTTTGCACTTTTGCACCCTTGTTTTCCGTTACATAGATGAAGGGAACGGGGTTCAAAGAATGGGCGGTATTCGGAGTACCGTCTTCGTTTATTGCGTTGTCGGCATTGCCGTGATCGGCAATGATGATAGCCTCGTATCCATTGGCTTTGGCAGCTTCGATGGTATCCTTTACGCAAGCATCAACGGCTACGACGGCTTTTTCAATAACTGCATAGATACCGGTATGCCCCACCATGTCGCCGTTGGCGTAGTTTACCACAATAAAATCATATTTGTTTGCATTGATGGCTTCCACTAATTTGTCTTTTACTTCGTAAGCGCTCATCTCCGGTTTCAAGTCGTAAGTAGCCACTTTCGGAGAAGGAACGAGAATGCGGTCTTCACCTTCGTAGGGAGCTTCGCGTCCGCCATTGAAGAAGAAAGTTACGTGGGCGTATTTTTCCGTTTCGGCTATGTGGAGCTGGGTTTTCTTTTCTTTGGAAAGATATTCGCCCAATGTATTATCTACGTTTTCTTTATCGAAAAGGATGTGCAAGCCCTTGAAGGAGGCATCGTAGGGAGTCATGCAGTAATATTGCAGGTTCGGAATGGTCTTCATTCCGGCTTCGGGCATGTCTTGCTGGGTAAGTGCAACGGTCAGTTCTTTGGCGCGGTCGTTGCGATAATTGAAGAATATCACGGCATCACCCTCCTTAATAGTACCATCTACATGGGCATTGGCAATAGGTTTGATAAATTCATCGGTTACCCCCTCGTCATAAGACTCTTGCATGGCTTGGAGCATATCGGTTGCTTTCTTTCCTACTCCGTTCACCAGCAAATCATAACCTTCCTTTACCCGTTCCCAACGTTTATCGCGGTCCATGGCATAATAGCGACCTACGATAGAAGCTATCTTTCCGGTAGTTGCTTTGCAATGCGCATCGAGATGTTCAATAAAGCCCTTTCCACTCTTCGGGTCGGTATCGCGACCGTCCATAAAACAATGGATAAAGGTGTTTTCTATCTTATATTCTTTGGCAATATCGCATAGTTTGAACAAATGGTCGAGCGAACTGTGCACACCACCGTCGGAAGTCAGCCCCATAAAATGGATGCTCTTTCCCCTCTCTTTGGCATAGCTAAAGGCGGAAACAATCTCCGGATTCTTCAAAATACTGTTGTCGCGGCAGGCAAGGTTAATCTTCACCAAGTCCTGATATACCACCCGTCCGGCTCCAATATTAAGATGTCCCACTTCCGAGTTCCCCATTTGTCCATCGGGCAGACCCACATCTTCGCCACTTGCTTGAAGCTGTGAGTTGGGATATGTTTTCAGTAGATAATCCCAATAAGGGGTGGGAGTATTATAGATAACGTCTGCCTTTCCGTGATTGCCGATTCCCCAACCGTCGAGAATCATTAAGAGAGCTTTCTTCTTCATAATGTATTGTTTTAGATATAAGTATGTCATCAACATTAGTTTGTATTAAAGCGTTTAAGATTAATTTTAAGTTCATACCCTAAATTAGCAAGTGCTCTATTGGTTGCGTAAAACAAAGTTTCTTTCTCTATATAATCTTCCGGCACTAT
>SNRY01000382.1_pt1 | contig 15784 bp, 11 predicted proteins | sample 4693421 | NCBI WGS metagenome assembly SNRY01 (sample SAMN11003215, study PRJNA524138) | termite gut metagenome | isolation source: Bacteroidetes bacterial symbionts from single cell of protist host amplifed... | host: Streblomastix strix ... | reverse complement strand
ACTATCAACCCCGAAATCAAAAATGTCGCACTTATTCCAATAGTATCGGCTATGAATCCCGTTCCCAACAATCCCAATATGGAGGGCAACAAATTCACACTCGAATAAGTAGAGAACACCCGTCCCAATATCTCAGGAGCCACCCGCGATTGTATCACCGCCACCAAAGAGGCATAGTAAATGCTTCCTGCCATACCGCCAAAGAAGGAAAAGATGGTAAATAAAATGAATCCTTCGGAAGGTAACAATCCTGAAAAGAAAAACGTAAGACCCAGCAACAAATACATCGCATTGATGAGTACAACCTTGTTAATTTTTAATGTCCAAATACCAATTATTCCTCCACCGAACAGCATACCGCCTCCCCACATTACTTCTACAATCCCCATTTGAAAAGTACTTCCCGAAAAATGAATCAACGTTATCAGCGGGAACAGAACGTTAACAGGCATGATCACGAACGTAGCCAAAACGGATATGAAAAACAGCGGTACAAGCCCTTTGACAGCCCGTACACCATTTGCAGCCTCCCGTAAGTCGTTCCAAATATTCAATTTGGTCTTCTCCTTACGTTCCGGATTCGGAATATGAACAAACAACAGCGAACAGCAAGCTATTAATGCACCGGCAACATCCAACAGCAAAATATACGAAACAGGAAATAATCCGATAAGAAAAGCCCCCAACAAAGGTCCGGCAATGCTGCAAATCGAATGAATCATCTGACTGATACCTGCAACACGCGCAAGCTGATCTGCCGGAGCCAACAACGGAACGGAAGCCTGCATGGCAGGAGTATGAAAAGCAGAACCCATAGAACGCAAAACCAACAAAAGGTAAATGTACCGTATCTCTGCTTTCCCCTCAAAAAACAGGACGGCAATCGCCAACGTGCAGAGGGCAATAAAAGAATCGGATACTATCATTGTCAGCTTACGGTTCCAGCGATCAACAAATACGCCGGATACTAAACCAAGAAGAGAATGGGGGAGCAAAAAAGCCAATGTACCCATTGCCAAAACCTCTGCCGAACGGGTTTCGATACTCAGCCACAAAAGCAAAGCAAAACCGACAACATTACTACTAAGAATAGAGAATAGTTGTCCCGTCCATATAATGACAAAGATTTTCTTCCAGTTATTCATAAACTACTTTGTAAGGGAATTAACGTGTAAAAGGAGTTAGGTGATTGTCCGAATACTAAAAAACCGATTAACGATTTTTGTTCATTAACCGGTTGCCGATTCGTTATTACTAGGATTTTAACGGAACAACAGAGGTGCAAATTCCGACAAGTAGATACGCCAGTTTTTCCAAATATGCCCTTCTTCGCTTTCGTAATAAACGTATTTGTATCCTTTTCCGTCAAGCAACTTACGATACTCGGTATTGGCATTATACAGAAAATCCGTTTTGCCGATAGCTATCCAATAGAGTTTCGGGTTCTTGGCGAATTGTATTTTCAACTTACCTTCGATATCATCGTAAACGGGAGATTGCACACTTTGATTGGGACTGATAGCTGCGGAGAAAAGCCCAACATAATCAAACATATCCGGATATTGTTTGGATATATGCAAAGAGTGGAAACCGCCCATTGACAATCCGGCAATGGCACGACCCGTTTTCTTTTTAATCGTACGGTAGTTACTGTCGATGAACTTCACTACATCAGGGAAACTTAATTCCATAGAACCTTCCATCGTTTGGGGAAGTTGCATCGTCGGTTTATAAAAGCCGAGGGAAGATTCCCCCGGAGCTGCTTCCTGCGCTGCATTGCCATTGGTCATTACCACAATCATCGGTTTTGCTTTGCCCTGTGCAATGAGATTATCCAAGATTTGTGCGGTACGTCCGAGAGCAATCCATGCCTCTTCATCGCCCCCCATACCGTGAAGAAGATAGAATACCGGATAGCTTTCTCCGTTGGTTTCATATCCGGGAGGGGTATAGATGGTTATACGGCGTTCTTTTTTCAGTGTAGGGCTGTTATACCAACGGCGAGCTACTGTGCCGTGAGGAACGGCGTTCACTTTATACAGGTCGGCACGTCCTCCGCCGATCATAAATATGTTGGTAACGGATGCCACGTCGCGAATCATATAAACATTGTTCGGATCTGTTGTTTTCAGTCCGTTCACAATGAACGAATAGCTATAAAGTTCGGAAGCCAGGGGTTCGGGTGTTGTGTATTCCCAAACGCCGTCTTCACCTTCTTTCAATTCGACTTGAGATGAAAGGAAATCACCGGTAATCTCAACTTTTATAGCCTTCGGGGCTTTCAAACGGAAAGTTACGGTATTGTTGTCGTGTATTTCGGGTGAGATACTATTTTGCCCTCCCCATAGAGCTTGCTGGGCGAAAGAGGTTGTACATGCAAGCACCGAAAAAGCGAATACAACTAATTTATTCATGATTGTGTGCGTTTAAATCGTATTTTTCATTGGTTAATTAAATCACTGATTCTGTTGCGATAAGCTATTGCTCCCGCTTCTACCCTCTCGTTGGCATCCGGAAGTGCCGTACCGTAAAGGGCAAACGGGGTTTGCCAAACCATACCCGAATGATTAGCCAACACTTGGTAAGGGCGTAACAGTTCGTCAATGGTAAACATATTACGTCCACCGGAACGGTATGCCTCGTACTCGGAACCCGTCGTAGTGGCTACCATCAGATTCTTCCCCTTTACACCCGGTTCTGCTTGCAAAGAACCGAAGATTTCATCGCACCATTTTTTAAGTAGATGCGGAGCTGAAGCCCAATAGAATGGGAATTGAAACACAATGCCGCGCGCTTCCTCAAACGCCTTTTTGTAGGTTTCGGGAGTAAACGGTGTTTCATATATGTTGATAATCCTCACGTATGGGATGTCCTTTACCGCATCAACCAATGCCGCATTCGCTTTTGAAGCTTTCATATCGGGGTGTGCTACCAATATCAACACATCTTTCCGATCGTTTGTGTTTCCGGAGTTCTTGAACACTCCCTGCGCAACGGCTACCACGCAAGAAAACACATAAAACAGGCACACACAAATACTTTTGAGTTTCATAATTTTTCTTTCTTTAATTACTTTATTCGTTTCCTTAGATTACTCCAAAAGTATGTATTTTTTATGTCTTTTTATCAAACTTGAAAAAGTTTTTAAAAGAAATAATCTCATTGCGTTTCAAAGTTTTATCCGTCGGTATTTCACTATTTTGGGTATTGTCGTGTACAAAATGCTGGTAATTGTATTACTTTTGTGCGCTGACAGATGTGTCAAACACAGATACAACTGATGAATCAACAAAATATAAACAAAACCATACTAAGGGTAAGAAAAAATATGATTGCGAATCCGTATCGCATTGGATTGGACGTAGGTTCAACAACGGCAAAGATAGTAGTAACAGATATTTCCGACAAGGTATTATTTTCAAAATACGAAAGGCATCATGCCAATATCATCGAAACAGTCGTAAGTTTTCTCAACGAGATAAGTGAACCATTCAAAAATCAACCTGCTGTTATCACCGTTACCGGCTCTGTAGGTATGGGGCTTGCCGAGAGATTTGACCTTCCTTTTACACAGGAGGTAGTAGCTGCAACAGAGTTCGTGAAAAAAACTCATTCCGGAATATCAACCATCATCGACATTGGCGGTGAAGATGCCAAAATCGTTTATCTAAAACCGAACGGAAACACCGACTTGCGCATGAATGGCAATTGCGCCGGCGGAACGGGTGCGTTTATCGATCAAATGGCAATGCTTTTGGACGTTCCGGTAGAGGATATGGATGCGTTGGCTAAAGAGTCGAAGTGTATTTATCCGATAGCTTCGCGTTGCGGAGTGTTTTCCAAAACCGATGTGCAAAACCTGATAAGCAAGAACGTGGGCAAAGCGGATATTGCGGCTTCCGTGTTCCACGCTGTTGCCGTACAGACGGTTGTAACGCTTTCGCACGGATGTGAAGTGGTTCCGAAAATATTGTTTTGCGGAGGTCCGTTAACCTTTATTCCGAGTCTGCGCAAGGCATTCATTGATTACCTGCACCTGTCGCCGGAGGACTATTCCGTACCCGAGAACGCCAATATCATTCCCGCATGGGGGGCGTCATTGACCTGCACGTACGATAAGATTTTCACTCCGAATGAATTAATCGCCCTGTTAAAAGACGATACCGTTAAAGGAAAAGTAAAACAAACCGTTCGCCTGCCGCGCATCTTTCATTCGGAAGAAGAATACGCCCTTTGGAAAGCAAAGAAAGATGACAGGCGCATCAACCAAATACCCCTTGACAAACATACGGGATACGCTTATTTGGGGATTGATTCCGGATCCACTACCACCAAGATAGTGGTCATCGACGAACAAAGCCGGATACTGTTCTCCTATTACAGTCCCAACCGGGGAAATCCGATAGATGCCATCAAGAAAGGGCTTGCGGAGTTAAGTGCCCAATGCGCAAGTGCGGATGTTAAACTTCGGATAAAAGGAAGTTGTTCCACAGGCTATGGCGAAGATCTCGTCAAAGCAGCGTTTAACCTCCATGAAGGGATCATAGAAACGATTGCCCACTATGCCGCCGCACAAAAGATAAATCCCAACGTATCCTTTATACTCGATATAGGCGGACAGGACATGAAAGCCATCTTTGTAGAAAACGGAATATTGAATCGTATGGAAATAAACGAAGCCTGCTCTTCGGGATGCGGGTCGTTTATGGAAGCATTCGCCCGCTCACTCAATTATTCGGTGGAAACATTCGCCCGTGAAGCCTGTCTGGCGGAGAATCCATGCGATTTGGGAACACGCTGCACCGTTTTTATGAATTCAAAAGTAAAACAGGTGCTTCGCGAAGGAGCCTCTCTGGGTGATATTGCATCGGGACTTTCGTATTCGGTGGTCAAGAACTGCCTGTATAAGGTGTTGAAGTTGAAAAATGCCGGAGAATTGGGCAAGGAAATCGTCGTGCAAGGGGGAACAATGCGCAACGATGCCGTGGTCCGGGCATTGGAATTGCTGACCGGAACGGAAGTAAGCCGCAGCAATCTGCCCGAGCTGATGGGCGCTTACGGATGTGCACTCCATGCGCGACAGTCGGCTATGGGAAGAGGTATTCAAGTCGTTTTCCTGAGCGATTTGCTGCAAACCGCCGATTATACGACCAAACAGATGCAATGTCGAGGGTGTGAGAACCGTTGTTACATTCACAAGTATTCGTTTGCCAATAAAAACGTTTATTATTCGGGCAATAAATGTGAGAAAGTATTCTCCAACCGGGGTGCGCATACCGTAAAAGGGAGAAATCTTTCTACGGAAAAATACCGTTTGCTGTTCGACAGAGAAACTAAAACAACGGAAAGTAGCCGACTGACTGTTGGCATCCCGCGCGCTTTGAATATGTACGAAAACTATCCCTTTTGGCAGGCTCTTTTCCATGCGTGCGGAATAAAGACCGTTCTATCCGACCCTTCTACTTATTATCACTATGAAGCGGGAGTGCACTCCGTCATGTCGGACAACATCTGTTTCCCCGCCAAACTCATGCACTCCCATATTTACGACCTCATACGGAAAAAAGTGGACAGGATATTCATTCCTTATGTGGTGTTTGAAAAAAAAGAAGGAAAAGAAAGCGCAAACAGTTATAACTGCCCCATTGTTACGGGGTATTCCGAAGTAATAAAGAGTGCCGTTAATCCGGACATTCCTGTTGACTCTCCCGTGATTACGTTTCAACAGGTAACCTTGCTTACTAAGAAATGTACGGAATATCTCCAAACATTCGGTATTGACAAACGGACAATCAAGCATGCGGTCAAAGAAGCCCTTGCCGCACAAGAAGGGTATGAACGGGAGATTCGTGAACTCAACCGCCAGGTATATGCCAGGAACAAGGCGGAAAACCGGCTTACCATTCTATTGGCGGGAAGACCTTACCATACCGACCCGCTCATTCAACACAAGCTCTCCGATATGATTTCGGATATGGGGGTAACGGTGATTACCGAAGATATTGTACGGGGCAAAGAGGGAGATGTAAGAGAAAACAAGGCTAACACATTTCTTGTTTCACAATGGGCATACATTAACCGGATTTTCCATGCTGCCCGGTGGGTGGCAGAGCAAGGCGACGATGTCCATTTTGTGCAGATGACTTCTTTCGGATGCGGTCCCGATGCGTTTCTCATAGATGAAATAAAGAGTATTTTGGGCAGACATAAAAAGAGCCTGACGCTGCTTAAGATAGATGATGTCAATAATATCGGTTCGATAAAGCTACGGGTACGTTCCGTGATAGAAAGTTTGAAATTCAATCGTGATGCGTTGCGAACGGTTGAACCTTTTGTTACGACCAAAAGGTTCGAGAAAGAAGATAAAAAGCGTACGATTCTTGTGCCGTATTTCACCGATTACATTTCACCGCTTATTCCTGCCCTATTCGAATTGTCGGGTTACAACGTGGAAGCATTGCCGGAAAGCGACACCGATTCGGCAGAATGTGGGTTGATGTATGCCAACAATGAGGTATGCTATCCCGCTACGTTAATCGTGGGCGATCTTGTCAAAGCATTAAAATCAGGCAGGTACGACACTTCACAAACGGCGGTTGTCATCACCCAGACAGGCGGACAATGCCGTGCGTCAAACTATATCGCTCTTATCAAGAAAGGGGTTGTTGAAGCGGGTTATTCCGAAGTTCCCGTATTGTCATTAGCCATGGGCAGCAGCATGATCAACGACCAACCGGGGTTTACCCTCAATTGGACGAAGATACTGCCTGTAACTCTGGCTGCCATCCTTTTCAGCGATTGCATCGCGAAGTTCTATCACGCCTCGGCTGTCAGGGAAAAGAGCAAGGGAGAAGCCAAAAGATTGCGCCAACAGTACCTGGAAGAAGCCCGGAAACTTGTCTTGGCAAACAAACCGGGTGCCTTGTATCGGCTTGTCGAAACAGCGGCAACACACTTCAACGAGATCATTATTCCCAACGACAACCTTCCCAAGGTTGGTCTCGTCGGTGAAATCTATTTGAAATTCAATCGCTTTGCCAACAAGAACGTAGCCGAATGGCTCATAGAGAGAAAAGTAGAAGTAATGCCTCCCCTTATCACGGGCTTTTTTACGCAAGCTTTCGTCAATCAAAAAGAAAACGTCCGGACGCATCTGGAAAAGGCAACTATGACCGGATGGCTTTATCGTTTCTTTTATAAACTTGTTCAACGAAAAATAAACAAGGTCAATAAACTGGCTTCCGGTTTCCGTTACTTCCTTCCGATTGCGGACATCTTCGAAGAAGCCAAACATGGAAAAGAAATTATTACCTTGTCGGCTCAGTTCGGCGAAGGGTGGTTACTGCCTGCCGAGATTGTTTCTTTTGCCCGGCAAGGCACGAACACTATTATCAGCCTCCAGCCTTTCGGTTGTATTGCCAACCACATTATATCCAAAGGGGTAGAAAAGAAGATAAAAACACTCTATCCGCAGATAAACCTCCTCTCACTCGACTACGATAGCGGCGTTAGTGAAGTGAACATCATCAACAGATTGCTGTTGCTTACAAACAGTTTGAAATGACCAATCGTGTCGCATTGGAAAAGTAATTTTATACCGTCATAATTTCTTTCTCTTTTTCCGCCAGCATATCGTCTGTTTTTTTGATATACTTGTCGTGAATCTTTTGAAGTTTTGCTTCCGCATCTTTCTCCACATCCTCCGGAAGTCCGTCTTTTAAACCTTTCTTGAGAAGGTCTATGCCGTCACGACGGGCATTACGGATGCTTATCTTTGCTGTTTCGCTTTCCGTCTTACATTGTTTGGAGAGTTGTTTGCGCCGTTCTTCGGTGAGAGGAGGGATATTGATACGTATGATTTCACCGTTATTTTCGGGCATGATGCCCAAGTTGGAATCGATAATTGCCTTCTCTATGATTTTAAACATGGATTTCTCCCACGGCTTGATGGTGATACTGCGGGCATCCGGCATTGAGATAGTCGTCGCGTTGCTGAGCGAAACCATACTGCCATAAGAACTTACGCGTATTCCGTCGAGAATTTTGGGATTCGCCTTACCTGCACGGATATGTGCAAATGCTTCGTCAAGATACAGAATTGCCATATCCATCTTTTCTTGAGTCTCGTTGATATTCCTGTTAACGTCTATCATACTCGTCATTCTTTATCGTTTACTATCTGCCTGTTTTCAGTTATGCACCCATGTGCCTATCTTTTCTCCTAAAACCACTTTCTTGAGATTGCCCACCGTATCCATGTTGAACACTATAATGGAAAGGTTGTTTTCTTTGCATAGGGTTGTTGCCGTAAGGTCCATCACTTGTAACCCGCGACGATAGATTTCATCAAACGTGATTTCGTCAAACTTGGTTGCTGTTTTGTCTTTTTCGGGGTCGGCAGTATAGATGCCATCCACGCGAGTACCTTTGAGCATCACGTCGGCTTTAATCTCAATACCGCGTAAGGAGGAACCGGTATCTGTGGTAAAGAATGGGTTTCCCGTCCCGGCAGACAGGATGGTGATTTCACCGTTTTCCATACATTCTATCGCCTTCCGGTTGCTGTAAAACTCGCCGATAGGTTCCATGCGAACGGCTGTAAGTACCCGTGATTTCACACCGGCAGCATGTAATGCGGAATTTAACGCCAAACTGTTTATGACGGTAGCCAACATTCCCATTTGGTCTCCGTTTACCCGATCGAAGCCCTTGCTTGTGCCGCTTAGTCCGCGAAAGATATTGCCTCCTCCAATGACAATGCCCATCTGCACGCCTAATTGATGTATTTCCTTTATCTGTGCGGCATATTGGGACAAACGTTTTTCGTCAATGCCGTAGTTTTTTTCTCCCAGTAAACTCTCACCGCTGAGCTTCAAAAGTATTCTCTTGTATTTTACCATTTTTCAAAGGTATGAAACAAACTTGAAAACACCTAATTTTTACCTTTTTTTTATTGCTCTCTTAGCGGTCCGCAACCCATTCGCAAGGGTTTCTACAGGCTTCTTCGGGTATTCCTCACCGCTTGGGAAGCGGGCATGGATCGGGGAGGAATCGGAGAGGTATCGGACATGAATCGGACAAAACCCGTAGCCGCATGGCTCCGTAGTCGTATGCAATCCGTATTATTGCCGGCATAGTCAGACTGTTTTGCTATACCGAAACCTTGCCGGCAATATGAGGATGAGGATTGTAGCCGGTTAACTCAAAGTCTGCATAAGTAAAATCGAATATGCTTTTTACTTCTTTGTTGATGTGCATGTGAGGCAATGGTTTCGGATGACGGCTTAGTTGTAATTTTACTTGCTCCAAATGGTTTAAATAGATGTGAGCATCGCCCAATGTGTGGATGAAATCTCCTGCCTCCAGTTCCGTAACCTGTGCCATCATCCGTAAGAGAAGGGCGTAGGAAGCAATGTTGAAGGGAATGCCCAAAAAAATGTCCGCACTACGCTGATAAAGTTGTAAACTTAAACGTCCGTTGGCAACATAAAATTGAAACAGAAGATGACAAGGAGGGAGATTCATGTTGCTTAAATCCGCTACATTCCATGTACTGACCAAGATGCGTCTGGAGCCGGGGTTGTTTTTCAGGGTATTCACGGCTTCCGTTATTTGGTCGATGTGTCCGCCTTGATAGTCGGGCCACGAACGCCATTGGTAACCGTAGATATGTCCCAGATTGCCATGCTCGTCCGCCCATTCGTTCCAAATGCGTACGTCGTTGTTTTGGAGGTATTTTATATTTGTATCTCCTTTCAGAAACCAAAGCAGTTCGTGGATGATGGATTTCAGATGTAGTTTTTTTGTGGTCAGACAAGGGAACCCTTCTGCAAGATTGAAACGCATTTGATGCCCGAAAATACTTATTGTGCCGGTTCCCGTGCGGTCGTCTTTGCGGGTGCCTTCTCGCAAAACTTTGTTTAATAAATCCAAATATTGTTTCATAAATGTGTCTTTTCGTTTATTAGCACAAATCTCGGAAAAATATAAAAATAAACAGTTTCTAAAAAAATTTAATTAATTTAAGTTTGCTAATAAAGTTTTCTTTATATTTGCAAGGAGTTATCGTATGCAATTCCTTATTTTTAAGGAATTTTAAGAAAAAAGCGGTGAGAATCCCATAATTAAAAATATCTTTATGCTCCGTTGAGCTATAAGAGATATATGATGAAAAAGTTTTTGTTAATAATCTTAAATCCGGGTTTATGTCTATTAGCAGGTATGCACAAAATATTTTCAGGCATATATCCGACTATGTCACCGAAAGTGATTTTAATAAAAAACATATATTGCGACGGTTTTTGCAACCACAGCCACTCCTTTTTTCGTCTTGTATGAGAGCCATACAAAATAAGAGTGATTTTTGTTGCATGTGATAATTATCAACATGAATTATTTTAATATTTAATTTTATTGTATTATGAAACAAAATGTGTTAAAGTATTTACTTTATGGAGTATTTATAGGGGCTTTAAGCATTGTCTTTATAACTTGTAAAGACAATGACGACGACATCAAGGCGTTGCGAAATTCTCAACAAGATCAGGAAGTCATTCTTGACGAGTTGATATCTGTGTTGGAAGATACCGAGTCTAGCTTGACGATTTTGAAGAATAGTTTGGGTGGGCAGGTTTCTACTGCGGTTGATGCTAAGATAAAGGATTTGTTGACGGATGTAAGCGTTTTAAAACTTCAGGTCGAAAATCATCAGAAGGTAATTGGAGATGCTAACTCGATAGTTGACAAGTACTTGACGATTGCAGGGGGGCTTACGACATTGGCAGAGCAAATTGACAAGTTCGAAAACAAGTTGGGTGAAGTTACTTATGATGAATTGGCAACGCTTGCCGGACTTAACGATGAAGTGAAAAGGCAAGAGTTTGCAACTTTGGCAGAACTTTTGGTAGCTTATCAGGCCAGAATATCTGAATTGGAACTTCAAACAGCAGTGTTGGAGGGATATGAAGGTGTTGGTAGTATTAAAGGGGCTATTGACGGTTTGGATGAAAATCTCCAGAAAATTAAAAGTGCATTATTTGATGATTTGGGTGATAAGAACTTGGAATCCTATTTGGAAAGCTATTTGGATACGTATGACTACGTAACGAAAAAGGATTTGGCAGATCTAATCGGAGAAGATGTGTTGATATTGAAGTTGAAATCTTTGATTACGGGGATTGCCCTTGTGAAGAATTCAACCCCATATGTAGAAATACCTATATATACGTCGGTTCCGACTGATTATACGTTCGGTGAGGGTATAGATAAGGCTATTACTTTTAAAAGTGGTGGCAAACAAACCACAGGACCTCAATCCTTTATTGTTCAGGTTACCCCTGCCAATGTTGATTTGCAGGAGGATTATGAACTTAGTTTTGTCAACAGTGACGGTGATCAAGTAAAATTAGACATAATAAAGATTGCAAAATATACCAAACTGCTTACGCGTGGTGACGCACAGACAGGGCTGTTTGAAATTACGGTTGAATGGAATGCGGCGGCTGCCGCAGCTAACTTTGGTGAATCTACAAAGGAAGTAAGGTATGCTTTTGCCGTTGATAAAAAAATAATTGCGGATGGCAGAACGGAGGATAGACACGTATTAACGGGATATGATATTCTTTTCATTAATGGTGACGGTATATATAATGATAAAACAACAAATGTAAATGACGTTCTGAATTTCGACGTGACGGTGGGCGTAACACCAACGCATGTTAAGGATATTAAAAATAGATTTGATAAATATACTGATCTGAGATGGACGATTGATTCTAACCATATGGTGGATTTTGGTGGTGTTACGGAAGCAGATATAGATGACATGAGAGACGCGATAACAACGGATCTTAACGTTGAATTGGGTCAATCCGTTACGGTGGAATTGACAGGTAAAGCAGCGACGAATGCGTTAGCCTATTACGTGGCATTGGATAAAGAAAGCACTAGCACTACTGATTTAGCATTAACTGCATTATGGGGGAAATTAGTAACCGGTGATATTAACAAAGTGATTCGTGTTACCGAAAGTAAGAGTGCTCGTCTTTTTATTGCGAATGATAAAACATCTTATGAAGCATTAAGCGATAACAAAGAAGTTGGTCTTCGTGTGTTTGTTGTAAATGCCGACGGTACGTTGGTGGACCCGGACGGTAGATCCTTCTATATCACGTTGAAGAATGAAAATGACCCGATTGAATTTACAACAACGATTGACGACGTGATTCTGACTCCGACTACCGGTGTGGCATTTGCTCCAATCGCAGTTACAGGAGCATCATTTATTACGAATCTGGGTGAAGAACTTCGTAAAACAATAACATCCGTTACTTTAGACGTTAATTTGGACTTTGTTGACGAAACCGGTGCACCTATTAGTGGTCCGTTAAACATTAGTCCGTTGAAGAAAGATGGAACTCTTATTACTAAGTGGGAAGATACTAGTCTTGCAAAAATCTCAATTGACGGATATGTCATTCCTTCTTCATTCGGAGCAAGTACGGTATCATCTGTTACCGGTACAATTACAGTGCTGGGTCAAGACGGAGAGGTTATCGGCAAATATACGGTTACCCTGCAGAGAACAGTAACATTAAAGCCGGTGGATTTTGGAAACTTAGATTCTGAATATTTGTTCTATGTGTCGCCAACGAGTGATGGTAAGGGAACAGTTTCTTTAGAAGAGCTGTTTGAAGGTAGCAAGATTGCTACGGATCGTTTGCAAGTTATTATTGCCGGTGATAAGACACCGATTTCCACGGAAATAGGATCTTCGGAATTGATTCTTGATAAGGATCAGATAAAAACAGTCTTAGACGGTAAGTCACATGCTGCGACGGTCAACTACAATTACGGATATATTTATTCGGAACCAAAAGAACATTCTACAGTTTTGGGTAATACGACATTCTCGTTCTTGACGGAGTTACAGACTATGACCTGGGAAATCTATGCGACAAAGGAGAATTGGACTCCCAGACAAGGGGTGCTTGCTTATGGTACGACCAATACGATTTCCTTGGATGCGTTTACATCCTATTTTAAGGGGGTAGATTACATCTTGGTTGATGCAAAAGGGAAGCCTGAGATTCTCGACCCAGCCATAAAGTCTTATACGCTTGTGGGTGCCTCAGTAATAACCACCAGCAGTGGTAGTAAGAAGACAGATGCATACTATACCATTAAAGTGGCTCCGGAAGGTAGTGAAGGAAAACTTATATTTACTCCTACATCAATAGCACTGAACACGAGAGATACACACGTACTTCAGTTGAAAATCCAAGATATATTTGATGGGGTTACTTATACAGCAGAATTGAGTGTGAGGATACAATAAGAACATAGTTCCGCTATCTCTCTAAATGAAAAGCATCCCCGCATGGGGGTGCTTTTTTTGATATAATAAATCCATAAAAAGATTTGTCAATCCGTTTGAAACTTCTATCTTTGCCACCGCTATTACGAGATAGTAGCATACAATTCAACTCATTAACTAATACGTTTATTCAAAAAGAATGGCAACTAAAATCAGACTGCAAAGACACGGACGCAAAGGATATGCGTTTTACTCCATTGTAATTGCAGACAGCAGAGCACCACGTGATGGTAAATTTACGGAGAAAATAGGTACTTACAACCCCAATACCGACCCTGCTACCGTGGATTTGAATTTTGACCGCGCCTTAAAGTGGCTTTTAACAGGCGCACAACCAACGGATACCGTTCGTAATATCCTTTCACGGGAAGGAGTTTACATGAAAAAACATCTCTTAGGCGGTGTGGCTAAAGGCGCATTTGACCAAGAAGAGGCAGATACCAGGTTTACAGCATGGCAAAACAACAAGCAATCCGGTCTGGCTACCTTGAAAGTAAAACAAGAGGAAGCCCGAAAAGCGGAAGACAAAGTGCGCCTTGAAGCGGAAAAGAAAGTAAACGAAGTCAGAGCTAAAGCGCTTGCGGCAAAGAAAATTGTTGAAGTGGCTCCGCAAGAAGTTCCCAACGAATCCGTTGAAGTGAAAGCGGAGGGTTGAAAATTGTTATATACCCACCGTCGGGTAAACATCAATCAGGGCGACCGGTGTAGGGGCGACTGTAGTAGTAGGGGCGACCGCAAGGGTCGCCCCTACAGCGTTGAATAACCGTTGAAACATAGATGAATAAGAGGGAATATCGGGTGGGAGCAATTCCTGAAAGGGATCACATAAAAGGATGTTGATTTTCATCTATTTGTTTGTGAGGATTTTCTCTAATTGTACGGTCATTAGTTGCCGGATTTCTTCGGCTGCCTCACGAGCTGCCGTGGCGAAGTTTTCGGAGTTATCGGCATAAATAACTGTACGCGATGAATTGACAATCAGTCCACATGTTTTATTCATGCCGTGCCGGCATACCTCTTCAAGCGATCCCCCTTGCGCACCTATACCGGGAACCAACAGAAAATGATCGGGAATACGCTTGCGAATACCGGCAAACATTTTTTCTTGTGTAGCTCCCACCACATACATCATTTGCTCGCTGTCCGCCCACGTTTGCGATTTCTTCAACACTTTCTCAAACAGGCGTTCACCGTTGCCGTCTTCCATTAGTTGGAAATCCTGTGAACCTCTGTTGGAAGTCAATGCCAGCAGTATGACCCATTTCGAGGGATAAAGCAGGAAAGGCTTTACACTGTCTTCACCCATATACGGAGCCACCGTAACGGCATCAACATCCAAATCATCGAAAAAGGAACGGGCATACATCGCACCGGTATTGCCGATGTCTCCGCGTTTGGCATCGGCAATGACAAATTGGTCGGGGTAATTTCCCTTGATATATCGGATCGTCTTTTCAAGAGCCATCCAACCCCTTACCCCCAAACATTCATAAAAAGCAAGGTTGGGCTTATAAGCAATGCAAAGGTCGGCAGTAGCATCAATAATGGATTTGTTGAAAGCGAAAACGGGATCTTCTTCCTCAAGCAGGCAACGCGGCATTTTCTCCATATCGGTATCCAGACCGATGCAAAGGAAAGATTGTTTACGGATGATATTCTCGAAAAGCTGTTGTTTGGTCATAGGTATAAATGATTGGTGATGTAACGGAACGATTTGACCTCACGGCAATAAATTTTTCACATCGTCCTCTTTTTCAAACAAGGTACATCCTCCCGTATGTTCACCTCCGACTAATCCCGAAGAGCGCAGTCTTTCAAAAAAAGGCGATTGTATGGCTTCCAGCAAACTTACCTGAGTCAAATTCCGGTCGGAATAAGGAGAGAAAGGACAAGCTTCGGCATTGCCTCCGGGACTGATGTGGAAGAATCCCCTTCCGGCAGCCAAACATCCCCCCATATATTTTTCATCTCCCGGAAAAGACAGAAATATCGTGCTTTCGTATTGTTTCCGGAGTGCATCTATGGTTTGATCCAATTCTTCGCAATCTTCGTTTGTCAATGCCAGATAAGCCGTATCCTTTTCCGTAGGAACGTATTCCACATAAATGACAAGTTTGCATCCCCATGTTTGTAGCGTTTCAAGGAATGGGGTCGAAGTAACCGTTTGACGATTCTCGGTGGTAACGGTTACGGAGGTTCCGAAAAACAGTTTCTTTGCACGTAATTGATCCATTGCCAGCGTGATTTTATCATACACTCCATTGCCTCTTCTCTTATCCGTTTCGTTTTGCTCTCCTTCCAGACTTAAAACAGGTATCAGGTTGCGATTGTTCACGAAGATATCGAGGTAGTCTCCCCTTAGCAATGTTCCGTTTGTAAAAACAGGGAATATCATCTTTTTTACCTCGG
>SNRY01000381.1_pt1 | contig 15794 bp, 13 predicted proteins | sample 4693421 | NCBI WGS metagenome assembly SNRY01 (sample SAMN11003215, study PRJNA524138) | termite gut metagenome | isolation source: Bacteroidetes bacterial symbionts from single cell of protist host amplifed... | host: Streblomastix strix ... | reverse complement strand
GGTATTATCAAAGGTAAACAGCGTTATAAATGCAAAGAATGCGGTTGTCATTATACGGTTGAGTTGAAGTCGACCGCCAAACCCCAGTCAATGAAAAAGCAAGCCTTGCATCTGTATCTGGAAGGATTGGGTTTTCGTTCCATAGGCAGGCTTTTAGGGGTAAGCAATGTATCGGTCTTAAATTGGATACGGAGTTTTGGGAAAGCGGTTGGGGAACTAAGTTCGGAAAGCCGGGAAATAGAAATGGTTGAGGTGGATGAAATGCATTCCTGCATCGGTTCAAAAAAAACTACTGCTGGATATGGATTGCTGTAGATAGATATGGGAAAAGATTCCTCAACTTCGTTATTGGAGACAGAAGCAACCAAACAGCCAAAGAATTCTGGCAGAAAATACATCACCATGAGATGAAGTATATTGCAAGTGATTATTGGAAGCCCTATGAGAGTATCATTCCTAAGGAAAAGCATCTGCAAACGAAAGCGGAAACTTTTACAATCGAGGGGTATAACAGTTTGTTCAGACATTTTTTGGCACGAATGAGAAGAAAAACCAAATGTTATTCCAAAAACGTAGAGATGCTCAAATTATCTATACTGTTACTTATGCATCATCGTAATGGAACATTATCTATATTTAATTAGCAATGCCAGCATAGAGATTTTCCCAAAATCTACCCCTAACTTTGTCAAATCACTCCTAAAAATGAATCCTGCCACGAGCAGAAAAGTAAAAAGCAGATAGTATGAACAGGACAAATCCATACCGGATAATATCCAAAGTCAATAAGGCTAACGCCCAATCCGCCCAAAGGCGGATTTTATTGTCAATGGACAATGGCAAGTTGTGTTTCGCGAAGCAAAAAATTAAATTATTATCTATTGATTAATAGACTTTTAGAGAAAGAAAATAAACAATGGGTAACGATATAGAAACGAGTGAAACGCTTTGTTATGCTCCGTTTTGCTTTACCATTGTTTCAAATAACTCGTGACAAAAATAATAAAAGTATTCAAATTCACTTCTACAAAATTTCCATGATTTTTGCAAAATGACTTGCTATTAACTTTTCATCGGGGATTTTCCCAAAAGCCAATACTACTAATTTACCTTGATAAGTAAAACGTAACTTTTCTCATAAGATAAGGAAAATCTTTTACCAATGGACGAATCTGTAATGGTTTTTAGTTTGCCAACCGACAGACTCATCAAAAGCTTGCTGGTCGTGGGGAAGTAATTTCAATGTTGTTTTCACGCTCTTTACTACCTTATATTTACCAACCAAAGACCTATCATGTTTTTGTCAATCACATTATCTTTTTTCACAGGATAAAGAGAAGAAGGCTAAATAATGCAAAAATAAATAGTCTTATCCTTTTCATAATACCGCTTTTAGAAATTATTACTGCAAAAATACGAGACCATTCCTTTTGGTCTTGTAACTAAATAAAAGCTTTTTATAACCGACATTACACAAATAAATTACAGATACATCGATTTATTGCTACAAAGATTCATCCACAACCGATTCGCACAGATATAGTTTTGTTTGTCAACAGGATCAAAAGGGATAATTCCGAAAAGAATAAGCCTGCGCCTGAGTTTCTGATTCAGCGAAATGAAGCGGTATCCCAGATACAAGAACAAGGCTCAAGGGCTTGGAAAGAGCAACAAGGGTACTATAGGCGGAGTCTCAATGAAGTGGTTATGTTTCGATACAAGACTATCTTTTCAGGAGAATTAAATGCACGAGAGATAGAAAATCAGATGACTGAAGTCAAATTGAAATGCTTACTCTTAAATAAATTCATTGAAGTAGTCATTTAATTACGAATGATTTTGTAGGGGCAGGGTTCAGCGAGTACCATTCTTCTTAGAAGATTCTCGAAAATACCTTCTTTCATTGCACTCCTGTTAAAGCGGTAAGAATACTCATCTATGTATGCTTGCAAGTGCTTTACGCTATGGTGCATTCCTCTGAGCCATCCCTTAAAGCACATAATCACACGGTGCATCTGTGGAAATTCTCTCCCTTCTTGCCTGAAGGCGCTTGCATAAGATTCGCAAAATGCTCTTTCAATGGCTTATAGCTAACCCATGCATCGGTTTTTACTTTGGACTCTTTATCAATGCTGGTTTTCATAAAGCATCCAAGTTCTTTGGCACTCGCACGGGAGATTACTTTACCATACATCCTGCCGATACCTTTGCCCGAATGCTCTATGACCAAAACAATCAATTTCTTATCAATGTTTTTCCGTCCCCGAGTCCCTTCTTCCTGACCTCCTACCGTTGTCTCATCCACTTCAACAAAGCCTTGCAGCGGATATGTCCCGCTACTTTGCATGGCTCGCATAACTTTCTGCTTGAATAGCCAACATGTTTTCTGCCGTAAGCCTAATTTCCGGCTCAACCCCGTACTGCTGATGCCCTTTTTGTTGCTTGATACGTAATACACGATATAAAATGCCTTCAACAGCGAAAACTTACACTTATGGAACAAGGTACCTGCCATGGGCGATTCCACATGCCGGCATTTGGCGCATTGCCGACTGTAAGCCATCCCGTGACCTTTGCAGTAATGGGTGTGTCCGCATTTGCCGCATACAAAACCTCCTTTCCATTTCAATTCCGAAAGATACCCAAGACAATCCGTATCGTCTTTGAATTGCTCCTGAAACTCAAATATCGTTATGCTTTTATACTTCTTCTCCATACTATATTTTTTAATTGACACAAAGGTATTAATTTCTACTATCGTAACAAAACGCCTACTTCAATAAATTCAAAGAAATAGGTATGCCCTTTTCGTACAAGGTTAAATAAGAGGGCTTGACTTATTACATTACTTTGGTTATTGGAGCGATCGATTCTATGGACGCGTTGCAACAATGTCATTATGTATCAATAGTTAGTTAACTTTTATGCGGCTTTAATACCATAAAATAAGAGTTCTTTGACATTCTGGTTGTTTTTGAGTATGTTCGGCTTGATAGCAAACATTGAAATAAATCATTCGAGCAGTAAAGCATTGTGATTCATTATTATAATATTCGACAGAGAAAAAGGCTACCCTTTCTTCTTTTGGTATAGACAACCAATGTATCGCCTTTGTCACATTGACCGCCGTAAGCGATATATTGAAATGAAAATCCAACTTTTCCCTGCGCCTTGCCTGAGAAGGGTTCAGCGAAGTAAACTGTTTCGCATCGCGGTAGAAATTCGATTTGAAAACGGGCCTGATAGATTTCCAGTATTTCCATAGCCTCTTGGTTTGTTTTGGTTGAGAAATAAATCTTCGTTGCCTTTACCCTGTCTTTTTCAAGATATTGGACAACAATCACTCTGACGATACGTTTCAAAGCAACTGCCTTGAGAACAGCCGTATAAATTCGCATGGTTTCATTGTCCTGTTTCACGAGCGAGAAATGATTCCTATCCAAGTTGTTCCTATCCACCTTTCCTGCAAACTCTTTTGGTCTGCCTCATATGCTTGTTTTTACTTTTGGCGTAATGTACTGCAATCGCACATCGTCTCGAAAACGTGAAATCGTATGCAAACCAGCGTTAAAAAGTTTTGAGACGAAGGGTTCTTTGGAAAAATAAGCGTCTGCTACCACGGTATCCGATATTTTGAGCAGTTTCTTATACTAGATTGCTATCAAGATAATTTGAATAATATTTTTATCTTTGTTCCCAAAAACGATGAAGCACTTCAAGATTTTTCCTCATCTGAATACAGAAGAATTACTGTCGGTATTAAATTCCCAAAAAGAAATCCGCGCCTTTAAGGATTGGCAAATCATCTATTGCGTTGCAGTCAACGTAGGCAAGACGGCAGCAGAACTATCCGTTCTCTTAGGGATAAATAAGAGTAAGATTTATCGTATCGTCCAATCCTATAACAAACAAGGCAAAGGATGGCGTTTGTCAAAGCAATGGGGCGGTCGCAGGGAAGCGCGCAGCCTGATGAGTTTGGAACAGGAGCGTCAGCTGTTGAAGGCAGTGGAAACAGAGGCGCTATCGGGTCAGATTCTTATACGCAAAGACATAAAGGGCAAGATAGAATTACAGGTAGGACGGCAGGTTTCGGATGATTATGTATGGGATTTGTTCAAGCGCCATAACTGGAAAAAGAAAGTACCGCGCGGTAGCCATCCTAAATCCAATGAAGATGCGCAGGTGGAGTATAAAAAAAACTCAAGGAATTAATAGCATCTAAATCCGCAGAGTTTAGTAATAAGGAAGATCCTAGAGCCATTAAACTGTTTTTTTGAGGATGAAGCCCGATTTGGTCGTATAGACAATATCTGTTCATGCTGGGTTCCACCCAAAGGTCGGGCTATAGTGGGCAATCAACTAATAAGGGAATATACCTATGCTTATAGTACGGTATGTCCCGGGACGGGTGAGTCTTTTTCATTGATATTGCCTTCTGCCAATGCAGATTGTATGAATGTATTCATGGAGTTGGTTTCAAAAACATTCAAGGGGTACCAGATAATCATGGTAATGGATGGCGCCTCATGGCATAGAGGTGATAAATTGAAAAAATGGGAGAATATTGCTCCTTTGTTCCAACCTGCTTATTCTCCGGAACTAAATCCTATAGAAAGTCTCTGGCATCATATCCGGGAAAAGGGGAAATTCAAGAATACTACTTTTCATAGCCTGGGGGAGGTAGAAAACAGGCTGGTACAAGTAATAAATGCTCTGGATAAAGATACCCTAAAATCTATCACGCTGTTCAATTGGATTAAATCTGCAATTTGACAGCGGGTTGGTATGAGGTTTTCATACCATTCGTTCTTTTCTTGAAATTGATTTGTTTTGGACAATGTACGGGCATAACTTATGTAGATAGTACTTGCATTCGGGTTTGTCATAACAAACGGATACGGCGAAACAAAGTGTTCAAAGGTTTGGCTGAAATTGGGAAAAGCAGCATGGGCTGGTTCTTTGGCTTTAATCTTCATTTACTCTGCAATGAACGGGGCGAATTAGTCAACTTCTGCTTAACAAGAGGCAATGTAGATGACCGTAATCAAAAGATATTTAGCGTATTAAATAATGGTCTGTTCGGAAAATTATACGCCGATAAAGGGTATATCTCTGCCTCTTTATTTGAGAGATTATTTGACAAGGGTATTCATCTGGTTACAGGTATAAAGAAGAACATGAAGAACTGATTGATGAGTTTGAATGACAAGATGCTGCTTAGGAAGCGGTCGATCATCGAAACGATAAACGATGAGTTGAAGCATATTTGCCAGATAGAACATTCCAGGCACAGAAATCCTGCTAATTTCATTATTAATCTATTGGCGGCTTTAGGAGCATATAGTTTCTTTCCTAAAAAGCCTTCCATTAAATTCGATAAAGAACAAATATCCCGATAGGAGTTGTTCCTCTGAGATAGAACCCATTTTTACTATATGAAATGCACTTGTGGAAGGAAGTGCTGAGGGAGAACTATGTCTGCTTGGTAATTGCTTTTTGACCTAAGTTTTCGTCGAACTCCAGTTGTAAGGAATCTGCCTTAATTAGTTTGAAAACCCTTTCAAATGTATCCGTCGGAGGCGCTTCGTTGGGTAAGTGTAATAGACCTTGCAACTGCTTGCCTCTATCTTTGGCAAACAGATGCATGTCCTGGTAGTCTACTCCCCCTGTGATATAGGTACATAAGGCTGTCAATAGAATGTCCGAGAGTAAGTGTTGACAGCGACCTTGTACACGAGGGTTTTCTATGCCTCTAAAATACTGTGATATTACCTTTTCCATAAGTAAAGGTAGGCGTTTCTTGTTTCATTTACATTGTTTTGATGCGGTTGCCCTGAAATATTACAGCAGCATACTTTTTAAATCACCACCGTGATTTAAAATATACGGCATGTAATTTTTTTGAATAACCGGATTATCTTCTCGAAATCTTTTATAATTTAGTACCCGAATTTCTTCTTCGGATAAATTCATTTGAATAAACATACTACATGATTGTGAGGGGTTCTGCAAATATGCTTTTTCTTTTTCTTATGTACAAATCTATACCGAGCAAAGTATAATAGAGATATAAATTGTTTATTTTTAATTTATTGTAACATGAAGAACATTATCTTGTTTTTGACAGTACTCCTGATATGCTGTCATGTAGTGGCTCAACAGACTACTGTCACGGGTACGGTCACTGATGGCGGTGACGGTTCTCCGCTGATTGGAGCTAATGTCTTGGTGAAAGGTACTTCTGTCGGTACTATTACTGACATTAGCGGTAAGTACAGTGTGAATGTTCCGGCAGGGAGTAAAGTGCTGGTTATTTCCTGTATAGGTTATAAATCGCAAGAGATAACGTTGACCACAGGTCAAAGGGTGCTCAATGTGGTAATGAAAGAAGATTCCGAATTGTTGGACGAAGTAGTGGTTGTGGGTTACGGAACGATGAAGAAGAGTGACCTCTCTGGCGCTTCTGTTTCCATAGGAGAAGATAAAATCAGAGGTTCGGTGATTACCAATTTAGACCAAGCCCTTCAAGGTCGTGCCGCAGGGGTAACTTCGGTTATGACTTCCGGTGCGCCGGGTTCTTCGGTTTCTATTCGCGTACGTGGACAGGCTACTGTCAATGCGGGTGCGGAACCCTTGTATGTTATTGACGGAGTTATTGTGCAAGGCGGAGGAACGAGTGGAGCTTCTTTAGGGTTGGGTGATAAGCTCGGTAACGGCGCCACTTCAACGGTTTCTCCTCTTTCTTCCATTAATCCATCTGACATTCTTTCGATGGAAATACTAAAAGATGCTTCTGCTACTGCTATTTACGGTGCTCAGGGCGCCAACGGTGTTGTATTAATTACCACTAAACGTGGGCAAGCGGGTGAAGCCAAATTCTCTTATGAAGGCTTGTACGGTATGCAACGTCAGGTTACACGCCTTGATATGATGAACCTGCGGGAATTTGCTGAATTTAGCGCATCTGTTGCTGCCGAAACAAATTCTTTGGTAGACCGTCCGGAGTTTCAAGACCCTTCTTTGTTGGGGAAAGGAACGAACTGGCAAGATGCCGTTTTCCGCAATGCTGCTATCCAACAACATCAGATTTCGGCACAAGGCGGTACGGATAAAGTGAAATATTACGTTTCCGGTTCATATATGAATCAAGAAGGTACGATTATTGGTACTGATTTCAATCGTTTTTCTTTCCGTATCAACTTGGATGCTCAATTAAAATCTTGGTTGAAATTAGGTTTGAATGCCATGTATTCGAAGACTGCCGAAAACTTAGGTTTGTCCAACGGTGAAGAAGGAATGCTGACCTATTCATTGCTAACCCCTCCGGATATACCTATTTATGATATTGATGGAAATTACGCAAGTGAAGTGCGTGAGGGTTATACACGTGTCAATCCGATAGCCAAAGCATTGAATGATGAACTTACGCTTGACCGCAGCAAACTGAACGGGAGTTTCTTTCTTGACGTAACTCCGGTTAAAGATTTGACATGGCATTCCGAGTTGGGTTATGACATTAGTGATTCGAGAGGTGGATGGTTTTACCCTACTTATAAGTATGGTACTACCGAACGTAGTATTAATGAGCTTTCTGTACAGAGAAACAACAGTTTATTCTGGCAACTGAAAAACTATTTAACCCATAGTGGAATAATTGATAAACACTCGTTTTCCGCTATGATTGGTCAGGAAATGTGGGAATCGAGCAATGAAATTCTAAACGGTTTTGCTAGTGGACTTCCATCCAATGAAGTGAAAAATCTCAGGCTAGGAGAATCTGCATCTTATGTTGTTGGGCATGGATTTGGCAGCTCGGCAATGGCTTCTTTTTTTGGTCGCGCTACTTATAATTATGATAATCGCTATTTGGGAACTTATACATATCGCCGAGACGGCTCTTCCAACTTTGGTCCTGAAAATCGGTGGGCAGGATTCCATGCTTACGCATTGTCGTGGAGGTTCAGTAATGAAGCATTTTTAGAGCCATTGAAAACAGTATTGAGCAATGGTAAGCTTCGTTTCGGTTGGGGGCAAACCGGTAACTCCAGTATCCCCGGTTACCAGTGGGGAGCAGCTATCAGCCGTATGCCCACTAGCTTGGGTGTAGGTTATCGGCAATCTAATATAGCCAATCCTTACATAAAATGGGAAACACAGGAACAATGGAATCTTGGACTTGACATAGGTTTGTTTGATGATCGTATCAGTCTGGTGATTGATGCTTACGACAAAACGTCAAATGATATGTTGATGGGATTGCAATTACCTTCTTATATGGGTACGCGTGGTAATAGTTCTTCTGCATTGTCTGCACCTATGGGCAATTATGGTACTATTAATAATAAAGGTATGGAAATTACGCTAAATACGCGCAACTTGACCGGTGCTTTTGAATGGGATACCGATTTCCAGATTTCTTTCAATAAAAATAAGTTGGTTGCACTTGATGGAACCTCTAATGCTCATATCGAAGGATACGCACAATGGCGCGGTGTGGGATCTCCGGTAACAATAACCAATATCGGAGAGCCGCTATACAACTTCTATGGTTATATAACGGAAGGTTATTATAAAAATTTGGCTGATTTGCAGAACTCTCCGAAGCCTGCTGCATATCCAAAAGACGGGAGTAGCTTTAATCGTTATAACACCTCTTGGGTGGGTGATGTCAAATTCAAAGACATCAGTGGTCCGGATGGAAAGCCGGATGGAAAAATTGATGAAAATGATATGACAAATATTGGTTCTCCAATGCCTAAATTTACTTATGGTATGACGAATACTTTCCGTTTCAAGGACTTTGATTTATCCGTATTCATCAATGGTTCATATGGTAATAAAGTATTAAACTATACGGCTATCAACCTGTCGAATATGAACGGTATTTACAATAACCAATTGAAATATGTTACCAACCGTGCACGATTGGAGGTTATTGATTCTTCAAAAGCCTATGACGGCACTGATGGTATTTGGAATTGGTATGAAGATATTACTAATGTGAAACTTGTCAATGCCAACTCTTCTGCCCCACGTTCCATCAGTGGTGATCCGAATGGAAATACACGTATTAGCGATCGCTACGTTGAAGATGGTTCTTATTTGCGCATAAAAAATATTACTTTAGGTTATACTGTTCCAACTAAATTCATCCGTAAATATAAACTTGAAACCGTACGTGTATATGCCAATATTCAGAACCTTTATACTTTCACCAACTATACGGGGTTTGATCCTGAAGTGGGTGTAAGTACTATGGATACTAACGTATACGGATTGGATTACGGTCGTTATCCTTCTCCGCAGGCTTATACTTTCGGTTTTAATCTTTCGTTTTAACTCATAAATATCTGTCAATATGAAAAAGCATAATGAGGTAAAATATATCTTTCTGTTTTCAGTGTTAAGCTTAATGCTGGCATCTTGTGAAGATTTTCTAAATCGTCCTACGGAAGACGGATATAACGTTGATAATTTTTATCAGACAAATGAACAATGTTATCAGGCTGTTAATCCAATTTATAGCTCGCCTTGGTACGACTTTCAGCGTGGGTTTATTAAAATTGGCGATGCTATGGCTGGTAACCTATACTCTCCGGGTATGTATATGAATTTCAGTTTCAGTAATACAAATGAAGATTTGGTTAATATGTCGGCTTCTCTTTGGTCGGTAAATGCATACTGTAATGGTGTTATCGAAAATATCAACATGAAGTCGGGACCAAATGTAAGTGAAGCTGTGAAAAATACTGTCAAAGGAGAGGCATTGGTGTGGAAAGCAATGGCTTACTTTTATTTGATGCGTGTGTTTGGTGAAGTGCCTATTGTACACAACAATTCAGCCGAAATCTCAGCCGGTGATTACAATGAAAAATATAAAGCCACCATCCCGAATATTTACGATTATATCATTTTGACTTTGGAGAAAGCTATCGAATGGCTTCCAGAGAGCAATTTGGATGGTCGTATTGATAAATATAGCGCTTATGGACTTTTGTCAAAAGTATATTTAACCAAATCGGGTTACGGCATGAGTGGTTCGCGGAATGCGGATGATTTGGCAAAAGCGGCACAATATGCTAAAGAAGTGATAGAACATAGTGGTCGTGAACTATTGCTGGAATATTCAGACATTTTCCGTTTGGCTAATAATAATAATCGGGAATGTTTAATATCTTGGCGTTGGAAATCAGGACGTGATCCGTGGACGATGCAAAATACATTTCAATCCGATTTAGCCGTATCTAATTTTTCTGAATTTGCTGATTCATGGGGAGGATGGGTTGGTCCTACGGTAGATTTGCAAGATGCTTTTGGAGAAAATGCGTTGAGTTTAACTCGTAATAACAGTGATAAACGCCGCAAAGCCACCATGATGATGTATGGAGATCATTACGATTATTTTTGGACGGATAAAGGTGGCTTTGATTGGACGGCTTATATTGTTTTTGAACGTGAGGAAGTGAATGGTGTCGGAGCTAACGTTGTGAAGCATTTGGTAGGAGATAATGCCGACCATTTAGCTGGTAACGGTGAGTCTATGTATAATATGGCGACGGGATTGAATACTCATTTGCTTCGTTTAGCTGATGTTTATTTGATTTATGCCGAAGCTGTAATCGGCAATAATGGCTCTACTACTGATGCGAGTGCTTTGGCTGCTTATAATAAGGTGTTATTGCGCGCGCGCCCTCTTGAAACTCCTCAAACAAGTATTACTTGGAGGGATGTTTGGGAGCAACGCCGATTGGAGTTGGCTTTTGAAGGTGACAGATGGTATGATTACGTGCGTTGGCATTATTACGAACCGCAAAAAGCTATTGATGAATTGAAGGCTCAAAAGCGTGATCAATATACCGGTCTTCAGAATTTTTATGAAAACGGGACACTTAATTCAAATGATACCTATTATGCCAAAGAACCTGAAATACCTAATGTGACGGATGCGAGTTTTACTCTTCCGTTTCCTGTGACCGACTTGACTATGAATAGGCATTTAATGGAAACTGCGGTAGAGGTGGATGTTACTCAATTTACGTATGAGTGATGTGTGTTATGATAATTATGAAATTTGAATTAAAACATTATTATGAAGAAAATGTCTATATATAAAAGAATAGCCCAATCATTTTTGATTGGAGTGGCCGTTTGTCTGGGATATACTGCTTGCGAGGAATATCCGGATGCATTTGAGGCTACGAATGGGGCGCCGGAAGTTGTTTATGTGCGGATAACGGATGTGGCGAGTGCCGATTCTTTGTTGGACGGAGCATTCTTGGGTAACACTATTTGCTTAGTGGGTAATAATCTCCGTAGTGTTCATGAAATATATTTTAACGATCAAAAAGCTATTTTGAATACAGGCTTTATCACAGATCATACATTGATTGTTGTTGTACCGAAAGGGATCCCTGAAAAGGTAACTAACAAAATATATTTAATCACGGCTAAACAGGATACGATAGTTTATCCTCCTGCTTTTTCTGGTGAGTTTATCACCAAAGTACCTGCTCCGGTGCTAAATTCCATTTCCTGTGAATATATTGCGGACGGCGAAGAGGGTATTTTACACGGCGATTATTTTATTGACGACCCTGATGAACCGCTGGAAGTTGTAATGAGTGGTAATATACCAGTGACTGATATTATCAGTATTGAAAAAACACAAATCAGATTCCGTGTTCCGGAGGGTGCCCAGAAAGGATTTATTAATGTGACCACTCTGTATGGGACAGGACGTTCTCATTTCCAATTCCGTGATGATCGGGGTATAATTCTTAATTGGGACAATCTCAATGCAGCCGGTGGCTGGCGTGCTGGTAATTTGGCTGAAGCGAATGGGATTAGCGGTAAATATGTGGTATTCAAAGGAGATTTGGATAACGGTGACTGGAATGAAGATGGTTTTTCATTTAACTTGTGGGGAAATGCCAACGGACGTCCAAAAGAAGACTTACTTGATGCGTCCAATTTGTCCTCTTTACAGTTGAAGTTTGAAATCAATATACAGGGAGCTTGGAGTTGCGATGCCATGCAATTCGTATTTACTCCTTGGAGTACATCGGGTACCAATAGTTATTATTCGGATAATACTCTTGGACGAGCTTTATGGATACCTTGGGCAACCACTGGTTCTTATGAAACAAACGGGTGGATAACCGTATCTATTCCTATGAGCAATTTTAAATATACAGGAAGTGGCGCTGCATCCTCTGCTCCTGAAGCTGGTGGCTATGGTGGTTTATCCATATTTGTTTGGAATGGTGGTGTAGAAGGAAAAGCTTGTTCTCCTACAATGTGGCTTGATAATATTCGTGTAGTACCGATTGAATGATGAATCCTTCATTAATAAAAAGAATACAGTTATGAATAAAATAAATAAATTGCAGGCATTTTTAACAATGTGCCTTACACTTGTAAGCTGCTTCCTATTCGTTACGGCTTGTGATAATAGAGAAGATTTGGATACCAATCAGCTGGGTAGTTCCGAAATTATATTGAAAACCTTTGGACCTTGTCCGATCCCTCGTGGAGCAGAACTTCGCTTCATCGGAACCCATTTGGATCAGGTACAAAGTGTGGAAATACCAGGAAGTGCAGCTATCACTACCATTAAGGTGATAAGTGCTAATGAAGTTCGTGTTACCGTTCCTCAAGATGCCGAAGAAGGCATTATTACCTTGAAAACGGCTAAAGGAGAAATAAAGACCGTTACGGAGATTACCTATGACGAACCGATCGTTTTAAGTAGCGTTACTCCCCTTACGGCAAAGTCCGGTACTACAATTAAGATAGAAGGCGATTATCTTAATTTGATTGAAGAGATCATCTTTGTTGACGATGTACATGTCTTGAAAGCCGATTTCGAGAGCCAAAGCCGTACGGTAATTGAAGTAACTGTTCCTCTCGAAGCTCAAACGGGTAAAATTATCGTGTCCAATGGAGCCGACCTTGTTTATGAAGGCGATGAACCCGGCGTTCCTGTTTGGGTGTATTCCGATAGTAATTTGGAAGTTGTTTTGCCTTCCGTTAATGCGATAACTCCAACAACAATAAAAGCAGGAGGGGAAATTACTATTACAGGTGCAGACCTTGATTTGGTGAGTTCTTTGATATTCAGTGAAGACAGGGTGGTAACGAAATTTAACGTGAATGCAACAAACACGGAAATTAAAGTAACGGTACCCGAAGATGCACATGACGGTACGGTAATATTGGTAGCCCAATCTAAAGTTGAGGTGGAAAGTAAAACAGAAATAACCTTAGTGGTGCCCTCTGGACTTGCTGTGAATTCTAAAACGGTGAAGAACGGGGAAACATTAACAATCACAGGTAGTAATTTGGATTTGATTTCTCTTGTTAGATTCGGTAGTTTAACAGCGGCAATATCCTTGCAAGAAGCAGATAAGATAGTGGTAACTGTGCCGGAAACAGCTTCTTCCGTAACGATTACATTGGAAACGTTGGCGGCAAAAACAGTGGAGATTTCAACTATTAGTTACGTGAAACCAATCATAACTTCCATTAATCCTTTATCCATTATGGCAGGCAATGATATCGCCATTATCGGGACAAGTCTTGATTTGGTTAAACAAGTGGAATTTGACGGAATAGATAATAGTAGAACTTCTGGCGTAATAAAGACAGGTGCTTTCGCTACGTCAATTACAGTTACCGTGCCTGCAAATGCTGTTAGCGGTAAAGTAACTTTGATTGCTAAAAACGATGATACTGTTGAATCTAATGAATCATTAACGGTAGCAGCAGCAGATATTCCGGTAATCCTGTCAATACCTGCATCTGTAAAGCCGGGTGCTTTGTTGAGTATTACAGGTACCAAACTGAATTTGGTGGAAAGCGTATTCTTCGGTAATGTGAAAGCTACTTCTTACGGGATACGGTCAGCGGAATTATTGGAAGTGTATGTACCCGACACCGCTCCCAAGGGGGCTATTACATTGACGTTGCTGGCTTTTAACAATAAAGAAGTTACAAACCCGGTTACGATTTCCGGTACGGATCCGGTAGCAGATCCGACGTATGTATTTTTTGATTTTGATAGTAAAGGAAGTTGGTGGGGAAGTTTTGGAGAACCAGAAAATAATTCTGAATTATCGTTAGACGGTAGTACGTATTTTCGGATTAATGGGAACTTATCTGGTGGATGGATAGATTTCTTTTGGAGAAATAGTAAAAATGGTTTGAAAACAGATGGGGTTACTGTTGATGGTTGGGTTATTAAAATGGACATAAATGTATTAAGTCCTACTACGCCACCATTTAAGCTCCGTTTAAATGGAACTGACGGTGATTTTTGGGCAATTTTCGGAAATTCAGGTTTGGCTAATAATGGTGGTTGGTACACTGTGACTATTCCTTTAACTGATTTTGTTGACAATGAAGGATTGGGAACGAACCATTTACCGAATGTTCAAAATATAGATGCTGATTTCGGCTTGGCATTAGCCGGTGAGGGATTTCTAGATATTTGTATTGATAATGTTCGTTTTGAAGAAAAATAACCAAACAATAATTTAAAAACTATAGAGGAGGTGCAATCCCTCCTCTTTCTTTTTTAACATAAACAGAATAAATATGAAATGGTTTTTCAGGGTTTTCTTTTTTGCATTCGTATTTATAATCTATTCCTGTTCTTCTGACGATATTAATTTAGTTGTAAAAGAAGATGAAGCTCCAATTTTACTTTCTTCAACCCCAGCAGACGGAGCTAATAATTTGTCTGACGGAGAAATCACCATTATACTGACTTATGATCAAAATATCACATTGCTAACTCCTCATGAAATCACATTAAACGGAGAAAAGGTAGTAAGTGCTACGGCGGCTTTCCAAGAACTGAGAATAAAAGTAATCTTACAGAAAGGAACGCAATACACTTTGATAGTACCTTCCGGTAAAATAAAAGGACCAACGGGATTGTTTGCCGACCTAATCAGTCTTTCTTTTGAAACGAAAACAGAAGCCCCGGAGATATCCCCCAATTCAGGGTTAGTAACTTTTAACCCTACGCCCGAAGCACAAAAGGTATATGACTTTTTGCATGAGAATTTCGGTAAGAAGATAATCTCCGGCACAGTAGCCAATGTTAATTGGAATATCAACGAAGCCGAATGGGTATATAAACATACGGATAAATACCCTGCTTTGAACGCTTTTGATTATATCCATTTATATGCTTCGCCTGCTAATTGGATAAACTATGAAAATATTCAAGTAGTAGAAGATTGGTGGAATAACAATGGATTGGTAGCAGCTATGTGGCATTGGAACGTTCCTGTAAACGAAGGTAGCAATGATTATGCGTTCTATTCTCCAGGAAGCAATACTTCCTCCACTTCATTCGATATAACCAAGGCTCTCCAAGAGGGAACTTATGAAAATAGAGTGATAAAGGCGGATTTGGATAAAATAGCCAATAACCTGTTGCTGTTGAAACAGAAAAATATTCCTGTCATCTGGCGACCGTTGCATGAGGCGGCGGGAGGTTGGTTCTGGTGGGGAGCGAAAGGGGGCGATGCTTGCAAAGAACTGTGGAAGCTGATGTTTAATACCTTTAAAGCCAAAGGCTTGAATAATCTTATTTGGGTATGGACGAGCGAACCGAATGATGAAGCATGGTATCCGGGTGATGAATATGTGGATATCATTGGACGTGATGTTTACAATAAGACGGCGGCTTCTCAAATGTATAATGAGTATAAAACATTAAAAGAACGCTATCCGAATAAGATAGTGGCGTTGAGCGAATGTGGAAATGTAGCAAAAATATCCAG
>SNRY01000380.1_pt1 | contig 15891 bp, 6 predicted proteins | sample 4693421 | NCBI WGS metagenome assembly SNRY01 (sample SAMN11003215, study PRJNA524138) | termite gut metagenome | isolation source: Bacteroidetes bacterial symbionts from single cell of protist host amplifed... | host: Streblomastix strix ... | reverse complement strand
ATCCTCCTCTTCCGAGCAAATAGACCACGACTCCACAATGCCCAGTTCAGAATACAGACCATAATGTATAATCATACCGAATTTTAAATCCTGCCATTGGTCTAATTTCCGCAAAACCGTTTCGTCCCTAGACCAAACATAAGAGGATGATCTGCCATGAGCAAACGTTTGAGCAGAAAGAGTGGAAGGTGCAATGACAAAGAATAGCAATAGGAGATAAGAAAGTTTACTTTTCATATTGATACGGTGTTTATTCAACGATTTATATCGCCTCGCAAAGATCTCTCTTTTCTGCAAATCTAAGGTACGGAGCAGGCCGTACGCTGCAATCTTTTTTGTTCATACCTTCATGACAAAGGATTTACGTTTCTCCCTAACACACTATGCGAAGCCCGCGACTAACAGTAAAGAAAATCCTGAATTTTGCCCACTTGGACTTATGGACAAAACTAATCTAAAAAAAGAAGCGATTCGATTCAGATAAGATATAAAGAGGAAAGAATTATTACTCAAAAAGATGCAAGCAAATAGATAATAACTTGCTAAATATCTGTGAATTGTTAATAGAAATATAGAATATCGAAATATTACTATTAGGTTTTTTGATATTAATAATATTTTCATTTTATTTGTATCCGATAATGCTCGTTTATTGGTACGCCTTTCCCTTAATTAACAATGTAAAAACTTGTATTGTATAAATGCACTACGGGCAAGCAAAATATATGTAATCTTGCATTCTGTAATTTATGAAAAACGCACATAACAAAGCGGACGAATCTGTCCTAGTCCTACTAAATAATGTAATCATTATTAGAGAATACCCTAAATAATCTCAGTTGTTTGTTTATCAGTATAATGAATGAGTTTAAAATAGTTATTAACCCATAAAAACAGATATGCCTATGAAATAGATAATTATTAGTAGCACTTACCAAAGATAATACTAGCAATATTACTTGGGGCAATTAAAAATTTGAATAAACAAAGTTGTTTAATCTAAAATCAATACAAATGTATGATAAACCAGCAAAGAATCAGCTTTACAAAAGCGAATATAAAAAAAACAGTTAGAATTATGAGACTGACCCTCCTATTCCTTTTTGTAGGAATGGATGTTAGCTATGCTACAGCTACGTATTTTCAATCTACTCAACTGTCATTAGCTTTAAACAATAAGAATGGAAAAGAAGTATATACAGAGATAGATTTGCGTAAAGAACCCATTAGTAAGACAGAGTTGATTCAACAACAAACAAGAACAATTACGGGTACTATTACGGATGAATTTAAAGAACCTCTTATTGGCGTGAACGTGTCTATTAGAGGAACAACGAATGGAACCATAACCAATATTAATGGTAGATTCAGTATTCAAGGGGTTACATCAGGAGCAACCTTGGTGGTTAGTTATGTGGGATATATCACCCAACAAATATCAGTTGGCAACACAACGAATTTCAACATTATATTGGTAGAAGATGCCAAGACATTGGAAGAAGTAGTGGTGGTAGGATATGGTACACAAAAGAAGGAAAGTTTATCCGGGGCTATTACTGCTATCAGATCTGATGAAATAACGACGACAAAAACAGAAAACCTTGTTACCAATTTGCAAGGAAAGATGCCGGGATTGCTTATTCGCCAACAAACAGGTGAACCGGGCGTGTTCGATAATATGGTCAGCATACGTGGATACGGTGAACCACTTGTTGTAATTGATGGAGTGACGCGTAGCCGCGAAGGTATAGCCGAATTAGCGCAGTTAAATTCAGAAGATGTAGAAAGTATTTCTATTTTGAAAGATGCTTCTGCTGCCATCTATGGTATGAATGCAGCTAACGGTGTAATTATTGTGACAACGAAAAAAGGAGAAGCCAGCAATGCCAAGTTCTCTTATTCCGGCATATATGGTATGAAAGTGCCGACAGGTATGGAACTGACGATAGATGCCTATACTTATCGTTTGATGGCCAATGAAATGCAACGAAATATCGGAGGTATGCCTACCTATGACAACGACCTTCTTGAAAAATATAGGACTAATCAACAGGGTTATACCGATAATGACTGGATCGGCATGTTCATGTATGATATGGTTCCCCAGCAAAGTCATAATCTTTCGGTCAGAGGCGGATCAGAAAAAGTAAGATACTTCACGAGTTTGAACTACACGGAAGATAACGGTCTATTGAAAAGCGATATCCAATATTATAAAAGATATAACTTTAGATCCAATGTGACAGCCGATCTCACAAAAAATTTGCAAATGAATGTCACGGTTTCAGGTCGTGTGGATAAGCGACAACAAGGACGAGAAGAATTCCTTTGGACCTACAAAACGCTTGTCGTAAATGACCGTGGTATAGGTTGGCACACGATAGCCAATGAAAATCATTATTCAGCCATTGCACCTGAAAATAAAAATGCTGCTGCTTTAATTGATCCTAATGTTGAGGGTTATCGTCGTTCGGATAATCTAAATGGTCAATCTCAGATAGAGCTCACCTATAAGGCACCATTCCTTAAAGGGTTGAATTTCTCCCTCCTTGGATCCTATAGCATCAGAAATGGAAATCAATCCGAATTACAGAGATCATATAAACTCTATGACTATTATACAGATGATTTTATCGCCAATTTTGGTTCGGATCACTATTGGAACCGGATTGACCTCTATCAAAAGTCATATTTGCGTTTAATGGCCAATTATTCTTTGGAATATGGAAATCATTCATTGAATGTAATGGGTGCTATGGAAGCTTCCAATGAACGCTTTGACTGGGTGAGAGGGGAGCGGCAATACACCGACATCTATACACATGACATATTGAATCAAGGGAGCGCTACTACAGCATCCAATTCAGGACTCCGTGAGTTTAGACGATTAGCCGCTTATTTAGGACGTTTCAACTATGATTATCAAAAGAAATACCTGGTTGAAGCTGTGGTCAGATATGATGGTTCTTACCGTTATGCGCCCAGCAAACGATGGGTACTCTTTCCATCGGCAAGTATTGGATGGCGCCTATCTGAAGAAAGCTTTATAAAAGATATGCTTCCTTTCGCCGATAATATTAAACTGAGAGCGTCTTATGGTGAAAGCGGTCGTGATACAGGTGATCCTTTCCAATATGTAGCCGCTTATACAGGTAGTACCGCCCGTGGTTATGTCTTTGATGACGGATCGTTGACTATTGGGATGTATCCTCCGGGCGTTGTGACCGATCAGTTGTCGTGGGTTACTTCTGAGATATCTAATGTAGGTATTGATTTTGACTTCTGGGATGGGAAATTAGGTGGTACGTTCGACTACTTCCAAAGAAAAAATACTGGTATTCTTGCTACAAGGCAATCTTCCATTCCCAACACCTTTGGTGCTTCTTTCCCCGATGAAAACATCAACTCTGATATGAACCTTGGGCTGGAAGCGGCTTTAACACACAGGGGGAAAATCGGTAAAGATTTCTCGTATTCGATTGGTGCTAATATTACTTTCTCACGTACCAAACGATTGCATGTGGAAAGAGCTCCTTTTACTAGTCAATGGGATAGATGGAGAAACGGAAATGAAAACCGTTTGACTGGCCGTTCTTTGATTTACACCTATGATGGACAATATATTTCATTGGATCAATATGAAACAGCTCCGTTAATGGGAGGCGCACAAGGAAATTCCAGAATATTGCCGGGTAGTTATCGCATACAGGACAACAATGGTGACGGTAGAATAAACGGTGACGATCAATTATATAAAAATTGGGCCTATGGTGAAACCGGTTACGTATCTGGTAGTAATAGCACTAGCCAGCGTGTCAATCCTCCGTTGCAATATGGTTTTATCCTAACTGGAAATTATAAGTCGTTCGACCTGAATCTACTTTTCCAGGGTGCATCTCTCTATTCGATACAGTATTCTAATGATGATATTTGGGGCTATGGACGATATCCGACTTTGCACAAGAAATTTCTCGACCGTTGGCATACAATCAATCCAACAGACGATCCTTACAATCCGTTAACACAATGGGTGCCGGGTTATTATCCTGCTATACGCAGTAATAGAGATAATACAGCAGACGGAAATATTATTAATGTTTGGCGTCCACAGGCTACTTATCTACGCTTAAAAAATGCTGAATTAGGCTATACAATACCTCGGGCGACGCTTCGTAAAATAGGAATTGGTAACGTTCGATTCTTCCTAAATGGAACCAACTTACTCACGTTCTGTAAAAGAGAACTAAAGGATGCTGACCCTGAAAGGCAAGAGAATGCATGGAATGCCAATTTGGCTTATCCCATTATGAAAGCGGTAAATGCCGGTGTTAATATTAATTTTTAATACGGAGTTATTATGGAAAAGAAGATTTTAAAAAGTAAGATAGCCGTTATTTTAGCATTATTCCTAACGTTAGGTTCCAGTTGTAACGATTACCTTCAACTCGAATCTTTGGAAAAGGTGAGTGCTGATCAATTACTGACTAGCGAAGATGGTCTGAAAACTCTCTTAGCCGATTTGTATAATTCCATCCCTATGGAAGATTTTAACTTTCGTCCGGCTGTAGGCTTTAACCGTCGTGGTTGGGGTGGTGGTGTCAGCGAAATCGTGATGACATCCATGTTCACAGATGAAAGTGTTAAAAGTGATGGGGGTGAGCCAATGGGTGGGAGCACAGGTTTTCAATATTTCTATCAAGATGATGACAATACAGCATATAAGAGAAACCGGGATGTAAGCCTCTTCCTTGAAAATATCGAAGTAGCTAAGAATGCCGGTACGATTGATGAAGCTACATTCAATCGTTTAAGCAGTGAAGCTCACTTTATTCGTGCTTATATCTACTTTGGGTTGGCTAAAAGATACGGAGGCGTTCCTTTGATTGACAGGGCTTTGGATAATGATTACCTTCCTGGAACGGATAATGCTGCTTTGTTTATTCCTCGTAACACAGAGAAAGATACTTGGGCATTTATTTTGAAGGAATGTGATCTGGCTGTTTCTTATCTGCCAGAAAAGGTATCTTCTTCGGATGGCATTTATCGTGCCAGCAAATGGGCTGCTTATGGATTAAAGTCGAGAGCAGCTCTCCATGCGGCTTCTCTTGCTAAATACTGGGACAAAGCTCCTTTAGCTGGTGAAGCAGCGGACTTGAATTTAGTGGGAATGTCTCCAGGTGATGCAGAGTTTTTTTATAATGAATGTCTCTCGGCTTCAAAGGCAATTATTGATAATTCCGGACATTCACTCTATATGCCGAATCCATCCAATTCTGAAGAAGCAGCAACTAATTATCAATATTTGTTTTTGACTTCTAATGAAGAAATTATTTTTAGCAGAGCCTATCTGGATGGAACAACCATTGAAAATCAAGGGCACGATTATGACATCCGTTATAGTCCTGCTCAAGCAAATCCTGGTTTTCACAAATTCGGACGTTTTTCTCCTACCTTGGATATTGTTGATTTGTATGAAGATTATACAGACAACGGAACGGGAAAGAGCGCTAAGATTATGACGCGTACCGATGGGAATGAAGATTTCTATACCCCCAATCCGAATAATTTAGATGTAAATATCCCCTTCAAAAAGTATGATGATTTGTATGAACCGTTTAAGAACAAAGATGCACGACTTTTGGCAAGCATCATTGTACCTGGCGCTTCGTATAAAGGGGCTAAGATTGTTATGCAGGGAGGTTTGATTGGCAAAAGCGGGAATGCTATTGTTTACGCTTCCGGTAGTGAAGTAGGTCTTGACAATAAAACGTACTATACATATGGAGCTGAAAGTGCGGCTGGTTATTCCGGTTTTTTCGCTATGGGGCGAAGTGACGATGCGAATTTCTCCTGTTCCGGTTTTTCTATCCGGAAATATCTGGCTGAAAATAAAAATGTTCCCGGAGTTGAAAGAAGTTCTACTACATCTTGGATAGATATTCGTTTAGCAGAGATATACTTGAATTATGCTGAAGCAGCAGTCGAAAGTGGAAAAGGTGACCATACGCTGGCAGCTCAATACATTAATTCTCTGCGTAAAAGAGCCGGTCATAAGGATGTTATTCCTTTGACACTTGACAATGTATTGAAAGAACGCCGGATTGAATTAGCATTTGAAGGTTCAAGATATTGGGATATGTTTCGTCGTCGGGATTATCATACTTTCTTTACAGCTGGTAGACGTCATGCGTTGATTCCTATGATAGACCTTCGTGAACAAACTCCTAAATACGTATTTGTAAGGGTGAATCTCTATTATGATGAGCAAGCCGGAGGACGTACTTTTAATCCGATTAACTATTATTTTTCTATCCCTGGAACGAATACAAATCATTTGGTACAGAATCCCGGACATTAACCTCTAAAAAATAATGAAATATGAAACGAATATTAAATATATTGCTGATACCATTTTCAATTTTCGTATTAACAGCATGCGAGATATTTCATCTAGACAACTACGATGGTCCTAATGCTTCTTTTTATGGAGGAATAAAGGATGCTGAAACCGGCGAGTTAGTTGAAACGGATATACAGAACGGTTCTGCTATTCGAGCCTATGAATTAGGATGGCCTACTGAAGCTGCTCTGACATGGGTGATAAAGCAAAATGGTGAATTTCGGAATGATATGGCTTTTGCCGCCCATTATAAAATTGAATTTATTAATTGTAACTTCTTTCCATTTACGATTGAAGATTTGGAAATCAAGAGTGGTGATAATCAGCATGATTTTCAGGCTACACCGTATATTCGAATAAACAACATAAATATCAGAAAAGAAGGGAATAGCATAGTTGCCACATTCAATCTTCAGGCAGGCAAGCCCGAAGTGAAATTGAGTGCAATTCGTTTGTATGCTTTTACGGATATTTATGTAGGTGAACAAGTTAAGTTTGAAACGCAAGGAACTAATTCCCGCCAAACGTTCAGTCCGGCTAAGGAAATAGATAATACGACCTATACGCTTCGTATAGAGCTGGATGAAAATACTAACTTGTTTAAATATAATCGGAACTATTATTTCAGAGTAGGAGCATTGGCCAGTGTATCTAATGTGGGTACCGTTAGGTATAATTATGCTCCTCTTGTTGTGATACCTCTATAAAACAAGGATTAAGGTGGGAAAAATAAGTTTTTCCCACCTTTTTTGTCTTTTTTTGTGTACACACAACTTATTTCTCTTCAAAACATCAAGTATATAATGAATATCGTTAAGAAAAGTTTAATAGCACTTTTATGCAGTTTCACTTATGTGCAACTATATGCAATACAGCTTGAATCTGTTTATACGCAACGACCGAATGACCCGGAAGCTTTCTATTTTACTCCTGATAATTACAATATCAAAGTGGATGGAAAGACAGATGTGTCAGAGGCATTACAGGAGGCAATCAACCAAGTGAAAAGAGAAAAGAATTTCGGAATTCTCTTTATTCCTGAAGGAAAGTATTTAATTAGCAAAACAATCTATATCCCAAGCGCTATCCGTTTGATAGGTTATGGTAAGAAAAGGCCAGAGTTTATTTTAGCTAAAAATTCTCCAGGTTATCAGCAAGAGATACCGGCAGATAAAGGTAAGGCTAACTACTTATTTTGGTTTACGGGTGGAATTGTAGAGGTAGGGCAAGCGCCACGTGATGCCGGAGCAGGAACTTTTTACAGTGCTATGTCTAACATCAACCTCCGTATTGAAGACGGTAATCCACATGCAGTCGGATTGCGTACACACTATGCCCAACATAGCTTCATCAGCCATGTAGCTATATATATAGGAAAAGGAAAAGCCGGTTTGTTTGACGTAGGGAATGAAATGGAAAATGTTGCTTTCTTTGGTGGTGATTATGGAATTTATACGACTAAGGCTTCCCCTGGCTGGCAGGTAGCGATGATTGATTCCTATTTTGAAGGTCAGCGCATTGCTGCGCTGCGCTGTCAGGAATCAGGGTTGGCAATGGTTAATATTCAGGTAAAGAATGTTCCAACAGTATTTGATATAGATCCCAACTATGCAGACAGACTCTATGTTGATAATAGTCGCTTTGAGAACATAAGTGGATCCGTTCTTGTCATAAGCAATGAAAACAATAGTAATAATCAGATCACTTTTCGTAATGTTGAATGCGCTAATGTGCCAGTTTTGGCTAAATATAGCCGTAGCAATACAGAAACAAGGGTGAACCATAAGATTTATCGGATAAGGAATTATACTCATGGTCTTCAGATGGATAATATTGTTTCACGTCCTGAATATCGGACGATAGTTGATGTTGAACCTATTCGAAAACTATCAGCTGCTTTGGTCAGAGATATTCCTGCACTTCCAGTCATGGAAACATGGGTGAATCTACGTGATTTAGGGGCTAAGGGCGATAATACGTCAGATGATACGAAAGTCATTCAAGATGCTATTGACAAATATGATATAATATATGTACCACAAGGTTGGTACCGGATTTCGGAAACCTTGAAAATGAAATCTAATACCCGTTTGATAGGACTTCATCCCTTTGGCACCCAGTTTTGCTTGGTGGAGAGTACTCCTGCCTTCAGTGGGTTTGGAAGTCCAAAAGCTTTATTGGAATCGGATGCAGGAGGAACCAATGTCTTAAATGGAATTGGAATAAACACAGGAGCTTATAATTATAGAGCCGTTGGAGTAAAATGGATGGCTAATGCTGATTCGTATTTGAATGATGTCAAATTTGTTGGTGGACACGGAAGTATGGGTAAACCTCAGCCTACTTCCCCAACTCTGCCGAGAAATATGAATCAGGCTAACCGCATTAGTTCGCCGACCAACCCAGTTGCCGCGCAAGGAATGGATTTGGCGTGGGATAATCAATATTGGAGTTTATGGGTAACGAACAATGGTGGAGGAACGTTTAAAGATGTTTGGACGGCATCCACCTATGCTGCTAACGGTTTATACGTGAATAACACTCAAACGCTTGGGCGTATTTATGCCATGTCGTTGGAGCATCATGTAAGGAATGAAGCCCGCTTCAAAAATGTTTCCAATTGGAAAATTTTGTGTTTCCAGTTGGAAGAAGAAAGCAGGGAAAGCACGGAATGTCAGCCGATCGAAATGGAGGCTTGCAAAAATATCACTTTTGCCAATCTATACATGTTTCGGGTTATTCGCATCAATGAACCCTACCCTTATTCTATTCGCGTATGGGAAAATTGTGAGAATATTGAATTCTTGCATGTACATAACTATTCTCAAATAAAGTACACAACAAACAATCCCCTGTATGATATCAATAAAGACATCGAAGTCCGTCCCTGGGAATTACAACAGGTAATCGTTACAGGTAAAGAACCGCGTCGTGTACCCTTAGTGAACGAAATCGGCAAGGTGCAGCAATTAGCCAAAGGCTTTGAATTTGCAGAAGGAATCGCCAGAGACAGCAAAGGAAATATTTATTTTTCGGAGCAACGCTTCCGCCGTATCTATAGATGGTCGGTTGAAACGAATACGTTGTCGTTGATTTCTGATTTTCCTTGGGAACCTATGTCGCTTGGCTTTGATACAAATGACAACTTATTGGTCGCTTGTCGTTATAAGGCACAACCAGGTTATTTAGTAAATGGACAACAGGAAATGCCTATTTCTTATCCTGATACAAGAGGAACCTCTTTTGCCGGATATGGTAACAACGCGTATGAAACAAGATTCTATTCTATAGACCCCAATAATCCTGAGGAAACAATAAAAGCTTTGCCAAAGGTTCCAATGGGTTCGATTAGCAATATACAAAAGGCGCTTTATCCGTCGAATAGATGGCGCGACTTCCATGATTTCAACACTGTAGTAATGTCTAAACCGGAATTATGCTTTGTGGCTCCTGACGAGAAAACGATTATTCCTGATCAATACGACTTGGCGCGAAGTTCTTCTTTGTTGGAAGCCTATCCCGGCAAGCCTTTTTATGCGTCGGATGAATACGACAAACGAATGGTTCGCATGGATGTAGCGATAGATGGTACTTTGTCCAATCTGAAGTACTTTGTTGAATGGGGGGAATTTGGATCGACAGTCGATGAAGAAGGTAATTTGTACGTTGCAGATGGTCAGATTTATATCTTTGACAAAGACGGCAATCAAAAAAACATAATCGATGTCCCAGAACGTCCTTCAAGTATTCAATTTGGAGGGAAAGACCGGAATACATTGTTCATTACATCCCGCTCTACACTTTTTTGTGTGAAAATAAAATAGTATAATAACTTCTCAATGATAAACGAAATGATAAAGCATGTATTCTTTTTAGCTGTATTATTTGGAACAATAATTTCGTTATCTTCTTGTAATAGTAAGCCTGTAGCTCTTAATTTTGATGAAGAAATTCCCTTGATGCCCATAAAAATGCCGTATGAAAATTCTCTGGAATATACATGGGCACAGAAAGAAGTTTTGGACTCTAAATTGTTGTCTGATATGGAAACGATGGGAGCATGGGAACATAGAGGTTTTGGCGATTTAATTTTGTCAACTGAAAAGCGCCATAAAGGAGAACATTCCCTTTTGATGGTTTCTCCTACAAAAGGACACAGTACGCCAAATGAAGGGCGTCCTTGGGGTGTTTCAAGTGCTTTTTATAAAGTAAACAATGAAAACTGGACCCGTTGGAACAGAATATCGTTTTGGATATATCCCGACCTTCCGGGATTCAAAGTAGTATCTATAAGTTTGGTTTTCCATAATGATGGTGAAGACAAGGTACCTGACATCTATGACAGAAACGGATTGAATTATCAGGTTCTCGAAAATCAAAAATGGAACAAGGTTTATTGGGAAATAGCTCATCTGGGAAGAGAAAAAGTAACAGGGGTTGAAATCCGGTATAGATTGCAGGGAAATGAACCCGGAGCGACGGGCACAGCCCGTTATTTTCTGGATGAGATATATCTTGAAAATGTAAATGCAGATCATTTTGAAGGATGGAACGTATCGCCGGATGAGATTGCATATAATCATGCGGGTTATGCCATAGGATACCCTAAAGTAGCCTTTACGCCGGATGCTTCCATAAAAACTTTTTATTTGAAGAATAACGAGTCGGGGAAAACAGCTCTGGAAGGCTCGGTCGCATCACAAACAACCCCTATTGGCACTTTTCAGGTGATTGATTTCAGTAATGTGAATACAAGCGGCACATATTTTTTAGAAGTTGGAAGCCTGAAGACAAAACCCTTCAAGATTGATAACTTTGCTCAAGTTTATAGGAGTTCAATCATAAAAACAATAAATCATTTTTATACCCAGCGTTGCGGATTTGCCGTGGAAGGGGTTCATGATGCATGCCATAGGGACTGGATAAGCACTCATGGCGACCAATCGGTATCTATCCATGGTGGTTGGCATGATGCCGGAGACTTGTCGCAAGGCTTGGTTAATACGGCAGAGGCAGCCTATGCCATGTTATTGCTTTACGAAAAGCTAAAAGATTCAGATCCTGCGCTAGCCAGTCGTCTGCTTGAAGAAGCTGATTGGGGTATAGACTGGATATTGAAAACCCGTTTTGGCGACGGATACCGGAATGTATGGGCTACTAAAGATATGTGGACAGACGGAATTGTCGGCTCAACCGATGATTTCTCCAGTGTCGCACAAAATAATCCACATGCCAATCTTGTATCAGCAACAACAGAAGCGATGGCTTCTATTTCGTTCAAGGGTAAGAATCAAAACCTGTCTAATTATGCTTTACAATGCGCTATTGAAGATTTTGGTTTTGGTACAGATATTAGCGAAGATAAACTGACTATTGAACTAGCCGGCGCCGCTTTAAATGCTGCCTTAACTCTGTATGAGGCTACAGCGGACGAAAAATACAAAAAAACCGCCATAATTTATGGGAATTATATTATAAGCTGTCAACAACAGATAGATTTGGATACCAATACTGCCCTGAAAGGCTTTTTCTATCGTACTCCATCTAAAGAAACAATACTCCATTATCCTCATAGAAGCCATGAACAAGATGCCGTAGTAGGATTAGTTAAATTGTCGAAATTATTACCTAATGAAGCGGTCGAATGGAGAAAAGCACTTCAACTATATGCTGATTTCTACAAGGAAGCTGCGGCATTTAGTGCTCCGTATTATATGATTCCTGCAGGGGTATATGATTTAACAAAGGCGCATGGTGAAGTTGAAGTCGAACAAATAATGAATGGTATCAAATTAAATGATCGTTATTATTTGAAGAGATTCCCTGTCTGGAGTTCTTTCAGAGGTAACAGTGGAACAACTCTGACGCAAGCCAAAGGTTTATCTGTGATTGCCAAATATCTTGATGATAAAGAGCTGTTAAATGTTGTTTATCATGTATTGGATTGGCATCTGGGTTTGAATCCTTTTACACAAAGCTTGATGTATGGTGAAGGGTATCGGTATGCAGGGCAATATACTGTTACCAGTGGTAATCTTGTAGGAGGTCTTCCTGTGGGAGTGCAAACACATTTTAACAGAGATGTGCCTTATTGGCCGGCAGAAAATTGCTATAATTGGAAAGAAATATGGGTGCACCCATCTTGTCGTTGGCTGATGTTAATGACTGATTTCATTTAGTATAATCTATTCAAAATAAAACAAACAATTTATAATTATGAATGTTATAATTAGAATAAGTAAGCGATTCCTGATTCTGTGGATGGCAATAAGCGCTGTCTGTTGTGTGTATGCAAACAACGGATCGGTATATTCAAAGAAGCCCAATGATCCGGAGGCTTTTTATTTTACGCCCGAAAGCTATGCTATTAAAGCGGATGGAAAAACGGACGTTTCGGATGCCCTTCAGGCAGCAATCAATCAGGTGAAAACAGAGAAAGCCTTTGGTATTTTATTTATACCCGAAGGGAAATACTTAATCAGTAAAACGATCCTCGTACCCAGTGCTGTTCGCTTGATTGGATATGGGAAGAATCGTCCTGAGATTATTTTGGCTAAAAACTCACCGGAGTTTCAGGAAGAACAGAATTATATGATTTGGTTTACAGGTGGACTGGCGCCCACTGGACGTACTCCGCAAGATGCCGGAGCCGGAACATTCTACAGCGCTTTGTCGAACATTAACCTGCGTATTGAGAAAGGGAATCCGAAGGCTGTCGGTATCCGTTCCCATTTTGCCCAACATAGTTTTATCAACCATAGTAACCTCTATGTAGGTGATGGATTGGCTGGAATTTATGATGTTGGAAACGAAATAGAGAATGTGAGAATCTACGGAGGCGAATACGGTATTACTTCCGGGCGTACTTCGCCGGGCTGGCCCATAATGTTGGTCGATGCGTATTTTGAAGGTCAGCGAAAAGCGGCAATCCTCTCCCGTGAAGTAGGTTTTGCTATTGTGAACATGCACGTAAAGAATGTACCGGTGGCATTCGAAATGCAGGAAAACAGAGCCGATCGTCTTCATATCGAAAACTCTTATTTTGAAAATGTTTCAAAGGCGGGAATAGTTGTCAGTGTAGAAGACAATTCGTTTTCTCAACTTAATCTGTTGAATGTATATTGTAAAAATGTGAATACATTAATACAGTATCTAAAGAGTGGGAAAAAGGTTGAAATGAAAGAAAAACAATATCACGTGAAGGACTATACTTATGGTCTTGTAATCAGCGACCCGACTAAACCCTCACGATATGAAACCATTAGTGACATTGTTTCTCTACCCCTGTTTACTGTGCCCACAGTAAATGATGTACCTGCTTTGCCGGCTATGGAAACATGGGTAAATATCCGGGATTTAGGTGCGAAAGGAGATGGAGAAACAGACGATACGCCGGTATTCAGAAATGCGATTGCCAAGCATAAGCATATCTATGTTCCGCAAGGATGGTACCGGATAACGGAAACGGTTAAATTGGCTCCCGGAACGAAACTAATAGGCTTGCATCCATTCGGCACTCAGTTCGTTTTGAAGGAAAGCGAGCCTGCTTTCAGCGGATTCGGCGCTCCTACACCCGTCATTGAGTCCTCGGAAGGAGGAGATGATATTCTGAATGGGATTGGAATTAATACGGGAGGATATAATTACAGGGCTGTAGGTTGTAAATGGCTCGCAGGCGAGAAGTCGTTGATGAACGATGTAAAGTATGTGGGCGGTCATGGCACGATGCGTAAGCCAAATTCCGGTCAACCGTCTCAGCAACGCAATGCCGCTCAGGGAGCCGTTCCACGTATCAGCTCGCCTGCAAATCCCATTGCCGTACAAGGCTTGGACTTGGCTTGGGACAACCAATACTGGAGCCTCTGGGTAGGAAAGAACGGAGGAGGTACTATAAAGGACATTTGGACGGCTAATACCTACGCCGCCAGTGGTGTCTATGTAAGCAACACATCCACTCCGGGGCGCATTTACGCCATGTCGATGGAGCATCATGTGCGCAATGAAGCCCGCTTTGAAAAAGTATCTAATTGGAAAATATACGCCTTTCAGTTTGAAGAAGAAGGACGCGAAGGGAAAGATTGCAAGATGTTGGACATTTCCAACTGCAACAATCTAATGTTTGTTAATCTGTGGATGTACCGTGTTATCAGGGCTTCTACTCCGCAGGAGTTCGGAATAAGGCTATGGAATAGTGAGAATATTGAGTTTCGCAATGTTCACAACTACACACAAGTATTACCCGTGATTGAAATTCCGGTGTTTGATGTGAATAAAAAGATACCCATATATGCATGGGACTTTGCACGCTTGCATATCTCAGGGAAAGAAAAGAGCAACCGTCAGATTATCAATCAGCCCGGAGTGGTAAACAAATTAGCAGAAGGTTTTGAATTTGCAGCAGGAGCAACATCCGACAGTAAAGGGAATGTATATTTCGGAGAACAGAGATTGAAAAAGATATACAAGTGGGATGCTGAGGCAAATACGCTCTCTCTGCTTGCCGATTTTCCATGGAAACCCTTTACGCTCGCTACCGATACGAAGGACAACCTGTTAGTGATTTTCCGTTACGATCCGCAGCCGGGTTATATGCCGAACGGAGTGCAGGAAACGGTTCCACGCTTGCCGGACGATAATCCGATGTATAGCGGATGGGGTAATAGCGGTTGGGCTGCTTGGGGATATTCCATGGATCCCAATAATCCCGATGAAACGATAAAGCTTTTACAGCGAGTTCCAACAAAAGACGTTCGGAATGTAAAGAAAGTCATCTATCCTTCAAGCCGTTGGAGGGGCGATTTCGATAAAGTGGTCGTAAGCATGCCCGAAAATAGCTTTGTTGCTCCCGATAATGCAACAATTATTCCCGAAACATACGATTTAGGTCGGTCTGCCGCTTTATTCTCCGTAACACCCGGACAGCAGGAATCTGTCTATGTAGCGCATGAAGATAATAAAACGACAGTTCGTTTGGACGTTGCCGCTGATGGTTCGCTTACCAATAGCAGGGAAGTCTATCCGCAAGGTCAGTATAGCAATGTCGTAGATAAAGACGGTAATTTGTATATTGCGGATGGAGAGATTTTCGTTTATGACAAAACAGGTAAAGAGTTAAAGTGTATTCAATTAGAAGAGCGCCCCATCTCATTAGCCATTGCCGGAAAAGATAAAAACACGCTTTTCATCACCACAACAAAGTCTCTTTATAGTGTTCGAATCAAGTAACAAAATGTAATGTATATCACTTCAAGAAGCTGCCCACCTTTTGGGCGGCTTCTTATGTTTTTTGTTTATTCCGTTAAGCCCGTCCCCGAATTTACACCTTATTATATATATACCTTATTATATAGAAGCCCGCTCCCACTTTCAATTTTCAACTCTCCACTTTCAACTAAATTTGGGCGTGCCCCCATGGGTCGGGCTATACGCTACAATCCTTTTTGTTCCTACCCTCACAAAAAGCATTTTCGCTCCTATCCCTCACGCCCATG
>SNRY01000379.1_pt1 | contig 15931 bp, 14 predicted proteins | sample 4693421 | NCBI WGS metagenome assembly SNRY01 (sample SAMN11003215, study PRJNA524138) | termite gut metagenome | isolation source: Bacteroidetes bacterial symbionts from single cell of protist host amplifed... | host: Streblomastix strix ... | reverse complement strand
TGTTCCGGTTCTCATTAGACAAATTACGATTACAAATGAAGAGGATTTTCATAACTTACATTAAATTCTCCGGTTGCCAGTTTACAGGAGATTCACGCCATTTTTCCAATGTCTTAATATCTTCTTTGTTAATGTATTCCGTATCTAACGCTGCTTTCAATACCGTATCGTAAGTAGTCAATGTGATTAAAGGCACTTTGGCTTCTTTGAATGCTTTTATGGATATGTCAAATCCATAAGTAAACGCAGCCACCATGCCAATCACTTCGCAACCGTCACGACGAATAGCCTCTACCGCCTTCAAACTGCTTCCTCCCGTAGATACGAGATCTTCTATGATTACTACGTTCATGCCGGGGCGAAGTTCTCCCTCAATGAGATTCTCCAATCCGTGGTCTTTAGGGGTAGAACGAATATAGACAAAGGGAAGGTTCAACGTGTCCGCCACTAATGTTCCTTGTGGAATAGCTCCTGTTGCCACACCCGCAATAGCATCCACTTGTCCGAAACGTTCCAATATGAGGCGTGTGATTTCAATCTTCACAAAATTACGGAGAGAGGGATAAGAAAGCGTTTTGCGATTATCACAATATATCGGCGATTTCCATCCCGAAGCCCAAGTGAAAGGATTCGCAGGTTGGATTTTTACCGCTTTAATCTTCAATAGCTTTTCTGCAAATAGTCTCTCTAAAGTCTTCATAACGAAACAAACTTATATTAATGATAGTCGCAAAAGTAAGGAAACGAAAACGATATGCAAAAGAATTAGTGTATAATTTTCAATAAAGTCAGTCAAGCAGGGATATATCGTTATCACGTTGAGGCGTTTCTATTTTTCCTGTACAAACATAAGGCATAAGCCAAGAAATTCGCAAAGTTTATTTACTGCGATGGCTCGATGACTGATTGTGTTCTTCACCTCATTGCCAAGTTCGGCGAACGTTTTAATATATCCTTCGGGCATAAAAACAGGATCATAACCAAATCCCGAACCTCCTCTTTTCTCTTTGATAATTTCTCCGCAGACACTACCTTCAAATAGGTATTCTTCGCCGTTTAAGAGTAAAGCTATCACCGTACGGAATTGTGCCTTCCTGTTTTCCATCCCTTCTAACTTTTGCAATACTTTCAATAAATTGGCTTGTGCATTCTTTTCTTCACCGGCATAACGGGCAGATCGAACTCCGGGCTCATTATTCAATGCCTCAACCTCTAATCCCGTATCGTCGGCAAAACAATTCAATCGGTAGTTTTCATGAATGTATCTCGCTTTTAACAGGGCATTCCCTTCGATAGTAGCAGCTGTTTCGGGAATATCAACATGACAATTGATGTCATTTAAACTCAAAAGTTTTATCTTATCTCCTAAAATAAAGGATACTTCTTCAAGTTTGTGGGGGTTGTTGGTAGCAAATACAAGTTGTTGTTGCATTGTTGTTGCATAAGAGGATATTGTGAATATGAGAGTAATCTAATTTAAACTAACAAAAGTATATATATTTTCGACACTGCTACTCCCATTGCGTCACTGCCATCGTAAACACACTAATCCGGACATCTTTGGTATGCTGAAAAGCAGAGATAAATTCCCCGATTGTTGCTCCCGTAGTCCATACGTCGTCAACAATCAATACATGCTTCCTTGTAAAAAAAGAAGGATCGTGAAGCCGGAATGCTCCTTGTATGTTTTCTTGTCTTCCAATAGCCGATTTACGGGTTTGGGTATCGGTATTTTTTCTCCTTTCCGAATGAGAGGTTATCACGGGGATTCCGGTGATATGGGATAACCCCTGCGCAATCTGCTCACTTTGGTTATATCCGCGAAGTTTCCTCTTTTTAGGATGCAGGGGAATGGGAATCAACAGGTCTATGCCGGTAAAGAAACCCGACGACAACAGTTCGGTAGCCATACAGCGTCCCATGACTTCACCCAGTTCCTTATTCCCTTTATATTTAAGTTGGTAGATAATTTCATTGAAACGGCTTCCTTTGTTATAAAAAAAGAATGAAGTTGCTCGAACAAGAGGAAATTGTCCCTGCAAGAGTCGTTCCATGATACGCCCTTGCCCTTGTTGCAGGTGGAAGTTTGTGCGGGGTAGCTCCATATTGCATTTTACACACAAAAACACCTCCGTTTCGGCTAACAATCCGTCACAAACGATACAACAACGAGGAAAGAAAAGATTTAAAAAAGAGCGCAAACCTGTCTTCAAAACCATAACTTGTTTTACAATCTTGGAGGAACAGTCTTAAGTAGTTGCAATAACGGCTGATGCACGTACCCGTTTGTAGCGACAATGTGATGACCTTCGATAAAATGTTCACTTCCGGTAAAGTCCGTCACCGTTCCTCCGGCTTGTGTTACGATTAAAGCACCTGCGGAAAAATCCCACTTGCCTAAATACGCCTCCATCCATCCTTCAAATCTTCCGGCAGCTACGTAGCAAAGCGACATGGCAGCGGAACCGTTCATGCGTATGCCGCTCACTTTTCCGTATAGCTCGTGTAATAAATATTCTATGGTCGGTTTATACTCCTGATACTTGTATGGGAGTTCCAATACCAAAAAAGCATCTTCTACATTGCGAACATCCGATACCTGTATTTCTTGTTGATTCAAACAAGCTTTTCCACCCTTCCAGGCGTAGTAACATTCGTCACGGCAAACTTCATAAACAACTCCAAGCAACAATTCCGTGCGGCTGCGAAGTGCAATGCTGACACAATAGGGAGCGTTATCATGGATGTAATTGGTCGTTCCGTCCAAAGGATCAATTACCCAACAATATTCCTCTCCGGTATAAACGGCAGAATCTTCTTCGGTAATGAAACCCGCTTGTGGAAACAATGCCGAAAGCTTTTCCACAATACACCTTTCCGATTCTTTGTCCACGTAGCTGACATAATCATGAGCCTGTTTTTCTATAACCTGTTCTTTCTGAAATTCTTTCCGTTCTTTTCTTAGAAATTGTCCTGCTTCAATGGCTATTTTACATACGGAGACGGTTAGTTGTCGGAGATCAATCATATAGCGTTATTCTAATTCATTTAAATCAAATCCATCATTAAGGGGATATCATTTTCGTCAATTCCTTGTTTGACAAGTACGGGTTTGTCTTTATCGAAAAGTTCCCAAAACATTTTCTTGTCTTCACACAACAAAACGGCTTGAGTATACAACTTAATTGCCCTTTCCGTCTGCTTCAACCCCCATGCGATATGTCCGGCATTGAGATAGTCAAACATAAGAGGCTCCTTTTCAAGCACTTTATGGTAATATTTTTCGGCTTGTTCGTGTTTTCCAACAGCGAAAGAACACCACCCGATAGCACGCCAGGCTTTTAAACAATCGCTATCCAACAAGTCCAATTTATAAAAGTAATTCAGGGCTTCGTCGTACCGTTCTAATCCGGCATAACAACTTCCGATGTAAAACGTAAGCGTACCGTCAGGTTGCACATCTTCCACCTTTTGATAGTATTTCAATGCTTTTTCATACGCTCCGGTGATGCGGTAGCAGGTAGCCAAATGACGGTTTGTCCACAGATTATCCGATTGGAGCATGTCCGATTTCAAATAGGATGCAATGGCTTCTGTGTATTTCTTTTCTTTCTGTCTGCAATAACCTATTTTTTGGAATATTTCAGCATTGCCACCATCCGTTTTTACCATCCCCGTGTATATTTCGGCAGCTTCCGCCGGATATCCTTTATGAAAATAATAATCGGCAATTTTCGACAGATATTCGGACTTGCTTAAGATATCCGCCAATATCGGACATTTGTGCAGTTCGATTCGTTTGTCGAATACATCATAAAATTCATGTCGGTACGGATGAAGTTTAAAAAAACGATATAGGTTGTGTAGGTATTGATTACTAACAATTTCAGCTTGTTTGATACGCTCTTCCATCATTAGGGCATCTCGCTTTTTGTTGAGTTCGTCCGGCTCTTGTCCGGCAGTCATTTGGTTAATCATTGCCTTCCGCTGTATCGGAGGGATATTTGCCAGAGTAAAACAAAGTGAATACTTGTCGCTGTCGCAGAAGAAAGACGATTGGAAAATGATATCAATCACCACATTATTTTCTTGAAAATCAATCTCTTTCACTACTTCGGAATGTTGTTTATCAAAGGGATAAAACCAATTGGAAATGTTTTTAAAAAAAGGATATTTCTTTAAAGCCGAGAAAGCCCCCATGTAAATATCCGCCCCTTCCATTTGTAAATCCGTTATCTCACGCATCTTCTCACCTAATCCGGAACGCTCCATAGCGTCCTGCCAATCGGGATTATAATCGTTCTTTTCTTCATCGGACTCTTCCATGTTGAAATTGATGTGGTGCAGGTTCTTTGCATTTTTTAGCATTTCAGGGATAATCTCCTCACGCATCCTCTTGTCTATTTTCTCCGTTTCGCGACTACGCAGCAGTTGGAGATACAACCGATTCAATTCGGTTTTGAACTTCTCGTCTTCACCCAATAAAGCAAACCGCGCATTTATTTCCGGATACAACAGCATTCTTTCGGCATAAAGGTAGATGATAAATACCATTCCGACCAGTGCGCGTTGGTTTACGTCCGGTCGTTCATGGTTATACGCCTCAAACAGGTATAGAAACTTTCGCAGGTCGAAACATTCCATCAGACTCAGGGTTACGGCACTGATAAGCAAACAAACGTCGTTCACCGGTACCAACAGGGATTGAAGTAATCTGTGCGCTTCGCTTTCGTCTTGTGAAGTCCATGTGTGATTCGTCCACACGATTAAAAAAAGATTCCGACAGTTCTCTTCGTGCCGTCTGCGGATTTTGTCAAAGTTATCTCTATCGTTGTGTAAATCGGCTATGGCAATGTCTTCGGTATAGCCTTCCAACTCCGTCAATGCATGCTTTATGGTATAAGCGGGTCGTGCCTCCGGTGTATAGTAATAATGTGCCGATGCCGATACCAGTTTTTGTACTCTGGCGCGATCGGCTATTTCCATGGTACCGGTCAATAACTTTCGATAAAGTTTTTTTCTATCGGGATCTGCCATGTTCCGGCGCATGTATTGCAACATATAGTTATAGGAAGTTTGTATTTCCCCCAATTGATTGTGCAACTCCCAAAACGTACCATCGGAATCGGAAAGAAATTGTTCCAATAATACAAGAGCCTCCTTTAGTCTTTTTTGGCAGACCAAATCCAGAATCTTTCGATGTTGCTCGCATATATAACGTTCATTCATTTTAAGACGTGTCTATTTCGTTTTACAAAAAAAGAAAGAAATTTACCCAGGATGGTTGTCGGCAAATATCTTCATTCTTTCATCCAATTGTTTGTATTGGTGGTCTTTTATAAAAGATGTGCAGGCACGCAACCCTTCCTGCTTGCTTCCGGTAGTAAGCAGGGAAATGGAGCTAACCCCGTAATACATCAATTCCCGGGCAAGTTCCCCGCCCTTCATGCCCGGATAGGAAATAGTAAAGTAGAAACCGTCGGCAATAGGGTTTCCCAAATCATTGTCATACACCAAACGGAATCCATGATGCTGAAATATCTCTTTCAGTTTATATGCACGCTGTCCATAGACTTTTACCTCATCCAGGAAACTGTATTTTCCTTCGTTGGCTGCCTTGAACATGGCAGCCATTGCATATTGTGCCGAATGGCTTGTACCGGATGAAAGGGCGTAAAGTATCCGGTGAATGAATACCGTCCCGAACGTTCCTCCGCCATAGCGTTCGGTCAATCCCTGATAGCTGCGGTGATACAATTTGTCGGATATGCAACCCACTCCGATACGTTGCCCGGCATAGCTGAATATTTTCGAACCGGAGATAAGCAATACATAATTATCCGTATACTGGGCTACGGACGATTGATAAGGTGACCGGTAGGGTTTTCCCAAATCTTGGCGAAAGTCCATTGCAAAGTAGGCAAGGTCTTCTAATACAATCGTATCGTAACGGGTAGCCAAATTACCGATGATTCGTAATTCTTCCTTACTCAAACAAATCCAGCTCGGATTATTGGGGTTTGAATAAATAATGGCGGAAATATTACCTTTCTTGAGATAACTTTCCAATTTATCTCTCAGTTTATCCCCCCGATAGTCAAATATGTCGAAAGCTTCGTATTTCTGCCCCATGACTGTTAATTGCTGTTTCTGCACGGGAAATCCGGGGTCTATGAACAGTATGGTGTCTTTTTTTTCGTCGCATTGGCTGCACGTCAGAAACGAAGCATACGTTCCCTGCATCGAACCGGTAACAGGCACACAACCCTCCGGACGAATATCTATGTTGATAAATGCTTTTGCAAAACGGGCGGCTTCTTCTTTCAATTCAGGCAGTCCGTTGATGTCGGGATATATGCCGGCTATTCCGTTTTGCAAGGCTTCTATCTCGGCGGCTACTCCTACGTTCGAAGGGGGAATTCCCGGAACCCCCATTTCCATCTTGATAAACTCTACTCCGGATATGGCTTCGACGATAGTAGTTATCGCTTTCACTTCGCGAATGGTTGCCTTGGAAAAATCGGTAAGATGATATTCTTGAATGGTTTTGTCAACAAGTTCTCGACTAATTGGTACATTATTATTTGTCATTATTGTTCTCCTGTTTTGAAATTATTTCATCACAAAAATAGTAATAACTCTTGAATTGGAAAGTTTAGTTCCACATTTAACAAGGAAAATACCTGAAGTTTCATTTCATACTTGAATCTACGCGCATCACTCCTTCTCTTCTTTATTTCTTTAACTTCTCAAATCTATTTATATTTACCTCCTTAATTTTCACTTTTCAAAGGACTTAAATTTTCTATTCAATGGCACATATTCTAATTACCGGTGCAAGCGGATTTATCGGAAGTTTTATGACTGACGAGGCATTAAACCGGAGTATGTCCGTATGGGCAGGCATCCGAGAATCGAGCAGTAAAAGGTATTTGGGCAATCAAAAAATCCGGTTTATAGAATTGGATTTTGCCCATACGGACATGCTTCGACAACAGTTATCCTTACATAAAGCCGTCAACGGTGCATTTGATTATATCATCCATTGTGCGGGAGCGACCAAATGTGTGAACAAGAAAGAGTTTGAAAATACGAATTACCTGCAGACAAAATACTTTGTCAATACGTTAATAGAGTTGAATATGGTTCCTCTGCAATTTGTTTTTATCAGTACGTTAAGCATTTTCGGACCCATACACGAAAGAGATTATACCCCTGTAAAAGAAGACGATCTCCCCGCTCCCAATACGCTTTACGCCATCAGCAAATTAAAAGCGGAGCGCTACCTGCAAAACCTTCCGGATTTCCCTTACGTTTTTTATCGTCCCACGGGGGTGTATGGACCGCGCGACAAAGATTATTTTTTAATGGCAAAATCCGTTCAAAGGCACTTGGATTTCTCTGCCGGTTACAGACGGCAAGACCTCACTTTTATTTATGTCAAAGACCTTGTGAAGGCTGTCTTTTTGGGAATTGACAAGCAGGTATCCCGCAGGGCTTATTTGGTTTCCGATGGTAAAACCTATCAAAGCCGTACATTTTCTAATTTAATAAAAACGGAATTAGGCGTTTCTTTTCTGATACGATTCAGATGTCCGCTGTTTGTTTTAAAAATAGTTTCTTTGGTTGCAGGCTTTTGCGCCGGTCGTATCCACAAGAACAGCAGTACACTCAATTCCGACAAATACAAGATACTCAAACAAAGGAATTGGCGATGTGATATTACCCTCGCCATGCAAGAATTGGGGTTTACCCCCGACTACACGTTGGAAAAAGGATTAAAAGAAACCGTTGCATGGTATAAAAACGAAGGGTGGCTTTAATCTTTTTACTTTTCGTGCGCGTAGTAGAGGTAAGGCATGGCCTTATCCCTGCTGAAAATCTGTTTTTTACGGTATGCTAAGCAGCCTTCTCCCCATCCGAAAGGGTTTCCACAGGCTTCTTCGGGGTTCCGTACCCACTTGGGAAGCGGGCATGGATCGGACATGAATCGGAGGAGTATCGGACAAAATAGGGACAGAACCGCTTAACATACCGTAAGGAGCAGGTTTTCAGTAGATTTCCCTGCATCACATAGTTCTTATACATCCGCATCGTTGTAAGGATGTAAAGCCGACACGTAACCCGATGTAACGGGATGTTACACCGAACAAGGATGTTTATAATATGGTTATATGGAGTATTGAAATCCTTCGGACGTATGTTCTCTCGTTCATGAAAAAGAAAACAGTGTCAATAAACGCCCCTTTGATGAAACACTAAAAAGGCAGTATGAAGGATGTGTTAGAAAGAAAAAAAGAATGCTTAAGACAAGAGGATGTTACTTACTGAATATCAACAACCTATTGAAGAATTTGCAGCTGTAAAAGATTTTATTGTCCAAATATTTGGCAGATAAAAATAGTTCCCTTTACTTTGCATTATTAAAGGGGCGTTTAAAGAGACGGTTTCTTCGTTTGCCTCCCTTTGTGTTTTGTTTTTATGTACGGTTTGAATGAGAAAAGAGGTCTCGTCCAAACCGCGAAGCGCGCCCCAAATCCAGGGTTTTTGTTCTCCCCCATTCATCGTAAATGCCTCACATACAAGAATATTGGTTTGCAGCCAGAACCAGAAAAGATCAGGAGTTTACATTGCGGGATTCACTAAAGAAATTGGATATGGAATGTTTCCTTCCCACCCGGAAGGTGGTGCGTCAACTCAAATACCGTCGCAAAGAGGTGGAAGTACCTGTTATCCGGAATTTAATATTCGTACACGCTACCAAAGACAAGGCTTGTTTTGCCGTTAATCAACGTTTCCTTCCGCTTTTTTACATCAAGGATTTGTATACGGGAGGTATGCTCGTTGTCCCCGACAAACAGATGCGGGACTTCATGTTTGTGATGGACTTGAATCCTGAAGGATTGAGTTTTGACAACGACCGGTTGTGTGCCGGTTGCAAAGTGGAGGTGGTAAAGGGTGAGTTTGCCGGGATTGAAGGGGAGTTAATGAAAATAGCCAATCGCACACATGTGGTACTTCGTGTTCCCCAAGTGCTTTCTCTTAGTATTCGTATTCCAAAGAGTTACTTACGTTTGATTGAGAATTGAGAATTCATTAGTTAGTGATCATTTTATGAGTAGTTTACCAACCGTCTTATTGGAGTTGCAACGTTTGACGCATGAATTGCTGTATTTAGGTACGGACGGTGCCGCCGTTTATTCCGACAGGCTCTGCCGGTTAAACGAGGATGTATTGAAATGTTCGGATGCGCTTTTGGGGTTAAAAAGCGAAAATCCTGAAGAGGAAGCACACATCTGTTCTGTCTTATTGGAAGGCTATCATGCCACGATATATGATTCTAAGGGGGACAAGGAAGAAAAGATACAGTCGGTCTTGAACCGTTCCTGGAAGGTGTTGGATGTTCTTCCCTCTTCGGCAGTCAAGTGCCGGTTGTTGCTGTGTTGCTACGCTGAAGTGTATGAAGAGGATTTGCTCCAAGAAGCCAAAGAGATCATAGATAGTTGGCAGGGCAGGGAGTTGAGTGAAGAAGAGCAAGCAACGGTGGAACTTTACGAGGATTGTTCAGATTATTCCGATTCTTATTCGGAAGAGATGGGAGAATGATTTATTTGTTTATCCTTTTATGTTTTTTAGTGTCTGTTTTGATAGCTTGGGTTATCATTCCTCATATCTTCCTGATCTCTCTTCAGAAGCGTTTGTTTGATGTTCCCGATGAGAGAAAGCTTCATAAACGTGCTATTCCCCGTTTGGGGGGTGTCTCTTTTTTTCCTGCGATACTTTTCTCTTTTTGTCTCGTTCTCACGCTTCGTTTGTTGGTAAGCTGTGAGTTGGAGCTTGTTTTGGAGTTACTTCCCGAATTTTTGTTGCTGGGTTGTGGAATGACCTTGTTGTACCTGACGGGTATCAAGGATGATTTGGTGGGTGTTCGTTATTCGCGGAAGTTTATGATTCAGGTATTTTGCGCCTGCCTGTTTCCCTTGTCTGGTCTTTGGGTGAATGATTTCTACGGCTTGCTGGGTATTCATTCGCTGCCGTTCTGGTTTGGGATGCCTTTTACGGTTTTGACGGTTGTTTTTACGACAAATGCGATCAATTTGATAGACGGTATTGATGGTTTGGCCTCGGGTTTGAGTGGGATTGCATTGGTCATTCTGGGTGTGCTTTTTATGGAGCGGGAGTTGTGGACTTACAGTATGTTTTCCTTTTCCGCCGTAGGGGTATTGGTTCCTTTCTTTTTTTACAATGTATGTAATAACGGCAATCGTTCTCGTAAGATCTTTATGGGTGATACGGGCAGTTTGAGTTTGGGTTATGTGCTTTCTTTTCTGGCGATACGATACAGTCATCAGGATGCCTCACCTATGTTTCCTGTTCCGAATTTCTTTTTGGTAGCTTTTAGTGTGTTGATAGTTCCTGTCTTTGATGTGGTTCGTGTGATGCTGGTACGTCTTCGTGAGAGGAAGCCGTTGTTCGAGCCGGACAGGAATCACATTCATCATAAGTTTCTGGATATGGGTTATAGCACCACTCAGGCGATGGTATTCCTGCTGATTCTCTCCCTTGCCTTTAGTCTGGGTAATATTTGGCTGATGGGTTTTGTGAACAACACGTTCTTACTAATCGGTGATGTGGTTGTCTGGGTGGGGTTGAATCTGTGGTGGGATAAGAGGAAGCGGGGGAAGCAGTGAGTGAATCCTTAAAGAGGCAAGCGGTAAAAGGAGTGGCATGGAGTGCGGTGGAACGTTTTTCGATTCAAGGGGTTCAGTTCGTATTAAGTATTATTCTGGCTCGTTTGGTGGCTCCCGCCGAATACGGATTGATAGCCATGCTGGGTATCTTTCTTGCTATCGCCCAAGCATTTATAGACAGCGGGTTTTCTAGCGCATTGATTCAAAAAAAAGACAGGACGGAGACGGATTATTCCACCGTGTTTTATTTTAATATCGTTGTTGCCGGTATTGTTTATGTCGTTCTGTTTATTGGTTCCCCTTACATCGCAGGTTTTTATAAGGAACCTCAATTGGAGATAATTACCAAATGGGTCGGACTTAATATCGTTCTCTCTGCTTTCTCTATGGTTCAGCGTGCTAAACTGACCATAAAGCTGAACTTTAAGACACAGACGAAAGCATCGTTACTATCCGTTATAGTGAGTGGATGCATAGGAATTATGTTGGCTTATCAAGGTTTTGGGGTTTGGGCGTTGGTTATCCAAGCGCTATCAAGTAATCTCTTAAATACATTATTGTTGTGGGTATTTGCCAAATGGAGACCCTCTTGGATTTTTTCATGGGTATCTTTTAAAACACTTTTTTCCTTCGGTTCCAAATTATTACTATCCGGTTTATTGCATACCGTATATATAAACCTTTACAGTTTAGTTATCGGACGCAAATATTCGGCTACGGATGTGGGATATTATAACCGTGCGTATCAGTTTGCCGCCTTTCCTTCAACTAATATCGTAGGTATTGTAGGTCGGGCTATTTATCCTGTGCAGTGTCAACTGCAAGACGATGAGGAACGTCTGAACGCTACTTTTATCCAATACCTGCGTATGATCTGTTATGTGGTATTTCCACTGATGATTGGATTGGCGGTTTTAGCAAAACCATTGATAGTATTACTGCTTACGGAGAAATGGTTACCGGCGGCAGAATTACTTCCCATTTTATGTTTGGCTTATATGTGGTATCCCATAATGGTCATCAATAACCAGATGCTAAATGTAAGGGGACGTTCCGACTATTTTCTGAAAGCGGAAATCGTAAAGAAAGCAGCGGCTATAGGAATATTGGTAGTAACCCTGCCTTGGGGACTTAAAGTCTTGTGTTGGGGATTAGTCGCATATAATTGGGTGGATATAGTCATCATTATTTATTATACGAAGAAAGTAATCAGGACAGGATATATCCGGCAGATTAAGGATATCACTCCTTTCTTTTTATTGAGCGTTGGTATGGGTGGAATCATGCTGTTGTCTATAATGTGTATCAATAATACCATACTCAAACTCTTAGGCGGAATAGTGGCAGGTATTTCTTCTTATTTTATGTTGAGTTTTATCTTTCGTATCAGAGAGTTTGTTTCAATCATTCATTTTACAAAAATAAATCTGTTAAAGAATTATGCATAAAGTTACTTTATCCATGCCTGTTTATAATGTGGAAAAGTATGTGGAGCGTGCATTATTATCCGTATTGAATCAGACTTTCGAGAGCATTGAATATTTGATTGTGGATGATAAGGGTACGGACGATAGCATGGATGTTGTTCGGGAGATAATAGCCACTCATCCGCGCGGCAAAGATGTTCGGATAATAGATCATGGGGTGAATCAAGGGCTAGGAGCAGCAAGAAACTCTGCTATTAAAGGGGCAAAAGGTGAATATCTTTACTGTATGGATAGTGATGATGAAATAACGAAGGATTGCATTGAAATACTGTATAATAAAATGCAGGAAAATCCGGTAGATTTTGTAGCAGCATCGCATGCAAGAAAGGATACTCAAGGAAAAACAATTGAAGAATTCAGGTATAAAGATTACATATTAAAAGATACTGAAAAAAGTGTAGCACACATTTATTATTTTGATAAGATAAATATTAGTATTGCAACATGGAATAAACTTTATGATATTAAGTTTTTACGCAACAATGAAATATCTTGTTTTCCAAAACATTTAAACGAAGATGCTCTTTTTACTTTTCAGATAATTTTGGATGCAAAGACATGTATATTGATATCTAATATTACATACTTCTACAATATGACACCAGAATCTATAATGCATGATTATAAATTCAAAAGAACAAAAGAGAAAGATGCATTTTTGGTACGACAGGATATGGAGATTGTCAACTTTATGAAAAAATATATAGAAACGTATAAATATTCTATGCTATATTCTTATACATTAATCCATGTTATGATAACATCTTATAGATTTGTTGATTTTACAATCAATACATTTATTAAAAATAAACAGAGATATATAAATCAATTGGTAAATTATCCACTCAAATTTCACGAAATAAGACTGTTGAATCATAAGCGATTAATACACTATTATTTTTATTTTATTGGTGTATCTCCTTATTGGCTCCAATTTATATCGGTTAGATTTTTTCTTAAATTATTCTTTTTAAGGAAAAAACTAAACAAACGGGTATTGCTAATTAAGCGTACCTAAAGAGCTATTCTATCAGTCTTCGTTTTTCTTTCTAGGAATATTATCGGAATTATTAGTCAAGCTATTTTATCCGTACCGTACGGTTGCAAGACGATGATGAACGTCTGAACGCTACTTTATCCAATATTCCCGTATGACTTGTTATGTAATATTTCTACTGATGATAGGGCGCTGTTTTAGCAAAACCTAAAACCGTTGATATTACTACTGCTTACGGAGGAAATGGTTATTGGCGGCAAAGTTATTTTTCTTTTTATGTTTGGCTTATATGTGGTATCCCGTAATGGTCATAATAATCAGACCCTAAATGTAAGGGGATATTCCGATTATTTTCTGAAAGCGGAAGTCATAAAGAAAGTTGCAACTATAGGAATATTGATATGAATCAAGACGAAAAGGGATTGTTTAGAAATCTTGTACGGAAAGTTTTTAAAATAAATGGTATTGTTAACTTAAGATAGTAAGTAATAAGAATACAATAAAGTCTTATTTATTTGATAATATCGCATATATTCCGTATATTTGTCTCAAAATGAGAAAATGAGAAAATGAGATATATAAGATTGAAAACAGTGGAAATAGAAGCATTAGAACATCTATTGAATACAAGTAGTAACAGTACTGTTAGAAAACGTAGTCAATACCTTCTTTTATCCCATCAAAAGCGTATAATTAAGTGATTTGATTTTCTTTTTACCTGCCTATTCTCCCGAATTGAACTTAATTGAAATCCTTTGGCCGAAGAATCAAGTATCAATGGATACCTTTTGATGCATATATCTGTTTTGAGAATCTTAAAGAACGCTTGAGGTATGTGCCGGCTAATTTTGGCGGAAAATACGATAGTATATTTTAGACACTACTTATATTCATGAGAATATTTGATATAAAAATTGTTGATTTACCCAAGATATTGGATAAACGAGGAAATCTATCTATCATAGAAGAATTCATTCATATTCCTTTTAAAATAGAGCGAACTTATTGGATATATGATGTTCCTGGTGGGGAAGTCCGCGGTGGACATGCTTATAAGGACAACCAGGAATTTATCGTAGCACTTTCTGGTAGTTTCGATGTGATTCTTGATGATGGACAGGAAAAGAAAACTTTTTCGTTGAATCGTTCTTATTACGGTCTTTATGTGCCTAAAAAGATTTGGAGGCGGATGGAAAATTTTTCAACAAATTCGTTGGCTTTGATATTGGCTTCTACATCTTATAACCAAAAGGATTATATATATGATTATGGTACATTTCTAACTTATAATAGATGATAAAATCATTAACGTCTTTACGATTTATTTTTGCAATAATGATTTTTATGCATCATTATTCAAGAGGAGAAGGCACAGGGGCAATTTTTCCCGAAGGATTTTTAGGAGTTACTTTTTTCTTTATACTGAGTGGTTTTGTATTATCTTATAGCTATTGGGGTAAATTATCGGAACGTAAGATACATTTTTGGGACTTTTTAAAAAGGCGGGTAATAAAATTATATCCTCTCCATTTACTTTGTCTTTTTGTGGCGTTGGTTTTTTCTCGTTTCTCCTTACCGATAAAAACGATTATCCCCAATATGTTATTATTACAAAGTTGGATTCCTATACAAGGATATTATTTTTCCGGAAATGCTGTTTCGTGGTGTTTATCTAATGAAATATTTTTTTACTTTATTTTTCCTATGCTTGTTGTATTATTTGGTAAGTTCTCATTAAGATTTGGCATGTTATTTGCGGGGGGGGGGGATAACCCTATATATTTTTCTTATTCAAATTATCCCAGAATTATATCATCATGCATTATTTTATTTTAATCCGCTTTTTAGATTATCGGACTTTTGTATAGGAGTGTTTATCTATTTATTATATAGATTTCTTACAAAGAATAAAATATTACAAAGAATAAGAAAAAGAAGAATATCTGTTTCATTTTTTGAAATAGGAAGTTTATTAATACTGTTTTTTGTGATATTTTTTTCTTCGGATGTACCCAAAGTTTACAGATATGCTTCTTATTATTGGTTGCCGATGTGTATAATAATTATGGTATTTTCATATTTCAATAACTGCGGTGGAATAATATCAAAGTTCTTATCCTATAAATTTATTGTCAAATTAGGAGAAGCAAGTTTTTGCTTTTATATGATTCATACCTTATGTATAACATTCTTTAATGTTTGTTTGAATAAAGTTGATATAATTCCTTATTGGTTTTTTAGATTTCCCATTATATTTCTATTGACTGCAATATCAGGCCTTATATGTTACCGTTATTTCGAGAAACCGGTTTTTAACCGACTAAACAATAAAATCTGAAGAATGATTACTGTCTATGATTGTTCGATAATAGAACTCCCCAAAATAGAAAACCGAGCAGGAAATATTACACTTGTGCATGGTAATATAAATCTTCCCTTTCTCGTAAAACGAGTTTTCTATTCGTATGACATCCCTGGTGGTGAAGCACGTGGTGCTCATGCTCATAAGGAATGTCATCAGTTTCTTGTTGCCGCAAGCGGTAGTTACGAAGTTGTATTAGATGACGGAAGAAATAAACGAACTGTTCTTCTTAACCGTCCTTTTTACGGACTTCATATAATTCCGGGTATATGGGCATGGGAACAGGGATTTTCATCGGGTTCTGTATGTTTAGTTTTGGCATCACATGGATATGATGAAAATGATTATATAAGAGAATATCGAGAGTATATAAATTATAATCTAACTATATCCG
>SNRY01000378.1_pt1 | contig 15940 bp, 10 predicted proteins | sample 4693421 | NCBI WGS metagenome assembly SNRY01 (sample SAMN11003215, study PRJNA524138) | termite gut metagenome | isolation source: Bacteroidetes bacterial symbionts from single cell of protist host amplifed... | host: Streblomastix strix ... | reverse complement strand
CGGCACGGGTAATAGCCACATAAAAGAGCCGCCGTTCTTCTTCCAATCCTTGCATAGATTCACTTACCATGAAGCTGGGGAAAAGTCCTTCTTCCATACCTACAATAAAAACATTGCGAAACTCCAAGCCTTTTGCAGAATGTATGGTCATCAGGCTGACTCTCTCGCTGTCGCCTGCTTTGTCTGTGTCCTGGTCGGTGAGTAAGGATACTTCGGAAAGAAAAGCCGATAACGAAATATCCGGGTTGTCTTCTTCTTCCTGTCGCATGGAACAAAAGTCGTGAATGCCATTCAGCAATTCTTCGACATTCTCTTTGCGACTCACACTGTCGGGAGCATTATCCTGGCATACATCGTTCATGATTCCGGAACGTCGAACAATATCCACTCCTATCTCATACGCATTCTTTTGGCGTACATCGGTTATAAAACTTTCTATTAGTTGGTGAAATTCCTGCACTTTGCCGTACACTCCTTTACTAATGGAAAGTTCGTAGGCAAGAGGTTCGCAAAGTACTTTCCAGAGGCTGACATTATTGTTTCCGGCAGCAATAACGATCTTGGTCATTGTGGTATCACCAATGCCGCGAACAGGATAATTGATAATACGTTTAAGCGCCTCTTCATCATTGGGGTTTACCACTAACCGGAAGTAGGCTATCACATCTTTTATCTCTTTTCGCTGGTAGAAAGACAGCCCTCCATATATTTTATAGGGTATGTTGCGTTTGCGCAATGCTTCTTCAAACACACGGCTTTGGGCATTGGTGCGGTAGAGGACGGCGAAGTCTGTATATGTACAATCTTCTTTGCGATGCAGCTCTGCAATCTTGTTTACCACAATCTCTCCTTCTTCCACATCGGAGTAAGCCTGAAAGAGAGTGATAGGTTCGCCGAGGTCTTTCTCTGAAAAAACTTCTTTATAAAACTGTCGTTGATTCTTCTTAATCAGACTATTGGCAGCCTGCACAATGTTTTTAGTGGAACGATAATTCTGTTCCAACTTAAACGTTCGTGTATTGGGATAAACTTCTCCAAACCGGAGAATGTTATTAATATCCGCTCCTCGAAAAGAATAAATACTTTGGGCATCATCGCCCACCACACAAATATGCAAATGTTCTTTGGCTAACTGAGAGATAATACAATGCTGTGCATAATTGGTATCTTGATATTCGTCCACCAACACATAACGGAACTGCTCTTTATAACGATTCAGTACTTCGGGAAAATCACGAAAAAGAATAAACGTATAAAACAACAAATCGTCAAAATCCATTGCATCTGCTTGCCGGCAACGTTCCCAATATTTCCGGTAGATGTCGCGCACAGCGGATACCTTTGCCCTGCAATCGGCTTCGTAAATCTCTTTATCGGCAGCATAAGCGGACGGCAAAACCAAATGATTCTTAGCGTTTGAGATACGTGACTGAACGACATTAGGTTTATACACTTTTTCGTCCAACCCCATTTCTTTAATAATGGAGTGTAACAAACTTTTACTATCTGCCGTATCATAAATAGTGAATTGCGGACTAAACCCAATATGATTGGCTTCGACACGGAGGATACGGGAAAATACGGAGTGAAAAGTCCCCATAAACAAAGCATGCGCACGCTTTTCGCTTACCGTCCGGGCAATACGTTCTTTCATTTCGCGGGCAGCTTTGTTGGTGAAAGTTAACGCCAGAATATTCCAAGGTGCATACCCGTTTTCCAACAGATAAGCTATTTTGTATGTAAGTACGCGTGTTTTGCCGGAGCCTGCCCCGGCAATGACAAGTGAGGGACCGTCGTTATAGATTACCGCCTCACGTTGGCTTTCATTGAGTTCCTCAATATAATTTGTTGACACCCCTTTATTGTTTTTATCTCTAATAAGGAAAATATAGGATGTAAAAGTAACAAACTTTCTTTGGGTGATACTCCTTAAATTCGGAAAACAACAAATTTGTGTTAAAATGAACAATTAAGACACCGGCAACGTTATAATTCTATTTAAAAAAAAATACAAATGATACTTATAGCAGAAAGTGATTCTACTAAAACAGAATGGGTATTAATTGAGCAGGATGACCTCGTACAACAATCTTCTACGGAGGGAATAAACCCCCTTATTCAAACCAGAAAAGAGATAAGCAGAAGCATCAGACTCAACCTGCCGCCGGTATTCTTCAGAAGAAGATTAAAACAGGTGTACTATTATGGAACGGGATGTATTTCTGCGAAAGAGAAAGACAAGGTAATGACCTCCTTTAGGGCGCAATTCAAATCTCCCGTTCATATAGAAAGCAATCTACTTGCTGCTGCTCACGGATTATTTAAAAACAAAACCGGCATAGCCTGTATGCTTGACGCAGATTCTGCCTCTTGTTTCTATGACGGGAAAACAATAGTAAAAAGCGTACGATCTGTCGGCTACATTTTAGGCGATGAAGGAAGCAGTGTTACTCTGGGGAAACTATTTCTGTCGGATATTTTAAACGGCTTGTCTCCCCAGCGTTTGACAAGAGATTTTTACGAAAAGTTCCATATAAAAGGCGATGATATTATACAATCGGTATATAACCATTCCTCTCCCCCCAACAGCTTTCTTGTCTCGGTTTCCAACTTTCTCACCGGTTATACGGACGATGAATATGTATTCAACCTGTTAGTGAATAACCTGCGGAATTTCTTTACTCGAAGCATCCTTCAATACGATTATAAAAATTATCCTGTACGCTTTGCCGGTTCTGCCGCTTACAATTGGTCTGCTATTCTAAAAGATGTCGGTCGTAAATTCGGAGTGAACATTGACAGGATAGAAAAAAGCCCCATGAACGGACTTATCGAATATTATGCTCAAAACATGAATGAACGGTGAAAATTGAAAGTTGAAAATTGAAAGTTGAAAATGAGTGAAGAGTTAAAGGAGTTAAGTCAGAGGTTGCATATTGGTTGATGAACCTGCATTATTAATCGTAAACGTAGTCAACTTAACGAAAATGTTACTATTTTTGTCGCATCGAAAAAGAATGACTTATAGCAGTTGTATATGGGAAAGTTGTATATCGTACCTACTCCCGTAGGAAATTTAGAAGATATGACTTTACGCGCTATCCGCATATTAAAGGAAGTTGATTTTATCTTGGCGGAAGATACGCGTACATCTGCAATTTTGCTGAAACATTTTGAAATAAAAAGCTCGATGCAATCTCATCATAAATTCAACGAACATAAAACCGTAGAATTTACCGTTAATAGAATAAAAGGAGGAGAGACGGCAGCACTTATTTCGGATGCCGGTACGCCGGGAATTTCCGATCCGGGTTTCTTAATCGTAAGAGAATGTGTACGAAACGGTATTGAAGTGGAATGCCTGCCGGGAGCTACCGCTTTTGTGCCGGCAATAGTCGTTTCCGGGCTGCCCAACGATACGTTCGTTTTTGAAGGCTTTCTCCCTCAAAAGAAAGGACGCATGACAAAACTCAACTCTCTGACGGAAGAACGGAGAACGATGATTTTTTACGAATCTCCTTATCGTTTACTTAAAACCTTGACACAGTTTACCCAATATTTTGGAGCCGATAGGCAAGCCTCCGTGTCGCGAGAAATATCCAAACTTCACGAAGAAATTATTCGCGGAAGTTTGGCAGAACTGATAGACCACTTTACCGCCGTCGAACCTCGTGGTGAGATTGTGTTAATAATTGCAGGACTTGGTAATTAAAAATAAACTTATTAAAAACGTAAATGTATGAAAAATTTAGCTGTTATATTAGTATGTGCAGTAACCTTGATTTCATGTGAAGGCAAGAAGGAAAACAGCAAATCTTACCTTAAAGCTGCAAACGATTCATTGACCATAGCATTGATGCAACGCGATGCGGAGATGAATGAATTGATGGGAGTATTCAACGAAATACAGGAAGGTTTCCGTCAAATCCGCAATGCGGAAGACAGAGTGGACTTTACACGAGGCACGATTGCTGAAAATGTTGTTTCTGCCAGAGAACAAATCACCACAGATATTGAGTTTATCACTTCCACTATGGCAGAAAACAAAGCGCAAATTGATAAACTGCAAAAGATGTTGAACCAAAGCAGAGGAAACGTTGCCCAACTGAAAAAAGCCATTGAACAATTTTCTAAGGAATTAGGAGAGAAGGCCAAGCACATAGAGGAATTGCAAGTGGAGCTGGCGGCTAAAAATATCCGTATTCAAGAACTGGATAATGCAGTAAATCTATTGTCGGCAGATAAAGAAGTATTAACGGCGGAAAACGAGGAAAAAGCAAAAATAGTAGCCGAACAAGACAAGTCCATACACACGGCTTGGTTTGTATTCGGAACAAAAGCGGAACTTAAGAAACAGAAGATTTTGCAGAAAGACGATGTATTGAAAAATGCGGATTTCAACAGAGATTACTTTACCCGGATAGATATTCGCACACAGAAAGAAATCAATCTATATTCCAAACAAGCGGAATTGCTCACCTCTCACCCTGCCGGTTCATACGAATTGGCAAAAGACAGTAAGCAATTATTAACACTAAAGATTACGGACTCGACGGCATTTTGGAGTGTGTCCAGATATTTGGTTATACAGGTAAAATAAGATACTCAAAAGTATGAGTAACAACCGAATAAACAAAAAGGAGCGAGATAACCTCCCGCCCCTTTTGTTTGTTCGAAAAACCTGCTTTATTTATTTCTTCAGTTTTTGAATTAATTTCTTTGTTGCCTGTTCCGCATCTCTTTCTTCGGTAAGCAATTCCATAAAACCGTTGCTCACAATTGCTCCTGAAGCATATTCGCAAGCCATTTGAAAATTAGATTTGGTGTTAACATCAAAGTAAGCCATAAGCGAGTTTGTCAGTTTCATGTCTTTTATTTTCTTAAAAAATTCCCGCTTGTTGTGAGCATTGTTCCTTTGTTCGTCTGTCTCTGCCGTTGGTATCATCATGCAGATAAAGCCACTCGTATGTTTGTCTATCAACTCTATTTTCTCGTCGCCCGTATCGGGAGTAACAAACATCATGACAAGCAAGCCGTAGCGTTCGGAAACAATACGAACCCGTTTGTGGTAATCATCAAAAGACAAATCGGGAATAATTACCCCGTCAATACCACATTCAACACACTTTCTGCAATAAGACTCAATACCAAACTCGGCAATGTCGTTGAGATTATTCAACAAAATTAGCGGTATTTGTGCCGTGCGACGAATATGACGCAATTGTTGAAACAACAGGCTCAACGTTATTTCATTTTCCGGACTGTCGGCTGAAGCATCTCTGACTATTAAGGTGCCGACTTTCGAGTATTCGGAAGGAAGTCCTATCAAAGCCATGTCCACTCCATTTTTATCCAATGCATAAATCACTCTTTCCGTGCTTTCCAAAGCAGGGTATCCGGCGCAAAAGTAAACAGCCAACAAGCTCTTGCTCTCATTGTTAAACAACCGATTAATTCTATTCATAAATGGTTTTTAAAATTTATACTAAGGTTTAAGATGATATTTCTTGACCCATAAACATCAAAGCTTATTAAATCATAGCATAAAGGTACTACTTTTTTCCGTTCTTCAAAGATCGGAGGTATTGAAAAATAGATGTTTTTCGTTAAAAATAATATCTAAAAAACTAAAAAACTTTCTTTCGGAATGGTTGAAATACATTATTTTTGTTCAACGACAAACACATCAAAAACCAATGATTAAAAAGATTATACCGGCTTTTCTGCTGCTCCCTGCCCATCTTCTGTTTGCACAAATAAACACGGAGCGAGTGATGATGATTGCGCGCAACGCTCTTTATTTTGAAGATTATGTACTTTCCATTCAATATTTCAACCAAGTGATTAATGCTAAACCTTATTTGTATGAGCCATACTTTTACAGAGGATTGGCTAAAATACACTTAGATGATTTTCAAGGGGCGGAATACGATTGCGATGCTGCTCTGCAACGTAATCCCTTTGTGGTGGGAGCTTATCAAATTCGCGGCTTAGCCCGTATCAAGCAACAAAAGTTCGACGAAGCCATCGAGGATTATAAAAAAGCATTGGAATATGACCCCGAAAACCTCTCCCTTTGGCATAACCTGACGCTTTGCCGGATTCAAAAGGAAGAGTACGAAGAAGCCGAAACGGACTTAGCCAAACTATTGACCATTGCTCCCGGATATACGCGTGCTTATCTCATGCGCGGAGGAATATCATTGAAACGGAACGACACCATCCGTGCTTTGCAGGATTTTGACAAAGCCATTGATATGGACAAGTACGACCCCGATGCGCACACTTCCCGTGCCATATTACAACTCCAACAAAACCGGTATGCGGAAGCAGAAGCGGATTTTGACAATGCTATTTATTTGGATGCAAAGAATGTAGGGAATTATATCAATCGGGCTTTGGCACGTTTTTATCAAAATAACCTGAGAGGAGCCATGAACGATTATGACATGGCGCTGGATATTGATCCGGACAATTTTATCGGTCATTACAACCGGGGATTACTCCGCGCGCAAGTAGGCGATGACAACCGGGCGATCGCAGACTTTGATTTTGTTGTCCAAATAGAGTCGGACAATATGCCGGCTGTCTTCAACAGGGGATTGTTACGTGCACAGACCGGTGATTTGCAGGGAGCGATAAGCGATTTCTCAACTGTCATTGAAACATATCCGAACTTTACGACCGGTTATCATTACCGTGCCGAAGCCAAAAGAAAGTTAGGAGACCGCAAAGGAGCCGAAGCCGACGAGTTTCAACTGTTAAAAATGGATATTGACAGGCGCAACGGCGTAACAAGCGGCAATAACACGGCAAGCAATGCCGGAACGGAGGAAGAAGACGACAACAAAACCCGTAAGAAGTCCGACAGAAACATGAATAATTACCGCAAGATTGTCATTGCCGACGATGCAAATACGGAACAACGCTATACGAGCGATTATCGCGGGAAGATACAGGATAAGAACGTGAATATAACGATAGAGCCGATGTATGTGCTTACGTATTATGAAAAGGCAAACGAGGTGAAACGTATTGTCCATTATCATAAATACATTGACGATTTAAATCGTTCCGGGGTGTTTCCCAAACGTTTGCAGATAAGCAATACGGAAGCTCCACTGACGGAGGAACAGGTAAACGCTCACTTTGCATGGATTGATACACATACATCGTCCATTGTGAACGACCCCGACAATCCGGTCAGACATTTTGCACGTGCCCTTGATTTCTATCTGGTGCAAGACTTTTCCGGTTGCATGGAAGATTTGACACAAGCCGTCACAGCAGACGATACGTTCTTCCCTGCCTATTTTATGAGAGCGTTGGTGCGTTGCAAGCAATTGGAGTATCAAAAGGCTGAAGAGGAAGCAATAGCTTCCACTTCAGGCATCTTGTTGTCCGACAAAAAGAAAGAAGTAAATGCCAATACGGATTATGACGGTGTAAGGAATGACTTGGACAAAGTGATCTCTTTGGCTCCCGACTTTGTATACGCCTATTATAACCGGGGGAACTTGTCGGCTATGTTGAAAGATTATCGTGCGGCAATCGTGGCTTACGACAAAGCCATCGAACTAAACAAGGACTTTGCCGAGGCATACTTCAATCGCGGACTGACGCATATATTCTTAGGAAATAATAAGACGGGAATCAGCGATTTGAGTAAGGCGGGTGAATTGGGGATTGTTTCGGCGTATAATATTATTAAAAGGTTTACGGAGGGAAATAGTAAATAAACTAAAAAGCAAAAATAACCCCTTCGGAACTAGTAATCCGAAGGGGTATTTTGTTAAAAGATTTTTATAAACTCAGAACTCTTCTCCTATTGGGAAACAAGAGGCGTAATAATACCGCCACCGCCACCTGGAGGTGTTGGTTCAATAAGATCGCTAGAAACCCAAGTCAGTTTTATATCAAGAAAATAGGAAAGAATACCTCCAAAACCAGCAGTACTTTTAACAGCAATACCATTTACCGGTTCATTCCATGTATTGCCATCCGCAAATGTAAACGTTACAATATTATCGACAATAGTCAATGGAGCGACATACGACGCTTTCGTGGCATCGGCATTAGGCGGTAGACTATAATCATAATAGGTAGGTGACGCTGTAAGGGTACCCTTATCTCTATACGCAGCATACAAGTATGTATCTGCTAGGGAAATAGCTCCAAATTGTCCTAAAAATTGTCCTGTATTAATAATCAGCTTACCTTCTTGGTAAGTACATTCAATTGAGTATATATTTGCCGGGAGTTTTCCTTTTAAAACATAAACTCCTGCTTTTGTCTCATGAGCTCTTAGGATTACACCTTCAAATGTACGGTCCATATATGCTCCTGCAAAATAGTCATTACATTCCAATTTGTAAGTACCTATAAGATTATTAATCTGTTTAATCGTAAGTTCAATCACGTTTTCACTTTCTCCTAAGATAAGGCGTATGGAGCTTTCTCGATTAGGTATATTACTTGGTGCTGCCGTAAGTGTCAAAGAGTCCTTATTTTGGGAAGTAATTGTTAGCCACTCATCTCCTGCCGGTATCTCCACCGTGAATTCTACCTCTGCCGTATTAGTTACATATATGGTTCGGCTACCTCCTTCTCCACCAAAACTTAAAACTACATCGTTTGGTGAAACATCAAAAATAGGTTTGTCTTGTGTAATCGAAAAGGAAACCGGCGTACTTTCTCCACTGGAAATAGTAAACGAAGCCGTCCGGTTTCCCGATGTCAAGTTGGCTTCCACACTCACTTTAATTACACTACCCTCAATTCTTGTGTTATACCATGGTACATCGTTCGGACCAACTTCAGGGTTAGCACTTACGGTAGTTACTTCAATAGTTGTAACCCCTGTAACAGTTATGGTCTGTGTTCCGGCTGCAGCTTCGAATGTAAGAGCCAAATGGTCAATGCCTATTTCAGCAACCGGATCATCTTTTTCATCACAAGCTGTTATAGCTAAAAGACTTAACAGCAAAAAAACATACTTGAATTTAATCTTCATACTCATTTTAATTAAAAAGTTAAACATAAATTGAAACTACTTTACCTATCTCCAATTCTTTTACATCTCAAGTTCTAAAACCATCAACATAAAAGTATAAAGGCGCCCATAATAATATCCCGAATCAAATTCACCGACAACAATAGCTTCAACCGGAATAATCCTATCTGAAGGACCAAGCCACGTTCTGTCATCACCGAACTCAAAGATTATTTTATTTTCTTTCGTAAGAGTTAACGGAGCGGCATACGACTTACCTACATCGTAAGTAATGGCACTATACTGGGTGAAATTCATTACTCCCAACATTAATTGGCGACTTACCCATCCCCATAGAGGATTTTCATACGTGTGTACTCCCACATTTTGTGCTCCATAAACGGTTAACCTTCTGTTTTTGTAATTAAACAAAATCGAATTTACTCCCTCCGGTAAATCTCCAGTCATAATATAAGTTCCAACTTTTTCGCCGGCTGTCAAAGTTATTATCCTCGTATATCGAATAGTGTCCTCATATTCATAATAAGACATCTTGTAATTACCTTCGATGTTGATTTGTTGAGCTAAGACCTCTATTACTCTTTCATTCAAGATAATACGAGCTGTACTCTCCCGTTTGACTACGTTACTTTTCCCTGCGGTAAATACTAAAGAATCGCCATCGATTTTATAAGTTAACCAATCATTTTCCACCTCCACTTCATACGGGTCCAGCAACGTGTTTTTTACTGCTATGGCTTTACGCCCCCCTTCCCCTTCGAAATCTATGTTGAAAGCTGATACCGACAGAACAGCCCCTTTTTGTGTAACCGGAACGGAGAGCGTATTTCCCCCTTTTGTGGAAATTTTAACTAAAACCGTCCGCCCTTCTAATTCTTTATTTGCCAGAACGGTTACAGTGATAATATCATCTGCACGAGTCCACTTACACCATGATTGTGACGGGTCAACAGACACATCAATCCTTCCTGTTGCCGCTACTACGATACTACCTTTTCCACCTTCGGCAGCAAAACTGACATTTGCTTCAACGATACTTATGTTATCAGTGGTAAGCACACTATTATCGTTATCACTACACGCTGTGAATAGAAAAATGCCAAACAGCAGAAAAATACGATTATATATAACTCTCATAATTTTTTATTTTATTTATACCTTTCCTGACGTAACCTAAACCATATTCTGGAATTGTTTACACTGGTAAATTTCAATAAAACAGTATTAGTATCACTATCAATATCCTGTTCTAATTTGTAAGGAGAATTTTCTCCTATGTAATTCACCAATGGCAAAAAATGCCCATAGTAATTGAAGTCATATCCCGGTATTGTAGGTTTTATGATGAATTGATTAATATCGGTTACTCTGAGATCACTTTTAAGTTCACAACCATGAGCAGTAATATAACCGGTAAAAAGACCACTTGAATAAAACACAATAGCATAAGGATTTGTATCTACGTAGGGATACAGTTCATTAGCACCGATATATATCCAGAGAAGGGTTTCATTCCAGATACGTTTATCTTCATTATAAATATTCTGTATAACGGCAAACATCTCATCGTTCATATCTCCCCCGTTGAGCATAGGAAGAGAGGAAATATTAAAGACAAACCGCCATTGTTCTTTGGAAAGCATTGTTTCAAAAGGGGTGGGATGAGGGAGTATTACATCATTGTCTGCTCCTCCTATCAGATCTCCCTTGTCGTCTAATGTAAATTCTTGTACGGTTCGTCCGTTAAGCGTGAGAGGTTGACGAAGTTTAATGCCTGTAGAAGTATAGATAAAGGCTGTCGATTCCATTTCTATTTCACCGTTTGCTGCCGGATACCCGATTGTGAGTGAGCGCTCCCCTTTCGCGGCGGAAAACTCTTTTTCTCCGGCAAATATTCTCATTCGAGGTACTCCTACCAATTCTTCTTCTATGGTAAAAAGTCTTTTTAAATACCGTGTTGCCGATTCTTTCAATTTACTCATTATCAAGATACCTCCGTGTTTTTTACCTTTGAGGGTAATGACATCGTTTTCCGCTTTCAGCAAAACAAATTCATAATCTCCTTCATAACCATCGGTGTCATCGGACCAAGGTTCGGAAAATACGTGAAATATCTGATTGTAAGTATCAAAAGTCAATACAGGTCCTTGATCCGAAATGATACGATATAAAGAAGTCTGCTCCGTTCCGGGAAGATTATAATTCGTTTCAACATCGGATATTAATGAAACTTGTCCGTCTTTAAATGTGCACAAAAACGTATATCCGCCTATTAATACATCGCCGGAATAATATTCCAACAGCCATCCGTTCGGTGCGCTTGTCAACAAAGAATCGTATTCGGACAAGGCTTTATTGACTCTTTCTGCCGGCGATTCTTCGAAAAGATTGTTTTCATCCTGCACGCAGGAGTGTACCAGCAAAGCTGCTGTTAGTGCGAAAAAATAATATATAAATTTTCTCATTTCTTTCTTATTTTAAAGATTGTCCAAATCCAATAAACCAACCTCACCGGTACGCCTCTGCACAATATCACGTAATTCCTCAAGGTCAATCCCCCATGAATTTTTCATGTAATTTTTCACTATGTCAAGTTTTTGGTTGATAATGATAGCACCCGCATGTCCCGCTTCGGTCAATATCACATTCCATGCACTTTGTGTACTTGTTACGTAAACCGATACCACCTCGGCAAAATCTTCCCTGGGTTCACTTCCGGCATAAGGTGATACAAATCCCAATTCGTATACTCCCCTCAGATTGTAACTTCTCAAATACCAGTCTCCCTGCGTATAATAACCTTCGGATATTCTATCAAATTCGGGATCATATTTCTTTTGCTGATTTAAGATGTGAGTGAACTCATGATGCATCGTTTTGAAGTAATAACGATTCAGAAAACTCTGATCTACCTGCAGGCTGTTAACATAATAGAGCGTAACTTTCATGCCTCCCTCTGCTGTACCGAGAACCATTGTTCCATCGTCATCATAAGCAGCAGACCCTATTAAATGAATAATTTTGGGGGCATACGTTCTGGTAAAATCTATCCCTGCCGCTTCGTCATAAGCTTCCAGCCAAAGATGCTTCACAATCTTTGCCAACTTTACGGATTGATTTATATCCGCCGGAATAAGCTGATATTGAAAGGATGATTCAATATCTTCCATGCGGTATTTGAAATCAATATTATACGGATACACATAATTATCCAAGATCCATTTATCGAAATCATTTCGGTTTCTTTCGGTGGTATCGAATATGCTGTCGCCCAATTCCTCCTCCTCTTTACAGGAGTGGATATTGAGAGCCGTTATCACTATCAATAAGTATATTATTATTTTCTTCATGATTTGAGTTTCTAAAAATTAACAAACTTCAATGACATTATTATCTCGGATTCGCTGCCAATCCCGCATTGATAACGTCTTGCGGCAACTGAATGGCACGGCGGTTATCGTCTTTGAGCAGGGTATCGGTAACAACAATCGTATTGTTATATACCGTACGGCGGTAAATTTCGATACCATAGCGTTTGATGTCAAACCAGCGCAATCCTTCGTGCAAGGTTAATACACGACGCATGTGGAGAATACAGTGGATAAAATTTTCCTGTTCACCCGGTGTTACCGTAAAGTCGGGATTAAGTGCTTTTTTGGGTGTGGGAATATCCGGCTTGTAATACGGTATGATAGAATAAAGTTCGTTAATTGTGTTTCTAGTCAAAGACTTATTTTTAGTAAATGCCGATTGCCAAACCAACAAGTCTTTAAGAGCATTATTATAATCTTTTTTCATGGTATACGCTTCAGCCCGGCATAATAATGTTTCGTCAGTAGTAAAAACCGGAAGTATAATATGAGGCTGCCCGATTCCATTCACCGGATCTGAAATTTCAAAATATTCATTCAGTTTTCTCATAAGAACTTTAGGAATACCACTGTAGCTTGCCACAAGATAATATAAATTGGTAGATCCTCCCCACGTAGAGGATGCCCTGCAAGTCTCATTATTTGCAATCATATCGTTGTGTGTGTATCTTGCTCCATCATAAGAAGGTCCGTACACACGTCCCCAAATGGAATACGTGGAAATTATTAACAAATTTGCCGGATTATCCGCATTGATATACGCGTTGCCCATAGGACTGACTTGATTGTTTGGACTCAATTGCCCTTCTGCTTCCCAATTACGCAATACAGTGCTTGGATTGTCCGTTAATACCCTCGTTGCGTATTCAATCACTTTATTGTAGTTGCCGTAATAAAGATTGAAACGGGCAGCAAAAGCGTAGGCTGCCTTTGTATTAAAATGATATTTGGGTACCGAATAACTATTATCATCTATTAAAGGCAATCCGGTTTCAATATCAAGATTAATTTTCTGATATACTCCAGCTACGCTCAAGCGTTTGTATTTCGGAGTAACCTCTGTTTCGGGACTTTCCATATAGGGTATGCCGAGGTCGGCATTGCCATTGGTTTGGGTATAATGTTTACTAAAGACATTGACTAATATAAAATGTCCATAAGCACGACACAATAAAGCTTCCCCTACCTGTGGTTTCATTTTTTCGGTATAGCCCAATTTCTCAATAGCGGCTAATGCCTGGTTGGCAGCAGCTATGGCTGCATAACATGCGTTCCACAATTCGCTGGGACTATCAAAATCCTGATCCGTGATAGCTTCCCACAAATAAGACTGTTCTTGTACAAGACCGTAGGAGTTCCACGTACCACCGCTATCATCGGTATTATCCGATGCCATTTCCGTCATCATGCAATGATTGATCTCAGGATAGGCCGAAACCAACAGTTTGGTGATTTTATCTTCCGTATCAAGTTCGGCACGATTGTCGGGTGTTTCGTCAAGGAAATCGTTACACGACATCAGCAAAAGGCTTGTCAGAAACACAGTCGAAAATATATTAGTTCTTTTTTTCATACTACTTTTCTTTTAAATTATAAACTAAATCTCAAGGTTAACGTAAACTGCTTGGGCATCGGAGTAGCTACCCCCCCAGAGCGGAAAAACTCGGGATCTTGTCCGTTCAGTTTGGAATCCGCATAAATCAGAAACAAATTGGTGGTTTGCAGTTTGAGAGATAAAGCGTTCATTTGCCATTTGCTGAGTAGGGAAGAAGGAAAATCATAAGACAATGATATTTCTTTCATCCGGATAAATCCTCCGTCGGCAATTCGTATGTCAGAATAGTTGTAAGCATTGTATGTTGTCTTATAATAAGAATCCGAACTATTTTGTCTGGCACTGAGTATCACGGGAATAGTAGTGATATTTTCATCTCCGGGAAGCACCCAGCGGTTTTTGTATTCTTTCGGAGTAGAAGACAAATCTGAATAAGCATTACTGAATACCGGGTCCAAGCGCACCTTGTTGCCAAATGAATAAGTTATAAAAGCGTTCAATTTGAAACCTTTATAGCGAAATATATTACCAAAACTACCCGTAATGGTCGGGTCGGTCGGTCCTTCATATTTTAAGAAATCAATTTTATCACGTTCTTGAAAATTGATGTCCGTAGTAGTGGTCTCTCCGTCTTGATTGGTAAAAGTAGGGATACCATCTTCATTTAATCCTGTAAACGGAATGGAAAATAAACTGCGTACGGGGTATCCTTCACGCGTAAAACCGGAACCCGTTACCAAATCTATGACCCGTGCGTTACTTTCCAAATCGGTAACTTCGTTTTTATTTCTCGAGAAAATAAAATCCGTATTCCAGGAGAAGTTTTTTGTAAGAATGTTTTTAGTCGAAAGAGTCAATTCAACACCTTCCGATTCCATGGATGCTACATTCGCCATCTTTTTTATCTGTCCTCCGATACCTTGTGTGTTAATCACACCTATCAAATCATAATTGTTTCTTTTATACCAGTCTGCACTTATATTCACACGATTATTCAACAATCCCATATCAAGACCGATATTTAATTCGTGCTTTTTTTCATAAGTCAATTCGCTGTTTTCCAGATCCCAAATCTGTATTCCGCTTTCCTGTACACCGGCAAAAGGTCTGTAAGGCTTATAACTGTTAAGCACGATTAAAGAATTGGTCACACTTTGCGGTCCACGATCGGCAGTTAAACTGTATGAAGCTTTTGCTGTGAAATGAGAAAGGGCAGGCTTTAAATTTTCAAAGAAAGTTTCTTCGTGCATATTCCAGGCACCGGACAAGTTCCAAGTGGGCAGCCAACGGGCAGACCGTGACTTTCCAAGTTTGTTGGAACCTTCATAACGGACGGTGCCGTTTGCCGTATAGCGTCCTTTGTACGAATAGGTTCCATTGACAAAGAAAGCGGTATTGCGTGCGTGCGTATTGGACAACGAATAATAATTAGCTCCTTCTTCGATACTTTTTTTGAAGAATTGATATACATAAAACGGGATTTCACCCATGCTGTATTGCATGCCCCAACCGCTGAACGCAGTTCTGTTACGGTCAATAGAATTAATTTCCATACCCCCGAAAAGGTTCGTAATATGCGCATCGTTAAAGAGATGATTCCATAAGAAACTTCCGCGAAAATCATACCCGCTCATTTTATAATCCGTCCGTTGATAGATTCCGCCTTGCGGCAATATGGATATAGGCCAGGCATAGGGTTCGTCGGGATTGGTATATAAGAAAGGATTTCTATCACGAACCGTTGCGTCGGGCATGGCGCGATAAGCCTCCGCTTGATTGGAATCGTCTTTAATATGGTGTTCCTGCGAAGTCGTTTGATATTTCACAGCTCCCAAAGCGCTCAGTTCAATGCCTTGAAAAAGTTTCCATTTCAATTCCCCTTGAAACTTCAAATCGACAACATTCAAATCCATGTAATTATTGTCCAATTCATGAAAAATATTGAAAGGAGAATAGTTACGAGTATAAAACTCATTCATATCCAATGTTCTGGAAGTATTT
>SNRY01000377.1_pt1 | contig 15944 bp, 13 predicted proteins | sample 4693421 | NCBI WGS metagenome assembly SNRY01 (sample SAMN11003215, study PRJNA524138) | termite gut metagenome | isolation source: Bacteroidetes bacterial symbionts from single cell of protist host amplifed... | host: Streblomastix strix ... | reverse complement strand
TATATCATATACTTAGTATTACAATTTTATTTAAAATGATAATATCTATACATAATTAGCAATACCAAATAAAAAACTACAAGTAAGGAAACTTGTAGTTTTCATTTACACATTTTTTTGGACACTGCCCACAATATTATGGACACTACCTTTCAAAACAAATCAATGCCACTGCTCCCAATTCTGAATAACCCTTTATTCAACCATTCTTTTCCTAATACTTCTTTTACAATGGTGTAATATATCGTTGCATCGTTCATCTTTCGTATTCCTCCTGCGACTTTGAACCCTATTTTAGTTCCTGTCAGCTTATAGTATTCTTTTATTGTTTCACATATTACGAAGGCAGCTTCGGGAGTGGCTGCCGGTTGTGTTTTTCCTGTGGATGTTTTAATGAAGTCCGCACCCGAATAGATAGCCAAAATGGTAGCTTTTTTAATATTTGATGCGCTTCCTAACGCTCCTGTTTCAATAATTACTTTCAAAAGACGGTCTTTGCATACCTCTTTTATTTCCTGTATTTCTTCGCACAATGAATCATAGTCTCCGCTCAAGAATTTTCCGATAGGTATAACCGTATCTATTTCATCTGCCCCTTCCATTATTGCCATGGCTGTTTCTGCCACTTTCACTTCGATGAATGTTTGTGAAGAAGGAAAGTTACCGGATGCGCAAGCAATAGTTACATCATCGGCTTCGAGTGTGTTTTTTACTGTTTGCACAAAGTTTGGATATACACAGACGGCGGCTACATTCTTTCGATCGGGATGTTCATTCTCAAACGCATTGACTTTTTCTACGAATTTTATTATGCTTTCATCACTATCCGTATGATTCAACACCGTTAGATCCATGCAACTGTAAATAAACTCTTCAATTTCTTTCGTGTGATTTTCTGCTGCTTTTTTACTGATAAGGGTATCAACAGCCACTTTGATTTCACGATCATTAATAGTTGTATTGTATTTGGATAGGACAGCTTCGTATTTAGTATGGTTGATGTTATTTGTTTCCATTAGTATGTAATTTTATGTTGTTGATGTGTCTTTTGTTATCTCTTTCAATCTTCTTTTCGATGTTCTTTTTGAAAGCTTTCGTTAAATCCGTTCCGGTTTGATTGGCGATACAAAGCAATACCCAAAGCACATCGGCAAGTTCATCAGCCAGGTTGTTCTTTTCTCCTTCTTTAAAAGATTGTTCGCCATATACTCTTGCCATTATTCTTGCTAATTCTCCGACTTCTTCGGTAAGTATAGCCAGATTTGTCAGTTCATTGAAGTAGCGGACACCGTATGTTTTAATCCAATTGTCTACTTGTTTCTGCGCTTCTTCTAAAGTCATTATTCTTTGTTTTTAGTATCTATGCAGATAGTTACAGGACCATCGTTGAGTAATTCCACTTTCATATCCGCTCCGAACTCTCCCGTACCCATTTCTTTTCCCAAGAGCATGCTTAGGTAGTTACAAAACTCATTGTAAAGAGGAACGGATACCTCATGCTTGGCGGCTCTAAGGTAAGAAGGGCGGTTTCCTTTTTTAGTGGAAGCATGGAGGGTAAATTGACTTATAACTAAGATTTCACCTGAAACATCAAGAACAGATTTGTTCATTACTCCGTTATCATCGTCAAAGATACGGAGATTTACGATCTTTTTGCACAACCATTCAACGTCTTCCGTATTGTCGGCTTCTTCTATTCCGACAAGAATTAACAATCCTTTCTTAATAGCCGATTTGCGTATTCCACCAATAGTAACCGAAGCGTGAGAAACACGTTGTATAACTACCCTCATAGTGTTATTGAAATGTTTTGATACGGGCAAAATTAGGTATAAATGTTATGCTTGCAGGGATTCTTTTATTATTTTAGCTTTTGCCTCTCCAACGATAGCCACCAGTTCTTCCAGTGATGCCTCTTTGATCCGCTTTACACTTTTGAACTTTTGCAACAGGGTGGTTTTAGTTTTGTTGCCGATTCCTTTCATTTCGTCTAATGCGGAGGCTATTTGCCGTTTGCTGCGCTTGTCTCGATGGAAAGTGATGGCAAAACGATGCACTTCGTTTTGTATTTGTTCCATAAGATGGAACAAAGGAGAGCCTTGCTTCATGCCGATAGTTTCGGGAGGGAATCCGAATAAGAGCTCGGATGTGCGATGTTTCCCGTCTTTTGCAAGTCCGGCAATGGGGATATGTAAATTCAAATCGTTTTCAATTATTTGCCTTACTGCTTCCATTTGTCCTTTTCCACCATCGGTAATAATGAGGTCGGGTAGGGGAGAGCCTTCTTCCAAGGCTCGTTGATACCGCCTTTTAACCACTTCTTTCATGGAGGCGTAATCATCTGCCCCTTCCACGGTCTTTATATTGTATTTCCGATAATCCACTTTTGAAGGTTTAGCCATTTTGAATACTACGCAAGCAGCTACGGCATCCGTACCTTGAATGTTAGAATTGTCAAAACACTCTATTTGAAGCGGAAGTTTATCCAAATGCAAACCATCTTGTATTTCTTTCATTAGCCTCATGCTTCGTTGCTCAGGGTTAAGCTTTTCGGCTTGTTTCATTCTGTCTGCTTTGTATTGCATTACATTCAGCAAGGATAATTCCAACAACTTTTTTTTATCCCCTCTTTGCGGAACGGTAAAAGTAACATCACTCAGTTCTATTTCCATTTCAAAAGGGATGATTATTTCACGCGATTGGCTTTTATACCGTTCACGCATTTCTACAATCCCCAACGAAAGCAACTCCTCTTTGCTTTCGTTTAATTTCTTTTTATATTCAAAAGTAAACGCTTGAGTAATTGCTCCGTTTGTGATATGCAGGTAATTAATAAAAGCCGATTTTTCTCCATCTTCCTCTATGGAAAAGACGTCAATATTATGAAGCACGGCGCTTACCACTTCCGATTTGCTGCGGTAGTTTTCTATCAATGTGTGCTTCTCTTTCATTTTTTGCGCTTCCTCAAACTTCATTTCATCTGCCAGCTTGTGCATCTCTTGCAGCAGAGCTTTGCTTATTTTCTGCGTATTACCTTTTAAGATTTCTTTTGCCTGTTCGATGTTTTTCATATAATCGTCGTGAGATTGCAAGCCGATGCACGGACCTGCGCAATTCTTTATATGATATTCCAAGCACACATTGAATTTCCCTGCTTGGATGTTCTCCGGAGAAAGATTCAAATAGCAAGTACGGATAGGGTAGAGGCGTTTTATCAAATCCAATAAAGCGTGCATAGATGCAAAGTGGCTATAAGGTCCGTAATACGAAGAACCGTTGCGGATGATTCTGCGTGTTTTAAATATTTTAGGAAAGTATTCGTTCTGAACGCATATAGAAGGGTAGGTTTTATCATCTTTGAGTAAAACATTGTAGCGCGGTCTGTATTTCTTTATTAGGTTGTTCTCAAGTAACAGTGCATCCTCTTCGCTGTTTACTACAATGTATCGTATGTCTGTGATTTTACTAACGAGCACTCTTGTTTTTCCTATTTCATGCTCTTTGCTGAAATAGGAGTAAACCCTTCGTTTTAGATTCTTGGCTTTTCCTACATAAATGATAGTTCCTTCCGTATCGAGGTATTGATACACACCGGGCTTTTCGGGAAGATTGTCTACAATACCTTTCAGATATTCATGTATGGTTGTTTTTTCTTCCTCCATTATGCGGACAGTATTAGATTACATCTTTAATATGGATTCTACTTGAATACCTTTATCAAAAAGGCTCCTTCCCTTTAGCTCTTCTAATTCTATGATAAAGTTTATATAGATAGATTTCGGGTTTAATATCTTTACCAGTTCGTAGGCAGCTTTCATGGTTCCTCCTGTTGCGAGTAAATCGTCATGCAGAAGTATGGTATCATCATCGTTGATAGCGTCTTTATGTATTTGAATAGTATCACTTCCGTACTCTTTGCTGTATGTGATTTCTATGGTTTCGGCGGGAAGCTTGCCCGGCTTACGTATAGGTATGAATCCTGCATTTAAGCGTGTGGCAAGAATAGGAGCCATAATAAACCCTCGCGATTCAATAGCTACCACTTTAGTTATACCTTTATTCTTATAGGTATCGTATAGCATATCAGATAGTATTTGCAAACACTCAGTGTCTTTAAATAAGGTCGTTACATCTTTGAATTGTATTCCCGGTATTGGAAAATCGGGGATGTTTCTTACGTTTTTGATTAATTTTTCTTTGGTCATGACGATTTATTTTATTGTAAAGATTTATGTTCCACGTGAAACATTTTGTCATCTTCCCGAAAGAACCAACAGTATATTAATGTCGTTGGGGGATATTCCGGGTATTCTACTTGCTTGGGCGATTGTTTCCGGGTTTATTTTTATTAGTTTCTGCCGCGCTTCGGTGGATAAGGATTGAATATTGGCATAATCGAACTTGCCTTTGATTTTAATATTCTCCAATCGGGCGAGTTTATCTGCGATTATCCTTTCGCGCTCTATGTATCCATGATATTTTATTTGTATTTCGGCTGTTTCTATTATCTCTTCTTTTCTTTGCTCTTCCATGCTATCTAATACACTTTTAAATTCAGGTATATGTTCTGCTATGTTATCAATGGTTATTTGCGGGCGGTTGATAATATCAATCAGTTTGCATCCCTGCTTTAAGATTGCCGTTCCTAATTGTTCTAATACACCGTTTACCAATTCCGGCTTTACGGAATAATTTTTTGCGAAATGTATAATCTGCTCCACGGATTCGCGTTTACTCTTTAGTAAGGTGTATCTATCTTCTTTTGCTAATCCTAAAAGGTAAGCCCGTTCGGTCAATCGCATATCGGCATCGTCCTGACGTAATAGTATGCGATATTCTGCACGGGAGGTAAACATGCGGTAGGGTTCGTCTACTCCTTTTGTAACCAAGTCGTCTATTAAAACTCCTATATATGCTTCGTTGCGCGCCAAAGTAAATTCGGATCCTCCGTGGCAATTGATGTGTGCATTTATACCGGCAACGATTCCTTGTCCGGCTGCTTCTTCATATCCGGTTGTTCCGTTTACTTGCCCTGCAAAGAACAGGTTCTTTATAATCTTTGATTCCAGCGTATGTTTTAGCTGAGTAGGGTCGAAGTAATCGTATTCAATGGCGTAGCCGGGGCGATAGATAACAATGTCTTTGAGGGCGGGTATCTTTTTTAATGCGGCTATTTGAATAGGTAAGGGTAGGGAAGAGGAGAACCCATTTAAGTAGAGTTCTTGTGTGGTTTCTCCTTCGGGTTCCAGAAATAATTGGTGTTGTTCTTTGTCCGGGAAAGTAACTATCTTTGTTTCTATGCTGGGGCAGTATCGGGGACCGATGCTTTGTATTTGTCCGTTGAACAGGGGGGAATCCGGCAATCCTTCCTGCAATAGCCGGTGTACGTCTTCATTGGTATAGCATATCCAGCACTGTAATTTCTTCAGCTGGCGGGCATCGGTATTTATGAATGAAAACTTATGGAAATCGGTATCTCCCTCTTGCAGCGTCATCAAGTCGTAATGTACGCTTCTACCGTCTATACGGACGGGGGTTCCCGTTTTCATTCTTCCGTAGCGGATACCGTGCTTGGCAATGGATTCGGTAAGTTGGTACGAAGCGGGTTCTGCCATACGCCCGCCGGAAAGCATGGTTTTGCCTACGTGCATCAATCCGTTTAAGAATGTACCTGCCGTTACTATGATTGTTTTTGCCTGAAAAGTAACGTTCCAAAGCGTTTTTAATCCGATGGCTTCGTTATTTTCTACCATAATTTCCTTTACGGTATCTTGCCAGATGTGGAGGTTAGGCGTGTTTTCCAATACTTCACGCCAAGCCCAGATAAATTTATTACGATCGCATTGAGCGCGCGGACTCCATACGGCAGTTCCTTTTGAACGGTTAAGCATACGGAATTGAATGGTTGTTTTATCCGTTATCAGTCCCGTTTGCCCGCCCAAGGCATCTATCTCGCGAACAATCTGCCCTTTTGCGATGCCTCCTATGGCCGGGTTACAACTCATTTGCCCCGTTTTGTTCATGTCCATCGTAATAAGGCAGGTTTTAGAGCCTAAATTGGCGGCGGCAGTGGCGGCTTCGCAACCGGCATGCCCTGCACCTATTACTATAACATCGTAGTTGAAGTTCATGAGGAAGTATTGATTACATTGGGGGACAAAGTTATATTATAATTTGATGTTACGCAGGCAAAGAGGGATACTTTATGAGGTATGAAAATGGTATGTTTGGCATTTTTTGTTCAATGGGCGGATTGGGATTCCATCCTAAAAAAGAGGCTGCCCATTCTTGGACAGCCTCTTTCGCCGTTGTTCATCTTCCGGCGTTCAATTACAAATTGTCAGTTTAATAGCCGGGGTTTTGCGTAATTCCCAAATCATTGCCTGATAGTCCTTTCGGGATGGGGAAGCGGTAGAACTTTCCATTCACGTTATGGTATTTGGCGTGAAGATGTTTATGGACTTTAGCAAAGAACGGATAATTGGTAGTTTCCGTTGCCGGACCGAATTTGGCGGCAATGCTTTCTTCGTCCTTGTAATCGTCCTTATAGTATTCAAAGTCTTCCACCGTAAGCACCGTTTGGATTAACTTTCTCCAACGCACCAAGTTTTGCCAATGTTTTTGTTCGAAGAATAATTCCAAATCCCATTCGCGTTCAAGGTCTGCCTGTGTGAGCGCACTCAGATTACTGATACCTGCCCGTGAACGCAACTGATTGATAAGCGTCAGGGCTTCATTGGCTTTTCCGAGGAAGAACAACGCTTCCGCTTTGATAAGTAACACTTCGGCGTAACGGATTTCGATGCGGTTGATGTTGTTAGGCTGTCCATCTTCCGTGCTGTAAGCAGCTTCCACGAAGCTGGGACTGCGGTGGATAAACTTGGCATAGCGTGGCGCGGTTACCGGAAATACATAGTCATATTGCTCGTAATTTGTTACTACATCAGGCGTAGCATTGCCCACTTTTTCGTCAATGTTGTATAACTGCGTTGCGATAGAGAATCTTTTACGTTTGTCGCTGTCAGAAAAGCGGTCAACCAACGTAGCATCGGCAGGTCCGATGTGGTTGTCCTGATACAAATCAAAGCGCCATGTAAACGGACAATGCGTCTGGTGATTACCCTGAGCGTCACCTTGGTTGTCGCCATCGTGGTGGATGGTAAAGATATGCTCTAACGATTGGTTTTCAGCCGATACACCGAAGTTTTTCTCGAAATCGTTTTCCAATTTAAATTGCCCACTGTCAATCACTTTGTCGGCATATTCCACTGCTTTTTGCAGTCTTTCGGTATTCCATGCCGGTGCTGCGGGATCGGTTTGACCATTTGCGATAGCCCCTATTTCATTTTGTGTAAGCGGATTACTTGCCCATGTGAGATAAGCCCGCGCCAGAATGGCGTTAGCAGCGCCTTTGGATGGATTGCTCCGAATGTTGTCAAATGCGGGAAGTCCTTCTTCGGCTTCCGTTAAGTCCTTCACGATTTGCGCATACACATCGTCGATAGACTTGCGGGTGGTGCGTTCCGCAGGCGTAGCGTTTGTTGACAAAATGAGCGGCACTTCACCCCAGAGTTGCGCTAAATAAAGGTAGTCCAAAGCGCGAACGAATTTTACCCGTGCTCTTGCCAGGTCAAGAGTAGCCTGTGTGAGATTGCCTCCGGCGTAACTCGAATCCACTTTCTCAATGGTGCGATTGGCTTCGCCGACGCTCACATAAAGATAATTGAAAATCTTGGTCGGATACCAATTGTCTTGATTTGTCTCAAAACGACTTACCAAAGGACCGTCCTCATCTTCGGTGCCTTCAAAACTAATCGTACTTTCGCTGGCTGATTCCAGCAGGAAAGAATACGATGAACTCAGCCGCTGTAACGGCGGGTAAACGCCATTGGCAAATGCAAGCGCTTCCTGGTCTGTTTTCACAACTGATTCCTCAGTGATTTGCTGTATGGGTTCGTCCGTGTCGCTGCAAGAAAAAAACGCAACGGAACTTACTACAGCTAAAAGAACGTTTAAATAATTTCTTTTCATTGTCGTGAAATTTAATTTAAATGGTTTATAATTTGATTTTGCTTATCATTAAGATAATATGCTGTTTTCAGAATGATACGTTTGCACCGATATAAAAGGTCCGTGCCATCGGATAGGTTCCGAGGTCGATTCCTCCGGCTATTTCGGGGTCGTAACCTTTGTATCCGGTAAGGGTAAACAGGTTTTGGGCGGTAGCAAACAGTCTGATTTTTACCGGAATGCCGGAAGAAATGAGTGGGAATTTGCTGACAGTGTAACCCAAGGTTACGGTTTTGAGCCGTAAGTAGGAAGCATCTTCCACGTAGCGACTGTCTAATTCGGAAGAAAGCGGACTGCTTACAATTCTCGGAACGGCGTTGGAAGGGTTGTTTTCCGTCCAACTGTCTAACAGGACAGTCGACAGGTTATACGCATCGGTAGGTCTTTCCAAATAGCGGCGCATCAAGTTGTACATCTTGTTTCCCTGTGAACCTTGGAACGAAGCGTAAAAGTCAAAACCTTTGTAATGGAGCGTCGTTGAAAATCCGTAAGTGAAATCCGGCTGTTTGCTGCCGAGTACCACGCGGTCGGTAGCGTTTATATGATTGTCCGGCTTGCCGTCTACCCCGCTTACATCCCTGAACTTGGGGTCGCCGGGTTGCAATCTGCCGTAACTCGGTGTGGAAGGCAAGGTGGAAACGTCTTCATTCTTTTGCACCACACCGTCAAATATCAACCCGTAGAATGAACCCAGCGGTTCACCTTCCCGCAGGATTTCCACGCCTTGTATCATATCAGTTGCTTCGGGGTGTAGTCCCGTTATTTTATTGATGTTCCGGGCAATGTTGGCGGAAATAGACCAACGCAGGTCTCGTCCGTCCACCACCACGGCATTGACGCCAAATTCAACGCCCCGATTGGTTACGTTTCCCGCATTGACCAACCGTTCGCCCTCTTCTCCCAACACCGGCGGAATGCGTAACAGCAAGTCGGAAGTCTTTTTGTAATACACATCGGCGGTTGCCGAAAAGTGGCTGTTGAGGAAATCTACATCGACGCCTGCATTGTATTGCGTGGTGATTTCCCATTTCAGATTATCGTTTCCGGTGTTATTCACGTGGTAAGCCGTACCGCCATTGTAGCGGATGGCTGTAAAGGTTTGCATGTATTCATAATCGCCAATTTCCTGATTCCCTACGCTGCCTGTGCTAAACCTCAGTTTGAGGTTGTTTAAGGCTGTGAAATCTTCCAAAAACGCTTCTTCATTGACATTCCACGACAACCCGACCGAAGGGAAAAATCCCCATTTGTGATTTTTGGCAAAGCGTGTGGAATAGTCGCTACGAAAATTTGCCGTAAGATGATAGCGTTCCAGCAGGGAATAGTTTAACCTGCCCAGTATGGAATATAATTTACCCTTGCTGGCGCCGGTAACGGGCGGGTACGGTTCGCTGCCGTCCTGCAGGTTGTTCACACCCAGTGTTTCGTTGGTGAACTTTGCTGTCTGGCTGGTCTGAAAATTGGTTTTGGTATCTTCATACGTGAATCCGGCAAGCGCATCAATCGCATGTACTTCACCCAATGCTTTGACGTAGTTGAGGGTATATTCGGAGAGGAATACCTCTTGACGCTTGTTCCCGACGCCGCCGATGCCATCGGGCGCTAATCCGACAGCCGTATAGGAAGGTGCAAAGTAATTTTGCGTTGTGTGGCTGATGTTGGTTCCCACATTGATCTTTGCCGTCAATCCTTCTGTAATCGTATATTTGGCATAGAAACTTCCCAGCAGGACGGTATTGATGGTCTGCGCCGAACTGTTTATGAGGTCGGAAACAGGATTTGCCGTTGTGTCGCCTTCGCGCAGGTAGGCGTATTCATACGGATTGCTGTAATTGTAGCCGCCATCTTTATTGTAAATCGGAACGACGGGGGGCATGTACAACGCATAAGTCAGCGAATTGGCGATACCGTGCGAAAAGGGCGAATCGTTGAAATTTACATCTTCAAAAGTCGTGAGGCTGTTTTGAGTGCTTTTGTTGGTAGTCAGGTTAATGCCTATGGATAAGTTGGAAAACACTTCCCTGTCGTAGTTTATCCTGCCGACAAAACGATTAAATCCCGAATTGAGAATGATGCCGTCTTGCGTCAGGTAGTTGCCCGACAAGAAATAGCGTGATTTTTCATCGCCTCCGCTGATGGAAATCGAATGTGTTTGCTCAATGCCGGTACGCAAAACCGCATCCTGCCAATCGTAGCCTGTACCTAATTGATCAATTTCCGCATCGCTGTATCTGCTTTTATTGAGAAAATAATCCTTTTGCAAGCGTGCCCATTGCGAGGCGTTGAGCAAATTTATTTTTTTTGCCGATTTACTCCAACCGGCAGAGTATTGATAATTGATGGAGCTGCCGCCTTTCCGTCCCTTCTTAGTGGTAATCATGATGACGCCGTTAGAGCCTCGTGAACCGTAAATAGCGGTAGCCGATACGTCTTTCAATACTTCAATGGATTCTATATCCGAAGGATTGAGCAGGTTCAATGGGTTAGATTCGCCTTCGATGGCGCCCAATCCCGTTTTTGTGGAGCTGTTGTCGCTGAAAAATACGAATCCATCGATTACATACAGCGGGTCGTTGCTGGCATTGATCGAATTTCCGCCACGAATGCGTATGCTTGCAGGAGCGCCGGGTTGTCCGGAACTTTGCATTACAGCCACCCCCGCCACGGCGCCACTCAGAAGTCCATCGACAGTGGGTGATACATTGTATTCCAACTGCGCTTTGGGAACGGTGGATATGGCGCCTGTCAACTCTTTCCGGTGTTGCGTTCCGTAACCGATAACGACAACTTCGTTCAGGCTGTTTTCTTTTTCATGCAAACGTACGATTACCTGCTTATTCTGTTGGGATACAATTATTTCCTGCGATTCATAACCGATAAAGGTTACCAATAGCGTTACCGGCAACGGGTTTTTGGGGCGAAGCGTGAATTTTCCTTCTACACCGGAGGATGCGCCGTTTGTGGTGGATTTTTCGACCACAGTTGCCCCAATGATGGTTTCCCGGGTTCGTTCATCGAAAATCTGACCGGTAATGATTCCCCCGTTTTGAGCATAGCCGGACAGTGAAAAACTTAAACCGACGCTTACTACAATTATCCCCATTAATTTCTTCATTTTCATTTGTTTTATTCCTAAAAAAAAGGCTTTACTTATGTCAAGTAAAGCCATTGAAAATCACAATCAATCATTTTTACTGCCACTTACCGTATATCTTATTGACACTTCCGATGTAGACACGCATACATTTTGGTTGCTTGTTCATCATCTTTAAGTTTCTTTTAGATTTTAATGCGGCGAAAGTACAGGGGATTTAACTGTTGTGCAATACCATGTTTATGGTATTTATGAGTTACATAACCGGAGCGTTCGGCGTTTTTCCAGGAACGGGGGCTGCCCCTTCTTTATAATCGGGAAGTGAGCCTAATGCGTATGTTTCCGGTCCATACCGTAAGGACGAACCCATGATTTCATCCCATGAGATAGCGTTTCCGGTATAGGCTGCTTCACGTCCCAGAATAGCTACTTGGGTAGAATAAGCCAATTCTTCCGCCTGATTGATTTTCTTATCCAAACGGATGGATTCTACCAGATGGATATGTTCCTGGTCGTAGGGGTTCTTTACCGGTTTGGTGGCATAATCATACTTCCAAAGTTCATTTCCGTTATAATCTACAAGGGAGATATTGTCGCGGTCGCTCAATAGGGCAACGCCTTTTGAACCATACACCTGTTCGGATATATTTCCATCGCACCCGTCTATCTGGCGGGCTGTTGCCAACATGCGCTTATTCTGTTCATAATAATAATCCACACTGAAGAAATCGAAGATGTCGCCGGTCAGGCGCCGGGCGCGACCTCCAAAACCTGCCGCTTTTACCGGGCGTTGCCCCATAAACCACGTTACGATGTCGATGTTATGAATAGCCTGGTCAAGCAGGTGGTCGCCGCTAAGCCATTTCACATTAAACCAGTTGCGGATGCAGTATTCCATATCGCTCCATTCGGGGCGTTTGCGCTTGTTCCACCAGGCGCCTTGGTCCCAATGCGCCGTTGCCGAAATCACATCGCCGATTAATCCGTTCTTTACCTGAATATAAGCCTCCCAGTAATCCCTGCGGTGCCTGCGCTGGTTTCCCGTAATGACGGTAAGTCCCTTGCCTGTTGCTACTTTCGCAGCAGCTATTACGGTACGTATGCCGGTAGGATCAATGGCGCAGGGCTTTTCCATAAAAATATGCTTTCCCGCATCTACGGCAGCTTTGAAATGTTCCGGGCGGAAGTGGGTAGGTGTGCAAAGCAGTACCACTTCAATGTCTTTCAACGCCAGTACTTTTTGGAAAGCGTCGAAACCGATGAAGCAATTGGCGTCTGTTACTTCATTGCCGAACTTTTCTTTCAAAATCTGCCGGCATGTGTCCAACCTGTCGGGAAATAAATCTCCCAGCGCAACAATAGACACATTAGGACCTGCCGAAAGAAATTGAGTGGCAGCTCCTGTGCCACGGTCGCCACAACCGATCAAAGCCGCTTTCAGCGGTTTTCCATCAGGAGCAACCTCTACGAAAGAGAACATGCCTAATTCGTCAGGCGAATACGTTTTGGTTGCAGTCGTTGCCTGTTGTCCGTTACATGAACTGAACGCCAATGGCGCTACACCTAATGGAATGCTGGCGCCAATGAGCGCCGTGCGAGTCAAAAAATCTCTTCTTTTCATAAAAATGTTTTATAGCTGTTAATAAATAGGAAAAATGTTCCAATGAACTTTTTGGGGCAAGATACGATTTTTTGAACGATAAAACACGAATCGGGCATAATGTCTGTTATCTATCAATGGATAACTCCTTGTTTTTTCTTATCTTTGCGCTTTCATCGGTTTCAGGGAGGGAAATAACGGCGAATTGGATGGCGTTTTCTGCGCACGTGCCGGAGAGGCTTTGGTTGGTCAGGCGTAGATCGTTGTCCGCACGGAAGCGGATATTGACTTTGTTGATGGTCTTGATGGTACATTCCTTCTCCGTCTCCACTTCGGTGGCGTTGAAAGTGAGGGAGAAGATGCCGAAGCCGTCTATCTTGACCCTGTCACCTTGCAGGAGGACTTCTTTAAGTTCGCGGACGAGGGCTTTGGTGGAATGTATGACGTCTACTGCGGTAAGGGAACCGCTTCTCTCAATGGTTTTGGCAAGACTCTCGATAGTGTGAGTCTTTGACGTTCCCGGCACTTGCTTGAGGTGGTAAACTATTGGAGAGGTTGGATCTGCGGCGACCTTGCGACGCAAATAACGGTGTACTTTTACAGCCATAGTTGTTGATGTTTACGTTAAGTTTAGGGAAATATCCCCTTCCCTCTTTACAAATATACAAAATCTACGGGATTCTCCCGTATGAAACTTCCCTTTTTTCAGAAGGTATATAGTGAATGCCCCGTTTGGTATATACCAAACGGGGCATTTGGTACGTATCAAACGGATCGGAACACGGCGTTATTTTCTGGAAACACGACGTTGTTTTTCGGGAACACGACGTTGCTTTTCGGGAACAGACAAGGTATCTCCTTGCTTTTAGTCCAAGTAGCGGAAGAGCGCCCTCAATATAGAAATAAATCTTATTACATTTGTTGCCGATATAACCAAAAGCAAGCGGATGATGGATAGAGAGAGTGCGCAGCCTGTTTTTCTGGCTCCTATGGAAGATGTTACCGACCGCGCTTTTCGCCTGATGTGCAAAAGATTTGGCGCTGATAGGGTGTACACAGAGTTTGTTTCGAGCGATGCCCTCGTTCGCGCTGTGAATAAGACCAGGCAAAAACTCGTTATCAGTGATGAAGAACGCCCCGTAGCCATACAGATATACGGCAAAGAGACGGATGCCATGACAGAAGCTGCCCGGATAGTGGAGGAAGCCCGCCCGGATGTGATTGATATAAACTTCGGTTGCCCCGTAAAGAAAGTTGCGGGGAAAGGGGCGGGAGCGGGGATGTTGCAGAATATCCACAAGATGCTGGAAATAACCCGTTCGGTGGTTGATGCCGTAAACCTGCCCGTTACCGTTAAAACCCGTTTGGGTTGGGATGCCGAACACAAACCGATAGTGGAGCTTGCCGAGCAGTTACAAGACTGCGGAATCGCAGCCCTCACTATCCACGGTCGTACCCGCGCCCAAATGTACACGGGGGAAGCCGACTGGACACTAATCGGCGAGGTAAAAAACAATCCCCGTATGCACATCCCTATCATCGGGAACGGAGACATCAATACGCCTCAGCGTGCCAAGGAATGTTTTGACCGCTACGGCGTGGATGCCATCATGATTGGTCGCGGCAGTATCGGTCGCCCGTGGATATTCAAGGAAGTGAAGCATTATTTGAATACAGGTGAGGAGCTTCCTCCGCTTTCGTTCGGAGAGAAGATGCAAATACTTCGTGAGGAAGTGTTGGACAGCGTTACCCTGTTGGACGAGCGGCGGGGGATTGTTCACATTCGCCGTCATCTGGCTGCCACCCCTTTGTTTAAGGGGATTCCCAACTTTCGTGATACGCGTGTTGCCATGCTGCGAACGGAAACAGTGGCGGAGCTGTTCCAATTGTTTGACGGGATAGAAGCCTCATTGTTGTCCGATTGAACCGCCGTTTCCCATAAAAGAAGCCCGATGCTTTCTCTGCACCGGGCTTCTTCTCTTTAGTTTGGGGCTAAAACCTTCCGGTTTTAACGCTGTTTATTTTCTTTTCTTCCAGAAGCTTGTCATATCTTCCAGCGTTTTGCCTTTGGTTTCGGGTACAAAGAACCATACAAAGAAGGTTGCTATGATACAAATGCTACCGTATAAAGAATACGAGAACACCGGACTAAAGTCGTAAAGCGCGGGGAAAGTGGAAGAAATAATGTAGTTAAACACCCATTGGAATGCCACTGCTACCGCTACTGCCTTTCCACGAATGGTATTGGGGAATATCTCTGAAATCAACACCCAGCATATCGGTCCCCAAGACATCATAAAGAATGCAGCATATACAATGACGGAAAGTACGGGGATGATTCCCTTTACGCCCAGACCATCGCATCCGGCAACAGCAAAAGCACCCACTGCCATACCGATGGAACCGATAATCAGCAACGGTTTCCGCCCGAACTTATCCACGGTAAAGATAGCTATCAATGTAAAGACAATATTTACCACACCCATGATAACGGTTTGCATCATACCGCCACCTTCGGCTCCGGCGCTCTCGAATATGCGCGGCGCATAATACAGCACGGCATTGATACCGATTGCCTGCTGGAATATGGAAAGCAAAATACCGATAACAACCACCGTAACTCCATAAGTAAACAGGTTCTCCGTCTTTTCTTTGGCAGTAGCTTTGATTTCCTCCAGTATTTTTTTCGCTTTTGCTACACCGTTTATCTTGGTTAACACAGATAAAGCCTTATCTTCCTGCTGCACCAATACTAAATAACGGGGAGTTTTCGGCACAAAGAAAAGCAATAGCCCGAATGCTGCCGCCGGAAGCGTTCCGGACAGAAACATAAACCGCCATCCTCTCTGAATAGTCCACATATCCGACCCTGCATTTAATGTTGCCACACCGGTAATAACATCTTTGTCGAGAATCGGGTTGGTATGACCGCCCAATATCAGGTAGTTCACAAAATAAACCACCAGCATACCGAAGATAATGGCAAATTGATTGCAGGATACCAGTGTTCCGCGAATATTGGATGGCGCTATTTCGGCTATGTACATCGGGCATATTGCCGATGCAAGACCTATACCAAGCCCTCCGATGATCCGGTAGAAATTAAATGCAAAGAACACTCCCAAGCCGGGTTGTCCATAATCAAAGAATAGAAATTCGGGATAGTATGCACCTAATGCC
>SNRY01000376.1_pt1 | contig 15956 bp, 14 predicted proteins | sample 4693421 | NCBI WGS metagenome assembly SNRY01 (sample SAMN11003215, study PRJNA524138) | termite gut metagenome | isolation source: Bacteroidetes bacterial symbionts from single cell of protist host amplifed... | host: Streblomastix strix ... | reverse complement strand
TGGGGAAGATTTGGTAGTAACTTCTGCAGCTAACTATTATGCCGGAGGAGTTACTCAAGAAGAAGCAGAGGCGTTTTATAATGCCAAAAAGAATCCGAACATGGAAACGCCCATTTCTTACGGATTGAATAGTCGTTTGGTGAAAAAGAATGGAGTGATTAAAGAGAAGGAGTGGAAGGTAGGTGGTCTTTATACTCAGGCGATTGAAAAAATAGTTTATTGGTTGAAAAAGGCTGAAACTGTAGCGGAGAATGAGATACAGAAAGCTGCTATTGCCAAATTGATAGAGTTTTACGAAACAGGTGATTTGAAAATATTTGACGATTATTCTATTTTATGGGTGGAAGATGTTGATTCGCATATTGATTTTATCAACGGATTTATAGAAAGTTATGGCGACCCATTGGGCATGAAAGCAAGTTGGGAATCACTTGTTAACTTCAAGGATTTGGACGCTACTCGACGTACGGTACTCATTAGTAATAATGCGCAATGGTTTGAAGATAATTCTCCGGTGGACAAGCAATTCAAGAAGGAGCAAGTAAAAGGGGTTTCGGCAAAAGTGATTACGGCTGCTATATTGGCAGGAGATTTATATCCGGCGACCGCTATCGGTATTAATCTTCCTAATTCCAATTGGATACGTAGTTCATACGGTTCTAAGTCGGTTACAATTGGTAATATTACCGATGCTTATAATAAGGCGGCACGCGGAAACGGTTTTAGAGAGGAGTTTGTATATGGAGATTCAGAAAAGAAATGGATAGACAACTATAGTGATTTGACCGGTGATTTGCATACAGATTTGCATGAATGTTTGGGGCATGGTTCCGGAAAAATGCTTCCGGGCATAGATCCTGATACGTTAAGAGCGTACGGCTCTACGATTGAAGAAGCTCGCGCCGATTTGTTCGGACTGTATTATATCGCTGATGATAAGTTGATAGACCTGGGGTTGATTCCTCATAAAGATGCTTACAAAGCAGAATATTACACTTATTTGATGAACGGATTGATGACGCAATTAGTGCGTATCGAAGAAGGTAGCCGTATCGAAGAGGCTCATATGCGTAACCGTCAACTTATCGCTCGTTGGGTATATGAACAAGGCAAAACCGATAAAGTAGCGGAAATGATAAAGAAGAAAGGAAAGACATATCTTGTTATCAACGATTATCGGAAATTACGTGTGCTTTTCGGCAAATTGTTGGCTGAGATTCAGCGTATCAAATCAACCGGAGATTTTGAAGCTGCTCGTCAATTGGTGGAAACGTATGCAGTAAAGGTTGATCCTGAACTTCATTCCGAAATATTGATGCGCTATAGAAAATTGGATTTGGCTCCTTACAAAGGTTTTGTCAATCCCGTATATAAGCCGGTAACAGACTCGGACGGGAAAATAATTGACGTGGAAGTCTCTTATGACGAAGGCTATGCAGAGCAAATGATACGTTATAGCGCTGATTATTCATCTTTGCCTTCTCGGAATTGATAACACTCGATGAACAGTTAAAAGACATCAAGGCGCAGTTTTGTCTCTTCACAAACGGAATGGTGTCTCAAAATATGCGAGAAAAGGGATTGGAGTATAAACTTAATTTTGGTGTTGAACTTTCTCGTATCAAGGCTATCGCTGCCGGTTATGAAAAAGATCATAAATTGGCTCAAGCTTTGTGGAAGGAAGAAATCCGGGAGTCGAAAATCTTGGCGGGGCTTTTGCAGCCAATAGATACTTTTTTCCCCGAATTGGCTGATATTTGGGTGGAAGATATTCGAAATATTGAGATAGCCGAACTTACTTGCATGAATGTTTTTCAGTATCTTCCTTATGCTCCTGCCAAGTCTTTTCAATGGATTGCCGATGAACGGGAGTATGTGCAGACTTGCGGTTTTCTGGTTATCGCTCGTATCTTGTTGCAAAAAGGAGGTATGACGGGGCGTACTTCAGATGAATTTCTTGACCAAGCCTTTTGTGCGGTATATTCTGAAAAATACCATGTGCGTAATGCCGCTATACTGGCTATCCGTAAGTTTATGGCATGTAGCGAGGCAAATGCTTTTTTTGTTTGTCGGCTGATAGAAGGATGGGAAAATTCGGAAAAAGAGAGAGAACAGATGATATATGGTATAGTAAAGGAAGAAGTGGAGAATTGATAGTTTGTTAATGGGCAAATGTGAGGTTCAGAAATTTGTTTTTGTATATGCCTTTTACAAAAAAGGATTAACTTTGTTGACGATATAATGATACCGAAACCGGAATGGAAAATCAACATGTGAAGGAAACGGTAAAGCAAATATTTACGGAATATTTGAATATACACGGGCATCGAAAGACTCCCGAAAGATATGTTATACTTGACGCGGTTTATTCCATTGATGGACATTTTGACATAGAAACGTTGTATTCTCGGATGCTGGAACAAGAGAAGTTTCGAGTAAGCAGGGCTACGCTTTATAATACGATTCTGTTACTTCTCCAAGCGCGGCTAATTATTAAACACCAGTTTGGTAACTCTTCCCAATATGAAAGATCCTATAACAAGGAAACGCACCATCATCAGATATGTACGCAGTGTGGGAGAGTTTCAGAATTTCAAAATAAACAATTACAAACGGCTATCGAAAACACGAAGTTAGTTCGATTTCAATTGTCGCATTATTCTTTATATATATATGGGATGTGTCGTAGGTGTGAGAAAATTAATAAGCGGAAAATAGAAAACAATAATAAAAACGAGAAATGAAGGTAGATGTATTATTAGGATTGCAATGGGGAGACGAAGGGAAAGGAAAAGTAGTAGATGTATTAACTCCTCGATATGATGTAATAGCTCGTTTCCAAGGAGGACCGAATGCCGGTCATACGCTTGAATTCAATGGGCAAAAATATGTGCTTCGTTCTATCCCTTCGGGAATTTTTCAAGGAGATAAGATAAACATAATAGGCAATGGGGTCGTATTAGACCCTGCTTTGTTCAAAGCAGAAGTAGAGTCATTGGAAAAATCGGGATACAGTTTGAAGCACAAATTGCGGATTTCTAAAAAAACGCATCTTATTTTACCTACACATCGTTTGCTTGATGTAGCATACGAAACAGTAAAGGGTGATGCGAAAGTCGGTACTACAGGAAAAGGCATTGGTCCGACCTATACAGATAAAGTGGGTCGCAACGGAGTACGTGTGGGAGATATTCTTCATAATTTTGATAGTAAATATACCCATGCAAAAACCGATCACATACGCATATTGAACAGTTTAAATTATACGGATTATAATCTTGCGGAACTTGAAAAAGAATGGTTTGAGGGAGTTGACTATTTGAAACAGTTTGAGTTGATAGATTCCGAACATGAAATAAATAATTTGATTCGTTCCGGAAAGAATATACTTTGCGAGGGCGCCCAAGGAACGATGCTTGATATTGATTTTGGTTCTTATCCTTTTGTAACTTCTTCAAACACTATTTGTGCGGGGGCTTGTACGGGATTGGGAGTAGCTCCTAACCGTATTGGCGAAATATATGGTATCTTTAAGGCTTATTCTACAAGAGTGGGAGCGGGACCTTTTCCTACGGAATTGTTTGATGAGACGGGAGAGGAAATCTGTACTTTGGGTTATGAGTTTGGCTCTGTAACAGGTCGCAAACGCCGTTGTGGATGGATTGATTTGGTAGCGTTGAAATATTCTATTATGATAAATGGGGTAACGAAGCTGATCATGACAAAAAGTGATGTGCTGGACGGATTTGAAACGATTAAAGCTTGTGTAGCTTATCGGGTAAACGGTAAAGAAACAGATTGTTTCCCTTATGAAGTCGATGAATATGTAAAACCTGTTTATGTAGAGCTTCCGGGTTGGCAGACGAGTATGAAAAAAGTGAAAAACGAGAACGAGTTTCCGGCTGAGTTCAACGGTTATCTTTCTTTTCTGGAAGAAAAATTAGGTATGCCGATTGAAATTGTATCTTTAGGACCTGACAGAGAACAGACAATAGAACGATATACGGAAGAAGAAGAGTGAGAATTAGAGAGTAGTTCTTGTTTTGGCATACTCTTTGTGAGGATGTAGATAGACTAATAATATTAAAAAGAAAAACTATGAACGTAAGTATGATACCTTTTCATTGGATATTATTTATTGGTATTGCTGTGGTGAGTTGGTTGGTACAACTCAATTTACAAGGAAAGTTCAAAAGGTATTCCAAAATTCCGATAACAAATGGAATGACGGGTTGTGATGTGGCAAATAAAATGTTGAAAGATAACGGAATTTATGATGTGCAAGTAACGCATACAAGCGGTATGCTGACTGACCATTACAATCCTGTTACAAAAACGGTTAATTTGAGTGATGGAGTTTATGCAGGTAACAGTGTAATGGCGGCTGCTGTGGCTGCTCATGAATGTGGGCATGCCGTTCAACATGCGCGGGCTTATGCGCCCTTGGCAATGCGTAGTAAATTGGTGCCTGCTGTCAGTTTTGCTTCACAATGGATGAGTATATTGTTGTTGGGAGGGATATTGTTGCTTAATGTTTTTCCGGGATTGCTGCTTGCCGGTATTGTTTTGTTTGCCCTTACTACGTTATTCAGCTTTATCACCTTGCCGGTTGAAATTAATGCAAGTAAACGTGCATTGGTTTGGTTGAACGGAGCGGGAATTACAAATTCTTATAACCACGACAAAGCTGAAAGCGCCCTTCGTTCGGCAGCTTATACTTATGTAGTGGCAGCTCTCGGTTCATTGGCTACGTTGATTTATTATGTAATGCTGTTTTTAGGAAGGAGAAATTGAAAAAAAATCAGAATCTCCGTAGAAGAGTGGTAAGCTCCGCAGAGTTAAAATCCGGCGGAGTTTTTTATTTTACGTATAAAGTAATTATTATTAGATTTTTTGGATAACTTTATCGCCGTTTTTAAGGAATATGAATTTCTTGCATATTTGGAAACAATTCTGTTATGGCTTTGTGTGGTTTAGTCTGTGTGTTATTGATATGAGAATTCAAAAGCAGATAGCTTAATAAAAAACCGTAATGGCAACAGTAAGTGGTAAAAATAATTAGTGGAAGAATAATCATTAGAAATAAAAACAGATAATTTTGTGTTTGATTTGTGAGAGGCTATGATAGGTTTTCTTGACGTTCCTGCGGGGGTGAAAAATCAATAAATCTTGGTGTTATTGGATAGTGATCGAATAAGTGTTGTTATAATTCTTAAAATAAAAATGAAAATGAAAAAAGTATGTTTTTTAATGGTGGCTATTACTGCTGTAATAAGCTTTGTTTCATGTACGGCACAAAACCCTAAAGCAAAGTTGACAGATGAATTGGACTCGTTGGCTTATTCTATGGGATTGGCGCAAAGTCAGGGCTTAAAGGATTATCTGGAAAGAGGTATGAATGTTGATACGGCTTATATGGATGAATTTATCAGAGGACTTAACAAAAGTGTTCACGAAGGGGAAAATAGTAAGCAAATTAAAAAGGAGCTGGCATATTATGCAGGTATTCAAATAGGGCAACAAGTGGAACGAATAGTTGTTAATATTAATAATGATTTGTTTGATAATGATTCTACTCAAAAATTCAATAAGAATAACTTTGTAGCTGGACTTATTCACGGTACGATTGGAAAAGGTGAGTTAATACCGGCTGTTGAAGCTGAAGCATACTCACAAGCGACTGCGGAAGCTGTTAAAGCCAGAAAAGTGGAAGAGAAATATGCAGATAATAAAGCTGCAGGTGAAAATTTCTTGGCAGAAAACCAAACAAAAGAAGGAGTGCAAACTACGGCTACTGGATTACAATATAAAGTCATCGCTAAGGGAAATGGCGCTATTCCTGTAGCTGACAATAGTGTAAAAGTACATTACAAAGGAACTTTAATTGATGGAACGGAGTTTGACAGTTCATTAAGTCGTAAAGAACCGGCAACTTTTCGTGTCAATCAAGTTATCCAAGGATGGACGGAGGCGTTGACTATGATGCCTGTAGGTTCTAAATGGGAACTTTATGTTCCTCAAGAGTTAGCGTACGGGTCAAAAGAAACCAATAATATTAAGCCTTTCTCTACATTAATTTTTGAAGTGGAATTGCTTGGCATTGAGAAAAAATAACAAAATGATCCCTTTTAGTTTTGTTGACAAGTAGGATGTAAGTACTAGTTATGCAGCTAAAAGGGATGATTTTGAAAAATAAGACATGATTTAGAGGTAAATGATTTCTCTCCGATTTTTTTCTTCGTTGGAAGAAAGAATGTTTATATATTTGATAAATTAGAGTTTAATGCGATATAATGTAGAGAAAATTGATCCGCTTGACAGGCAAATTTTAAAGATTATTTCTCAAAATGCTCGTATTCCTTTTAAGGAAGTAGCTATTGAATGTGGCGTTTCACGTGCAGCTGTTCACCAACGTGTGCAAAGACTTACTGATATGGGTATAATTCTCGGGTCGGGTTATCAGGTAAATCCCAAATCACTTGGTTACCGGACTTGCACTTATATAGGAATAAAGTTAGAAAAGGCTTCTATGTATAAAGAAGTAGTAAATGAGTTGGAGAAAATTCCGGAAGTGGTAGAATGTCATTTTACTACGGGTCCCTATACGATGTTGACCAAAGTGTATGCTTGTGACAATGAGCATTTGATGGAACTTCTTAATAATAGGATGCAGAGAATTTCGGGTGTTATTGCCACTGAAACATTGATTTCATTAGAGCAAAGTATCAGAAGGGAGATATTGATTTCATAGAAAAGTAGCAGTAAGAATGGATTTTTTGAATGAATACCATGTAGAAGGTTTTATAATAGGGATATCCACCTTTCTTATTATCGGTCTTTTTCATCCTTTAGTTGTGAAAGCCGAATATTATTGGGGTACTAAGTGTTGGTGGTTCTTTCTGTTGCTTGGTTTATGTGGAATAGCTGTTTCGTTCAGGACGGATGATATTTTTATTTCTTCTTTATTAGGCGTTTTTGCTTTTTCGTCATTTTGGAGTGTAAAGGAAATTTTTGAACAAGAAAAGCGAGTAAAGAAAGGCTGGTTTCCCAAAAACCCGAGACGTCGTTATAAATTTTAGTAAGAAAACCTGAAATATTTCTTGCATAGTTTGCTTAGAAATACTATATTTGCTTCATATTCGAAAATAGAAAGTCTTTGGGCTTTTAGCTCAGTTGGTTAGAGCAACAGACTCATAATCTGGAGGTCCTAGGTTCAAGCCCTAGATGGCCCACTTTTAAGAAAGTCGTTATGGTGACAAAAAATCATCAGAATGGCTTTTTGAGTTTTGTATAATTTTTATATAAGGCAGAATGATATATCTGAATTTCGCAAATTGTAGAAAAAAAATATTAAAAATTTTGAATTCTATTAGAAAATATTATCTTTGCGTCCGATATTAATATCTTTGGGTTAGGTATATCTGTGAGATATTAATATTCAATTTCCCGATTGATAAGGGATTTTGTATGAGATAAGAAAGATGAAATGAAATTTTTAGTAGAAATTCTAGTAAGAAACTAAGAATTTCTTTTGAAAGAATATGGTTTTTTAAAAATATATGTATTTTTGCTAAGTAGTTAATATCATAATATGGCGTAAAATGAAGAAATTATTTTATGATATGTTAAATTACCTTGATAAATTGCAGACTAAAAACAAAGGGGCTTGTGTTATTTAAGTAAAAAGTAAAGAAATGAAAAGTACTAAGTTGTTAACATTATTTATATTAGGACTGGGAACGATGATAATGTCATCGTGTAAAGAAGATCCATACAAAACAAGTCATCCTGATTACGGAAAGATAGAGTGTCTTACTGTTTGGGATAGTGAGGCGGGAAATTTTAGTTTACCGGAAAAATATACGCTTTACGTAGATGGGCAGACTAGTACCATTCCTACTACGGAGAGAGTATTCCCTACATTGTTAAAAGCGGGTGAATATTCGGTATTAGTATATAGCAATAGTGAAAAAATTAGTGTAGAGCCTGCTTTTTCTACTGTGGCCGAAGTGAAAGTCGATAAAGACGGTTTTATTAACGGGAATATCGGTTGGTTGTATGCCATGTCGGATATTGTTCGGGTGAAAGAGGATATGGTGAATAAGATGACCGGAGAGATGAAACCGTTGGTACGCAAATTGATTCTGATTTTAACAATTAAAGATTTGGCTGCTTCGTATGCGTATGCCAGTTTTATTGATGGATCGGCTGTTTTGACTGGTGTTGCTTCGCAATGGGATTATATAGACAATAAAGTCATATCTGGATCTGAAGTAAAAGTCAGACCTGAATTCAAACCGGGAGATAATATAGGTGAGTTTGTTGCATCGGTTGATTTATTGGGAATTGTTCCCGATTCTAAAGAAGGGCAAGTTCTTTTTTTTAAATTATTATACAATGATGGAGGAAAAGAAAAGACGATTGATATTAAAGTTGATTTGACCTTTTCGATGAAGGCTTTTAATACGAATAAGCGTACCCCTATGGTGCTAAAATGTAATATTTGGGATGTAGAAGCAGAAATAATTGGATGGGAAGTGATAGACGCTGGTTCACAGTCGGTAATTTGGTCATTAAATTTTGGAGATTGAACAAGTTAGTTTCGAACACTGAAGGAGTAATAAAAAATTGAAAGAGATGAAGCGAATAGTAGTTGTATTACCAGTAATATTTTCATTATTCATGTTAAATTCTTGCAATGATAAGAATATTGACAATGATGATTCGGGAGATAAAATTATCCGGTTTCGGGTTAAGGCGCTTGAGCTCGGATCAAATGCAGTTACTAAATTGGATGTGGAAAATTGTAAATTTGAAAATGGCGATGAAATCGGTCTTTTCGCTGTAAAACGAAAAATAGGAAGTACGTCGTTGTCCGATAATGAGTTGAATAGCACAAGCAATTTTATCCACAATGCGAGATTGATTTATGATGGCAATAATAGTTGGATAAGTGACCCGCCGATTTATTATCCTGAAGATAGAACGACGGCATCAATTGATTTTTACGCTTATTATCCTTATAGGGAATTCATGGATCCGAATAATATGGATATATCCGGTGGTGTGTTAACCAATCAGGAAGGTAGAAGCACTTTGGGTGAATCCGATTTTATGACGGCTTATAAGAGAGATTATGTATTTGATGGAGAAAAAGAAGTTGAACTTGTATTTAGGCATCATTTTTCATTAGTAAGATTTGAGTGTCAAACAACTGTTTCTCCGGTGTTTAATAGTGTAGCTATTTTTACTCCGGAATATTCAGTTAATAAATTTGAGTTAATTCCTGTTGCAACAGGTAGCAAAGATTTGACTTACAGTTTGATTTACGAAAGTGATAAAGTGAGAAAAATAGCGATAGGTATGCATTCTAAAGAGAATGCTGTTAAAATTTATGAAGCATTGGTTATTCCGCAAATTATTGAAAAAGGACAAAATGCACCTTTGTTTTATTTCTTTAACGATGAAAATAACAGTTTCTTCTCTATATTTTTAGAAGATGTTATTGATAATGAAAAACAAATAGAACTTAGCAAGGGTAATATATACACGTTTTTGTATTAATAACCTTAAACGGTGTGGAGGGGAAGAGCAAATTAATATACCGGAAACAGTTTTCATGTTTCGGAAAAAGAAACAAAATATCATAATATGAAAAGAAATATGATTTTAATACGGATATTAGGAGGATGGCTAATAGGAGCAATTCTCTTAATAGGATGTACTTCGGAAGATGAGCAAGAAATATCTGGTGATAATTTAGTAAGATTTAATTCACAGTTGGTAAATATATCTTCTGTATCAAGAAGTTCGGATGTATCGGGTCCGACTGTTTTGACAAAAGAAAATTGGATGTTGGGAGATGCTATCGGAATCTATATGAAGTACAACGATAGTAAACCTTTTTCTAAGGAGAATATTATTGTGAATAATTATAGATATTTGTCAACAAAAGATAAAGTAAGTACTTCCATATTTGTTCCTGCTACCGAAGAAGATAAAATTTATTATCCTAATTTGGGTAGTGATTTTATATCATATTATCCATATGAGAGTACAATAGGAAAGGAATGTCTTTATCCTATAGATGTAAGTCAACAGAGTGATCCTTCAAAGATTGATTTGCTTTATGCTACTTCCAATGCGGGATCATCGGAAAAAGGCGATGTGTCTTTATCTTTTAAGCATCAATTGAGTAAATTGGTTTTGAATTTGAAACCGGATTTGGCAATTCCGGAATTGAGTGATGCGTGGGCTACTTTGGTGGTAATGGCAAGCGGATTTTATACGAAAGCTAATTTTTCATTGATTGACAAAGTAATTTCTGATCGCAGTGAAATTAGAGATGTTTCTATTGCGAAAACACCGGATGGAATGAGAGTCGAAATGATTTTGATTCCACAAACGGTGGAGAGGAATATGTGTTTAAAATTTGGGTTGTCGGGAAATAAAAATGAATTGCGATGGAATATTCCGGAAGGTAAGGTTTTTGAAGCGGGGAAACAATATGAATATACGGTTTCTGTAAAGATGACATGGATTGAAGTTTTTGAAGGAGAAATACTTCCTTGGGGAGGAGGGTCCAAATTTGATGATATTGTTTGGGGAAAATCATCTGATACCCAATATGGATTGACGAAAATTACAGGTGGCGATTATTATATAGGTAGCCCGGAAGGCGTGGGAGAAGAGAATGAGTATCCGAGACATAAAGTTGCTGTAGGAGGGGGATGGATAAGTTCTTATGAAATAACAAACAAACAGTATGTTGAATTCTTAAATAAAGTAAGAGGAGTTAGTTTTAACGGTATTAAAGATGGCCTTCTATTAATGGATGTTAAAGATGACGCTATGAAAATAGAATATATTTTCGATAATGATACATGGAAGGTTGTTGATCCTTCATGGGATAATTATCCTGTGGTTAATGTTACTTGGTATGGAGCGAGAATGTTTGCACAATGGTTAGGAGGTGATTTACCTACTGAAGCAGAATGGGAAACGGCTTGTCGCGCGGGGAATGATGGTTTGTTTTCGTTTGAAAACAGCAATGAGGAAATTAATTATAATGATTTTGTAAATTGTGAACAAACAAGTGCGGCTATTAATGGTGTTAGTGGTGGTATTGTTCCTGTGAACTATCTGAGACCCAATGCGTCTAATTTGTATAATATGCATGGTAATGTATATGAATGGTGTCTTGATATTGTAAGGAGGAGTGCTATGGGTTCTCCGGCTCCTTATGATTATAGACCTACTGTCTCGGATGAGAAGTATCGTTCTATACGTGGGGGGAGTTGGAAAACAGATCTTAACAAATGTCGTTCTGCTGTGAGGATTTCTTATCTTCCGGACCATACGGCTGATGATATAGGTTTTCGTGTTGTATTTCCTATAAGTAATGTTGCTAATTTAAATTTTGGAGAACTTGAGGAATTTTTGAAGGTGTCTCCTCTTCCTTGAAAATTACAGATAAAGAAATTCTTTTTAAATCATATAAAAGCGGCAAACAGTTTTTACTGTTTGCCGCTTTTATGATCTGGGTTAATAATTTCCTATACTATTTCAAATACGTTCTGAGAATAATTGGGTACCTTTGTATGAATATTGGAATTTAAGAATGTTGTAATTTATTGTTTAAATTGAAATGAGTAATTATATTTCAGTTGATGTTCGGAAGGTAACAACTCATCGTCTCATTGAGATGAAGCAGAGAGGTGAAAAAATATCCATGCTTACCTCTTATGATTATACAATGGCAAAAATTGTTAATGATGCGGGTATTGATGTAATTTTAGTGGGCGATTCCGCTTCGAATGTAATGGCGGGTAATATGACAACACTTCCCATAACGCTTGATCAGATGATTTATCATGGCAAGTCGGTGGTTCGTGCTGTAGATCGTGCTATGGTAATAGTTGATATGCCATTCGGTAGTTATCAGGGAAATTCTAAGGAAGGATTGGCTTCGGCTGTTCGCATTATGAAAGAGAGCCATGTTGACGCTTTGAAACTGGAAGGTGGTGAAGAAATTATCGAAACGGTGAATCGTATTCTATGCGCCGGTATTCCGATTATGGGACATCTGGGTTTGATGCCGCAGTCAATCAATAAATATGGTACTTACACAGTACGTGCCAAAGATAAGGTGGAAGCGGAGAAGTTGATTCGCGATGCTCATTTGTTGGAAGAAGCAGGATGTTTTGGTATTGTATTGGAGAAGATTCCGGCAGCATTGGCTAAGCGTGTGGCAGATGAATTGACTATTCCTATCATTGGTCTTGGAGCCGGTGGGGATGTTGACGGTCAGGTGTTGGTTATTCAGGATATGTTAGGTATGACGAAAGGGTTTAGTCCGCGTTTCCTGCGGCGTTATGCCGATTTATATACTGTCATGACAGGGGCAGTCCGACAGTATGTGACGGATGTAAAAGCAAAGGATTTTCCGAACGAAAAGGAACAATATTGATTGGTAGTTGACAGATGTCTTCTTTCAAGCGAATTTGTATCAGCAATTTTTTGATGTATCTGTCATGGTATGTCTTGTTTCCGGTATTATTACCGGTTATGACCGGGCGATTGGGACTTTATCCGCTTTTAGAGGGAGTAATATGCCTGCTTTTTATAGGAGCTATGCTTGCTATGGGTCCGTTTTACAGTTATTTGCTTGATACGTATAGACGAAAATATATGTATATGCTTGTTTTAATTGCCATGACAGGTATTGTGTTTAGTTACGGTATTGTCAACAATGAAGCAGAGTTTTGGATGTTGTGTTTGGCGCAAGGGATGGCGTTTGGTGTGGGAGCTATGAGTATTGTTACGTTGGGTATCGATTTGACGGTTTCTACTGAACGGAGTGTAAGTTGTGCCGCTTTTAATTGGTGGGCGCGTTTTGGCATGTTTGGAGGTGTGGTGTTGGGAACAGTTTTGTACTTGCAATATAACTTTGAGACGGTGATTCTTGTTTCGGCTGTTTTGGAAATAGTCGGTTTGTTTGTCATATTGACGGTACATGTGCCTTTCCGTGCTCCTATTGGAGTGAAAGTATGCAGTTTAGATCGTTTCTTTTTACTTCGCGGGTGGTTGCCAATGTTAAATTTGGTTTTTGTGGCATTTGTTCCGGGTCTGTTTATTATTCCGTTAATGAATAACGTCAGAGTATATGATTTTATGGGATACGAAATGACGGTTCCTTATTTTGCCATGGTGAGTATAGGTTTTTTATTTTCTGTCTTGCTTATAAGATTGATTCGTAAAAAGAAAGATGTAATATATATGTCGGCGATTGCCGGATTGTTGTTGGTCTTTACGGCTATACTGTTGTTGGTGTTTTTTGTTAATGATAGTGTGTGGTTTGTTTCGTTTACTTTGTTGGGAGTTGGTTTAGGATTTATTGCTCCTGCATTTCTGACGATGTTTTTCATGTTATCCAAACATTGTGAGCGTGGAACGGGTAACGTAACTCACCTGTTGGGATGGGAAATAGGGATATTATTAGGGATAGGAACATCTTGTTATCTTGCGGCTAATGATTTGCAATGGATGGTTCTTGATGTTGGTTTGTTTTTTTCAGCTTTGGCTTCGCTTCTCTTTTTTTGGCTACCTATCCGTATTTCAAGAAGAAAAGGGTAAGATGAGAGGGGGAAATTGCTAAAATCTTTTACCTTTGTGTAGGTTTAATTATAATATGACGAAAGATGGTATTACCGGAACTTAAAATGCGTCGTGATAAGATACGCGTATTTATGGCTCAACAGCATATTGATGCTGCGCTTATTACTTGCAATGTCAATTTACTTTATACATGCGGTCAAATTATAAGTGGGTATCTTTATATGCCCCTTCACGCACCGGCGAGAATATTTGTAAAACGCCCCAACAACATTACGGGTGAGTTAGTCCATTCCATTCGTAAACCGGAGCAGATACCGGATATCTTGATAGAAGATGGTTTACCTTTTCCACAAACACTTATGTTAGAAGGGGACGAATTGTCTTATACCGAATATAATCGTTTGGCATTCCTATTTCCTGAAGCCACTGTGGTAAACGGTACTCCGTTGATACGCAAAGCGCGAAGTGTTAAAACCGAGATAGAGATTGAAAATTTTCATCGGGCAGGCATTGCACATGCTAAGGCATATGGGAAAATTCCTTCCGTGTATCGCGAAGGAATGACCGATAGCGAATTTTCTATTGAAATAGAACGCTTAATGCGTTTGGAGGGTTGTTTGGGTATTTTCCGCATATTTGGTCGAAATATGGAGATATTTATGGGGAGTGTATTGACAGGCGACAATGCTACGGTTCCTTCTCCGTATGATTTTGCTTTGGGAGGTGCGGGGCTTGATCCGTCTTTACCCATAGGAGCAAATGGTACTCTTCTTGAAGAAGGCAGAAGTGTAATGGTGGATATCGGGGGTAATTTTAATGGATATATGAGTGATATGAGCCGTGTGTACTCTATTGGCAGATTGGATGATAAGGCTTATGCTGCTCACCAAGTTTGTTTGGATATTCAAGAAAAGCTTATAGCCATGATTAAGCCGGGGGTAAATTGTGAAACGCTATACAATACCGCTATCGAGATGGTTACTACAGCCGGTTTCTCCGATTACTTTATGGGTATTTCTCAACAGGCGAAATTCATTGGGCATGGAATAGGGTTGGAGATAAACGAAATGCCGGTAATTGCTCCATATGTTATGCAAGAGTTGGAACAGGGTATGGTGTTTGCTCTCGAACCAAAAATTGTTCTTCCGGGTATCGGACCTGTGGGGGTGGAAAATTCATGGATAGTAACTTCTATGGGAGTAGAAAAGTTGACGAACTTCGGGGAGGAAATCGTAGATTTAAAATCATAATTGGTAGTTGTTCCGAGAATTAATAATTGTATGAAAAAAGTCAATTCGTGGGAGTTGGCTTTTTTGCTATGCTTTCTAAATGAATAATTTATGTATGCGCAAGTTAAGAGTAACGGAACTTCATAGAATAAGTCCGGAAGAATTTGAAGAAGCGGAAAAGCTTCCGTTGGTTGTGGTGTTGGACAATGTTCGCAGTTTGCATAATATCGGTTCTGTGTTTCGTACGTCAGATGCTTTTCGTGTAGAATCGGTTTATTTATGTGGAATTACAGCGACTCCTCCTCATCCTGATATGCACAAGACAGCTTTGGGAGCTGAATATACGGTTAATTGGAAATATATAAAAAATACGATTGATGCTGTGAAGGAGCTTATACAAAATGGATATGTTGTTTATTCCATAGAGCAGGCGGAAGGTAGTGTAATGCTTAATGAATGGGTATTGGAAAAGGATAAGAAATATGCGGTTATATTTGGGAATGAAGTGAAAGGGATACAGCAAGAGGTAATAGACTGTTCCTATGGCTGTATTGAAATACCGCAATTTGGTACGAAACATTCGTTAAATGTTTCTGTTACGGCAGGGATTATTATTTGGGATTTATTTGAGAAATTAAGGAAATGGTGACGCTCTTTTAAAAAGATGTGTATATTTGTAATTTATTATAAACGAAAAGATTATATATTTTGATGGAAGCAATCGTATTTAGATTCAGTACGCTTGAATTAATTCTTTTATCTTGTTCGGGTACTCTTTGGCTGATTCAACTTATTTATTATTTTGTTCTTTATAATAAATTACACAAGCGTAAAGTGGCGGTGAGAAAAGGAAAGGTTGGATTTTTAGAAGAGTTGCCCCCATTGTCGGTCATTATATATATAAAAGAATTAATTCAAGCGTACTGAATCTAAATACGATTGATGCTGTGAAGGAGCTTATACAAAATGGATATGTTGTTTATTCCATATATGGTCTGCCGGCATGTGCAAAACCCAAATAACGCAATGAAGTGAACAATAAATCAAAAGACCTATATTTGTGCGACCATCCATTTTTATACTGAAAATTACTGTAACCTAACACAACCT
>SNRY01000286.1_pt2 | contig 16045 bp, 5 predicted proteins | sample 4693421 | NCBI WGS metagenome assembly SNRY01 (sample SAMN11003215, study PRJNA524138) | termite gut metagenome | isolation source: Bacteroidetes bacterial symbionts from single cell of protist host amplifed... | host: Streblomastix strix ... | reverse complement strand
GGAACGATGAATGGGTTGAACCGTCTGAATCTTCAAACCAATCAGATTACGAGATACAACCAAGACGCTTTTTCTTCCTCCAATGAACATAAAAATGTATGGATAACAGACTTATATATAGATAAACAAGAAAATTTATGGATAGCAGCTAATAAAGGGCTGTATATCTATCAATCAGACGCCAATGCTTTTCAAGTCATTGATCCTGACGGTGAACTCCATCAAAAACACATTGTATCCATCAAGCAAGACAGTCGTGGCAATATGCTTATCGGAACGATGCAAGACGGTCTTTATATCTATGATGAAAATAGGCAATTCGTGCATCAATATAAGAAAGACAATTCAAAAGAATCCCTGACAGGGAACTACATTACTGCTATCTATGAAGACCTGCAAGGATATTACTGGATAGGAACTCGTCAATCCGGGCTGAATAAAATTGACAAATCCTCTGGGATGGTAAGTTCCTTCACCACCCACAACAGTCATATCGGAAATGAGTATATACGAAATATCATAGAATATGAAGGCAATTTGGTATTGTGTACATGGGATGGGCTTACTATATTGAATCCTCAAACGAACCTGTTTTCCAGATATACAAATTATGAAAAAGAGAAAGGAGGACTCAATCACTTTTCTGTCTATTCCACTTATGTAGATAAAGCCAACACCTTTTGGGTTGGGACATATTCAGGAGGAGTAAGTTATAGTAATCCGATTAATAATCGGTTTCAGTTCCATAATCCGAAAACCGAATCAAATATATCTTTCGGTATATTGGGAGCTATGGATTTTCAAGAAGATCATACCCTATGGATTGCATCTGAGGGAGGAGGATTACTTTCTTTAGACAGGAAAACAAATAAATTTTCTCATTACTTGATAGAGCCACACTCCAAAACATGGAGTGATCACAACATTATCAAATCGGTTATGGTAGAAGATAACCTGATTTGGTGCGGAACACAAAAAGGAACGCTCTACAAATTTGATACACATACAAAAACGTTTTCTTTGTTTTATTCATTTCAAAAAAATATCAGTATTTACACCATTATCCGTAGTCTGGATGGAACATTATGGGTAGGAACTACGGATAATGACGGATTGGTTCGTTTTACAAAAAACAATAAAAAGGTGGAAACTTTTTTAGCAGACTCCACGCCTGTAACAATCCCAAGTATCCGTAATTTTTTGGAATTAAGAAAGAATGTATTCTTGATAGGAACACATCTGGATGGGCTGTTTTTATTAGATATGAATAAAGGAACTTTAGTCAGATACAATCCTCAATTAGAAAATGGCTACAACCTTTATAACGAGTATGTAACAAGCATTGTGAAAGACCCTTTTGACCGGATATGGATTGGTACGTACGGAGGAGGGTTTTGTTTGTATAATGAGAAAGAGGGGATTAAGGAACATTATACAATAGCGGAAGGACTTTCGGACGACAATATTTGTTCTGCCGTATGGGGATTGGACAACAAACTATGGTTAAGCACCGGTAATGGAATATCTTCTTTTGAGCCGTCAACGAAACAATTTGTTAATTATACCGACCGGAATGAAATTGAAATAAATGAGTTCAGTATTAAAGGAGGAATCAGATTATCCAACAATGAATTCTTTTTCAGTGGAAGCCATGGATTACTTTCTTTCTGTCCGGAACAATTGACACAGAATACCTTTATCCCTCCGGTAATTTTTACTTCTCTGGCAGTAAATAATAAAACGATTGCTCCCGAAGATGAGTCGCATATTTTAAGTGAAAAGGTATATAGCGCTTCGGAAATTATTTTGAAGCCCAATCAAAATAATTTCTCCATCACTTATGTTGCTTTGAACTATCTTTACCCTTATCAGAACACCTATGCCTATAAATTGGAGGGATATGATAAAGATTGGAACTATGTCGGAAATCGGCAAGAAGCTTTTTATACAAACCTTGCGCCGGGATACTATACTTTTCAGGTAAAGGCATCCAATAATGACGGTATATGGAATGAAGTAGGAAAAAGCGTTTCCATACACATTCTTACTCCGGTTTGGCAAACTTGGTATGCTTATCTCATTTATATATTAGCCTTTTTGGCTATCTTTTATACAGTCTATCGGTACCTTTACATAAAGCGAAAGTTAGAGCGCGACCTTATTGAAAAACAGAAAGAGCAACAGCGAGAAGAAGAATCCCATCAGGCAAGGATACGAATGTTTACTAATTTCTCCCACGAACTACGCACTCCTTTAACCCTCATTATTTCTCCTTTGGAAGAAATACTTCAAAGAGTCGATTTAAGCAACAGTATCAAAGGAACATTGCAGATGGTTCATAACAATACGCAAAGATTGTTGTTATTGGTCAATCAATTAATGGATTTAAGGAAAAATCAATCGGGCAATATGCAACTCCGTATAACAAATGGTAATCTTTACCAGTTTATTCAGGAAATTTATATTGCTTTTAACCAGATTGCCGAAAAAAATCAAATCCTATTCAATCTCTATTCGGATACGGCAAAAATAGACGGATATTTTGACCGTTCACTGTTGGAAAAAATAGTTTTCAATCTTCTTTCAAATGCTTTTAAACATACGCAACAGGGAGATTCGGTATCCATTCATTTACAAGAATGTACATTAAAACAAATCTACGACTTGTTTCCCAATAAACCTGTTACGGGGCTGAATACCCATGCCGATAAATATGTTTGTCTGGAAGTAAAAGATACGGGAAAAGGAATTAATGATTCGGAAAAACCCTTTATATTCAGTCCCTTCTATCAAGGAAAAAATGAAATGGAACAAAATAGAACAGGGACAGGGATAGGACTAAGTTTGGTACTTTCTATCTTAAAACTTCATCAAGGGGTCATTTGGGTAGAAGACAATCAACCTAAAGGCTCCGTATTTCGACTGTTAATCCCAATAGACCAATCAATTTATTCCCGGGAACAGATAATTACGGAAACCTCAACTCTCCCCATTATTCAAGAAGAAAATACAATAGAAGAACCGGAAACAATAGCTTTAAAGCATCGATATCTGATTTTAGTGGTAGAAGATAACGACGAAGTCCGCAGGTATGTAAAACAACGACTTGAACCTTACTTCGATGTACTCGAAGCGGATAACGGAGTAAAAGCATTCGGAATAATTGAGGAAACATTGCCGGACTTGGTGATAAGCGACATAATGATGCCGCAAATGGATGGACTTCAGCTCTGTGCGTTGATTAAGCAAGACATTCGAACAGGTCATATACCGGTTATTATTATTACTGCTAAATCAATGATTATGCATATCAAAGAAGGATTTCAGTGCGGAGCCGATGATTATGTCGTAAAACCATTCAACATGGATGTTTTACTTTATCGCATTCGCAATATTCTGGCAGCGCGCGAACGCTTAAAAGAATTATACGGAAAAAGATTCTCTTTGGAGTCTTTAGGAATAGAGACAACTTCAATAGACGAGCGTTTTATGCAAAAATTCTTTGAAATCATAGAAAAACACATCGCCAATTCGGAATTGAATGTGGGTGTTCTCTGTAAAGAAATCGGTATGGGGCGAGCCAGTTTCTATCGTAAGTTGAAAGCCATAACCGGTCTGTCGCCGATAGACCTTATTCGTAATAAACGATTGGAAATAGCCGCAAAAATGCTTACCGATACGGATATGACTATTTCTGAAATTTCGTTTAAGGTTGGGTTCAATTCAAATACTTATTTTACAACCTGTTTCCGAACATTGTACGGCATTTCACCCACCGAATACATTCAACAACAAAAAACGGTTTGAAATTTCCCCCAAACAGATAGGCGTTTTTCTAAGCAATGTTTTTCAAACAAAAAAGAGTTACATACATTTCTCCAAATAAAACAGCAAAAAGAGAATAACTCAAGCCCCACTTTGCAAGCATAATGCTTGCATCATTCAACTATTTTATTAATTTTGTATCCGTAAACCAATACGGAGCCACGTCTTCCGTATGTGATGGCGCAATTTACCTGCGTCATTATCCATACCGGCAGACGGCAGGGAATCCACAGAACTTGTAGGGGCAACCCTTTGTGGTTGTCCGAAAGCGTTCCTTGACAGACTGATACAAAAACCCGCATGAGCCATTGCAGGGGACATGTAAGGGCAAGGCGCACCCTGCCCGTTAGACCCGAATAACCTGACAATTTATTGACAACCCACAGTAAAATAAATGGACAATAAATTTTTGAAAAACCCCAACCCTCGCCTATATCACTAATTATCAGCGAATTATACGATAGCTCGTTTTTAAATTTTTTGCTATTGATTATCAATGAATTACGAAAAAAAATTCATCGTTTTTGACCCCCATTTGTCAATAAAATTCAACCCGTGACACCCCAAAAAAAGCAGACATACCCGAAACCACCGCATAAACCTACAGGCGCAGGGGCGGGGTATGCCACCCTTATCAGGGATATAAAAATACCGGACAAACCATTCGTCCGGAGTCAAACAAATTCACAGAAAAAATTTTTTTTCCGGAATGTTCCCTTTTGTACCCTTTTTGATTTCAAAACCACGATTAGCACGGGATTACAGAAAAAAACCACCTGCAAAAAATTGCCAATTTCCTGCCCATTTTTGACCAAATTTGACCAAAAACCCAAAAAACAGCCTGTTTTTACCCAAAAAACTGCCCATTTTTGACCCCCCTGACTTCCTCAATAAAATTCAACAAACGACACAAAAAATGCCGGATAGGACACGAAAACAAGACAAGCCTTGCCCCTGTCCTGCTGCCAATCGAACCATGTCAGGTTAAACAGCAGCTATGCGTTGAATGGATTACTCAGGAACAATTTCTTAAATGAACTTTTACGTTAAATGCGCTCGAGGTTAAGCATAGGAAGCATCTGCATAGATTGCTCACTCTGTTCAATAAAGTCGGATATGCTACTTGATGGCAGGTTTGTATGAGATAATTTTTTATGGAAAAGAGACGATTTTTAAACATGCCAAACTATCTTGTAGATATATTTGTGTGTTTTAGTTAACAAAATCTATATATTATGAAAAGAAAATTACTTGTATGGGAAGTAGTAATGCGACAAATAGCTATATGTTGCCTGTTATTTCTTCCTTCTTTAAACCTCTTTGCTCAAAACAGCGCCAACATTCAGGGGCAAGTTGTGGATGCTGTAACAAAAGAGCCTTTGATTGGTGTTTCCATACTGGAAAAAGAAACAACAAATGGTACAATTACCGATTTTGACGGTAAGTTCTCCCTCGCCGTGAAAGATATGAATGCTACCGTTGCATTTATCTACATTGGATACCTGTCTGCTGAATTGAAAGCCGGAGCAGCCGGAGGAATTATCCAATTAAAGGAAGACGCCAAGGCGTTGGATGAAGTAGTAGTAGTAGGATACGGCGTACAGAAAAAAGTAAATCTTTCAGGAGCCGTATCAGCCATTGAAGGCAGCAGAATCGCTGCCAAGCCGGCAACCGACGTACTCACGGCGTTGCAAGGAGAACTTCCGGGGGTAGCTATATTAAGAAGCAGCGGACAACCCGGCTCCGAAACTTCGGGCATACGCATTCGGGGATTTTCTTCTGTCAACAGCACACAGGCATTAGTATTGATTGACGGCATAGAAGGTGATATGACATTGCTCAACCCCAGTGATATAGAATCTATTTCCGTATTGAAAGATGCTGCATCATCCGCTATTTATGGAGCGCGCGCTGCCGCAGGAGTCGTTCTGATTACGACAAAAAATGGTAAAACAGGCAAACCGCAAGTCAGCTATAATGGCTATTATGGCATTAACCTGCCGGGTAATATGCCCGAACGGTTACCGGCATGGGAAGAACAAGAATTTATCAATATAGCACGTTTCAATCAAAGAGGAGCGGTAGAATGGAATGCAGAACAAAGTTCATGGGTAGGCAACCCGAACTTTAATAATCGTTTGCACGCCACTGACGCCAACCGCTGGGAATTCTTTCAATCGACAAACTGGGTGAATGAAGGAACCAAAGACAATACTTCCCAGCAAAGCCATGCCGTATCGGTTAGTGGAGGGAGTAAAGAGTTGAACTATTTGGTCTCTACGAACTATTATTCTAAAAATGGGCTTTTGAAATATGGTCCCGATGGCAATGAACGTTATAACTTCCGTGTTAAGGTCAATTCGGAAATTAATCCATATATCAATCTGGCATTTAACACCAGTTATGAGGGATCTTTCAAAGAAACGCCCTCATACGGGGCAACAAATGTGTTGGAACTGTTGTACCGTTCGCGGGGGCGTCAGCCGATATACAATCCGGAATGGGATACCAACGAGAATATGTATAACGGAGATTTACAAAGAAATGGCATCGCTATAATGAAAGAAGGCGGAGCAAATAAAAATCAGTATGAAGCTTTTACCGGTAAAGCGACTTTGACTGTAAAAGATGTTGTTAAAGGACTTAGCGTAAACTTGAGCGCATCGCGTAAAGCCGGTTATTATTCGGAACAAGTGAACAATCGTACGCTGATTTTTGTAGGGCGTGCGGGAGGATCACGCGGGATGGATACAAACGTTCCGAATAGTCTTAAAAAGAAAAAAAATAATGACTTTCATGATTTGTTTGAAGCAACCGTTAATTATGACATCAGTTTAGGCAAACACACCATCGGATTGTTGGGAGGGAGTACCTATGAAAATTATCGGAAAGATGAAATAGAAGGAACGGTAAAAAGCCTTGTTACGAATGATTTCTTTTCATTCAATTATTATGATAATTCCAATATTACGAATACTTCGGTAAACGACTTGATAGAACCGTGGTCTATGATGTCCTACTTCGGTCGTCTCAACTATAACTTTGCAGACAGATATTTATTCGAAGCGAATATCCGTTATGACGGAAGTTCGCGCCTTACCCCTGCGAATCGCTGGAAAGCGTTTCCTTCTTTTTCTGTGGCATGGAGAGTAAATGAAGAAAGCTGGTTTAGCGTTCCGCAAATAAATAATCTGAAACTTCGTACTTCCTGGGGGCAGTTAGGTAATGGTGCTGTACTGGGACTATATGATTACTTGGCTTTAATATCAAGTGGGACGCTGATGGGTAACCCCTATTATTATCAAGACGTATTAGCTTCGAAAAACAAAACATGGGAAACGGTGGAAAGCACCAATATCGGTTTTGACCTTGGGATACTGAATAATCGGTTAAACTTCACTGCCGATTATTATTGGAAATATAACAACGATATGCTTGCTTCGGTAAACTTGCCTGCCCAAATCGGTATCAAAACCCCGAATGCGAATATTGGGATACTCAAAACATGGGGATGGGAATTTGAAATCGGTTGGAAAGATAAAATGAAAGATTTAAGCTATCAAGTTAGCTTCAATCTTTCCGATAGCCAAAATGAATTGGTGAAATATAGCGGGGTAAACATTATTAATGCGGGAACGGTTGATAGGCTGGAAGGATATTCCCTGAATACCATTTGGGGCTACAAAACAGACGGATATTGGTCGAGCCGTGAGGAATACTTGGCATACAAGGAAGCGCACCCGGGTTTTCAATCCTTCAACGATGGTATGGTCAACGGTGGTGATACCAAATATCTGACGCAAGGCAATCCCGATCATACCATTGGAGCAGGGGGAGGTACACCCGAAGAACCCGGAGATTTGGTATGTTTTGGCGATGCAAACGGACGGTATCTCTATGGATTGAATATCGGTCTCCAATGGAAAGGAGTGGATTTTTCCATGATGTGGCAAGGAATAGGAAAACGTACCGTCGTAATAGATGGAGGAACAATCACCCCCTTGGCAGTGTCCTCTCAGATGCCATGGACGATTCATCGCGACTATTGGACGGAAGACAATCAAGATGCGCGCTGGCCTCGTTTGTACGAAGGCGACACATTTAATAATCATCCTTCGGACAGAACGGTGCAAGATGCCGCTTACCTCCGTTTAAAGAATATTACCGTAGGTTATACCATTCCTTTGCGTAAAAATATTGTCGAAAGGCTAAGAGTATATGTCGCCGGAGCCGATATTTGGGAACACACCAATATGTTATCGGTATTTGACCCCGAAGCGGGAAATAATACGAAAGCAACTTATTATCCATTTTTCCGTACGTGGACAATGGGGTTAAATCTTACATTTTAATTGCGAATAATTATGAAAAAAATATCGTTTTTATGGATTCTCTTCGCGCTGTTCCTTTATAGTTGTGAGTTAGACAGGATGCCGGAAACGGCTTTTACCGATGTGGATTTTTGGAACACGGAGAATGATTTGCGTAACGCATGTAATCGCTTGTATGAACAGTTGAGTGGATTTTCCCATGATACGCGTTCCGATGAATTAGTCGGAAAAACTCAAAATGCCATTTCAAGCGGTAATCGTACCGTTCCTGCTACCAGTGATGACTGGAAACTTCCTTATGATCGTATCTTCATCTCTAATAATATTATCACAAAAGCGGTGAATGCAAACATAACCGATGCGGCAAAAAACCGTTGGATAGCAGAAGCGCGTTTTTTTCGTGCCTATGAATACTTCGGATTAGTCAAGAAATATGGCGGCGTGCCTCTCATACTAAAAGTATTCGATTCAACAGACGACCCCGAAATATATAAAGGACGTAGTACGCGCGAAGACGTCATTGCCCAATGTTATGAAGATTTGGATTTTGCAGCGCAATATTTACCGGCACACGCTTCTCTGCCCGCTGCAAACTGGGGACGCGTTACCCGTTCCGCAGCCTTAGCCCTCACTGCCCGTATAGGTCTTAATATCGGTACGCTGACTAAATTTCATGAGTTAGAATCGGAGGGAGTTTATAAAGCTCATTTGAAAAGATCAATAGACGCCGCCGAAGCAGTAATGAGAGAAGGACATAGTCTCTATGCCGATTTTCAAAAACTGTTCTATTTTGACGGAGAAGGTTCTGCCAATAAAGAAAACATCTTTGTAAAGGTATATGGACCTAATGGAGCAGGAACTACCGTACACGGTAATTCCCGCGGTATGGAAAATGCAGTTTCGGTTACCCGTCAGATGATTGATTTGTTTCTTTATAGCGACGGGCTTCCCTTTGGTAAAACCGCAATTATTACCCCAAAAGAAGAAACCAGTTACAGTACCGTATTGGAAAATCGGGATCCGCGATTGAAAATGACCATATTCGGTATGAGAGATGTGGCTTATAAAAATTCTGATTACATGCCGTTTTTTAACGAACATGGAAGCGGGTATTCTCTCAGGAAAGGCTTCATGAATGATGAATGGCTGACCAATAGTAAGGAAACAGTAGATAAAATGCTAATCCGTTATGCGGAAGTATTGATTACCTATGCGGAAGCAATCTATGAATACAATGGGGCTATTTCCGATGCTCAATTAGACCAGACGGTAAATGCGTTACGTGATAGAGTCCATTTCACAGTAAAGCTTACAAATAGTTTTGCTCAGAGTAACAGTTTGGATATTCGCGAAGAAATCCGTCGGGAACGCACCGTTGAATTATTGGACGAAGGTTTCCGGTACGACGATATTATCCGTTGGAAGATAGCGGAAAAGGTTTTGCCGGTTGATATTATCGGAGCAAAATTTGTTCAAGAAGAAACTACCAAAAAGCGGGAAGATTTACAAAACCGTCTGACGGATAATACAGGTAATCTAAATGGCAAATTCGTGTACGATCAAGAAGATTTGTTTGTTATCGAATTAAAAGAATCGCGTAGCTTTAATCCCCAAAAAGACTATCTATATCCAATTCCATTGAATGAGATTGCGCTTACACAAAAGGCGATTACGCAAAATCCGAGTTGGGAATAAATTACTAAAAAAAAGAAAGAATATGAAAAAGATATTAGCATTATTAATGATAGTAATAGGCTACACCTTTGTGAGTTGTGAGAAAGAAGCTTGGGGCGACGGAGATCCTGCATTAGAGCATGTTTATTTCTTTGGTTTCCAAGATGTAGGACCATTAGGTAGCAATCGTTATAAAAACCTCCAAACGTATGAGGTAAATCAAGGGGGTACGGTGGACATTCCTGTTCAATTTTATAGCGAGCGTATCCGGTCGTATGATGTAACTGTGTATTATTATGTGTCAGGACTTACGCTTGGCACAGATTACCAGATTGTGGACGAAAGTGGTGCGGTGTTGTCCCCCGGAGCAAACGGCGCTTTCCCTATGGTGTTTCCGCAAGCTAAAAAAGAAACAAAAAATATTCATGTAAAAGCATTAAACGGAGCAATCGGATCAATCAATGTGTTGACTTTTGATCCGAATGTCGGAGCCATTTCTCATCCCGACAACATCACAAACAGCAAGACGGAAAGTTATGAAGTAAGAGCATTTACAATGAATTATAAAGTAACGGTAAATATAAAATAGCGTTAGTAAATTAAGGTTATTATAAGTTTGTTTTTCAAAAAGTGGGGATGGAATTCTTATTTCAATTTACGTAGAATTCCGTCTCCCCTTTTTAATAGTTAGTTTCATCTTTTATTATTTTTACTTAATCGACTTTGGAATCTCTTATGAAAAAGAAAAGAATAGCCTTATACATAATATCCTTTTGCTTAACGGCAGGAATCTATGCGCAATCTATTTGGGATATTACCCGCTTGGAAAAAGTGAAAGGTTCGCTTTCGCAACCCTATTATTCCATTGCATATCAAGAATTACTGAAAGCGGCAGACAAGGAACTCACTGAGCAGCCTTTGTCCGTGATGATGAAAGAAAAAACTCCTGCCAGTGGAAATAAACACGACTATATGAGCCAAGCGCGATATTATTGGCCTGACCTTTCTCAACCGGATGGGATACCTTACATTTCTCGCGACGGTATATCAAATCCGGAACTTGAAAAATTAGACCGTGTGCGTCTGGGAAAAATGGCAAATAGTGTTACTACCCTGTCTTTAGCTTACTATTTCAGTAATGACGAGCGATATGCGCAAAAGGCTACCGAACTTATTCGAGTATGGTTTTTGAACAAAGATACGGGAATGAACCCCCATCTGAACTATGCCCAAGTGGTGCCGGGGCGTTTCAATGATCAAGGAAGAGGCTATGGCGTTATTGATGCCTATTCTTTTGTGGAGATGTTAGATGCCGTACAATTGCTTTCACATTCAAAAGCTTTTACCGGCAAAGATGAAAAACAATTGAAAAAATGGTTCGGCAAATTGCTGGATTGGATTCTTACCAGTGAACAAGGACAAGAAGAAGGAAATCAAAAAAACAATCATAGCGTAGCCTTTGATGCGCAAGTAATCGCTTTCGCTCTATACGCCGGTAATAGAAAAGTGGCAGAAAAGCATTTGAATGAATTTCCCGCCAAACGTATTTATACACAAATCGAACCGGACGGAAGCCAGCCGGAAGAATTGAGAAGAACATTAGCTTTCCACTACTCGCAATACAACCTGACTCACATGATAGATATTTTTCTGATGGGAAAGAAGATGGGAATCTCGATAGACCACGCTACATCTGCCGACGGGCGAAACTTTTATAAAGCGGTTGATTTTTTAACCCCCTATATAGGTAAAGAGGTGTCTGCTTGGTCTTATCAGCAAATCACAGGTTGGGAAGACAAAATACAGGAACTATGTGAAGATTTATATCGTATTTATCTTCTCAATCCATCAAGAACAGACTATTTGAAACTCTACAAGGCAAACAGAATATGGAAACCCGAAAGTCGTTTCAATTTGCTTTATGTGCAAGCCGGCGAGGTGGATAATGCCTTTGCTTTTGCTGCCATACAACGGGATTATGCAATTCAGTGTGTTGAAAAAGCAAAAAAAGAAGTAACCAATAAAAAGTTAGTCTCTCCGCGCTCAGTGGGAGAAGACGGTAGTTTGAGGTTGATAGCTCCGCGCGATTGGTGTTCAGGCTTCTTCCCCGGCTCACTCTGGCAGCTCTATGCTTATACCCATAACAGCGATTGGCGGGAAAAAGCGATTAGTTATACATGGGCTATTGAAGAAATAAAAGAATATCGAGGCACGCACGATTTAGGGTTTATAATGTATTCTTCTTTTGGAAAAGCATACGAGTTGACAGGCGAACGTTCATACAGAGACGTTGTAATGCAGTCGGCAAAATCATTAATTACCCGTTATAACCATCAGGTAAAAGCCATTCGTTCTTGGGATCACGGTGCTTGGCAATTCCCCGTGATTGTGGATAATCTGATGAATCTGGAATTGCTGTTCCGAGCTACGCAGATTTCGGGAGATTCATTGTACTACAAAATAGCGGTAAACCATGCCAATACCACACTGGAAAATCATTTTCGCAGCGATTATTCTTCTTATCATGTAGTTGATTATGATACGCTTACGGGAAATGCGATTTCAAAAAAAACACATCAAGGTCATCACGACGAGTCGGTATGGAGTCGCGGACAAGCATGGGCGATTTATGGTTATACGATGTGTTATCATTTTACTCGGAATCCGGCATATTTGCAACAAGCGGAAAACATTGCCAATTTCTTCTTTAACCAATCAAACCTGCCCGCAGACCTCATTCCTTATTGGGACATGAAAGATCCCGCTATTCCTCAATCGGTGCGGGATGCGTCAGCGGCGGCAGTCATCGCATCGGCATTGTACGAACTTTCTACCTGTACAACAGGAATCAATAGCGTAAAATACAGAGATTGGGCAGATAAAATCGTTCATAACCTCTATACCTGCTATCAGGCAAAGACAGGGGAAGCCCAAGGTTTTCTTTTGCTTCACTCTACCGGAAACCATCCGGGTAACGAAGAAATAGACGTACCTCTTTCCTATGCCGATTATTATTATCTGGAAGCTCTTTTACGCAAATCTATGTTGGATTGATGAAGAAACTAATCATTTTATTCATAGTAGCCTGCACGGGTGTTGGTCAGTTACAGGCAGTTGTGCCTGCTACAAACAAAACCAGACTAAACGACGGATGGGAATTTATCCGTCAGGATAGGACGACTGTTTGGGAAGTTGTCCGTCCTGCTGCATACGACTCGCCGCAATCTGTTCCTCTCTGGACAAAAGTTACGCTTCCCCATTGCTTTAATGACGAGGATGCCGTTGACCCCGATGTGAATTATTATCAGGGTGCAGGTTGGTATAAAACCGCAATCAATATAGGCAATCCTTATCCTGACGGGCGTGTGATATTGGAATTTGAAGGAGCGGGGCAAAAGACCGAGGTTTATATATATACCGCCAAAGTTGCCACCCATGTCGGTGGATATGACGGTTGGACGGCGGACATCACCGAAGCGGCGGAAAAATTTAAGCAAACGGATGTATGTAGGGAACAATACAAAGGTAAGATTCCAATCATTATCCGCTGTGATAACACACGCAATACGGAACAAATACCTTCGGATATGTCCGATTTCAATTTGTACGGAGGATTGTACCGCTATGTCAATCTGGTGTATGTTCCCCCCATATCTTTCCAATATATCCGTACCGATGCCGTAACAGACGAAAAAGGAAAGAGCGGAAACCTTCACATAACAACCTCTCTCTATAATCCTGCAAAATCTTCCGGTGTAGGTACGCTTACCGCCAGAGTGAAAAACCCTGCAGGAAAAGAAATCTATCGGAATAGCATCTCGCAATTTTTAGATAAAAAAGACTTGGAGACAGTTTCTTTCAAGTTAAAAAATCCGATACTCTGGAGTGTGGATAACCCGCAACTATACACTTGTGAACTGACACTCAACGTGAACGGAGTTCAAATACAGGCAGTTGAACATTTCGGCTTTCGTCATTACGAGTTTAAAGAGAAAGGACCATTCTTCCTGAACGGTAAGAGAATACTGCTGAAAGGCACTCATCGCCATGAAGATCATGCCGGTGTAGGTGCGGCTATGACGGAGGAGTTAATGATAAAAGAGATAAAACTCATCAAAGAGATGGGGGCAAACTTTATCCGTCTCGGTCATTACCAGCAATCGGATATTATTCTTCGCCTTTGCGACGAATTAGGTATGCTTGTATGGGAAGAAATCCCTTGGTGTCGTGGAGGATTGGGTGGAGAAGCCTACAAGGAACAAGCCCGACGAATGTTGACTAATATGATTCAACAACATCGTAACCACCCCTCTGTGATTCTTTGGGGACTTGGGAATGAAAACGATTGGGCTGGCGACTTTGAAACATTCGATAAGGAAGCGATTCGCAGCTTTATGAAAGAATTGCACGAACTTGCGCATCAATTAGATAAGGGACGTTTGACTTCTATCCGGCGTTGCGACTTCTGCAAAGAGATCGTTGACGTATATTCTCCAAGTATCTGGGCGGGCTGGTATAGTCGTGCTTTCAGAAATTATCGGGAGATGAGCGATGCCGGAATAGAAAATACGACTCGTTTCTTTCATGCCGAATGGGGAGGAGACAGCCATGCCCGCCGCCATGCGGAAGGTTCGTTCGATGAGGTGAGTAATGCTGCCAAAACAGGTGATTGGTCGGAATCTTACATAGTCCGTTTATTCGATTGGCATTTGAAGGAACAAGAAAATATGCCGCAACTTAGCGGTTCCGCTTTTTGGACATTCAAAGACTTTTCCACTCCCCTAAGACCGGAAAACCCAATTCCCTATGTCAATCAGAAAGGAGTAGTGGAACGGGATTTGACCCCTAAAGAAAGTTATTATGTGTTTCAATCTTATTGGACGGACAAGCCGATGATTCATATCTACGGGCATACGTGGCCTGTGCGTTGGGGTGGGGAAGGTGAGAAAAAAGAAATAGAGGTTTATTCTAATTGCCCCGAAGCAGAACTTTTCGTCGATGGTGTGTCGCAAGGAAAGAAACAAAGGAATAGCCAAGACTTTCCGGCAGCAGGACTTCGCTGGGAAGTAACGCTGAAAGAAGGGGCGAACACTTTACGTGCCGTAGGTTTCAATAAAAAACAGCAGATTACGGATGAAATCTGTCAGGAATATCAAACGGAAAAATGGGGAGAGGAGGCGCAAATCACGATGACTCAAACCCCGCTAAGCAACGATACGATACTGATACAAGCCGGATTAAAAGATCGGAATGGCATTCGTTGTTTGGATTCTCGAAAATTCGTTGAATTCGATATAGCCGGAAATGGAAAGCTCATACAAAATCAAGGAACTTCTGTAGGGTCTCGCAAAGTGCAAGCCTGCAACGGAGTAGCCTGTATTAAAGTGGCAAAGTTTGGCAAGTGTGCTGTCTCGGCAAAAGCGGGAGATTCTATGATGAATATCCTTGTAATGGAGTAATGCGAATTGCCAAAGATTAAAAAAAGCAGGCATGGCTATTTTAGTGTATTAAAGTTCCGTTCCAATAATGCGTAAGGCTTGCTTTTTAAGAGATAACGGCTTGGATGTAGACTTACTTTCAACGGTAAAATGATAACCGCATGTTATACATTTATAACGCTGTTTGCCGTTAATACAACCCGATTTTACACACTTATCACGGTTGCATCCGGGACAATTCATGGATGTTTTATGGGCAAGTATAGATATAGATATGTAAGTAGCAATGCCACTAACAACACATCCCTTACAGGATAGATAGGCTATTTTTTATATTTCTCTGTTCAATTCTCATGCCTGTAATAAATTCAAAAAATAGAAAATGAGATGATTTTTAAACAATCTGAAACGCAACCCTTCTATTTTTATTAAATTTGTTCGATTATTTTATAGGACGAGTTTTCAATTATCCATAAAGCATGTCGGAAACAGAATATATAAACGTATATGGTGCGCGCACGCACAATCTGAAAAACATTGACGCCGAGATTCCTCGTAATAGCCTGACTGTCATAACGGGATTAAGTGGAAGCGGAAAATCTTCTTTGGCTTTCGATACAATATTTGCTGAAGGGCAGCGCCGCTATATCGAAACTTTTTCGGCTTATGCCCGTAATTTCTTAGGGAATTTAGAGCGTCCGGATGTGGACAAAATAACCGGATTAAGCCCCGTTATTTCGATTGAACAAAAGACGACAAACCGAAACCCCCGTTCCA
>SNRY01000375.1_pt1 | contig 16140 bp, 16 predicted proteins | sample 4693421 | NCBI WGS metagenome assembly SNRY01 (sample SAMN11003215, study PRJNA524138) | termite gut metagenome | isolation source: Bacteroidetes bacterial symbionts from single cell of protist host amplifed... | host: Streblomastix strix ... | reverse complement strand
TTGGATTTGTGCCTCTGAAATAGAACCTACTTTTTACTATATTAAATTCACTTGTGGAAAGTGAAGAGGGAGAACTATGTCTGCTTGGTAATTGCTTTTTAACCTAAGTTTTCGGCGAACTCAGGTTCATAGGAAAAACATATTCAAGCAAAGGCTCAAACATATACTGTCGAAAGTTATAATGTTTATTAAGACATTTTTTGGCAAGGATGAGAAGAAAAGCAACATGTTACTCCAAAACAAGAGAGATGTTACAAGTATCCATTTTATGGTTTATACATCATTGGAATGGTACTTTAAGTAGCAATGCCTGTTTATAATATACCGATATTCATTATGACTATTCCCCATTCTTTGACGCTTTTTTATTCCTCCGCCAAAGTTGATATGAGTTAATCACATTCTGCCACAGTACATAGAAACCGGGACCAACGGCAGCCAAAGGGTTTAGGTAAGTGTGCGCCATCCAGATAGCCAATATCGTGTTTTTCTGCCCCAAAGCTTGACCGGCACTGATTCGGTCATTGTAAACACTTCCGAGCGTCTTGCCTATATAAAATTGAAAACAGCATATACATAAAGTAACAAGCGCAACCGGTATGCTTAATTGTATTTCCGCTGAATTTGTTAACATGGACGAAAGTACTTGGGAAGTAACTATCACCAATGCAAACGCCCACAAATAGAATGACAACCCGTTGAATCCCAACAAAACATGATGTGCTTTGGGTGCAAATTTTCGCAAGAACCACGCTACCAACAACGGACAGATAAGCAGCATGAAAACCTTGCTCAAAATCAAAAAGGCAGCTCCTAAAAAAGAAATATCGTTTTGCGGTCTTATTAACGGAAACATTACCGGAACTACTATTGCTACTCCTATATTAATCAGTAAAGTATAGGCAGTAAGGCTCGCGGCGCTCCCGCCGAGCTTAGCGGTAATTACCGATGCCGAAGTAGCCGTAGGGCATATCACGCAAATCATCGCTGCCTGAGCAACCACTTCATTGAATACACGCAACGACAAGTAAACCGCAGGCGCACCGATAAGCTGAATAAGCAACAACCATATATGCAGAGGCGTCGGCTTCAATTCGGAAAAGGGAACCTTGCAAAAGGTAAGCAGGAGCATGAAAAAGATAAGTGCCGGAGTAAGGAAAGACAAATGAACAAACACTGAATGCCCAACAATCCCCGTCAACATGGCAAGGGGAAGGGTATAATTCTTTAAGAACTTCAACATCGTTGTGCTTTAAAATCGTGCAAAGTAACAGCGAATTATGGAATACTAATATCTTTGCTCTGAAATTTTAACTAATATCAATAACAATGAAACAAAACAAACTTACCGACCGGCGTACGGTACGCTGGACACAGTTCAGCCATAAGGCTTATGCTGTGTTTCGTAGTCTAAAAAGAGAGGTTAACATCGGAGTGTTAGCCGTATCTACTTTGGCATTTGCCAATGTTAACACGATTTCAGCGCAAAACGAAACCCCGAAACAGGCAAAGGCTTATGAATTGGAGGCGGTGGAAGTAACCGGCACGCGCGTACCGCTAACCGAAACGCAAGCAGCCAAACCGGTAACGATACTTTCGCGCAACGACATTCAAGCGGCGGCGGTACATAGCATTAACGACCTTCTGGAATACGCCGCAGGCGTTGACGTTCGCCAACGAGGCGAATTTGGTATTCAAACAGACATCTCCGTGCGTGGAGGGACTTTCGACCAAATTACTATTCTTCTCAACGGGGTTAACATCAGCAACCCCCAAACAGGCCACCTCACAGCCGACTTTCCCGTTTCCATGAATGATATTGAACGCATCGAAATATTAGAAGGACCCGCCGCACGTGTGTTCGGAACTTCTGCGTTCACGGGAGCAATCAACATCGTAACACGCGCCGACAAACAAAGTCATACCGCCGTCAATCTAACAGGCGGAGATTACGGGCTTTTCGGTGGAGACGCACGTGTTAATCTTACTAAAAGTGCAATCAGTCAACAAGTATCAGGCGGCTATCAACGTTCGGACGGAGCGACGGAGAACAGCGACTTTCGCACCTCCCGCGCTTATTACCGGGGAACGTACTCTTCCGAACAAACGGATGTACATTGGCAATTAGGTTTTAGCAATCAGGCTTACGGAGCCAATACATTCTACTCGGCAGGCTATCCTAATCAATTTGAAGAAACAAGCCGCTATCTGGTATCGGTACAGGCAGAAACAAAAGGACGACTGCATTTTACCCCTACGGTTTATTGGAACAGGTCGCACGACCATTTCCAGCTTATCCGTGATACGCCGACGGGAGAAAACTTCCATCTTAACGATGTGTATGGCATTAACTTAAACGCCTATTTCAATTCTTTTTGGGGCAAGACAGCCTTTGGAACCGAAGCGCGGAACGAAGGTATCTTAAGCACCAATCTCGGAAAACCCTTGGAAGAAGGGCAATACGTAAACATTCCGGGTGAAGATGAGAAGCAATTCAACAAAAAAGACAACCGAACCAACCTCAGCTATTACTTGGAACACAACATTTTGCTCAAACGCTTAACGGTTTCTCTCGGAGTGATGGCAAATATGAATACGGCACTCGACCATGAATATCGCCTATATCCGGGTATTGACCTCTCTTATCGCCCGAACAACCCATGGAAACTCTTTGCATCGTGGAACAAGGCTTTGCGTATGCCCACCTTTACCGACTTATATTACAAAAGTCCCACACTGCAAGGAAACACCGGCTTGAAACCGGAAGAAACCCAAGCCGCCGGCATAGGCGCAAAGTATCGCAACGCCTTTATAGATGCCAATGTGTATGGCTTTTATCATCAAGGAAAGAATATGATTGATTGGGTGATGTATTCGTCTGACGACGCTTATCATTCCGCCAACTTCAAATTAGACAATATGGGGGTGGAGACCTCCGCAGTTCTCTACTTTCGCCAGCTAATATCCCCTAATTTCTTTTTAGACAGACTGAACATCGGCTACACCTATATCTATCAACAACGGCATGACGATACGGAAGTATATAAATCGAACTACGCATTAGAATACTTGCGACATAAATTTACCGCCCGCCTCGACCACCGCATTTGGGGAAAACTTTCTGCCGGATGGGCATTCCGTTGGCAAGACCGCATGGGGAGTTATCAAAAGTACGATGCCGACCATAAAGCAACAAACGAACTTATCCCCTACCCCCCCTTCGGCTTGCTTGATGCAAAGTTATTCTGGGACGGAGGGAAATATACCCTCTTTGCCGAAGCCAATAATCTACTGAATCATACTTACTATGACTTGGGGAATGTGCCTCAACCGGGAATTTGGTTGAAAGCGGGTGCGAGTTGGAGAGTGAATTTTAGATAGAATCTTTACTCCAAGTTGAATCTACTAATGAAATCTTTTTTTGACAAGATAGAGCTTGTTTGTTGGATTTATTTTTATTTTTGCAGGCATGGCGGTTTTACCGTGATATTAAAACTATAAAACAACAAAAGAAACATTATGAAAGCTATTAAAGTCTTGGAAGACTTAAAGAGGAGATTCCCCGGCGAAGTGGAATATCATCAAGCAGTAGAAGAAGTTCTTTCCAGCATTGAGGAAGAATACAACAAACACCCTGAATTCGACAAAGCGAATCTTATCGAACGTCTTTGTATCCCCGATAGAATATATCAATTCCGTGTAACATGGATGGATGACAAGGGGAACATTCAAACCAATATGGGTTATCGCGTACAGCACAACAACGCTATTGGTCCGTACAAAGGCGGTATCCGTTTTCACAATTCGGTAAATCTCTCTATCTTAAAATACTTGGCGTTTGAGCAAACCTTCAAGAACTCTTTGACAACCCTCCCGATGGGTGGTGGTAAAGGTGGCTCCGATTTCTCTCCACGCGGAAAATCAGATGCCGAAGTTATGCGCTTTGTGCAATCATTCATGTTGGAGTTGTGGCGTCATATTGGTCCGGAAACAGATGTTCCCGCAGGTGATATAGGCGTCGGCGGTCGTGAAGTAGGTTTCATGTTCGGCATGTACAAGAAGTTGACCCGTGAATTTTCGGGAACACTTACCGGTAAAGGCATTGAATTCGGCGGTTCGTTGATTCGTCCTGAAGCAACCGGATATGGCACAATCTATTTCCTTATAGAAATGTTGAAAAGAAAAGGAACGGATTTGAAAGGTAAAGTATGTCTCGTTTCAGGTTCCGGTAACGTAGCTCAATATACAGCCGAAAAGGTGTTACAGCTTGGCGGCAAAGTAGTTACCTTATCCGATTCAGACGGATATATCTACGATCCTGCCGGCATTGACCGTGCTAAACTGGATTACATTATGGAATTGAAAAATGTTCATCGCGGACGTATTCGTGAATATGCAGACAAATACGGTTGCAAATACGTGGAAGGTGCGAAACCTTGGGGTGAAAAAGGTGATATTGCTCTCCCTTCCGCTACGCAAAACGAAATAAATGGCGATCATGCCAAACAACTCGTTGCTAATGGGTGCATTGCCGTTGCCGAAGGCGCCAATATGCCTTCCACTCCCGAAGCAATCAAAGTGTTTCAAGAAGCCAAAATATTGTACGCTCCGGGTAAAGCGTCTAATGCCGGAGGTGTATCCGTTTCCGGTTTGGAGATGACTCAGAATTCCATCAAACTAAGCTGGACTTTCGAGGAAGTAGATGCTAAGTTGAAGAGTATTATGCAAAGTATTCACGAAGCATGTGTAAAATACGGTACAGAGTCTGATGGGTATGTAAATTATGTGAAAGGCGCCAATGTAGCCGGATTTATGAAAGTAGCCAACGCAATGATGCAACAAGGAATTATATAATTGCGCAATCTAAATTGGATAGTGTCCACCCCATCGTATGGTTGGACACTATCCATATACAAAGTCAGGGATGATAGCAACAGTTAATTATGATTTCTTGCCTCATTGATATAACCAAAGGCTTCACAGCATTTTTCCGTAATCCGATTCCAATCTTTGGCGGCAATCACTTCGGCAGGGAAAAGGTTAGACCCCATACCTACACAGGTTACACCTGCTTTAATCCACGCGGAAAGGTTTTCTTGAGTCGGTTCTACGCCACCGGTAACCATTAACATAGACCAAGGCATCGGAGCTTTTACGTTTTTCACAAACGAAGGTCCGCCCACATTACCCGCAGGAAATACTTTGCATAGGTCGCATCCGGCTTCTTGTGCAAAACCGATTTCGGACACGGAGCCACAACCCGGAGTGTAAGGTATCAGGCGGCGATTGCATACTTTCGCTACTTCGGGATTAAACAACGGACCAACAACAAAGTTTGCTCCCAACTGAATGTACATGGCGGCAGTCGCAGCGTCCACTACAGAGCCGATGCCTATTATCAAGTCGGGACATTCTTTGGCAGCCCATTTGACCAATTCAGCGAATACCTCTTGGGCAAAGTCGCCGCGATTGGTAAATTCAAAAGCACGCACGCCACCTTTATAACAGGCTTTCACTACATTTTTCGCTGTTTCCACATCCTTATGGTAAAACACAGGAACCATTCCTGTATTCAATACGGTTTGAAGCACTTGGATTTTACTGAATCTTGACATCTTTGATACTTACAGTTTACAGATTAATAAACATTCTATTCATAACAAACAATACAGGGAAACGTATCTACTTACAAACATACAACAATTTTGCGATGACACAAAAAGTTATGTCATCTCCCGATAATATAATATATTTGCTGTAACAAAGGCGAGCGAACTATGATTACCTTCACATTATGTCTGCTGACTCTTATTGCCGGCTACTATATCTACGGTCGTTTTGTGGAACGAATCTTTCAGCCTGATAATCGCCCTACACCCGTATTGATTCATGCCGACGGAGTGGATTATATCCCCATGCCTGCTTGGAAAATATTCATGATACAGTTCCTGAATATTGCCGGACTGGGACCCATTTTCGGGGCTATTATGGGGGCGCAATTCGGAACAGCCTCGTATATATGGATTGTAGTAGGTACTATCTTTGCCGGAGCTGTGCACGACTATGTGTCCGGTATGCTTTCATTACGACATAACGGGGAAAGTTTACCCGAAACCATCGGTCGCTATCTAGGGCTTACCGTCAAGCAAATAGCGCGTGTATTCACTATTATCCTAATGATATTGGTAGGAGCGGTTTTTGTATCAGGACCGGCAGGATTGTTGGCAGGCATAACTCCTAAAGAATTTGACAGCAGTTTTTGGATTATGGTTATTTTTGTCTACTATATGCTGGCAGTTCTACTGCCCATTGATAAAATTATCGGCAAGATATACCCGGTATTTGCGTTTGCGCTTCTTTTCATGGCATTAGGTATTTTGGTGATGCTTTTTTGGCATCATCCCGATTTACCGGAATTAACAGATGTGCTTGCATCCAAAAAAGTAACCCATCCCATCTTCCCAATGATGTTTGTATCTATTGCGTGCGGGGCAATTTCGGGCTTCCATGCCACGCAGTCTCCTCTAATGGCTCGTTGTATGACGAGTGAAAAACAAGGAAGATCCATATTTTATGGTGCTATGGTGGCAGAAGGAATTGTGGCGCTGATTTGGGCAGCAGCAGCTACTTACTTCTTTGACAAAAATGGCATTAGCTATCAATCCGAAGGTAAAGAAATATTATATACCGGAGCAGATGTGGCTTCACAAATTTCCAAAGATTGGTTGGGAGCATTTGGCGGCATACTTGCTATTCTGGGCATTGTTGCTGCTCCCATCTCTACGGGAGATACGGCGTTGCGTTCAGCTAGGTTGATTACTGCCGACATCTTGCATTTGGCACAAAAAAGTGTTTTCAAACGTCTGCTGATAAGCATTCCTGTCTTTTTAGTTACTATTGGCATTTTGCTTTATAGCCTTAAAGATAAAGAAGGGTTTAATATTATATGGCGATATTTTGCATGGAGCAATCAGGCGTTGTCCGTTTTCACGCTTTGGGCAATAACCGTATATTTAACAGTAAAGAATAAACCATATTGGCTAACGCTTATTTCGGCACTGTTTATGACTGCCGTTTGTGTCACATACATTTGTATTGCCCCAGAAGGGTTCAATTTAGGAGACCGGGTATCTCATTTCGCAGGAAGCATCTGTGTGATAATAAGCCTAGTATGGTTTATTCTGTGGAAAAAACGATTTAAGATTAACAACCAATGCTGAGTACCGAGCCGATATGCAAATACTTCAGATGTTATTTCCCGCTCTTCATGATGCCGGAGTCTTCATCGGCGTTGTGCAGTCGTTTTTCTTCGGTTTTAAATTTTCGTCCGAAAGAGAAATTGTATGTGTAGCCGAATATCAACAAACGTGAAATTTGGTTGATATAGTTTGTTTTATAAAAGGAGGCGTATTCCGACCTGTTTTCTTCGGTTCTCAGTTTGTAAGTATCTACAAAGGGATTCAACATACCCAGAAAAAAGGACATATCCTTGAGTTTGTAGCCTAAGGAGGTGTAGTGGAGTTTGTCGCCACCTTTCATTGTTTCGCCGTAAAATGAGTCCCAATTGGTGTTCATTCCAAAGTTAGCCATGAGGTTGTTATAGGTAACAGATAAGCCCATTTGGGTGTACCAATTGGTGTAAGTGTGCCGGTAGCTTTTTCCGTTGCTGATATAATGGTTAACTCCGCCTGTAACCGAAAACTGGACCATATCTTTTACCGGACCAACGCGCAGAGTTATCCGATTTCTTACGAGCTGCCAGTCTTTTTGGTTGTTCCATGTCTGCACAATCTTGTCGTCTTCCCAATATTTTTCATCCATAATGGCATTGGGCTGATATTGGTAGCCTGCCAAAATATTCCCGTAAAAGATACCTTTTTGTATTTCGTAGGTCAATTCGGTCGCGTAGCGGAGGTATGGCTTGAGATAAGGGTTTCCGCGCTGTATTTGCAACGAATCAACGGTTTGATCAACGGCGCTCAGGTTAGAGAGGGAAGGAGTAGCGTTGTTGATTTCCGCCTTCAACCGGAGGGACGAATTGGTGGGAAGGTTGTATTGCAGCAATACACGTGGTCTAAAGGTGTAATAGACGTAATCGTTGCCGACGCCTTCCTGCTCAAAATAGGAGCGTGTGACGCCTGCTCCGACCGTGTAAGCCAATTTTTCCAGTTTGCCTTTTAATTCGGTGTAGAAAAAAGTTTCGCCCTGATCCATCTTGGTGGCGTAGTTGTGTACGTCGCGATAGGTATTGTCCGAATAAGCCTGTGTGTGGCGCAAGCCTGTGCTCAGTCGGTTGGTGCCTAATTTCTTTTCGTAGATGCCTTCGCCTATCAGCGAATATTTTTTGCCTGTCGTTATATTGTTCACATTGGTCAGCATGACGCCATCGCGGCTTTCTTGATAGATGCGCGTGTTGTCCGTATAGATGTACGTTCCTACTATGTTCAGCACCAATGTCTGGTCTCTTTTCATGTTTTGCTGATAATACAGGTCAAGAACAGGGCGAAGGATGGTTAAACTCGATGCGTCAAATATCCGCAGTTTGTCGTTGGGGTCTGCCATATTGGAAAGCCATCCATTGTAGTCGTAGTGCGGTTGATTGTCGGCAAGACCGCGTAACGTGGCGTTAAACATGCGGGCAGAATCCTGATAATTGTAGGCGCTGTTAAGGTTTTGCCAATTTTCTTTTACCTCGCCGGGTTCGCCCTCTTCTTTTCGCTGCAAGGTTGAACCGTCGGCAAAGGTAAAGGTCTCCATATTGTTGCGCCACATATCGTTAAAATGTCGGTGGTTGATATTGTAATTGAGAGAAAACTCCGAGTGTTTGTGGTTGATTCTTGCGTTCAGGCTATTGTTGCCCCATCCGAGTGTTGTAATGCCGTCATTCAGTTCCACTCCTACGCTGCCGCCGCTTTCGGGACGACGAACAATGTAGTCAATCACTACCTCTGCATTGCCGTACTTCAGCCCCGGATTGTCGTGATACTCAATTCGTATAATCTTTGCCGGCTGCAAAGCAAGAACATCTTCCCGCTCCACCTTTACCCCGTTGATGCGGAATTGCAGTTCGCCGCCTCCGGGGAGCGACACTTCGTTGAACATCGCATTGACCAGCAATCCGGGAAGCATCAGTTGTTGCAACAGATTGATACCGTTGGTGGAAGCTGTTACCTGCCGTTCGGTAGGATAAACCAACTTTTTGTCTATCGTGTTGGTCATGGCAGTCGCATTAACGGTGACGCCGGCTAAAGCCAGCGATTCTTCGTCCATCAATATCTCGTCTAAGTCGATGTGTCCTGTCATTCCTTCCAATGAAATGCGGCGAGTTAGGTAACCTATGCAGGAAATCATCAACCGGTAATTGCCCGGCATCACCTTTGAAAGTGTAAAATGCCCGTCCAAACCGGAGCTGGTGCCGTTGACAAAGACAGAATCGACTGTTTGCAGCACAATATCGGCAAATTCCACCGGCTCTTTGTCTTTTGTTTTCAAAACACCGTTGATGTTAAAGGCTTGAGCAAAAACGCCCTGTATAGTAACGAACAGTACACAATAAATGATAAATCGTCGCATTTGCGTTTATTTAGTTGATTACTTATTTACATATAAGACGTACTAAAAACAGAATTTGTTGCATCCGGGTAAAAAATAAACAGCGCGATTCCCAAAAACTTGTATCTTTGCCCTCTACATAAACAATTAAATACGAGGTGGTGGAGTATGCTAATGTAAGATTTTGGCAATCAGGTTTAAAGTAATTATTTTTGTTTATGAAAATCGCAATAACCCTTCATTGCCCCAATTGCCGAAGCGCAAAAATAAAGAAAAACGGGAAGAAAGCCTGCGGCAAACAGAATTATCTTTGTAAAAGCTGTTCTCGTCAATTTATCGGTGATCATGCGCTCATTTATGGCGTTATCTGTATTGGCAAATTCCCAGTATGGTTTATTCCGTGGAAAAACGATTTAAGAGTAACAACCAATTATGAAAAAGAAAATAAGAAAATCAACTTGGGTAACAGGAGCATTGTTTATTTATGTATCCATTATGGCTGCATATTTGATTCCGCGTAATCGAGAAATGAGCAATACGGAAAAATATGTTACCCTTGCCGTTTCATACATCATTGTTATTGTTCTTTGGTTTGTATTGCGAAAAAAAGAACAACTGCAAAAACGTCGTCAAGAAGAACAAAAAGATAAGCATACGGAATGAAAAAGTTATTGTTTGTTGTCTGCTTACTGCTAACTTCGTTAGGGGCAAAAGCACAGTTCAAGAAAAATTCATGGGTCATAAATCCTACAATAACGGGATTGGAGTATTCATATAATGATGCCAGCAAAAACCATCTCGGATTCAGCGCACACGGAGGGGCTTTTGTGATGGACAATGTTGCATTGCTGCTTAAACTGGGAAGCGATTGGGCAAATACGGTCGATACATATTCGGTAGGAGTAAGCGGACGCTACTATTCCAGTCGCACAGGCCTTTATGTGGGAGGCGGGTTGTATGCAAATTTAACCCGCAATGGCAACAATCAATTGCAGAGCCACAAAAATGATTTGGGGCTGAGTACCGAAGCCGGGTATGCTTTTTTCTTGAGCCGAACGGTAACCATCGAACCTGCGGTGTATTATGACTATAGCTTTAAAGACAGTAGCGACTTCTCTAAATTCGGATTGAAAGTGGGGTTTGGGTTTTATTTTTGAGAAAGACGACAAGAAATACAATCAATCATTTTTAAATTTGATTAAAATATGTTTTATAAGAACTCCGAAGGAGTTATATATGTATAGAAAAGCCCGAATATACCACTTTCTTCGACTCCTACAGAGTCGAATATGGCTTACACTTGCTATTTCTATAAATATCCGAATCCGAAGGATTCTTTTTAAATAAATTTAAACAGGCTTTTAACAAAGCTAAACGATTTCTTAAATATAAAGATGGCAAAAGAACTTAAAGAACTTACCAAACGCAGTGAAAACTATTCACAATGGTATAACGATTTGGTAATTAAAGCCGATTTGGCAGAACAGTCCGCTGTACGCGGATGTATGGTGATAAAACCTTACGGATACGCTATTTGGGAGAAAATACAACGTCAACTCGATGATATGTTCAAAGAAACCGGACATGTGAACGCCTATTTCCCTCTATTAATACCCAAATCTTTTTTAAGCAAAGAAGCGCAACACGTAAAAGGCTTTGCCAAAGAATGTGCTGTCGTAACCCATCACCGTTTGAAGAATTCCCCCGACGGCAAAGAGGTAATAGTTGACCCGGAAGCAAAGCTGGAAGAAGAACTTATCATCCGCCCCACTTCCGAAACAATCATCTGGAACACATACAAGAATTGGATTAACTCGTACCGCGACCTGCCGATACTCTGTAATCAATGGGCTAACGTGATGCGTTGGGAGATGCGCACCCGTTTGTTTCTCCGTACCTCCGAATTTCTTTGGCAAGAAGGACATACCGCCCATGCCACCCGTGAAGAAGCAGAAGAAGAAACCATAAAGATGCTGAACGTTTACGCTGAATTTGCCGAAAAACACATGGCGGTACCGGTTATCAAAGGAGTGAAAACAGCCAACGAACGCTTTGCCGGTGCACTTGACACTTACTGCATCGAAGCCTTGATGCAAGACGGAAAGGCGTTGCAAAGCGGCACATCACACTTTTTGGGACAGAACTTTGCCAAAGCATTCGACGTACAATTCTTGAATAAAGACAATAAACCGGAATATGTATGGGCAACTTCATGGGGAGTTTCTACCCGTTTGATGGGTGCACTCATCATGACCCATTCGGATGATAACGGTTTGGTACTTCCGCCGCGCCTTGCCCCGATTCAGGTAGTGATTATCCCTATTTATAAAAAATAACGACCAACTGTCGCTCATCAATGAAAAAGTGGAAAGCATTGCTGCCCAATTGAAAGCAAGCGGCATTTCTGTAAAATATGATAATTCGGACAACAAGCGTCCGGGCTTTAAATTTGCCGATTACGAACTGAAAGGTGTTCCCGTTCGCCTTGTCATAGGAGGCAGAGATTTGGAAAACAATACGTTGGAGGTAATGCGTCGGGATACGTTGGAAAAAGAAACCATATCATGCAATGGTATTGAAACTTACATCCGACAGTTGTTAGAAGATATTCAAACAAACATTTATCGGAAAGCCTTTGATTATCGCGCAGCTCATACCTTTACGGTAGAAACTTACGACGAGTTCAAAGAACAAATCGAAAAAGGAGGTTTCATCCTTGCTCATTGGGACGGTACACCCGAAACTGAAGAGAAAGTAAAAGAAGAAACCAAAGCCACTATCCGTTGTATTCCAATAGAAGGGGACAAAACCCCCGGCAAATGTATGGTTACAGGCAAGCCGTCAGCGCATAAAGTGATATTTGCACGGGCATATTAAACTCTTCTCAACATAAAGGCAAATCCGCTATGGAACAAGAATCTGTATTAAACACTCACAACAAAGAAGAATATCCGCCCATGCACACAGCGGAACATATTCTTAACCAAACCATGATACGCTTGTTCGGCTGCGCCCGTTCCAAGAACAGCCATATAGAGAAAAAGAAAAGCAAATGCGACTACTTCCTTGACCAACCTCTTTCCGATGCACAAATAGCAAACATCGAGAACAAAGTAAATGAAGTTATTCGGCAGAACTTGCCGGTCAATATCTCCCTTCTTACTCGTGACGAAATTCCGCCGGGTATTGATTTAAGTAAACTACCCAATGACGTCAGTGATACATTGCGCATTGTTAAGGTTGGCGATTATGATATTTGCGCTTGCATCGGCGCACATGTTGCCAACACATCCGAAATAGGGTATTTTAAGATAATCAGTACCGATTATCAGGAAGGAAGATTGCGTCTGCGGTTCAAATTACAATAACATAAAGGTGATTTTATCAAAAAATAAAACAATTATGACAATGAAAAGTATTTATCTCTGCTTACTGGGTATATTCTCTTGGGTGGCAACCGATGCAAGAGAAGTGTCCAAAAACTCCGAAACAACTATCGTTTATAATACTGAAAATATGAACAACCAGAAAGAAGTGCTGATACTATTGGCGCACCCTAGCATAAAAGACTCAAAAGCCAATGCGGCTTTGATTGATGCGGTAAAAGATCTCCCCTACGTGAAAATCATTAATATATATGAAGCCCCCTTTACTCCTGAAACATACAAGGAAGCGTTCGGTGAAGCGCGGAGTGTCGTATTTCAATTTCCTTTTTATTGGGCTTCCGCACCATATATGCTTAAAAGATGGTGTGACGAAATCCTTGGTGTTTTGCAAGCCGACCCAGGCGTGAAAGGAAAAAAGCTGATGGTAGCCACAACTACCGGTTCCGAATATGAAGCCTATCGTGCTGGCGGTCGCAATATGTTCACGATTGATGAACTTCTTCGTCCGTACCAAGTGTTAGCAAATCATTCGGGCATGGTTTGGCAAACTCCGTTTGCACTCTACGGCACAGGGTTGCCGGATGCCGATAAAAGAATAAAAGCGGGAGCAGCTGCCTATCGCGATTGGATCAGTGATTTGGTAAACAAATAAACCGGTTTACCGGAAAACCACCAAACGGTGTCATCCGGTGATAACTCAAGTAACATGATTGAGCTGATAAACATTACCAAAGAGTTTCGGCAAAGAGGAAGAGTAACCACAGCTTTATCAAATGTTTCCGTTACCGTTCCAAGTGGTAAAATAACAGGTATAATCGGCGAATCGGGAGCAGGAAAAAGCACATTAATCCGGTGCGCCAACCTGTTGGAGCGTCCTACAAAGGGGGAAGTAATTATAAACGGAAAAAATTTGATGCAGATGTCTCCTTCCGAATTGCTTCAAACCCGCCGGAACATTGGAATGATATTCCAACATTTCAACCTGTTGGCATCACGCACAGTATTTGATAACGTAGCCTTTCCCCTCGAATTAAATAAAACGCCCAAAGCCGATATAAAAAAAACGGGTAATGGAATTGTTGAGATTAGTGGGGATTGAAAACAAAGCAGAGGATTACCCTTCCAAACTTTCGGGCGGACAAAAACAGCGAGTAGCGATAGCCCGTGCATTGACAAACAATCCGAGTGTATTGCTTTGCGACGAAGCAACTAGCGCGTTAGATCCGGTAACTACAAGTTCCATCTTGTCCTTATTGAAAGAAATCAATGAAAAGTTCCATATTACTATTTTGCTCATAACGCACGAACCGGATGTAGTAATGAAAATATGCGACGAAGTGGTGGTTCTCAGAGAAGGCAGATTGATAGAAAAAGGCTCTGTTGCAGATATACAACAAGCAGGTTATATTTAATGACAATGATTGACTTATTTTTAAAAGGAACATGGGAAACGATTGTCATGACCTTCGTATCCGGCTTTTTCGGATTCGTGTTGGGATTACCATTGGGAGTATGGATGTTTATCACTCGTGAAGGACAGATAAAAGAAAACCGCATATTCAACAATATCCTTTCCGCCGTTGTGAATATATTCAGAGCTATACCTTTTATCATTCTTATTGTGTGGATGATTCCTTTCACACGCATGATAGCAGGAACTTCCATTGGAGTGGGCGCGGCATTAGTTCCGCTGAGTGTGGGTGCAGCTCCTTTTATTGCACGTATGGTGGAAAACAGCCTTTTGGAAGTCCCCGCCGGGTTAATAGAAGCCTCACGAGCAATGGGCGCCACTCCTTTTCAGATTGTGCGCAAAGTATTGATACCCGAAGCTTTGCCTTCTTTAGTCAACTGTGCCACTATCACATTGATCACCTTAACGGGATATTCCGCCATGGGCGGAGCTGTCGGTGCGGGAGGTTTAGGGCAAATCGGCTATCAATACGGCTATGTTGGTTACGACCTTATTACGATGAACATTGTGTTGACCCTTCTGGTTCTTTTGGTTTTCATCATTCAGTTTACCGGTAATTATATTTCCAAAAAGGCAGACCACAGATAGTATTTATACCCCGCTAAACGCACTAAACCCTCCGTCAATCGGAAGCAAAGCCCCCGTAATAAAACTTGCGGAATCCGAACATAAAAATTGGACGGCTCCATTCAACTCGTTAATGTCTCCGAAACGTTTCATAGGTGTTTTTGCCAATACCTTTAAACTGCGTTCCGTATATGAACCGTCCGGATTGATGAGAATGGCTCTGTTCTGGTCGCCAATAAAGAAACCGGGGGCAATCGCATTCACGCGAACACCATCTCCAAACTTCAGCGCCATCTCAGTAGCAAGCCATTGAGTGAAATTAGCTACCGCAGACTTGGCTGCCGAATAACCCGGCACACGGGTAACAGCCGAATAAGCAGTCATAGACGATATATTAACGATGCTTCCCCTGCCCTGTTCCGCCATTACTTTCCCGAATACATAACTCGGATATACCGTTCCGTTCATGTTCAACTGAGTAACCTTATCCCAATCGGCAATATTCATATCAAAAAAACTTTGTTCGGGAGTAAGAGTGGCTCCGGGTATATTGCCACCTGCAATATTCAAAAGAATATCAATCCGTTCCCATTGGTTTACAATTTTTTGGGCTACTCCCTTTAGACTTTCAATATCGAGCACATTGCCGACAATGCCTATCACATCGCCACCCAATTCTTGCAACTCCTTTACGCGAATATCCAAGTTTTCCTGACGAATATCAATAGCGGCAATCTTTGCTCCCGCTTTAATAAAACTTTTGGCGATGCTTCCTCCCAAAACACCTCCTGCACCCGTAATAACGGCGACTTTACCTTCAATGCTAAATGACATTTTATTTTCAATTAATTCATGTTACGCACTATCAACATTATTCCATGATTATGCTACCGTCTTAGCTCCGGTATGGAACTTGCATACTCCAGTATGAAACTTGCATACGCCGGTATGGAACTTGCATAATTCCGGTATGCTACTGGTATAATTCAAATGCAATACAGATAATATAACATTTCATCAGCGCTTTTCCACGAGTGCAAAGATAGGAAAAAATCGGGCATTGTCTTATTCCCAAATAGGTTTACAGAATAAGATAGTACCTGCACCAATTATTTTGGATTGATTATTTGGGTTGTTGAACAAAACTTAACTGTTTTTCAAACG
>SNRY01000374.1_pt1 | contig 16163 bp, 23 predicted proteins | sample 4693421 | NCBI WGS metagenome assembly SNRY01 (sample SAMN11003215, study PRJNA524138) | termite gut metagenome | isolation source: Bacteroidetes bacterial symbionts from single cell of protist host amplifed... | host: Streblomastix strix ... | reverse complement strand
TTAATCGCGGTCCGTTCGACTTGCCGGAAGCCGAAAGTGAATTGACGGCAGGTTATCACACGGAATATTCGGGAATGCACTTCGGATTTTTCTATTTAGCCGAATATCTGAATATGTTTATCGTTGCCGCTGTTGCTTCCACTATTTTTTGGGGAGGATGGATGCCATTACATATAACAGGATGGGAAGGTTTTAATACCTCAATGGATTATATCCCCGGCTTTGTCTGGTTTTTCGGTAAAACATTTTTTGTGGTATTCCTCCTGATGTGGATTAAATGGACTTTTCCACGACTTCGTATAGACCAGATTCTGAGATTAGAGTGGAAATATTTGGTACCCATCAGCATGGTCAATCTCCTGTTCATGGTATTAATCGTGATCTTCGGATTGCATTTTTAATAAAGAGAATAAGATGGAAAGAGGATATTTTAGGGGTCTTTTTCATGGAATCGTTTCTCTGCTCATAGGGATGAAAACAAGCATCAGAGTGTTTTTTCGTGCAAAAATAACGGAACAATACCCTGAAAACCGCGCTACGTTGAAAATGTTCGACCGCTTCTGTGGCACACTAATTATGCCGCACAATGAGAAAAACGAACACTGCTGCATTGCTTGCGGACTTTGCCAAACGGCATGTCCAAACGGAACAATCGACGTGATAAGCGAAACCATAGAAACGGAGACCGGTAAGAAAAAAAAAGTATTAAGCCAATACCGCTATGATTTGGGCACGTGCATGTTTTGCCGGCTTTGTGTGAATGCTTGCCCGCACAATGCCATCGCTTTCGATCAAGTATTTGAGCATGCTGTATTCAATCGTAAAAAACTCGTGTTCATACTCAATCGCGAAGGAAGTAAACTGACAGAAAAGGAATAAGATATGGGAGAAACTTTTGAAACAATTGTATTTGGAATATTGGCGGTGTTTATCATCGTATGCTCTATATTGACGGTGAGTACGCGGCGCATTATCCGATCGGCTACTTATTTGCTTTTTGTTCTTTTCGGAACGGCAGGAATCTATTTTCTGTTGGGATATACATTTCTCGGTGCAGTACAAGTATTAGTGTACGTTGGCGGCATCGTAGTGTTATACGTCTTTTCCATTTTGCTCACTACCGGTGAAGACGACCACATTCAAAAATTGAAACGAAGTAAACTTCTGGCTGGCTTGGGAGCGGCTATAGGAGGAGCTGTCATTGTATTGTTCATCATCTTGACGCATAAGTTTGTACCCGTTACCGACCTCCAACCGATAGAAGGAAATATAAAAGTCATCGGACACACTTTGCTAAGTGCGGATAAATATGGCTATGTTTTGCCTTTCGAGGCTATTGGCGTTTTGTTGTTGGCTTGTATTGTGGGGGGAGTGATGATAGCGAGGAAAAGATAAATCTGTTAATTTGTAAACTCATTCATAAAAATGTCATATTTAGAATCTGGTCTCATCATTTCAGCCGTTATGTTTTTCGCCGGTGTTTACGGGTTTCTTACGCGGCATAACACATTGGCTATGCTTATTTCGATAGAACTAATATTGAATGCGGCAGACATTAATTTTGCGATATTCAACCGTTTCCTTTTCCCGAACGAACTGGAAGGATACATGTTCGCGCTGTTCTCTATTGCTGTTTCGGCAGCGGAAACGGCTGTGGCTATTGCTATCATGATTAATATTTACCGTAATATTCGTAATATTCAGGTGGAAAATTTGAATGATTTGAAGTGGTAATTGCTTGTCGATAACGAAACACAATAATAATAATGGAATTGACTATATGGATATTGCTGCTCCCGATGTTTTCTTTCCTTGTTTTGGGACTCGGTGGCAAGTGGTTTAAACCGATATATGCGGGTTACTTTGGAACAATTTGTTTAGGCTTGGTAACGTTGTTATGCTATTTTACAGCATGGGAATATTTCACTGCGCCGCGTTCGGCGGAGGGTATATTGGCTGTATGGATGCCTTATAATTTTACTTGGTTGCGGTTTACGGAAATGCTTACTTTTAAAATAGGTATTCTGTTGGACTCCATTTCAGTGATGATGTTAGTGATTATCTCCACAGTTTCGCTGATGATACATATCTACTCGTTAGGTTATATGAAAGGTGAACGAGGATTCCAACGTTACTATGCTTTTCTTGGACTTTTCACCATGTCTATGTTGGGGTTGGTTGTCGCCACAAACATCTTCCAGATGTATCTGTTCTGGGAGTTAGTGGGAGTCAGTTCCTATTTACTTATCGGTTTCTACTATACCAAACCGGCAGCCATTGCAGCGTCAAAAAAAGCATTCATCGTTACTCGATTCGCCGATTTAGGTTTTCTTATCGGCATTCTGGTTTACGGATATTATAACCGGACATTCGGCTTTACGCCCGATTCCGTATCGCTTCTTAGTGGAGGGGCAACCATGTTGCCCTTGGCATTGGGATTGATGTTCATAGGCGGCGCGGGAAAGAGCGCCATGTTTCCTTTGCATATCTGGTTGCCTGATGCAATGGAAGGACCTACCCCTGTGAGTGCGCTCATCCATGCGGCAACTATGGTAGTAGCAGGGGTATATCTGGTAGCGCGGATGTTTCCTCTTTACATGGTTTATGCCCCCGGCGTGCTTGAATTAATCGCATGGGTAGGTGCTTTCACCGCTTTTTTTGCAGCAAGCATTGCTTGTGTACAAACGGATATTAAGCGGGTGTTAGCATTCTCTACTATTTCGCAAATAGGCTTTATGATGGTTGCCTTAGGTGTTTGCAGAGGAATGAACCCGCATGAAGGACTTGGTTACATGGCGTCTATGTTTCACCTGTTCACCCATGCCATGTTCAAAGCCTTGCTGTTTCTTGGTGCGGGAAGTATTATTCATGCTGTACACAGCAATGAAATAGCAGACATGGGCGGACTGCGAAAATATATGCCGATAACACATATCACATTTTTAATAGCGTGTTTAGCTATTGCCGGCATCCCGCCGTTTTCAGGTTTCTTTTCAAAAGACGAGATATTGGCTGCCTGTTTTGCATACAGTCCCGTAATGGGCGGGATAATGACTGTCATTGCCTCCATGACGGCATTTTACATGTTTCGCCTTTATCATTCCATTTTTTGGGGAAAAGAAAACAAAGAAGCGCACACCGCCCATACCCCGCACGAAAGCCCGTGGACAATGACTTTTCCGCTTCTGTTTCTGGCAGCCGTAACGTGCGTAGCCGGATTTATCCCCTTTGGGGAGTTCGTAACGGGAAACGGGGAAATCTATCATATAGAATGGAACGTTACGGTGATTGCAATCAGTGTTACGGCAGCTCTTATCTCCATCGGATTAGCAACATGGATGTATGCGCGTCCTTCACAACCGGTGGCAGACGCTTTGGAAAAACGTTTTGAAAAATTGCACAAAGCTGTTTACCAACGTTTTTATATTGACGATATATATCTGTTTGTTACCCATAAGATACTGTTTAGAGGTGTTTCCATGCCGATTGCATGGTTTGATCGCCATGTAATTGACGGATTTTTCAATTTTCTGGCATGGGGCGCTCACAGTACGAGTTACGGAATACGGAAATTACAAAGCGGACAAATACAACAATATGCATTGATTTTCCTATGTGGAGCATTGTTGCTTGTTCTCATACTCTTGCTATGAAATTACCTGTTAATTGATTTATTAGACAACATTTACCCTATCAGATAATCATGAATTTTTTATCCTTATTCATACTAATCCCTTTGCTGATGCTTGCTGCACTTTGGGCGGTACGTGGAATAAATGCCATTCGGGGAGTCATGGCGACAGGCAGTGCGGCATTGTTGCTATTGGCAATAACACTTACTGTGAGGTATCTCACTCTACGAAGCGGAGGAGATACCTCCGAAATGCTTTTTCGCGCCGATACCGTTTGGTACGCTCCGTTTAACATCCATTATTCCGTCGGTGTGGATGGAATTTCGGTAGCCATGTTGCTATTGTCTGCTATCATTGTCTTTACCGGTACATTTGCTTCTTGGCAAATGAAGATGCAAACCAAAGAATTCTTTTTGTGGTTTACTTTGCTTAGTGCAGGAGTATTCGGTTTCTTTATTTCGATAGATTTATTCACCATGTTTATGTTCTATGAAATCGCATTGATTCCCATGTACTTACTTATCGGCGTTTGGGGAAGCGGACGGAAAGAATATTCCGCCATGAAACTGACGTTAATGTTGATGGGCGGTTCGGCTGTTCTATTGATAGGTATTTTAGGTATCTATTTCGGAAGTGGAGCTACTACGATGAATATTCTCGACATAGCTGCTCTGCACAACATTCCTTTCGTACAACAATGTATTTGGTTTCCGCTTACTTTTGTTGGTTTCGGCGTACTGGGAGCTTTGTTTCCTTTTCATACGTGGAGTCCGGACGGTCATGCCTCTGCCCCGACAGCCGTTTCCATGCTGCACGCCGGCGTATTGATGAAATTGGGAGGATACGGATGCTTCCGCATTGCCATGTATCTGATGCCGGAAGCTGCAGCCGAATTAAGTTGGATATTTTTAATACTAACAAGTATCAGCATCATTTATGGTGCATTTAGCGCATGTGTGCAAACGGATTTAAAATATATTAATGCCTATTCATCGGTAAGTCACTGCGGTTTGGTACTGTTTGCCATCCTCATAATGAATAGGACGGCTTGTACGGGCGCCATACTTCAAATGCTCAGCCACGGACTAATGACAGCTCTTTTCTTTGCTCTTATCGGTATGATTTACGGACGAACACACACACGGGATATACGTGAGTTAGGAGGATTAATGAAGATTATGCCGTTCCTGAGTGTATGCTACGTCATAGCGGGATTAGCCAATCTTGGTTTACCGGGGTTAAGTGGCTTCGTTGCCGAAATGACTATCTTTGTCGGTTCTTTTCAGAACACAGATGTATTCTATCGTGTATTAACCGTTGTTGCTACGTGTTCCATTGTAATTACCGCTGTTTATATTCTTCGTTTGGTAGGGAAAATACTATATGGATCACCCGTCAACGAGGCGCATGTAAAGTTGACTGACGCCACGTGGGACGAACGTTTTGCAGTTATCTGTCTTATCGTTTGCATTGCCGGGTTAGGAATTTTTCCTTGGTGGATTAGCGATATGATAAACGGCAGCCTATTTATTTAACAATTAACTACTCTATGGATTATTCCCAATTCCTCCTGTTGAAAGACGAACTCTCGCTTGTGGCAGTTATCGTCATTCTATTCATTACCGACTTACTCGTATGTCCTGATAATCACAAACAAACCGGCGACCGATTACAATTAAATACTCTTTTGCCCGTTACATTAATGGCAATACATACCGCTATCAATTTTATACCATGTAGCCCCTTCGAAGCTTTTGGCGGAATGTATCAATCCATACCCATGACGACCGTCGTCAAGTCCATATTAAATATCGGTACGCTTCTCGTTTTCTTAATGGCTCATAAATGGTTGATGCGCGAAAACACCCTCATTAAACAGGGAGAATTTTATATCTTGACTCTCTGTACCCTCTTAGGTATGTATTTGATGATTTCCTCAGGACATTTCCTTCTATTTTTCATTGGATTGGAAACAGCCTCCATCCCCATAGCCGCTTTGGTGGCTTTCGACAAATATCGCCATCATTCCGCAGAAGCAGGAGCCAAATACATACTAACCGCTTTGTTTTCAAGTGGGTTATTACTATTCGGCATCTCGTTTGTATATGGAACAACCGGAACTCTCTATTTTGCCGATGCATTGGTAAACATCACCGGAACGCCTCTACAAATCATAGCTTTCGCATTCTTCTTTGCCGGCATGGGTTTCAAAATATCCCTTGTGCCTTTTCACCTTTGGACGGCAGATGTGTATGAAGGGTCGCCCACAGCGGTTACAGGCTATTTGAGCGTCGTATCCAAAGCTTCGGCTGTTTTCTCATTAACGATTATCTTGGTTAAAGTATTTGCCCCCATGATAGCGCAATGGCAGGAGGTGCTTTACTGGATAATTATCATTTCCATTACTTTAGCCAATTTATTTGCCATCCGTCAACAAAACCTGAAGCGATTTATGGCTTTTTCAGCTATCTCACAAGCAGGATATATTATGATGGGAATCATTGGAGGGAATGCCGAGGGGATAACGGCAATGGTTTATTACCTACTGGTTTATTTGGTATCCACACTGGGAGTATTCTTCGTTATTTCCACGATAGAACAAAAAAGTGAAAAAATAAAAATAGAAGAATACAACGGATTGTATCAAACAAATCCAAAGTTGGCTTTTCTGATGACGCTTTCGCTATTTTCATTAGCAGGTATTCCGCCTCTTGCCGGCTTCTTTAGTAAGTTTTTCATTTTCATAGAAGCTTTCAGGGCAGGATTTTATGTACTTGTGTTCATTGCTTTAGTCAACACGGTTATCTCGCTTTATTATTATTTGTTGATAGTCAAAGCCATGTATATTACCGAGAACGATACACCTGTTCCCGCATTCCGAAGCGATATTTACAATAGGATTGGATTGGTCGTTTGTCTATTGGGTATAGTGATATTGGGGATTGCAAGTGTGGTATATGAAGGGATTGGTCGATTTGGATTTGGAATATAAATCCGACATTAGACAATCTGAAAATTCCAGATAGGGAAATTGATATGTTTATCAAATTTCACAAAAAACGTGCCGGTGTAGGGCGACCGCAAGGGTTGCTCTAAATGCTAACACGGTTGCCCGTCAACAAGGCGACCGCAAAGGTTTCGCCCCTACCATACAAAAAAAACAATTTAGAAATTGTTATGGATAATCATTAAAGATAATTGAACCGGAAAACCGAAAGAACCAAATATATGCCTATATCCTGAATTAAAAAAAGCAGCCACTTAAAAGTAGCTACTCTCATTTTTTCATTCCGGCTATTGACTAAAACCCTAATTCGGTCTTTAGTTGCTTGTTTTATAGCGTTTTATTCAAAAGAATCTATCCGGCTTCTACTTACTCAGCCTTCACCTCATTACCTTCTTCTATGTCAGTAATCTCTGTTGCTCCTGTTACTACATTCTTAGAAGAATTTTCTTCCGAACCTTTCTTTGAGCGACGAGTACGAACCTTTTTAACCACTTTATCCTTCAACAAGTTTTCATTATAATCAACAAGCTCAATAAAACACATTTCTGCATTATCTCCCAAGCGATGACCTGTTTTAAGAATACGGGTATAACCTCCCGGACGATCGGCTATCTTTACAGAAATATCTTGAAATAACTCCGTCACCACATATTTATCTTGCAAATAACTAAACACAACACGACGCGAATGAGTCGTATCATCTTTTGACTTCGTCAGCAAAGGTTCAACATATACTCTCAAAGCTTTAGCCTTTGCTACAGTAGTAGTAATTCTCTTATGTTTAATCAAAGAACAAGCCATATTAGATAACATGGCGCTTCTATGAGAAGCCGTACGCCCCAAATGATTAAATTTCCTATTATGTCTCATTTTTTATTCCTTATCTAATTTATATTTTGAAATATCGGTACCAAACGATAGATTTAAACCCTCCAATAAGTCGTCAAGCTCAGTAAGAGATTTCTTTCCGAAATTTCTGAATTTCAATAAATCAGTCTTATTGAATTGAATCAAATCACCCAAAGTTTCCACATCCGCAGCCTTCAAACAATTGAGCGCACGAACAGACAAATCCATCTCAACAAGTTTTGTTTTTAATAATTGACGCATGTGCAATACTTCCTCGTCAAATTCCTCATTTCCATCCACATCTGCGGCTTCAAGAGTAATCTTCTCGTCAGAAAACAACATAAAATGATGAATCAAAATCTTCGCTGCTTCTTTCAATGCATCTTTTGGATGAATAGAACCATCAGTCGCTATTTCAAGTATCAATTTTTCATAATCCGTTTTTTGCTCCACACGAAAATTCTCTACCAAATATTTCACATTGCGAATGGGAGTAAAAATTGAATCGATCGGGATTACATTAATCTCATCACAATATTCACGATTCTCCTCAGCAGGAACATAACCACGCCCCTTATGAATCGTAATATCAATTTGCATAGCAACTTTTGAATCCAAATGACAAATAATTAATTCCGGATTTAACACCTCAAATCCAGTCAAATATTTACCAATATCACTCGCTTTAAATTCATTTGAATTTTCAATTGTAATACTTACTTTCTCATTCACAAACTCTTCAACTATTTGTTTGAATCTTACCTGCTTCAAATTTAAGATAATGTTGGTAACATCTTCTCTGATTCCTGAAATACTGGAAAATTCATGCTCCACGCCTTCTATTCTTATGGTAGTGATAGCAAAACCTTCCAATGAAGAAAGAAGAATACGGCGTAATGCATTACCTACCGTAATACCAAAACCAGGTTCCAACGGACGAAATTCAAACTTACCAAATTTCGAATCCGTCTCCAACATTAATACTTTATCAGGTTTTTGAAATGCTAATATCGCCATTGAAATCAATTATTATTTAGAATACAATTCTACTATCAAATGCTCTTTTATATTCTCCGGAATGTCTGCTCTATCAGGGACATACAATATCTTTCCTCTCTTTGAACTTTCGTCCCATTCCATCCAACTATATTTTGTATGATTAAAGCCGGTGAGTGAATTAATAATTACTTCCAACGATTTAGATTTCTCGCGAACAGCAATTAATTGACCCGGCTTTACTGCATAAGAAGAAATATTTACCACTTTACCATCAACGGTAATATGTTTATGACTCACAAGCTGACGAGCCGCCGCGCGTGTAGGAGCAATACCCAAACGGAACACAACATTATCGAGGCGACTTTCAAGCATCTGAAGAAGAAGTTCACCTGTAATACCCTTAGCAGCTTCCGCCTTTTCGAACATTCTACGAAATTGACGCTCTAAAACTCCGTAGGTATATTTGGCTTTTTGCTTCTCACGAAGCTGAATACCATACTCAGAAGTCTTCCGTTTTCTTAAATTACCATGCTGCCCAGGAGGATAATTTTTCTTTGACAAAACTTTATCAGCTCCAAAGATACCTTCACCGAATTTACGGGCTATTCTTGATGTTGGTCCAGTATATCTAGCCATTTCTTTCTCAATATTTAATGATTCATAAACTCAATTTGCAGCTTTTACACTCTACGTCTTTTGGGCGGACGGCAACCATTATGCGGAAGCGGAGTTACATCAACGATCTCTGTTACTTCAATGCCCGCACCGTGAATAGTCCTGATAGCAGATTCACGTCCGTTACCCGGACCTTTTACATAAGCTTTTACCTTTCGTAAGCCAAGATCAAACGCCACTTTTGCACAATCTTGGGCAGCCATCTGAGCTGCATAAGGAGTATTCTTTTTGGAACCTCTAAATCCCATTTTTCCGGCAGACGACCACGAAATAATCTGCCCTTCGCTATTTGCAAGAGAAACAATAATATTGTTGAAAGATGAATGGACATGTAATTGCCCGTTAGCATCCACTTTAACATTTCTCTTTTTAGCTGCGACTGTTTTTTTTGCCATATCAACAATTATTATTTAGTAGCTTTTTTCTTGTTAGCAACAGTTTTCTTCCTTCCCTTGCGCGTACGGGCATTGTTCTTGGTACTTTGACCTCTCACCGGCAAACCGATACGATGCCGGATACCCCGATAACACCCAATATCCATCAACCGCTTAATATTCAATTGTACTTCCGAGCGAAGATCGCCTTCCACCTTATAACTCTCACCAATAATTTCACGAATCTTGGCAGCTTGATCGTCCGACCAATCTTTTACTTTAATGTCCTTGTCCACGCCGGCTTTATCCAATATTTTTGCCGAACTACTGCGCCCGATACCATATATATAGGTTAACGCTATTTCACCTCGCTTATTTTGAGGCAAATCTACACCCACTATCCTTATAGCCATATATCTATCTATTTATTTTTACAAAACATCGGTAAACTATCATCCTTGACGCTGTTTAAACTTAGGATTTTTTTTGTTGATAACATATAAACGTCCTTTACGTCTTACTATTTTACATTCAGGCGTACGTTTCTTTAATGATGCTCTTACTTTCATATCTAATATTATTTATATCTAAACACAATTCTCCCTTTCGATAAATCATAAGGAGACATTTGAATCCTTACTTTATCTCCCGGCAAAATCTTAATATAGTGCATACGCATTTTACCGGAAATATGTGCGGTAATCTCATGCCCATTCTCCAACTCCACACGAAACATTGCATTAGACAACGCTTCAGCTATCACTCCATCTTGTTCTATTGCAGATTGCTTTGCCATATTATATTGCTTTGTCCCCTAAAACCTCTTCTATAAATTCAAATGAAGAAAGAATATCAGCCGAACCGTCACCAATCGCTATTGTATGCTCAAAATGAGCTGCACACCTTCTATCTTTTGTGGTAACTGTCCACCCGTCATTACTCATCACCACTTGCTCATTACCTAAAGTTATCATCGGTTCAATCGCTATACACAAACCTCGCCTCAATATAGTGCCCCGCCCTCTTTTCCCATAATTAGGCACCTGAGGATCTTCATGCATTTCCTTACCGATTCCATGTCCTACAAACTCCCGCACAACCCCAAAAGAATACGACTCACAATGCCGCTGGATAGCATATCCAATATCCCCGATACGTTTACCTTTCACAGCATTTTGAATTCCAATATACAATGCTTCTTTGGTAATCCTTAACAATTTACGGACATTTTCATCAACTTCACCCACACAAAACGTATATGCCGAATCACCGCAAAAACCATTCATAAATGTACCACAATCCACAGAAACAATATCACCCTCTTTTAACACAACTTTATCGCTCGGAATCCCATGAACAACTTCTTCATTCACAGAAGTACATAATGCACACGGAAAAGAACCGCCTGATTGATTAGGAAAACCTTTAAAAGTAGGAATTGCTCCATTATCTCTAATAAATTCCTCAGCAACTTTATCCAACTCTTTAGTAGTAACCCCCGGTTTAACTAACTTAGCTACTTCTGCCAAAGTTTTTCCTACAAGTAAATTACTTTGACGCAATAACTCTATTTCATCTTCCGTTTTAAGAAATATCATCTATAACAAAAAATCAATATTTACCGGAACGTCCTCTAATACGTCCTGATTTCAATAATCCGTCATAATGCCTCATCAACAAATGGCTTTCAATCTGCTGAAGCGTATCAAGAACCACCCCCACAAGAATCAATAAAGAAGTTCCTCCAAAAAACTGAGCAAACCCCACCTGAACACCAAAATATTTTGCAAAAGCAGGTAATATGGCAATCAATGCAAGAAAGAAAGACCCCGGTAAAGTAATACGCGACATGATTTCGTCAATATATTCGGCAGTACCCTTACCCGGCTTAATACCTGGAATAAAACCATTATTCCTCTTCATATCCTCAGCCATTTGGGTCGGGTTAATAGTTATAGCCGTATAAAAATAAGTAAACGCTATAATCATCACGCCAAAAACAAGATTATACCAAAACCCGTTAAAATCAGTCAATGCACTAATAACGCTGTTTGTCCCTCCTGCGCTGGAAAAACCCATAAGCGTTATCGGGATAAACATAATCGCTTGCGCAAAGATAATAGGCATTACACCAGCAGCATTTACTTTCAAAGGAATATAATCCCTCGCCCCACCATACTGCTTATTACCTACAATTCTTTTAGCATATTGCACAGGAATCCTTCTCGTGCCTTGTACCAAAAGTACGGCAGCACCGATAACCAGTAAAAAAAATACTAATTCTATTATGAGCATAATCAAACCGCCACTTTTTTCAGTTACACGAGAAATAAATTCTTGAGCTAAGGATTGAGGAAAACGAGCTATAATACCAACTAAAATAATGATAGAAACACCATTTCCTATACCTTTATCGGTTATCCTTTCACCCAGCCACAAGATAAACATACTTCCCGCCGTCATTATAATAGTGGAGGTAACCATAAACATAGCCCAATCCAATGAGGGATTCAGAGCAGGTCCCGCTTGCATTTTCAGATTAAGCAAATAAGAAGGAGCTTGAACCACCAATATAGCAAGTGTCAAATAACGGGTATATTGATTAATCTTTCTTCTTCCACTCTCTCCTTCACGCTGCAATTTATGGAAATAGGGTACAGCCATACCCAACAACTGAATCACAATAGAGGCGGTGATATAAGGCATAATCCCCAGAGCAAAAATAGAAGCATTGGAAAATGCTCCTCCCGAAAACATGTTTAATAGAGACAAAAGACCTTCTTTCGTTTGTTCCTGCAATTGATGCAGCATCTCAGGATTAATCCCCGGCAACACAATATAGGAACCGAAACGATAAATAGCAATAAACAACAAAGTAATGAGAATCCGTTGTTTTAGATCCTCAATTTTCCATATATTCTTTAGTGTTTCAATAATTCTTCTCATCGAATCAGAGTTTTACTACACTCCCACCGGCAGCCTCTATAGCAACAATAGCCGTCTTAGAAAATGCATGGGCTTGTATTTCTAATTTAGAAGTCAAAGTCCCGTTAGCCAATACTTTTACCAATTGCTTAGAAGAAATAAATCCGGCTTTAATAAATTCGTCAATATCAATCCTTGTCAAATTTTTCACTTCAGCAAGTTTTTGAATGGTATCTAAATTAATAGCCTTATATTCAATTCTATTTATATTCTTAAAGCCAAACTTCGGAACACGACGTTGAAGAGGCATCTGACCACCTTCAAAACCAACCTTTCTGGAATATCCAGATCTTGATTTTGCTCCTTTATGACCTCTGGTAGAAGTCCCTCCCAAACCGGAACCGGAACCACGCCCGATTCTTTTTCTCGTTTTAGTTGACCCTACAGCAGGTTTTAAATTACTCAAATTCATATTGTAACTCAGTTTTTATATTCAACAAAAATTACTTAACAATAGTAACTAAATGCTTTACTTTTTTCACCATTCCAAGAATAGAAGGATTATCTTCATGCTCAACTACACGATTCATCTTACGAAGCCCTAATGCATCTAATGTCCTTCTCTGATCAATAGGAGCGCCAATCCTACTCTTAATTTGTTTAATTTTTATAGTTGCCATTATTATCTCTCCTCTATCCTCTAAATACTTTTTCTATACTAATTCCTCTATTTTGAGCAACCATTTTTGCGTCACGCATTTCACTCAAAGCCAATATGGTTGCTTTAACCAAATTATGAGGATTTGAAGATCCCTTTGACTTAGCCAACACATCGGTAATCCCTACGCTTTCCAGCACCGCACGCATAGCTCCTCCTGCAACAACGCCCGTCCCATGAGAAGCAGGCTTAATGAAAACTTCCGCGCCACCAAACTTTGCTGCCTGCTCGTGAGGAACGGTTCCCTTCAACACCGGAACCTTTGTCAGGTTTTTTTTAGCTGCTTCAACTCCTTTTGCGATAGCTGCTGTTACTTCACCAGCTTTACCCAGTCCCCAACCAATAACGCCATCTTCGTTGCCAACAACTACAATCGCAGAAAAACTAAAAGTTCTCCCTCCCTTTGTAACCTTTGTAACACGATTAATAGCAACCAACCGATCCTTCAGTTCTACATCACTAGCTATCTTAACCCTATTATTAATTGCCATAATAAATTAAAATTTAAGTCCACCGTTACGAGCAGCATCAGCCACTTCTTTTACTCTCCCATGATACAAATAACCATTACGATCAAATACAACTGTCGTAATACCTGCTTCTTTAGCTTTTTCAGCAATCATACCACCTACCTTCGCTGCCTGTTCTTTCTTAGGAATAGTATTTTCTATTCCTAACGATGAGGCAACAGCTAAAGTCCTACCCGAAAGGTCGTCAATAAGTTGAACATATATCTGCTTATTACTCCTAAATACGCTCATGCGAGGACGTCCGGCAGTTCCTGAAACTTTCTTACGTACTCTGTATTTTATTCTAATACGTCTCTTTGCTTTCGTTATCATAATTATAATACAAATTTACAAGAATTATTTAGCCCCTGCTGATTTTCCGGATTTTCTGCGAACCACTTCGTTAACAAACTTAACCCCTTTGCCTTTATAAGGTTCCGGTTTCCGGAAAGAACGTATTTTAGCGCATACTTGACCCAATAATTGCTTATCACAAGACTCTAAAATAATAAGAGGGTTCTTATTCCTTTCTGACTTTGTTTCAACTTTAAGTTCAGAAGGTAATTGTATAAAAATAGTATGAGTGTACCCCAATGAAAACTCAACGATATTAGCGTTATTTGAAACACGATAACCTACGCCAACAAGCTCCAATTGTTTTTTATACCCCTCTGATACTCCAACTACCATATTATTTATCAACGCACGATATAAACCATGAAAAGCCCGTTCTTGCTTTTCATCACTTTGCCGTTCCAAAACAACAATTTCATTTTCTATCTTTACGTTAATCAATGGATTAACATACTGACTCAATACTCCTTTCGGACCTTTCACCGTAACTACATGATCTTTCAATGTTACAGCAACTCCACTTGGTATTGCAATAGGCAACTTTCCTATCCTAGACATATCATTTCCTCCCCATTAATATACATAACACAATACTTCACCGCCAATCTTAAGCTGAGAAGCCTCTTTATCCGTCATCACACCTTTGGAAGTAGATATTATAACAATACCCAACCCATTAATAACACGTGGCATGTCTTTATATCCCGTATATTTACGCAAACCGGGAGAAGACACTCTGGTCAATTTCTTAATTGCGTTAACTTTGTTAACGGAATCATATTTCAAGGCTACTTTAATAGTTCCTTGCGGGCCATCTTCTATAAACTTATAATTAAGAATATACCCTTTTTCAAAAAGAATCTTTGTGATTTCCTTTTTCAAATTCGAAGCAGGAATCTCCACAACTCTATGTTTGGCGCTAATTGCATTCCTTAACCTCGTCAAATAATCTGCTATAGGATCTGTCATATAAAAATAATTAAATTGATCAGGACTCCCCTGATAATATTTAAAAAATTACCAACTTGCTTTTCTCACACCCGGAATAAGTCCATTAGATGCCATTTCACGAAACTGAATTCTTGAAACTCCAAATTGACGAATATACCCTTTGGGACGTCCCGTCAATTTACAACGATTATGTAAACGCACCGGCGATGCATTTCTAGGGATTGCCTGCAAAGCTTCGTAATCACCTGCTTTCTTCAGTTCAGCCCTCTTTTTGGCATATTTGGCCACTAACTTTGCACGCTTCACTTCACGCGCTTTCATTGATTCCTTTGCCATTTTACATCAATCTCTTTTAACATTTTTAAAAGGTAAACCAAATTCTTTTAGCAACGCATACCCTTCTTCGTCTGTTTGAGCAGAAGTTACAAAGGTAATATTCATCCCTAAAATTCTAGTTATACCATCAATATTAATCTCCGGAAAAATAATCTGTTCTTGAACGCCAAGAGTATAATTACCTTTACCGTCAAATTTACTTTCGATACCCCTAAAGTCACGAATACGCGGCAAAGCTACTCGAACTAACTTTTCGAGAAACTCATACATTTTCTCACGGCGCAATGTAACCATCACTCCGATAGGCATTTTCTTTCGTAACTTAAAATTAGATATGTCTTTGCGAGAAATAGTAGCCACCGCTTTTTGACCGGTAATAGCCGTAATCTCGTTAATTGCCGTTTCAATTATTTTCTTATCGGCAACAGCTATACCCAATCCCTGATTAATAACTATTTTTTTAAGCACAGGGACTTGCATTGGCGAAGAATACAAAAATTGTGATCTCAACGCAGGCGCAATACGTTCTGCATATTCTTTTTTAAGACTGGCAGTATTACTCATTATTTGATTTCCTCCCCTGATTTTTTAGAATAACGCACTAATGTTCCTTCAGAACCTATTCTTCTCCCAATACGCGTAGGTTTACCTGTTTTCGGATCAAGCGGATTCAAATTAGACACATGAATAGAGGCTTCTTTTTTAATTATCCCTCCCTGTGGATGTGTAGCATTAGGTTTTGTACTCTTAGATACCATATTAATACCTTCAACTATCGCACGGTTTTCTTTTACCAAAACCTTCAACACACGCCCCGTCTTTCCTCTATCCACA